>Ga0209491_10002260_pt1 | contig 34773 bp, 29 predicted proteins | sample BON02_FD_187213 | JGI IMG/M metagenome (GOLD analysis project Ga0209491, IMG submission 187213) | Freshwater microbial communities from Lake Bonney liftoff mats and glacier meltwater in Antarctica - BON-02 (SPAdes) (version 2) | ecosystem: Environmental > Aquatic > Freshwater > Ice > Glacier... | reverse complement strand
TGAACCAACCGAAATCATGACCGACACGGGCGCCTATACCGACGTGATCTTCGGAGTTTTCTGGCTTCTTGGCTACCAGTTCAGCCCCCGCATCGCCGATATCGGTGGCGCCCGGTTCTGGCGGATCGATCCGAAAGCAGATTACGGCGCACTCAACAATCTGGCTGCGCATAAAGTGAGAATGGCCCTTATCGCCCAGAACTGGGATGATCTTCTGCGCTTGGCCGGCTCACTGAAGCTCGGATTGGTTCAAGCCGCAGGGCTGATGCGAACCCTCCAAACCAATGACCGGCCGACACGTCTCGCGCGGGCGGTGGGGGAGCTGGGACGGATCATCAAGACACTCTACATGCTTCGGTATATCGACGACGCAGCCTATCGACGCCGAATTCTGACCCAGCTCAACCGGGGCGAAAGCCGCCACGAACTGGCCCGCAGTATCTTCCATGGCAAGCGGGGCGAACTGCGGCAACGCTACCGCGAAGGTCAAGAAGACCAGCTCGGCGCGCTCGGCCTCGTTGTCAACGCCGTCATCCTGTGGAACACCATCTATATGGATGCGGCCCTCGCCGAGCTGCGGGCTGAAGGATTTGTCGTCCGCCAAGAAGATGTCGCCCGCCTCTCACCGCTCTCGCACGGGCATTTGAACGTGTTGGGCCGTTACGCCTTCACGCTGCCCGAATTGGTGGCGCGCGGCGAACTGCGCCCGCTCCGGCGCCCTGGTGAAATGTCCGATGATGATCTCTGAATCGGGGCATACCACCCATTCGAGACATGTCGAAAACCCTTACCTAGGTTTTCTGTTCCGCTGCTACTCAGACCCCCAATACCGGCGTGTTGTGGTTTCAGGTCACGATGAAGGGCGTGCCGGTGCATGTGCGCGAAATGGCGCAAGGCGCCAACGCCATCGACGCGGCGCACCGCGTGATCGTGGGGTTGGACGCCGTGAACCTGCTGCGCGACTATTCCAGCCACGATTTCCTGCGTGATCGCGGCGAGACCTTGGGCGAGGATGACGAGCGCACGCTGGTCAACCTGCTGGTCGAACAGATCGAGTTCGCCGACGTGGTCGTGCTGAACAAGGTTGCAGTCGCGGCACCTCATCAGGTCGATGCCGCCCGCAAGATCATCCGCAGCCTGAACGCCGACGCGCGGATCATCGAGACCAGCCATTCCAACGTGCCTGCCGACGCCATTCTGAACACCGGGCTTTTCGATTTCGAGAAGGCGCAAGAGCATCCGATGTGGGCCAAAGAGCTGTACGGCTTTGCCGACCATGTGCCCGAGACCGAGGAATACGGCGTAAAATCGTTCGTGTACCGCGCCCGGCAACCCTTTGAGCCTGCGAAGATCCTTGCCCTGCTGAATGGCGATCTGCCCGGCGTGATCCGCGCCAAGGGGCACTTCTGGATTGCGACACGGCCCGAATGGGTGGCCGAGTTCTCGCTTGCGGGATCGCTGTCGTCCGTCAAACCGCTGGGCACCTGGTGGGCATCTGTTCCGAGGGACCGCTGGCCGGAACATGACGGCGCGCGCAGCTATATGACCCAGCATTGGTCCGAGCCATGGGGCGACCGGCGACAAGAGATCGTGTTCATCGGTGCAAACATCGACTGGCCACGGCTCAAGGCGCGGCTCGACGCGGCGCTGGTGCCCGAACACCGCGCGCCCTCACCAGACATGCTGCCCGATCTGCCAGATCCGTTTCCCGTCTGGCGCAGGACCGAGGCCGCGGCATGACGTTCCAGCGTGAGGTCGTTTCAGACGCTGCCGTCGGGGTTGACGTCGTTATGGACGCAGAAAATCTCGCCGTGATCGCCAACCCCGGTTGCGCCGCCGCGATCTGGCAGCGGCAACCGCTGCCGGAGTTCCGGACATGGATCGATCAGCTGGACCCCGACAGGCTGCCGACTGCCCGCCTGATCCTGCGGCCCCAGACGGTGCGAGGCGCCGTGTCGGAGATTTGCGCACTTTCAGAAGTCCCCGACAATACCCAGCAAGCGCGCCTGATCGACGACATTGCCGCACTTGCCGAATTGTTCGCGGCGCTGATGCAGGCGCCGTTCCTGCGTCTGCGGCTTGACCGCGTGACGACGAATGCCTGTCACAAGTTCCATATCGACGCCGTGACGGCGCGGCTGATCTGCACCTATCGTGGCACCGGAACGCAATACCGCATCTCGACGGGTGGCGCTGAACCGCGCCGTATTTTTACCGTGCCGACCGGCGCACCGATCCTGCTGCGCGGGACCGATTGGCCGGAACACCCGAGATCTGGCCTGCTGCACCGCTCGCCACCGATTGAAGCGAGCGGCGAGACGCGGCTCGTGCTGGTTCTCGACCCGGTATTCGATCCGGAGGACGCAGTGTGAGTGGCAATCTCGGCGCCACGACGCTCCAGCGCCGACGCAGATCAGGCGATCCGATGCGCGCATTCGATGCCCTTCCCACGCCGCTGCGCCGCTGGCTTGCCGGGGCCGCCCTGCCCTGGTCGCCTGCATCATGTCGGCGGGTCTGGGACAAAGCTCGCCGCACGGGTCTGAGCACGCAGGACACGCTTCAGCTTCTTTCACGCGCGGAGATGAACACCCTCGCGCGTGACCGTCAGCACACCATCATCCACATCTCGTCCGGCACCCTCGCATCGCAAATGCGCTCGAGCCTGCCTTCATCTCTCGCAAGGAATTGAATATGCGTTTTCTCTCAAGGCTGGCCACGGCAGCTGCTCTTTCACTCGTCTGCGCCGCGCCGGTATTGGCGCAGCAGGGGAGCCTGACCATTGCCTATCACACAGGCCCCGCCAATGCGGCACCCGATCCAAGGGCGCGCCAGTTTGGCTGGCTGTCGAACCAGGTGGGCGTCACTGAAACCCTGATGGGTCTCGACCGCGATCTGAAGCTCTTCCCGCGCCTGGCGGAGACCATAGAACAGACCGGCCCCCAAACGTGGCGCGTCACGCTGCGCGATGGGGTGCTGTTTCACGACGGCAGCCCGATGACCGCTCAGTCGGTGATCGACAGCCTTGCGCCCATCGCCGAGGAAGGGCATTCCGCGCACAACCCCCGCCTCGTGGCGCTTCTGGATCTTGCCGGGATCGAGGCTGTGGACGCGAACACATTGGTGTTTCGCACCAATGCACCCAATGCAGCCTTTCCCTGGACCCTGACAGAATCGGGCGTGACCGTTCTCGGCCCGGCATCCGACCCCGTGTTCCTGGGCGCGGGCGATCACAACGCATCGAACTTTTATCAGCATCAACGGTTCAATGCGGTGGTGCCCGGGGAAGGCTGCGCCGAGGTGAGCCTGCGCGACGGCGAGCGGGCGTTGGCCATGGGAATGGCGGCGCAAATCTCGGCGCAGGAGGGGCGCGCCGTCGCGATGCAGGGTTTATGGCGGGTGTGGGAGGGGGCTGTCTGCCCCCCCGCCTGCGGCCCTCCCGAGGATATTTCTGGCAAGAAAAAGCCGTGGTCGGGTCAGGCGGACAGGGTGAGTGTGGCGGGCAGGCGGTGCGCCGCGATCCGTTCGGCATTGGGCAGGTCGTTGCCCTCGGCGCGGGTGCGCGCGGTGGTTTCGTCGAAGCCGAAGTCGCGCCAGCGTTGCACCAGCCGGTCGTGCAGCACGTCGCGCGGCACGTCGAGCCAGACCGACATGGCCCAGAGTTGCGCAAGGGGTGCCCAGTCGGGGTGATCGAACAGCAGATAGTTGCCCTCGACCACCACCAGTTCGGTGTCTTCGGCCAGGGCGCCCGCACCAGCCACGGCCAGATCGCGGGTGCGGTCGAAATGCGGAAAGATCACTGGCCCGCCGGTCAGGATATCGGCCAGCAGGCGGTGAAAGCCGCGCGCATCAAAGGTTCCGGGGGCGCCCTTGCGGGCGCGCAGACCGCGGATGTCGAGCAGCGTGTTGTCGAGGTGGAAGCCATCCATCGGGACAACCTGCGCCGGGCGTCCCGCCATGGTCAGATCCCAGGCCAGTTCCTGCGCCAGGGTGGATTTGCCGCTGCCGGGCGGTCCGGCTACGGCAATCAGCTGTCGCCCCGGGGGTAAGGCAAGGGCGGCGGCCAGCGGGTTGGTCATGCAGAGACCCTGTCGGGTTCTTTCGCGCCGGTCATGAAGGCGACGGCGTCGGACATGGTGTAATCGCCCGGATTGATCACGCACAGACGTTGGCCCAGACGGTGGATGTGGATACGGTCTGCCACCTCGAACACATGGGGCATGTTGTGGCTGATCAGCACGATGGGGATGCCGCGCGATTTCACGTCCTGAATCAGCTCCAGCACCTTGCGCGATTCCTTTACGCCGAGGGCGGCGGTCGGTTCGTCGAGGATGATCACCTTGCTGCCGAAAGCGGCGGCACGGGCCACGGCGACGCCCTGACGCTGGCCGCCCGACAGGGTTTCAACCGCCTGATTGATGTTCTGGATCGTCATCAACCCCAGTTCGCTGAGCTTGTCACGGGCGAATTTCTCCATCGCGGGCTTGTCGAGCATCCGCAGCCATTTACCCAGAAACCCGGGTTTGCGCAATTCGCGGCCCATGAACAGGTTGTCGGCGATGGACAGGGCGGGCGACAGGGCGAGTTGCTGGTACACCGTGGCGATACCGTGATCGCGCGCGTCGAGCGGCGAGGTGAAGCGCATCCTCTTGCCCTCAAGATACACCTCGCCCTCGTCGGGGATCACGGCGCCCGACACCGCCTTGATAAGTGAGGATTTTCCGGCGCCGTTGTCGCCGATCACCGCCAGAATCTCGCCGGGGTAAAGTTCGAAATCGCAATGGTCCAGCGCGGTGACGCGGCCATAGCGTTTGACCAGATTCTTGCCTTGCAGGATCGGCTGGTCGGTGCGGGGGGATGCGGTGTTCATCCTAGACCGATGCCTTTCTGATCCATTGATCCGCAGCGACGGCGGCAATGATCAGCGCGCCGATCAGCAGATAGGTCCACTGGGCATCGGCGCCCAGCAGCCGCAGGCCCAACGAAAATACACCGACGATCAGCGCGCCGAACATCATTCCCATGATTGAGCCACGCCCGCCGAACAGGGAGATGCCGCCGATCACCACAGCGGTGATGCTTTCGATGTTGCCGAGCTGCCCCGAGGTGGGCGAGACAGATCCGATCCGCCCGATCAGCGCCCAGCCGGCAAAGGCACAGATCAGCCCCGACAGGGCATAGACCTGAATAAGCGTGCGCTTCACCTGCACGCCCGACAGTTCCGCCGCTTCGGGATCGTCGCCCACGGCATAGACATGGCGCCCCCAGGCCGTCTGGCGCAAAACAAAGCCCAGCAGGATCACCAGCGCCACCATGAACACGACCCCCACGGTCAGCCGCGCGCCGCCCAGCTCGAACGTGGTGCCGAAGAATTGCAGCAGCGGTGCCTCGGCCTGTATGTCCTGACTTCGGATCGTTTCATTGGCGGAGTAGAGAAAATTCGTGGCCAGCACGATCTGCCACATGCCCAGCGTCACGATGAAAGGCGGCAGCTTCACCTTTGCCACCAGCCAGCCGTTGACGGCGCCGATGGCAGTGCCCACGGCCAGCCCGCACAGGATGGCGATGCTGGGCGGCAGGCCATAGCGGAAGGTGAACTGGCCCATGATCACCGACGAGAACACCATGATCGCGCCGACGCTCAGGTCGATCCCGGCGGTCAGGATCACCAGCGCCTGGGCCGCGCCCAGAATGCCGACGATCTGCACCTGCTGCAAAATCAGGGTCATCGCGAAGGGCGAGAAGAATTTCGAACCCAGCGCCAGCCCGAAGACGACGATGGAAATCACCAGCACGATCAGCGGCACAAGGGCCGGGGTCTGGTGCAGGGCATGTTGAAACTTGTGCATCAGCCCCGGTCGCACGTTGCCGAACTGGGCAACGGCCTGCGGGCTTTGGGCGAGGCCGGATTCGAAATCCTGCCGCTTTTGGCCGGTCTCTGACATGGGCGTCCCTTTGTGGCGTTATGATCGGGATGTCTTGTCGCGTGCCGCGCCCCGGTGTCGTCAGGCGTGGCGGTAATTGGCAGGGGGCAACAGATGCCGCCCCCTGCCGATGGTCGGGACTTTTAAACCGGGTGCCGGGGTTTCAGCCCCAGCACAGATCCTTGCCTTCGGCGACCGAGATGCTTTCGACGCCCTCGACCGGCTTGTCGGTGACAAGCGCCACGCCGGTGTCAAAGAATGCCTTGCCCGGGGTCGGGGCGGGCAGGGTGCCATCGGCGGCAAAGGCGGCAATCGCCTCGACACCCAGCGCCGCCATCAGCAGCGGATATTGCTGGCTGGTGGCACCAATCACGCCGTCGGCGACGTTCTGCACGCCGGGGCAGCCACCATCGACCGACACGATCAGCACGTCGTTTTCACGGCCGATGGCCTTGAGCGCCTCATAGGCACCGGCAGCGGCGGGCTCGTTGATGGTGTGGACCAGGTTGATGTTCGGGTTGATCGCCAGAAGGTTCTCCATCGCCTTGCGGCCACCTTCTTCGTTGCCGTTGGTGTGGTCGGAGCCAACGATGCGCGGATCGGTTTCGTCGCCGATCACGTTGGGATCGCCCAGTTCGATGCCGAAGCCCGCAAGAAAGCCCTGATTGCGCAGCACGTCGACGGTGGGCTGGCTGACGTTCAGATCAAGCGTGGCGATCACGGCGTTCGCGGCGTCGTCGCCCATGGTGGCGGCGGCCCATTTGCCGATCAGTTCACCGGCCAGATAGTTGTCGGTGGCGAAGGTCGCATTGGCGGCATCGGCAGGCGTCAGCGGCGTGTCCAGCGCGATGACGACCAGACCGGCGTCGCGGGCCTGCTGCACGGCGCCGACGATCGACGATGTGTCGGAGGCGGCAATCAGAATGCCCTTGGCGCCGTCGAGGATGCAGGTCTCGATCGCGGCGACTTGGGTTTCATGGTCGCCGTCCACCTTGCCGGCGAATGATTTCAGGGTAATGCCCAGTTCGGCGGCCTTGGCCTCGGCGCCTTCCTTCATCTTCACGAAGAACGGGTTGGTGTCGGTCTTGGTGATCAGACAGGCGGTGATGTCCTGCGCCATGGCCATGCTGGTGGTGGCGGCCAGGGCGATTGCGGTTCCGGCAAGAAGTTTCTTCATAGGGTAGCCTCCCAAAATATGCCGACCGGCCCTTTTCGCGGCCCGGTCCTTGCATCCCGCAGGGCAAAGCCCGTCAGGATCATCCCTTTTTAACCCCGAATCGGCAGGTTGCGTCAATAAATAAATAAACTTGATTTATTAACCCGCCGGGGTCAGTTTTACCGCCAAAGGAGCCAGCCTGTGTCAGACGGTTTCATCGAACCCCGCGAACCGGCCACTGGCGTCAATCAGGCGCGGGTGCGCGATCACAACGAACGCCTTGTACTGTCGCTGATCCAGCGGCACGGCGGTTTGCCGGGCAGCGATATTGCGCGCCGCTCGGGGCTGTCGCCGCAGACGGTGTCGGTGATCCTGCGCGGGCTGGAGGGTGACGGGTTCATCCGCAGGGGCGAACCGCAGCGTGGCCGGGTGGGCAAGCCCAGCGTGCCGATGGTGCTGGCGCCCGACGGGGTGCTTTCGGTGGGGCTGAAGATCGGGCGGCGCAGTGCCGAACTGATGCTGATGGATTTTCTTGGGCGGGTGCGCAACGCGCGGCACCTGACCTATCGGCTGCCGCTGCCCGATACGGTGTTCGGGTTTCTGCGCGACGGTTTGACCGCCATAGATGCAGGCCTGACCCCGACCCAGCGCAAGCGGATTCTGGGAATCGGCGTCGCGGCGCCGTTCGAGTTGTGGAACTGGCAAGACAGTCTTGGCGCGCGGCAAGATGAAATGGCGGTGTGGCGCGATCTTTCGTTTGCAGACCGGATTGCCGGATTCTCCGATCTGCCGGTGCATCTGGAAAACGATGCCACTGCCGCCTGCCGGGCGGAACATGTGTTCGGCCTTGGCCCCAGCCTTTGCGATTTCGGCTATTTCTTTGTCGGCTCGTTCATCGGGGGCGGGATCGTGCTGAACCGCTCGGTCTATGAGGGGCAGAATGGCAATGGTGCCGCCTTCGGGTCGTTGCCCCTGACGGCGCCGGGCGGCGGGCGGGCGCAATTGCTGGATATGGCGTCGATCTATCTGCTGGAAACGCGGTTGCGCGATCTGGGGCGCGACCCGGCGTGCCTGTGGGCGATACCCCAGGACTGGAGCGGGATCGAGGATGCCCTGTCGCCCTGGATTGCCGAAAGCGCGCGGGCGCTGGCGCAGGCCATCACGGCGGTATCGGCGGTGATAGATTTCAGGGATTTCGTCATCGACGGCGCGATGCCCCCCGAGGTGCGGGCGCGGCTGGTCGAACGGGTGAGCGACCACCTGTCGCGCGAGGATATGCGCGGGCTGACGCGGCCTGTGGTGCATTGCGGCAGCGTCGGGGTGAATGCGCGCGCCATCGGGGCGGCGGCGGTGCCGATCTACGCGCAATTCCTGCTGAACAGCCACGCGGCCTGGGTCTGAGTGTCTATCTTGAATCTTTGGAATCACTTGTGAATCATCGGTTGAGGCAGGTTTTGCAGGAGGTGCCGGATGTGGACGAGTGAGAACCGCGGTCGTTATGACCGCAGCAAACTGCGCTATCCCAGCGATCTGACCGATCAGGAATGGGCGATCATTTCACCGCTGATCCCACCCGCCAAGCGAGGCGGCAACAAGCGGACGGTCGTGGTGCGCGAGATCGTCGAAAGGCTGATGTACGTTCTGGGCACAGGTTGCCAATCACTGCCGACAGGGCATTCGAAGAATGCCCGAGAAGGGGCGTCGATGCCCAAGGATTTGCCACCGCGCAGCACCGTAAACGGCTATTTCTACCGCTGGAACCATGATGGCACACTTGATCCTGAATCGGTAGCTTTGCAGTCGACATGTGTTGATTTACCTATTAATATAAAGTACTTAGCCTTCATCTGAGATCAACCCTGCAGGTGAGCTCGGATGACCGACTTCATTGACTGTGAGTGTCATACAGCAGCCTGGTGGCCTGACCCATTCTTTGACTGACCGCGTGTCTTTTGTTTGATCTGTCGACCATCCATTGGTCGGCAGTCGATCCACAGGATCGATGAGAGACAGGTTGCCCCGGCGGCGGGCGAGATGTGACCTAATAGGAGCCTGACGGGACGTACCCTCACAGTCCTGTCCTCTTCGTCCTGGCGCTTGGGCCTTTTCAGCAAGGGAGCATCCATGGACCAGATCATCATCGGCGTTGACACCCACAAATCCAACCACGTTGGTGTCGCGATCAGTCGTCAGGGCGCTCGCCTCAGCGTCCTGTTCCCCACGTCGGCATGCCACGGATGCCGCGGCACAGTCGATCGCGTCCGGCCCGCGAGGAGGATCTGCAGCGATCGGACCCCGAGGAATACGAACGGCAGAAGACGGAGGCCTACGTTCGCGGCGCAGGTAATCAGGCCCCGGCGGTGGTGACCTTCACCACCGAAGCGGCCACCCTGACCGTGAACGAGCTTCTCGCCGGTCCCGTCGACTTCCGCAGCACCGGTGGGTGGGCATGGCAACGCTATCAAAAGTTGGACAAGGGCTTCGAGCGGTCGCAGGCGGCGCAGCCCAAGCCGGACTGTCCGGTCTGCGGCAGTGAGGAATACTGGGGCCTCGGCGATGTCGATCCCTTCCTGGATCGCATCGGTTGACCTGCTCGCCCTTGCCGTCACGACGAAGCGCGACAGGGATGCTTTTCTGGTTCCACGCCTTTTTCAGACGGAGATCGTTCTGCATCATTTCTCTCACTTGCTCTCGCAAGATACAGGCATGTTCCCTACATCTTGAATGTTTGACATTTCCGTATATTTGTGGAACAAGGAGATCAATGGAGGATGCCATGGCCAATACAGATACCCCTGAGCAATCAGAAGCTTCCCGAGCCCGCCTTGAAGCTGTCCTGGGCCAGATCGAAGAGATGGGTTTGTCTCGTGACAAGGGTGCGCGAGTTACCGGCCGGATCAACCCCAAGCTCCTGGAACTTGCGAGAGCCCGTGCCGGCGCGATGTCGGACAGCCAGCTTCTGGAGTTCGCGCTCGCGAATATCGTGATCGAGGATGGCTTCGCCGATGCGTTCATGGCCGCGCGCGGAAAGGTCGACCCCGGCCTCGATCTGGAAGCCTGACCCTGCGTGGAAATCGATGAACTGTTGCGTCGCTGCCGGGTCGCTCTCGGCAAGGCCGATTTACCCGCACGGGCAGACAGCAACCTCTCGTTCCTCGCCGATGCACCGGTGGGCGGCGAACGGATCATGCTCGACACCTGCGTGATCCTGGATCAGCTCCAGGGGAAGCTTCCGCGGGACATCGAGGAGCGCATCCGGGCGCGAGCCATCTACCATTCCCCCGTCGTTCTTGGCGAACTCGCCTTTCTCTTCGGTCAGCTCGACCCGAACGACCCTCGCACATTGGATGCTACCCGCGAGGTCCGGTCCCTTCTGGCCAGCATCGGCACCCACAGGATCTTCGATCTGACGCATGAAGACACCATGCGGGGAATGGTGCTCGCGGGCTGCATGGCCCGCATCCTGGGCTACAACAAGGAAGATCGCAGGAAGGCGCAGAACGACGCCATCCTTGCGGCGCAGGCATCCCGTCTGGGTTGCCTGGTTGTCACACGGAATGTCGGAGACTTCGACCGCCTCGGACAGCTTGACGATCGGCTGAAGGTGGCCTTTTATCGGAGGGGTTATCCTGCGGTTGCTGATTGATGAGATCATAGTTCGCGTCGAAGACAACGCTCTTGATCTTGTGATCCGCTGGCAGGGTCGGCGAAGCGCGACAGAGCTTGCCCCGCGACGCGCGCGATAGAAGCGTCCTGCGGCGTCGTTGGAAGATGCCGGTGTGCCAACATGTCCATGGTGGTCTCCTCTCCGTTTTCTCCTGTCCGGCTCCATATATTAATTGGGTGCAACAAATGCATCAAGTGAATCCGATTTTCTGCGAGGCTTGCTTAGCCCGAGGCGCTGTGGATCAACTATGACGCCAAGAATTACAGCACGGATCGCTGCGGCCTTCAGTTCGTGGCGCGCCACATCCGATACCGCCCCTGCCCTGTCACCTCGCGGACCAGACCTCGTGCTTCCATCCAGGCGAGGTTCCGTTGAACGGCAGCTCGGCTGGCGCCGGTCAGGACCTCTGCCATCGGGGCGGAGACCAGGGGCCACTCGGTGAATACCGTGCGCAGGGCTGGCGGTGTCTTCCCCGAGAGCGGGGTCATCTCCGTTTCCGCCCTCGCCGACCAGGCCTCGATATCGTCGAGGTGACGCATCGCGGTCAGGCAAGCGGTTTCCATCCCTTCGACCCCCCGAGCCAGTCGCTCACCCGGCTGGCCACCGGCGCGCAGCCCCCCTGCCCCGCCCATCGCCAGTGGCGCGAAGACTGCTCCCTTTCCCTCACTGGCTGCGACGCGCGCCGCGGTGACCGCCGCTTCCATCCGGTCGCTCTGCTGCCCGAGGCCCGCGAGGCTCCATAGGTGAAAGCCCATACAGGCGGGCGAGATAGGGTGTAGATCCGCGGCTTGCGCCATCAGGTCAAGCCACTCGCCTGCGCGATCCGCGAACGGCTCGGCTTAATCCGCCATGTTTTCGGGGTCGCGGCGGTCGAGGAAGGCGGACAGGTCTGCTTCAGGTCCAGGACCGTCTGTCAGACGCCGCACCGCTCATCCGACACGCGCGAGCGCCGCGGTGTCGTCCTGCACGCCGGACAAGCGCATGAATATCCAGAGCGTCAGCCGATCCGGGCCAATTCGGTCGCGCACAAACAAGCTGAGATCTGCCGCCTCGATCAGGGCAAACCTGTGCCGCCAGCCCTCCGGCCCACGACGCAGCCGGTCATCCAGCGCGCCGATCCGGCCAGCCACACGGGCGAGACGGGCGGCATTGCCCGCCTCAGCGCGTCACCAATCGTCGAGGACTGCAGTTTCACGCGGCTCTGCCCTTGGCCCGGGCGGCAGAGAATCCGGCTCCTCTTCCATAGGTCCGGGCAAGAACCACAGGTCGTCATCGGAGACATGTCCAGGTTCCTCGACACCCAAAAGAGGATCGTCGAATTCATCATGCTGCGAAGGGTGTTGCAGCGTCACGTGTGCAAAATACGGTCATTTTGCAAATTACCCAAGGGTTTTTCGAGGGAGTGCTCAAACACATTATATAGTACGCGCGCGCGATGGTTCGCGAGTGCTCTATGATCACGCTGGCTGTGTGAAAACCAAGGGGTTTCTGACGAGCAGGGCCACAGAGCCTGCCCTTGCATCCGTTTACAAACGGTCATTTGATGCCACCACGTGAAACTGCAGACAGGCCTTTCCCATGTCGATCATCGGCTACTCACGTATGTCAACAGAGGATCAGACACCCGCGCACCAGATGCAGGCTCGGAGAGCTGAGGGCAGCGTCGATGCCCGTTGAAAGCAGGCGTCGGGCTGAAGATATCCTCCGCTGTCAACGGGGCCGCCGAAGAATCCGAACCAACTTGATCAATGTTGTAAGCCTTTGGGCACGCGTTGCCATGGAATACAGACCAAGGGGTTGGAGGGTTCCACCCAAATCTGATATCCGAACCAACCGCAAAACTGACGGTGGAAAATCCAATGTCACACAGGTACAAATCAGTGGGACACGGTTCGCGTACCTCAAGCACTGATCGTCAGGGCCTTCACTCCGCCATCGGCCCGGGCCAGCGCGGCCAGCAGCAGCCCCGCGAAATGCGTCTCGACATAGCGGGCGACGAAGGCCGACGGCGCCATCAGGTGCAGCGTGCCATCGCCCTGCCCCACCACCCGCAGCCGCGCGAACCAGGCCTGGAACAGGGCGGCATCTTGACCTTGCAACACCCGCGCCGCCTGCCCCCAAGGCGAGGCGTCAGTGTCGCCGTCCGCGCGGTGCAACGGCACGACATTGTCCGCACTGCGCACGTCGGGGGTTTCGGGTCGCCCGGTTAGACGGGCGGTGAAATCCGGCCCGATGCTGGGCCAGCGGGGCATAGAATCGATCAGGATGCGTTCGATATGCACCGCATGGCTGGCCACCCTGCCCCGCGCCGCCGGGCGCAACACCGAAATCCACCCCATCCCGCGCATTTGCGCCAGATCTCGCTTTGCGGTGCGTTCTGTCACGTTCCACATTCGGGCAATCTCGCGCTGGCCGGTCGTGAAACACGCCTGCCGCCAGTTATAGCGCGCAGTCATCAACAGCGACAGCCTTAGCGCCAGTCGCCCGGGTGTGCCACCATCCTGTGCCGCGATGGCAAGCAATGCGGTCAGGATATCATACTTCACCGTCGAGGCCCCGGGCCCCAACGTGTTTGCAATTTGCATGCCGCACTCCTCGTCATGGCCCTTGCGGCCAAATCCGCCTCGGTGGGTTCGGTTTTAGTTAACCTGGCGCCTGCTTCGTGGCGCCCCTTGCCCTGGGGTGCCCCGTGATCAGACGCTTTTCCGAACCTCTTGCTAATTAGCGTTGGAATCACCGACTCTGTCAAGGATTCGCTGCGCGCCGTGCCGGGGCCAGTCCGACCCTGATCAAAGAATAGGTATAGTATTGGTATAGCGGGTCACCCTGGATGTCTCCCCATAAAACGGCGATGTCACCCCAAGCAATGGTATGGGGGCATCAAGTGTCCCCCCAAATCTGCCAAAGGGCGCGCCCGACGGCTCAGACCGATTCGGGCGCTTTCAAAGGCCGGCAGGCGATTGGCACCAACGTTTCGCCCTGCGCACCTTATCCGCGGATAAGAACAGGCTAGCATATATCGGGGTCTCGACAAAGCGCTCGAAATACGCGTAAATCGCAGCTGTAGCAATATTAGCGTCCGAGGTTTCATGCTCACCCACACCGATCTGCGCGAAATCCAGTCGCGCTCGCTCAAGATGCAGGGCTGGATCCGCCAGCAGACGTTCTCGCCCGAGAACACCAAGACCTTGCGCCGGTTTTCTTCGTGGGAGGTGGCCGAACTGATCCTGCGGATGAACCAGTCCACCTTGCGCGGGCGCATGGCCGCCGACCCGACCTTACCCGCGGGTAAGGTCGAACCCGACGGGCGACAAAGGTGGTTCTCGCTGGACGAAATCAACATTCTGCGCCGCAAGATCAAGGTGAAGGGCAAGCCGCTGACCCCGCCGCGCCCGCCGGGCCGGGCCTTTCGCACCGCTATCGCCAATTTCAAGGGTGGTGCGGGCAAATCCACCGTCGCGCTGCACTTTGCCCATGCGGCGGCCCTTGATGGCTACCGCGTGCTGTGTGTTGACTTCGATCCACAGGCCACGCTGTCGCATTCCATGGGCCTGACCGAGGTGCGCGAGGAACAGACCGTCTGGGGCATCATGGCGCGCGACCTGATTCGCCAGACCGAGGCGATGAACGCCGCCCCCGCCGGGGCCGCAAGCGGCACTGCCCTGCCCCGCCGCACCATTCCGGGCAGCATCACCGACCTTGGCCTTCAGGATCTGCGCATTGCCGATTTCATCCAGCCAACGGCATGGCCCACCATCGACATCATCCCCAGTTGCGCCAATGCCGCCTTCGTTGAATTCGCCAGCGCGCAATACCGCCACCTGAACCCCGAATGGTCGTTCTTCGCCGCCGTGTCGCGCTACCTTGACCAACTGCCCGACGACCAGTGGGATCTGATCTTTTTCGACTGCCCGCCCGCCATCGGATACCAGTCGATGAACGCGGTCTTTGCCGCCGACATGCTCTACATCCCCTCGGGCCCCGGCTATTGGGAATACGACAGCACCACATCCTTCATCGGTCAGCTTTCCGAGGCGCTTGAGGATCTGGCCCATGGGTTCGCCACAACCTTATCCGCGGATAAGGTGCGCCTTCCGAAAGAGTTTCAGGACATCCGCTTTCTGCTCACCCGCTATGAACCCGGCAACGAATTGCACCGCGCGATGATGGAAGCGTTTGGCAAGGTGTTCGGAGACAAACTGGCGAAACATCCCGTGGAAATGACCCGCGCCGTTGAGCAGTCGGGCCGGTTCCTCGCCTCGATCTATGAAATGGACTATCGCGAGATGACCCGCGAAACATGGCGCCGCGCACGCGGCAGCTTTGATCGCGCTTACGGTGAATTCCACGAAACCCTGATGCCCGCCTGGCAAAGAATGGGCGCGCAGACGAAAGAACAGAACCTTATCCGCGGATAAGGTGCGCAGCAAAGGTATCCCGCCATGACCCGCAAACGACGCATCTTCGATATCCACATGCCCGACACCACGCCCGATACGGCACCTGCGGCGGCCCCGGTCGCCCCCGACGTGCCGCTGCGGCGCGGCCCGATGGCCAGCGCCATCGCCGAAAACGCCGGTGCGTTGCAGGCCCGTACCGAAATGCAGGCCGCGATCCGCGCCGAAAACGATACGCTGGCCCATGAATTTATTGCGCTGCGCGAACAGGGGCAGGTGGTCGAGCATATTCCGCTCGACGACATTCACACCCATCTGCTGATGCGCGAACGGCTGGACCGGGGCGATCCCGAACTGGCCGATCTGGTCACCTCGCTGCGCGACATCGGTCTGTCCAACCCGATCCGCGTCGAGGCGCGGGCAGACGGGCAGGGGTACGAGTTGATTCAGGGCTATCGCCGCCTGACCGCCTATCGCCGCTTGCTCGACTCCGAAGGTGACGCCTGGGCGCGAATCCCCGCTCTGGTGCAGCCGCGCGGTGTCGACGTGGCGGGGCTGTATCGCCGGATGGTCGATGAAAACGTCGTGCGCAAGGATCTGTCCTTTGCCGAAATGGCCCATGCAGCGCGCAACTATGCCGATGATCCGGCAACCGGCGAATTCGACATTTCCGCAGCGATCGCCGTTCTGTTCCAATCGGCCGCCTATTCGAAACGCAGCTATATCAAATCCTTCGCGCGTTTGCTGGATGCCATCGGCGACACGCTGGCCCATGCCGATGCAATTCCGCGCCAGCTGGGCGTCGAACTGGCCCGCGCGATTGACGACCGCCCCGGTCTGGCCGCGCGCATCCGCGACGATCTGCGCGGCTGGGACAACCGCTCGGTCGCCGACGAACTCGGAGTGTTGCGCCGCCACGCCGGGGCGCCCGATGACGAGGTGGCAGCACCCGCGGTTCCGGGGCCGGCCCGGGGCAGGGGGGCCGGGCGCGCCCCATCCAGCAAGACCACGTTCGATCTGCGCACATCACTTGGGCGGGTCAAATGCACCGCCGCCTCGGGCCGGTTGGAAATCCGCACCGACCGCGACTTCTCGACGATGGACCGCGATCGCCTGGAACGCGCCATCGCAGCGCTGCTCGACGGGCTGACGTGAAGGCTCTGCCGCGGGGCGTGCACCCACGCATACCATCCATCCGGTCACAGATCGGCTGCACCGCGACATCGGGAGCCGCGCCAGTGATAGCGGCGACAATTGTGGGCAGGTGATCGTTGATGTCTTGCCCTCCAACACGGCCAAGCACGGTTTCCAGTACGATGCCGTTGCGGATATAGGCATTCACAGCGCATAGCAGGCGACCTTGCCAACCAATCTATCTGCACGACGACCAGCCTATCACCCTTGCCGATGCGCTCCAGTACGCGCGCCACCACCGGACGAGCGCGATTGCCTCCAGAGGCTTGTTCCTCATTTATCTCGGTGCAGCCTGCGGAATTCAGAGTATCCGTTTTGATCAAGCGGTTTCGTTGGCCCAGAGGCGGTCTGCTTTGACCAGCGCGTTTGCGGTTTCTATGAGCTTTCGCATGATGGCGATGATGGCGACTTTTGCTGGCTTTCCCGCGCTGCGCAGGTGTTCGTATTTGGCTTTGAGGTCCGGGTTGAACCGCATAGCAACCAATGCGGGCATATAAAGGGCATCACGCAATGGTTTGCGTCCGCCCCCGATGAACGCCTTGCCCTGCCATTGACCCATCGGCTGGCAGGCGATTGCCTTCAATCGCCGAGAAGCGGATTGCCGGGTGATGGGCGCGAGGCCTGCTAGGCTTGCCACCTGTTTGCGTTCAAGCGTGCCAATCTCTGGCATGGGGGTCAGCATGGCTGCGGCCGTGACGGTGCCGATCCCCGGCATGGAGCACAGAATATCGCGGTTGCGTGCAGTGGTCTGCCCTGCCGTGATCAGCGTTGCGATTTCGGTGTCCAACTCGGCAATCTGACGTTCCACCTGCGCAAGCCGCGCCTTGGTCTGACGTTTCAAGAGAGCGATATACTGAGTTTGGGCGCGGTTGCGCAGTCTGGTGCGGTCCTTGATCAGCCCGGTACGGGAAACGTGCAAGACCCTGAGAACAAGGATTTCCCTGGAACACGGTACTTGGGGCACAAGATCGAATGCCGCCCCGTGCGGGCCAGCATCCGGGCATCCATTGCCCGGCAGGCGATTGCGCAGCAATCTGCCGAGAGGGGACAGCATCGGTCTTGGCCCGGGTTCCATGTGCCTCGGCGAACCGGCGCGCTTGCAGCGGGTTCACCTTGACCAAAGGAAACGTCTCGCCAAGCTTCGCCTCGAAGGCCTTGTGCTACGGCCCCCCTCTCGGGCATGTAAACATGCCCTGCAGGGCAATGGTCGGCTCGAAAACGATCCGCGCAACCGGGGCCTTGCCCAGCCATTTGGTCAAAGCGCGAAATCCCACAGCCGAATTGTCGAAGCGCTGTGCCGCACCATCTTCCAGCCGGAAAGCGTCAAGATGGGATTTGGAAATCCCTCTCATCGCTGCAAGCAGCGACTGCCGGGCAATGGTCCACGCTGATGCTGTGAACTGTCATCTTCGCCATGTCCTATGCTTGTCAAGCGTGGCTCAATCACGCGTATCCACCTCTCGGCAGATTGCTGCGCAATCTGTTGGCCGTCAGGTGAATGCTCGCATTCACCGTCAGGCGCCTGTCGGTCAGTGGTTCAGTCCCCTGGTGAAGACGGCGGCTGATCAAACTCTGAAACGGTCCATCACGACCCAGCTGATTGCGATCCAACCGCCGCCATTGCTCACCATGAATGGTGTGATGGGCGTGCTGCGCACCTCGCTCATACCCCACGAGCTGCGGTCAGGATAAGACAAGCTTCTGACTGGTGCGCGGGTGTCTGATCCTCTGTTGACATACGTGAGTAGCCGATGATCGACATGGGAAAGGCCTGTCTGCAGTTTCACGTGGTGGCATCAAATGACCGTTTGTAAACGGATGCAAGGGCAGGCTCTGTGGCTCTTCCAACCTGATATCCGTTGGTTTACTTACGCCGAACTCAATGAGGAGGGGATCGCGAAGCATTGCGCGCGCGTGCTATGGAAGTTGATGTGGGGCATCCGTAGAAAACTCTTTGGTAGTTTGCAAAATATTCGTATTATGCACATATGGAGCCAAATAGCCCTTTTATGCCTGATGATTGCGCTGACCTCGCCGATTGCGCGGAGCAGGCGGACGAACCACGGGAGGAAGACCTGTGGTTTCTCCCTGGTCCTATCACGGAGGAGCCGGACTTCCTACCACCCGGCCCAAGGGTGGAGCCGAATGAGGCGACCATTCTTGCCGACTGGATCCAGGCCGAGGCCGGGTTGGCCGCACGTTTAGCGCGTGTCGCTGCACGGCTCGGAGCGCTGGACGGGCGGGTGCGGCGCGGGCCCGAGGGCTGGCGGCATCGGCTGGCGCTGATCGAGGCGGCAGATCTGAGTTGGTTCGTCGGTGACCGGATTACGTCGGATCGGCTGGCGCTGTGGATTGCATTGCGGCTGTCCGGCGTGCAGGAGGATGCCGCAGCGCTTGCCCGCGTGGGATGGGCGGTGCGGCGGCTGACTGGCGGGCCGGGGCCGGAGGCAAACCTTGCCGGGTTCCTCGGTCGGCATGATCCCGAAAACATCTATGCCAATGCGGAGCGGTTGGAAGATCGGACAGGCAGTTGGCTCGACCTGATGGATGCCGCGCGCGACCTGCATCCGATCAGCCGCGCCTGCATGGGTTATCATCTTTGGAATCTTGCCGGCCTGGGCCAGCACGGCGACAGGATCGAGGCTGCGGTGACCGCGGCCCGGATCGCGGCCGACGGGAAAGGAGCGGTGTTTGCGCCGCTGGCGATGGGCGGGGCCGCAGGCCTGCGCGCAACGGGCCCCGCCGCAATGCGTCTGGCCCGATGGCTTGACGGGCTGGACAGCGGCATACGGAAAGCCGTGCGCCAGCTCGACGACATCGAGGCGTGGGCAGCGCGTGCGGAAATCGTCATGGCGCCGCTGTCGGGGCGCACACCTCCGGCCCTGCGCGCCGCGCTGACGGAATGGCCCCTGGTCTCGGCACCGATGGCCGAGCGCCTGACCGGTGCGAGCCGCGCCGCCGTCCAGCGCAATCTGGCCTGGATGGAGGCGCGGGGACTGATCCGCGAGGTGACGGGGCAGGGCAGGTTTCGGATGTGGTGCGTTCAGATATGAGTGTCCGGGCGGGTCTGACGCGGGCCATGGTAGTGACACCTGGTACGTCGCAGACGCTGATGCAAATGCACCGCGATCGTGCCTGCGACGGTCCTTTTGACGCTGAACAATGGTGTCTTTTCAACCGAAACCTTCTTTGGAAAGTCTGTGCGCCGTGCTTGCGCTTCAGCAGCGTGTCATGAAAATGATGGGTGAGGAGCGGGCGCATGGATATTCGGTTGAAGGATCATTTTGACGGGGCGACATTGCAGCGCGGGCGCGATTATGCCCGGCGTGGTCTTGTTGCCTCGGTCGAGGCTTTGCCGGACGGTGCGATCCGGGGGCGGGTATCGAACGGGCGCGGCGACAGCTATCAGCAGCAGATCATCCTGGGCACGGATCTGTTGTACGGCCTGTGTACCTGCCCTGTTGGCCATAATTGCAAGCATGTGGCTGCGGTCATGACGAAATGGGCCGAACAGCCGAACAAACGCCCGGGCCTTGCTGCGCCGGTGCAGGGTTGGCTCAGCCGGATCAGGGAAACTGCCACCACGTCGCAACTGCCCGAGACGCGGAGCGAGGATTACCCGAACTCTGTGAAGGACCGTCTGCTGTATGTGCTGATGGCGCAGGAGCATCGGGTGAAGATCGACATCTACAAGGGTCGGGTCAACGCCACGGGGTCTGGGTTGAACAAGGCGATCCGGCGCTATGACGCGCTCAACGCACTGCGCAGCGCCACCCCGGCACAGTTCATCCGTCCGGTGGATGTCGAGCTGTTGGGGGCTTTGGCGCAGGCACGGCTGTGGGAAACGCATCACAGCTATGGCTTGCCCGATCTGTTTCGGCCCAGGGGCGAAGATGCCATTGGCCTGATCCGGCGTCTGTGTGACACGGGGCGCTTTCTGCAGGGCAATGCCCCCGGTGCACACCTGACCTGGTCTGACCTGCGGCCCGAACCGCGCCTGGGCTGGCAGATGGCGGGCGATGGCAGCCAGCGGCTGGGGTTTGAGGACACATCGGGCCAGCCGATGGAATTGCGCGGGATGGAGGGAGCCGCGCTCTGGATCGACACGGCGCAGGGGCGGATCGGGGCGCTGGAACATGGGTTGGCGACGGATGTGTTGCGCCTTGTGGCGTCGGCCCCGCCGGTTGCCCCGCAGGAGGCAGAGGCGCTTGGCTCGGCGTTGCCCGACACGCTTGCGGGGCTGGCGCTGCCCCGCCCCCGCATGGTTCGCCAGACCCGGCGCGCGGCAAAGCAGCGTGTTGCCCGGCTGACCCTCGGGGCCGAAACGGCGCGCGACGGGCCGCGCCGTTGGGGCACCCTGGTGCCCCTGCCCACGCTGACCCTGCGTTTTGTCTATGACGGGCAGGAGGTTGGCGAGGCCGACGGCGATCCGCAAATTCTTGAGGACGGCAAGGTCGTGACCCTGACCCGCGATCATGGCTGGGAAACCGCCTGCGCCACCCGGCTGATGGAGGCGGGCGCACTGCCGGTGGAGGATCTGGAATTCCATTGGCCGGGCGAGCGTATGATGGCCTGCGATTTCGTCTTTGCCGATGGCGAGATGAACGATCAGACACTGGAGATATCGGACGGGCGCGAAGCGCTGGATTTTGCCTTTCGCACGGTGCCCGAACTGCTGCGCGACGGCTGGGAGGTGATCGAAACTCCGAAATGGCCTTATCGCCTGAGCGAAGAGGCGGCATCGCTGAAGGTGGCGACACAGACCGAGGCGGGCGCGGCGTTTCAGGGCAACGGCTGGTTCTCGCTGGGGTTTCAGGCCGAGATCGGCGGCAAGGCGGTGGATGTGGCGCCGCTGGTCGCGGCGTTTCTGGAGCAGACCCGCAATGATTGGGACAAGGTGCCCGATGTCGCGACGCTGGCGCAGCATCTGGCCGACCGGCCCGTCTATCTGGACTGGGGCAAGCAGGGATATGTCGCACTCGATCTCAGCCCGCTGGCGCCCTTGCTGCATCTGTTTTTGACCCATCACGCCGAATTGGGCGCGCTGCACCCGTCAGATGCCAGTGTTGCGCGTCTGGTCGAAGAGGCGCTGGCTGGCAGCACCATCCGTTTTGCCGACAATGCCGGAATTCTGCCACTGGCGCGCAGCCTGCAGGCGCTGGCCGAGGCTGACCACTTTGAGCCACCCAAGGGCCTGAACGCACAGTTGCGCGATTATCAGGCCTATGGAGCCGCCTGGATGGGCAGCCTGCTCGAGGCCGGGTTTGGCGGTGTGCTGGCCGATGACATGGGGCTGGGCAAGACGGTGCAGACCCTGGCCCTGTTGCAGGCGCGGCGCGAGGCAGGGGCACAGGGGCCGGCCCTGCTGATCCTGCCCACCAGTCTGCTGCACGGCTGGCAGACCCAGGCAGCGCAATTCACGCCCGATCTGCGCCTCGTGGTGCTGCATGGCACGGGGCGTGCCGCTGCGCGCGACGCTGCCTTGCAGGCCGATCTGGTGCTGACCACCTACCCGCTGCTGGCGCGCGATCGCGACTGGCTGGCGGCGCAAAACTGGCCTTTGGTGATCCTCGACGAGGCGCAGACGCTGAAGAACCCCGCCTCGCAAATGGCCAGGACGCTGCGCGACATTCCCGCCACGGGTCGGCTGGCGCTGACTGGCACGCCGCTGGAAAATTCGTTGCAGGATATCTGGACGCTGATCGACTGGGTCAACCCCGGCCTGCTGGGCGATCGCAAGCGGTTTCAGACGCTGTTCCGCACCCCGATCGAAAAGCACGGCGACGCGGCCGCGCAGGCCCGGCTGAACCGCCGGTTGCGCCCGTTCCTGTTGCGCCGCACCAAGGACGAGGTTGCCGCCGAACTGCCGCCCAAGACCGAAATCCTAGAACGCGTCGATCTGCCGAAACCGCAACAGGCGCTGTATGAAACGGTGCGCAGCGCCATGGATGCCCGCGTGCGCGAAGCCATCGGCGCCCGGGGGCTGGCGGCGGCACGGATCACGGTGCTGGACGCCTTGCTGAAGCTGCGGCAGGTCTGCTGCGACCCGGCCCTGGTGAAAACCGAAGCCGCGCGATCCGTCACCGACAGTGGCAAACGCGCCCGCCTGCGCGAGCTTCTGGGCGCGTTGGTTGCCGAGGGGCGCCGCGTGCTGGTCTTCTCGCAATTCGTCGAGATGCTGCGCCTGATCGAAACCGATCTGGCCGAGGCGGGCATTGCCCATCTGACGCTGACCGGCCAGACCAAGAACCGCGCCGAGGTGCTGGACGCTTTCGCGCAGGGCGATGCGCCGGTCTTTCTGCTCAGCCTCAAGGCAGGGGGCGTCGGGCTGAACCTGACCGGGGCCGACACGGTGATCCTGTACGATCCCTGGTGGAACCCGGCGGTCGAGCGTCAGGCGATGGACCGCACCCACCGGATCGGCCAGGACAAACCGGTGTTCGTGCATCGGCTGGTGGCGGCTGGAACCGTCGAGGAAAAGATCCTCGACATGCAGGCGCGCAAACAGGCCCTCGCCGACGCGCTGTTCGACGAAACTGGCGCGGCGTCGGAAAACCTGCTGGATGAAGCCACCCTGCAAGATCTCTTCGCCCCGCTGGAAAGATGAGCGGCAGGTCGGCCTGTGCTTTCGGTCTGGTGTCGGCGCGATCCGGTGACGCAGAACCAGATCGGTCATCCGAACAATTTTCAGGTCGCTTTGCCTTGCGTATCGCCAACCCGTCTGCGCCAGGCATCGGCATAATGTTTCAGGGCGCCGAGGCTGTCAGGCAGCGCCACCGGCAGCAGAGGCGCCAAACCTGCGCCTTCGCCATACAACAGCGCCGCACCGATGCTGGTGCCTGTGGCAGAACGCGTTGTCAGAACCGGGCCGCCTGTGGCCGCAGCCAGCATTGCCAGATAGTGGGCATTGCGGGCAAAGGGCCCCTCGATCAGGACTGGCCCCCGGGCTGCGGTCAGGCGCAGGCAGGCGTCGCTCATCAAGGCAAGGTAGAAGGACAGCGCGACCGCGCGCTGGCCCGAACCGGGGTTTGGTTCAGGCCCGTTCCAGCCCGTCATCCTGCCCTGAAACGGCCCGGCGTCCTGAACCACGGCGGGCAGAAGCATGATTTCTTCTTTCAGAACATGGGCTTGATCGGTTGCCGTTGCACCGAAGGGATGCTGGCCCTGAATCAATTCAAACTCACGCCCGCCCATGAACCGCGCCGACGGCACGACCTGACCGAAGGCGTTCACGTTCAACAGCGTATCGCGCGCCGGGTCCAGAACCGGCGCATCGCCTGATGGCATCGTCATCGCAATTACCCATGTCCCGGTCGAGATCACCGAAAACGGAGCGCGTTGCGTCAACAGATGCGGATAAAGTGAGGCGTTGGAATCGTGAATGCCGCAGACCACCGGGGTGTTTACGGGCAGACCTGTGCGCCTTGCCACCTCGGGCAGGATCGGCCCCAGAATATCGCCTGACGGGCGCGGCGCGACCATCTTGTCGGCGATGCCAAGGGTGTCGACCAGCGACGAGAAAGCCGCCTCGCGTGCGCGCCACAGGTCGGTGTGGCACCCGATCGACGAGACATCGGCGGCCAGCACCCCGCACAGCCGGTGCGCCCAGAACTGCGGATAGGGTATGATATGCGCGGTGCGGCCATGCAGCCCCGGATCGGTGGTGAACTGCCAATGCAGTTGCGCGCCCACGTTCAACCCGTTGGCCAGACGCGGCGATCCGGTTTCGGCAAAATCCGGGCGGATCGCATCATAGGCGGCGGCGGTGGCCTGTGGCCCGGTGTGTTCGTAATCGAGGATCGGCGCCGCCAACGCGCCGCGACCGTCCAGCAACACGATGCTGGCGCCATGGGTGGTGATTGAAATGGCATCCACGCCATGGTCGCGGTGAAACCGTGCCAGACCGTCAAGGATAAATGCCCAATGCCCTTCGGTGTCGAAATGCGGCCAGGGCGGGCCGGGGATCACGCGGTTCGGGCGCGTGATCACGGCGATTTCCGTCAGGCTGGCCAGATCGACCAGCGCCAGTTTCGCATTGGTCTTGCCGATGTCGATCACCGCAATGTGGCGCTGCGCGCTCATGGCATGTGAAACAGTCGTGGCAGGGGCACGGCGACGGGGGCGTTGTCGGGGCCGGTTTGCATGATATCGGCCATATGGGCCCACCATTTCTGCATCACGGGGTGGCCCGGCAGATCATCCATACCGTGATCGTCGGCGCGGATCAGAACCCCGATCAGCAGCCCGGTTTCGCGGTCAAGATGGATCGAATAATCGCTGACCCCGGCATTGTGCAAAAGCGCGACAAGCTCGGGCCAGACCGCGTTGTGGCGGCGTTGATATTCGGCTTCTTGCCCGGGGGTCAGTCGCATCCGGAACACATGGCGCGCGCTCATCGCGCCCGCCTTTTTCCACCCGCCATGGCCAGAAGGCGCGGCAGGGCGATCACCCCGATCAGCAGCACCCCGATAAAGATCGACATCACGATGCCCGGCACGTTCAACAGGCCCAGCCCGAACGTGACCAGCCCCATCACGAACGCCGCAATCACCACCCCCGGGATCGACCCCGATCCGCCCAGAATGTTGACGCCGCCCAACACAACCATCGTCACCACCTCAAGCTCCATCCCCAAAGCGATGCTGGGCCGGGTGGACCCGAGACGCGAGGTCAGGCAGATTGCTGCAACCCCCGACATCAGCCCCGTCAAAAGGAACAGAATGAATTTCACCCGCGCCACGCGGATGCCCGAAAACAGCGCGCCGGTGGGGTTGTTGCCGATGGCAAAGACAGCGCGCCCAAAGTTGGTCTTGTGCAGCAGGATGCCGAAGATCACCGCGATGATCGCAAAGATCACCAGTTCGACGGTGATCACCCAGAACACATAGCCCTGACCGAACCACGCAAAATCCGCCGGATAGCCGCTGAACGAACCGTCGCCCAGAATTATATAGCTGATCCCGCGAAACAGGCTCATCGTGCCGATGGTCACCACGATGGACGGCAGGCCCAGCACGGTGACGAAAAATCCGTTGAAAGCGCCGCACAGCAGCCCGACGCCAAGCCCGATCGCCACAAGCTCCGGCGTGCCCGCGCCGTGCTGCACCGCCAGCCCCATGGCGGTGCTGGCCAGCGCGATGATCGACGCCACCGACAGATCAATTTCGCCGGCGACGATCAGCAGAGCCATGGCAAAGGCGATCATCGCCTTTTCGGTAAAATTGAACGTGGCGTCCGACAGGTTCCAGGCGTTCAGGAAATAGGGCGAGGCAAAGCTGTTGACGATGAAGATCGCAACCGCCACCGCCAACAGCAGGGTTTCCCAACTGCGCAAAGCGCGCGACGCGCGGCTTTGCAACCGGTCGGGGATCTGACGGGCGGTGTCTGTCATGCCTTGCCCTCGCTCGATTTCAGGATGATGCGGCCCTTGGTGCGCCCGGCCCTTGCGTTGAAGGCCACGGCGATCAGAATGGCACAGCCTGAAATCGCCATCTGCCAGAACGGCGAAATGTTGACCACCGGCAAGGCGTTCTTGACCACCCCCAGAAACAGCGCGCCCAGCACTGCGCCGCCCACCGATCCGATGCCCCCAGCTATGGAAATGCCTCCGATCACACAGGCCGCCACCACCTCAAGTTCGAACCCCCCCGCGATATCGACATAGGCCACGGCATAGCGCGCCACCCACAGATACCCGGTAAGACCGGCCAAGGCCCCCGACAGCACAAACGCCAGAAACTGCACCCGCCCGACGTTGATGCCGGTGTAAACGGCGGCGTGCGGGTTGCCCCCCACGGCATAGACCGACCGCCCGAACGGCGTGCGCGCCATCATCACCGCAAACAGGGCAACCACCGCAATCGCCGCCCAGGACAACACGGGCAGGCCGATGAACACTGCGCGGGGCACGGCGGTGAAGGCGGCAGTCATCTCATGGGAATTCACCCATGTTCCGTCCGAGATCAGAAAGATGATGCCGCGAAAGATGGTCATCGTGCCCAGTGTCACAACGATGGGCGGAATTGCCAGCTTCCACACCAGAATCCCGTTGATCGCCCCCAATACGGCGCCCAGACCCGTCGCCAGAACAATGATCACCGGGATCGACAGGCCGGGCAGCGCGACGTTGACCATGGCCGCCACCATGCCGCAGAGCGCCAGATTGGCCGCCACCGACAGATCGATACAGCGGGTCAGGATCACCACCATCTGGCCCACGGCCAGAATGATCAGCGGCGCGGTGTCGTTGAACACGCGGGCCAGATTGGTGGGCGTCGAGAACCCGGCAAACCGGGTGGAAATCAACGCCAGCACCAGCAGAATCGCGCCAAACAGGATCGTTTCGCGCAGCGGTATCAGTCGCAGCATCGGCTCAGGCCCCTTCCATGACGCGGGCAGCACCAATTCCGGCGGCATGGCGCACCAGGGTTTCGGGGGTCAGGGCGTCACCGGCCAGTTCGGCCACAATGCGCCCTTCGCGCATCACGATCACCCGGTCCGACATGCCGACCACCTCGGGGATTTCCGAGCTGACCATGATCACCGCCAATCCCTGCGCCGCAAGTTCGGCCATGAAGTCGTGCACGGCCGCCTTTGAGCCGATATCGATGCCCTTGGTCGGCTCGTCCAGAATGATCACCCGGGGTTGTGTCGCCAGCCATTTGGCGATCACCACCTTTTGCTGGTTGCCCCCCGACAGGTTGCCCACGTCCTGGTCCAGCGCCGCGGCCCGCAGATCCAGCCGCGTGGCATAATCGCGCGCCAAAGCAAATTCCTGCGCCAGCTGCAGAAACCCGCTGCGCGAGGTGCGGTTCAACGAGGGCAGGGTGATGTTCTGAAAGATCGGCAAGCCGATGATCGCGCCCTGTTTGCCACGATCCTCTGGCACATAGACGATGCCGTTGTTCACCGCGTCGGCGGGCGAGCGGATGACGCGGATCGCACCGTCGATCTTGCACACCCCCTTGGCGGGTTTGGTGATGCCGAACAAGGCTTGCATCAATTCCGAACGCCCGGCGCCGATCAGCCCGTAAAACCCCAATATCTCGCCGCGCCTCAGGGTAAACCCGATATCGGCGAATTCGGTGGGGTGGCTGTATCCGACCACCTGAAACACGTCCTCGCCCAGCGAAGGCTGGCGCGCGGGAAATATCCGGTCGACCGACCGGCCCACCATCAGATTCACCAATATGTCCTGATCGATGTCGGCAACCAGACCGTCCTGCACGAAGGCGCCATCGCGAAACACGGTATAGCGGTCGGCAATACGGAAAATCTCGTCAAACTTGTGGCTGATGAAGAGGATCGCCTTGCCCTCGGATTTCAGCTTGTCCACCAGCGCGTACAGCTCTTCGATTTCCTTATGGGACAGGGCGGCGGTGGGTTCGTCCATGATGACGACGCGCGCATCCACCGACAGGGCGCGGGCGATGGCCACCAGATGTTTGTTCGCGATGCCCAGATCGCGCAGCCGGGTGCGCGGATCGAACGGCGCGCCGATGCGGGCCAACAACGTTTCTGCCGCGCGGTGCATTTCGCCGGTGTCGATCAGCCCGAACCTTGTGCGCGGGGCGTGGCCGATAAATATGTTCTCGGCGACCGACAGTTCGTCGAACAGCACAGTTTCCTGATGGATCGCGGTGATCCCGGCATCGGCGGCGGCATTGGCATTGGCAAATACCACCGGCGCGCCGGCGATACGGATCGTGCCGCCATCGGGGCGATAGATGCCGGTCAGAACCTTGACCGTGGTGGATTTGCCGGCACCGTTTTCACCGACCAGCGCCGTCACCTGACCCGCGTACAGGTTCAGATGCACCCGGTCCAATGCCTTGACCCCCGGAAACGTCTTGGTGATCGCGTCCATCGACACGACGGGCGTCGCAGCTTGGGTCATTGCGGCTCTCGCTGGGGGGGGTAGGGGGTCGGCCCGGGCATGGGGTGCGCCGGGCCGACGGTTGATCAGAAGATCGACTTGAATTCGTCGATGTTCGACTTGTCATAGGTGAACGGTTCCGACATCGCCGCCTCGTTGTTGTCGTCCAGCGTGACGGTGCCCATGCGCCCCATGCTCAGCTCGGCGCCCGGTGCTGCCTCGGCGCCGCCGATCAGGTCGTTCACCAGCATTGTCGCGGCATAGCCCAGATCGATCGGGTTCCAGATCGCGAACGAGATCGAAGCGCCCGAAGCAACCGCCCCGGCCATTTCCGAGGGCAGGCCCAGACCGGTGACATTGATTTCACCGATCTTGCCCGCATCGGCCACGGCCTGTGCGGCGGCCACGATGCCCACACTGGTCGGCGCGATGATCGCCTTCAGGTCGGGGTGGGCCTGCATCAGGCCCTGCGCTTCGCGGTACGACTTGTCGGACAGATCGTCGCCATACACCGTGGCGACCACTTCAATGTCGGGATAAGCGCCCATCACCTTGGTCATCTCGGCGATCCAGGCGTTCTGGTTCGTTGCTGTCGAGGTGCCCGACAACAGCGCAACCTGCCCGCCGTCCGGCAGATGGTCGGCTGCCAGTTTGATGATCGTCTGGCCGATCAGCGCGTCGGACGACGGCGCCAGATGCATCGCGCGGCCATCCTTGCCGACGCTTGAATCGAACGACACCACCTTGATGCCACGCTGCATCGCCTTTTGCAGGGCGGGCACGAGGGCATCGGGGTCGTTGGCGGAAATCACGATGCCGTCAACCTGCTGGGCGATCAGCGAATTGATCACCTCGATCTGGCCCTCGGCGGTGGGGGCGGTGGGGCCGACATAAATGAATTCGACATTGCCCAACTCGGCTGCGGCCTCTTCCGCGCCTTTGCCTGCGGCCTCGAAGAACCCGTTGCCCAGTGCCTTGACGACCATCGCGATGCGCACATTGTCCTGTGCCAGCGCGGGGGTGGTCAGCATCGCCGCCGCCAATGCGGCCGATGCCATTGCAGTCTTCAGTACACTCATGGTTTCCTCCCTGGAGTGGTTGTTAAGGGCGCGGCGTTACGATGCCGCCCCCGCCTTTTGGGCCGCGCCCACGGGCACGACGACAAGGGTGATATCGGCGGATTCGAGCATCGCCGCCGTGCGGTCTTCGATGCCGTCATCGGTGATGATGGTGTCGATCCGCTCAAGCGGGCACAGGATCAGGCTGGAGCGTTTGGTAAACTTGCTGCTGTCCACCAGCACGATCAGTTCTTCGGCCTGACCGATCAGCTTCTGCTCGGCCTGAACCAACAGGGGGTCTTGTTCCATCAGGCCCAGTGGCCCGATGCCCTGTGCCCCCATGAACATGCGTTTGGCATAGAAATTGCGCGTCACGTCATTGTCGAACGGCGACAGCACGATGTTCTGTTCGCGGTAGATCACACCGCCCGGCAACAACACCGTGTTGCGCGAATTCTTCAGCAGATGTTCGGCAATGGGGAACGAATTGGTAAACACCTGCACTTGCAGCGAGGCAAGACGGTGCACCATCTGAAACGTGGTCGTGCCGCCGTTGATGATGATTGGCTCGCCATCGGTGCACATCGCGACGGCGGCCCCGGCGATGGCCAGCTTTGCCTCGATGTTCTGGGTTTCGTTGAACGAAAACGGCACACCGGCCAGTCCGGCAAACGGCGGTGTGCGCATCGCCTCGGCTCCCCCACGTACCCGGCGCAGGCGTTTGCTGGCGTCAAGCGTGTTGATATCGCGGCGCACCGTCGCCTCGGAGGCGCCGGTCAGCCCGCACAGCTCGACAACCGTGGCCAAAGACCGGTCCTGCACGGCAGACAGGATCACGCGATGTCGATCGTTCTCGTGCATTGCACCCCCTGCTCTTGCCAGTCAAGGTGGCGCAACCCGGGGCAACCTGTCAATCATTATTCGTCATAACCCGTCATTCTGCGGTGCAGCATGACGGGTTATGCATGAACCTGATTGACTTGCCCCCGCACTCCAGCCACCCTGCGCCGCAAAAGCCCTGACGTTCCATCGCCCACGGAGACCCGGATGAGCCCCACCACCCCCCCCCTCGAAAACAAATGGGACGATGCATGTGCGCGCAATATGAGCGAGCCTGAAAAGCTGCTGTATCGCTCGAACCTTCTGGGGTCGGACAAGCGGATAACGAATTATGGTGGCGGCAATACCTCGGCCAAGGTGATGGAACGTGACCCGCTGAGCGGTGAGATGGTTGAGGTGCTGTGGGTCAAGGGGTCGGGTGGCGATGTCGGCTCGATCCGTCTGGACGGGTTTTCGACGCTGTACATGGACAAACTGAACGCCCTGCGCGGGCTTTATCGCGGGGTCGGGCATGAGGATGAAATGGTCGCGCTGCTGCCCCATTGCACCTTCAACCTCAATCCCCGCGCGGCCAGTATCGACACCCCTCTGCACGCCTATGTGCCAAGAAAACACGTCGATCACATGCACCCCGACGCGATCATCGCGATTGCTGCCGCAAAAGACAGCAAGGCGCTGACGCAACAGATTTTCGGTAACACCATCGGGTGGCTGCCATGGAAACGCCCGGGGTTCGAACTGGGCCTGTGGCTGGCCGATTTCTGTGCCAAGAATCCCGATGCCAAGGGCGTGGTGCTGGAAAGCCACGGATTGTTCACCTGGGATGACGACGCGCACGCCTGTTACAACCTGACGCTTGAGGTGATCCAGACCGCCACCGACTGGTTCGCCACACAAACCGCCGGCAAACCGGCCTTTGGCGGTGCGAAACACGCCAGCCTGCCCGCCGATCAGCGGCGCAGCGTCGCCGCCCGCCTGATGCCCGCGATCCGCGGCATGGTGTCGGGCGATCATCACATGGTGGGCCATTTCACCGACAGCGACGCGGTGCTGGACTTTGTGAACGGCCATGACATGCCCCGCCTTGCCGCGCTTGGCACATCCTGCCCCGATCATTTTTTGCGCACCAAGATCCGCCCGCTGGTGGTGGCGTTTGACCCTGCCAACCCCGACCCCGATGCCACTCTGGCGGGTCTGGCCGATGCGGTTGCCACCTATCGCGACGGTTATGCCGCCTATTACGACCGTTGCAAACGCGAGGGCAGCCCTGCCATGCGCGACCCGAACGCCGTGGTTTACCTGATCCCGGGCGTCGGCATGGTGACATTTGCCAGGGACAAGGCGACAGCGCGCATATCCGGCGAATTTTATGTCAACGCGATCAACGTGATGCGCGGCGCCGACGCGGTTTCGCAGTATTGCGGCCTGCCCGAACAAGAGGCGTTCGATATCGAATACTGGCTGCTGGAAGAGGCAAAGCTGCAACGCATGCCCGCCGCCAAATCGCTGGCGGGGCGCGTTGCGCTGATCACCGGCGGGGCGGGCGGCATCGGATCGGCCACCGCCGAGCGGTATCTGCGCGAAGGCGCCTGTGTGATGCTGGCCGATATCGACGACGGGGCGCTGGCCGAAACCGGCACTGCGCTGGCGACGCGGTATTCCGGCGATGTGGTGCGCACGATCAACATGAACGTCACCGACGAGGGCGCGGTCGATGTCGCCTATGCCACCATCGCTGTTGAATTCGGCGGGGTCGATATCCTCGTCTCGAACGCGGGCATCGCCAGTTCGGCCCCGGTCGAGGATACCAGCCTCGAGATGTGGAACCGCAACATGGCGATCCTGTCGACCGGGTATTTTCTGGTCAGCCGGGCGGCATTCCGCATGCTCAAGGCGCAGGGCATTGGCGGCGCCATCGTGTTTGTCGCGTCGAAAAACGGGCTGGCCGCCTCGCCCAACGCCTCGGCCTATTGCACGGCCAAGGCCAGCGAAATCCATCTGGCGCGGTGCCTGGCACTTGAGGGCGCCCCCGATGGTATCCGCGTCAATGTGGTAAACCCCGACGCGGTGCTGAAGGGCAGCAAGATCTGGCAGGGCGAATGGCTGGACCAGCGTGCCGGCACCTATGGCACCGACAAGGCGGGGCTGGAACAGATGTATCGCGAGCGGTCCTTGCTGAAACGCTCGGTCCTGCCCGAAGATATTGCCGAGGCGGCGTATTTCCTGGCCTCTGACCTGTCTTCGAAATCGACAGGCAACATCATCAACGTCGACGCTGGCAATGTCCAGGCGTTCACCCGTTAAGGACCGCGCGCCATGATCAACACTGATACCATCGAACAGGCCAACGCCCGCGCCCATGCCGCCCTGCACGCCGATTATGACGCCTTGGGCGATCATCTGGCGCGGCGCGGCATCGACATCGCCAAGATCAAGGCAAAGATCGCCGCTTTTGGCGTGGCCCTGCCCAGCTGGGGGGTCGGCACCGGCGGCACACGGTTTGCCCGCTTTCCCGGCCCCGGCGAGCCGCGCCATATCTTCGACAAGCTTGACGATTGCGGTGTCATTCACCAACTCACCCGCGCAACCCCTTCGGTTTCCCTGCATATCCCGTGGGATAATGCCCCCGCCGCCGACTTGCTGGTCAAAGCCCACAAGGTAGGGCTGACCTTTGATGCGATGAATTCGAACACCTTTCAGGATCAGCCGGGACAGGCGCACAGTTACAAGTTCGGCTCGCTTTCGCACACCGACCCCGCCACCCGGGCGCAGGCGGTGGCGCACAACATCGCCTGTATCGAACTGGGCGCGCAGATCGGATCAAAGGCGCTGACGATCTGGGTCGGCGATGGCTCGAACTTTCCCGGGCAATCCCATTTCACCCGCCAGTTCGAACGTTACCTGAGTGCCGCCGCCGAAATCTATGCCGCGCTGCCCGATGGCTGGACCCTACTGAGCGAGCACAAGATGTACGAACCGGCGTTCTATTCCACCGTGGTGCAGGATTGGGGCACCAACCTGCTGATCGCGCAAACCCTTGGTGACAAGGCGAAATGTCTGGTCGATCTGGGGCACCACGCGCCGAACGCGAACATCGAGATGATCGTGGCGCGGCTGCACCAGTTCGGCAAACTGGGCGGTTTCCACTTCAACGACAGCAAATACGGCGATGACGATCTGGACACCGGCAGCATCGACCCGTTCCGCCTGTTTCTGGTGTTCAACGAGTTGGTCGAGGCTGAATCAGACCCAGCATTTGCCCCCATGCACATGCTGGATCAAAGCCACAACGTGACCGACCCGATCGAAAGCCTGATGATTTCGGCCACCGAGGTGCAGCGCGCCTATGCCCAGGCGCTGCTGATCGAGCGTGCCGATCTGGCCGGGTATCAGGACGAGAACGACGCCCTGATGGCCGCCGCCACCCTGAAACGCGCGTTCCGCTCCGATGTTGAACCGATCCTTGCCATGGCGCGGCTTGACGCGGGCGGCGCCATCAATCCGGTCGCCGCCTATCGCGCCTCGGGCTATCGCGCGGCAGTGGCCGCCGTGCGCCCAGTGGTCAGCGGTGCGGGGGGTGGCATCGTTTGACCGACAGCCAAAGGGCAGGGCAAAGCCCGTGCCCTGCCAGAATCCCGAATGCTTGATCCACTATGCTTGTCCCGAAATCGGAGCCGCTCTGGCGTGGTTCGTCGTCTCGGGGGTGAACGCACGAACCCGGCCGACCGCATCCCGCACTAAAGCGCTTCGGGGAATACTTGAATAACCAATACCCTGTCGTGCTTCGCACTCTCAGGCTATTGGCGCCGAACCATGCATCAAATAATTTCCGAAACGGTCTGGATCACCAGACGGAAAGGCTGCATGCTCCTGCTGAAGACGTTTGCCGCCAGCAGGCAGACTGCAAGGGGCTGCCTCACAGGACCGCGGCAATCCCGAACCGCCTTCGCGAGGGAATGACGAGGGTCGAAGGATCAGCCTCTCTAATCGCCACCTTGATCGGGCGGCTGACCGGCAGATCCAGAATTTTGACGATGGAGTCATCGGCGAGGATCCGGTCAATCCGGCCCGCCCGGCCCTGCTCTGGCAAACCACAGGGCGCCGTTGGGACATTCGTCCGCCGGACAGGTCTTGAGAATACGGGCCGCATCGGGGCTGCGTCGGCATCCCAGATCCCGGTGGAGCCGATGGCGGTGTCGGTAAAAACTGATCGGGCGGTCATCGGCGGTGTCCTTGAAGCTTGGCACGGTTAGCGCGCCCGGGTTGCCGACCTGAAGCGCTTTCTCGCCACGCTCGACCGCGTCAAGCGGGTCCTTATCCAGATCATCAACCCAGTCGCGCAGGGTCACGACTACGCTGTTCACAGGGTTCACGAGGTTGCACAACTGGCAGCGACGGAGGGTACTAGAAGGAGCCTCGTTTGCTTGCTGCGGTCGACCAGATTGCCCGACGGAAAAGGAAAGGCACCATCCCGTGGGCAGCAAAATATCAAAATTAACGGCAAGAACTGGCGCTCAACGCGCGAAGTTTCAGCTTAAAGCGCAACGCGACACGAGGCAAAACGCCACTCAATATGGCGCGCAGGTAAACCGCCGACAATCTCGTATGGCGCCACATTCTTGGACACGACCACTCCCGCGCCAACCGCTGCGCCGGTGCCGATGG
>Ga0209491_10002258_pt1 | contig 34780 bp, 33 predicted proteins | sample BON02_FD_187213 | JGI IMG/M metagenome (GOLD analysis project Ga0209491, IMG submission 187213) | Freshwater microbial communities from Lake Bonney liftoff mats and glacier meltwater in Antarctica - BON-02 (SPAdes) (version 2) | ecosystem: Environmental > Aquatic > Freshwater > Ice > Glacier... | reverse complement strand
TTCCCCCCCCTCCCGCCCCACCTGCCTTGGTTCCCCCCCCTTGGGCATGGAGCCCCCCGCTCTCTCTCTATGAGTATGATCGGGGCCTTGAAGTATATGCCGCCCCCTCCCCCCCCTTGGGGTCCCCCCCTTGGGCATAAAGCCCCGCCCTCGCTCTCTATGAGTATGATCGGGGCCTTGGAGTATATGCCGAATGGCTCGCTCGTGCCTCATGGCCCTATCAGCTTTTGCACACCAAATGAGAGTCCAGCACACGCGTTCGGTTCGATTCGGTGCACTTGGCAAAATCCGACCACTCGATTTCCGATATTTGCATCGATTTTCCTGTGTCTTCCCGACCATGGCATACTTGGTTTGATCACAAGAGGCACCGGAACCATCACAACTTGCCTGTTGGTCAATTGCGCGGTGAGTAGGCGGTCATAATACTGGCTGACGAAAACATTGTCGCCCAGCGCAACTCGGCGCCATGAACCTTCTCGCCACAACTCGTTGCGCATCATAGCTGCTGGTCCGGTATCCTTACTGTCGTCCACAAACAATGCGTTTTCAGCAATGATGGATCCGAGGTACGTCGTGATATCGCTTCCGTCGTGCGCTGATTCGAAGCCAATGACGACGTCAGCTCCGACAGTCGAGCAAGCCGCTCGAACGAGAAATTCAATCAGAGTAGGTTGTGGAACGCTCGTGTCACGCAGAACGATGACGTAACTGCCAGTCAGGGGCGTGACATTTCGCCAATCGTCGATTCCGCTAATTGTGATGTCGCCGACTTTTCGCATTTTGAACGCATGTCTAAATTTGTCGATAACTGTACTAGTTCCTGATACGTCCTCGCCGCTCCGAGCTGGCACAAGGACGAGAATTTCTGTCAGGGCAGGGAGAAGTCGTTGTCCCAGCAAATATGACAAGGCGTTTTCCAGTGCGAGCGCGCCATTCTCATTCACGATCACAACGGAAAGGTACGGCCCAGTTTTGCTCCTTGATGAAAATCGCGCAAGGTCCACGCATGAACTCAATGCCTGCCGCGCGCTCCGCTGTGCTGACACCGCCGTATGAATGGCTGAAATATACAAATCACGAGTTCGTCGGGCCGAAACTCGCGGTATATTAATATCGATTCCGGATTTCAGCGCTCGCGCCATCAACACGGCAAGCCTGCTCGCGTCTCTGCGAGAGAAGCTCCAGTACATCATGAGGGCTTTGTCTCCGACGAGCTCAGGAATCCCGCACACACTTGTCGTAATCATTGGAACTCCTGCGTGCGCCATCTCCACGGTGACTGTCGAGGAGGCCTCTCCGTTGGTCGGATTTACGAAGACAGCTTGTTTGTCGAGAAGCATGCGAGCTACCTGTGCCGATGACATATTGGTGTACACAAATATAGGAAACGTCCACTCGCCTTTTTTCCTGCGGTTTTGAACATATTCGATTGCGTCCATGTACCTGCCGTTGAAATTAATGGCCGCGGAGTCTCCCAAAAAGTAGACTTCTGGCACAGGCCGTACTTTGCCTTGCTTGATGGCCAGCTGGAGCAAATCAAGGGCGTCGAGCATCGTCACCAGCCCTTTGAGCTTGTCCATGCGCCCGTAGAACGCAAACCCACGCGGTCGAATGACGTTGCCCACAAGCTCTCTGGACCTCTCGAACAAAGAATCATGTGGTGGTAGTAGCGCGACCGTCCACAACTTCTGGCGTTTTTTATCCAAACGATAGCCCGCAACATTCTCCATCCAAGAGAAGTAATACTCTGATGGGGACAAAACGACGTCAGCTAGTTCAACAGAAAGACGTTCCATCCCGTAAGCAAGCATAGTCGCACGTTGATTCACCGGCAGCTGAGCATTGTAATAATGTGAAAGACGCGTAGACCCGTGCGCATGGACCATCATAACCGTGTGTCTAAATCCAAGACCCGACCGCTTTGCCTGCAGGAGGAAAAGCCCTCGCCCAAGCATGTCATGCAGCACAATAATATCATACACCTCAAGGGCGTCATTTTCGATGAACCAAAGCCATACGTCATATGCTCGCTGTATTTCGTCAGACTCTCGAGCGCGTGGGACTTTGCGGCGTGGGACATCGAAGAAGTTGAGGCCCCGCCTTGCATATGTGGACTTCCATTTTGATGCATTTCCAGACCGAAACACGCCTGTATAGGCAATGTCGACCCTCGCATCGTGTTGAGCGTAGAGATAAGCCTGCCGTTCTACGGCGTGCGCAATGCCCCCGTATTTTCCTGGGCCTGCAAGTCCCTCGGTGACAAAACATATCTTCACGCCAGCGAGACCCGTAGACGGGACTGGCGCGGCGCGGCGCAACTCGCGTATTGTCCCTTCTAGTCCCAACCAATTTGAGGATGCACGCGAGCCTTGACCGACCCTAGCGGCATCGCTGCCGAGCACGAGGCACGCGATCATGGTGAACACATGGCTTACTTTAAAAATCATGCTTTCGTTATACTATTAGGGCGTGCGAGGGCCTGAATAACATAGGCTATGCCAACGCAAGCAACAGGCGAAACATTATTAATCTTGCAGAATGAAGTCGCGCGCTTGTGGTGGGCGTAAAAAATTAGGTCGGGATTCGACAGGGCGTCCTGATAAATGCTGTTAATACTGTGGGTTCGGTAATAAAATGTGGGCTCGGGGATAACGGCCATCGTCGCACCACTTCCGAGCAGCTTGTTGTACAAATCCCAGTCCACAAACGGCGTGTCCACCGAGCCGATGGAGTCTTCTGTGAAACCTCCGACGGCTAGTATCGCCCGTTTTCGGACCATCATGTTGGACTTGCCTGCATAGTGCAACAGCATCATTGACTCGACCGCCGCTCCAAGGCTCAGCGACAACATTTGTGGCTCTTGCAAGTTGGCCACAAAGTCCTCCGAAAAGCCTGTGAGAACGTCTGCGTCGGTAAGTCGAGCAGCGCGCACGAATAACTCGACCATGCGAGGGTTGGCTACGTCATCATCGTCAATAAAAAGCAGGTGGGTCCCTTTTGCAAGGCGCATCAATCTGTTCCGCGCTTTGGCAGCAGATACTCGGTATTTGATGACATGGACGGTGACTGCCGTGCGCCGTTTTCGCAATGTTTGCCTGTGTGTGTTGACGACGCGCTGCAATACTTCGTTGTTCTCGTCATGTACAGCCAACAGAATGATCGCGGTACCGGGCGGCAGATGTGTTTGTTTTGCAATGCTTCCAAGTAGAAGATCAAGCAGTTGAATTCGACCTGGCGTCGTCGATACGCATATGGACAGATGCATAGAATGCGAATCCTGAACGTGGTGTTTTGCTTCATCAGCATTCGCATCGAGGATGGATTCGCCGATTGCGTCCATCAAATACATGCCCGTTGCGTTGGCCCCGCAAAACGCATGTGTCAAACGAGAGATTGCATCGAATCCTCGTGTATAAGACACTGAACAAGCAGTCGTCGATACCCTGCTTTTCCGGCCACGTGCTCGCCGGCGGGTATTTACGCTCAAATCAAGGGGATGAGCGTTGATGCGGGATGCATAGCGCATGGCTGCTTGCTCATCTGTGATGACAACGTCATGTACTCGTTGAATTAAACCGATCGTTGTCGTAACAACGTTGGCACGCAAGACATTGGATGTGAACGCGTCGATAGTTTCGTTGCCTAGATAAAATATCTGAACATAATTTGGACCGGCACACGGCAACTCGTTCAATGCGTTAATTAGAATATCGATCTTGATTTTCAGTTCGAGATTTCCATAAACAAGTAGATTCCTGATGTTTTGGCGCGTAGCAACTGACTCCGCAGTATACCGACGCACCTGCTGAGGTTTTATTCGATGCCCACTCGTTAGCATCCATTCCAGCACGCATGGTGATGCCACTAGCACACGATCGGCCATTTCCACCGCAAGTCTCTCAAGCGCGTACGTAACGAGAGCTTCATCCCCATTAGCTGGCAGCTGAATTTGATGTTGATCGCGCAAATACGTTGGATCAGACACTAGCACCACCATGGCAGTTCGACTAAATGCTAGGCCTGCCCTTTTGGCATGTAGCGCGTACAGGCCGAGTCCCAACGTGTCTTGGAAGAGAACACACCCGTAAATACCGTCACGCTCTCGCAACCATTGCCACGTTTCGTACGCCCTTCGCATCGGCATTGTGCCATAGATCGGGCGAGGGTCAGTAGGAATATGCTCGACGACGATGCCGAGGGAATTTGCCCATGTGGCTACGTCGGGCAGGTCGATAGAGTTTCCCGCGAACCCGACGACGAGTCGGGCACCGCTTTCAACGATCGTCTGTGCGTGGTACAATAAGCTCCTGGGGATTCTGGTCACGATAATGCACAGTCGAATGCCATCGACTGATCTGGTGCTTGAATCACTTCGGCTGATGTCTGGTTGCGAATAAAAGGGCAATGCGTCGAGTAGAGGATCAAGATTGGGGCCGTGCGAGTGGTGCACGAAGGCGAGTTTGGACCAACCCAAGAGTGCTAGACATGCAATCAGCAGACATCGAACTCGGCAAATGAAACGTGCTCGACTCTGATTTGTAAATCGACTGTTGCATGGAATCATGCCGCGCGCACCGACAGTCTGCGGCGTCACAATTTTCAAGACCAACGTGCTGTCGATATTTGTCGATGGCATCTTGATTGCATCCGGTGATGATGATATAGGGCATTTTGTGCTTTAAATCTTTATCCGCAATCACCTGCAGGCCCCGAACCACTTGAGAATCCCAACACCTGGCCCCGCGTCCAGCACATAGTCGCGTGGGGGTGACAATTGCACTGCACATGCGCAAACGTATCTCCTCCTAAACCAGTCTGGAGGACTGACGCATCATGATATCTGCAGCGTCATCGGGCATTTGATCCGTCATTTTCTCGCGCGCGGGTTGCCAGTATCGGGGCACTTGCGTCTTCGAGATTTAGGCCGATGACACCTATCGCCACTGCTTGGCACGTTGATGTTTACGGGCTCCCGTGGCTGCAACGATTAAATGTCAACTGCAAATGCTTTCATGAATTTTATTTGGTAGGAGCCTCACATTAAATTCAGACTTTACCCTTGCACGGGCCGCCGTTTTCATCCCTTTCATTTTTGCAGGATTACTCAACAGCTTGAGCAAGGCTTCAGCGAACGCGGTCTCCACCTCGTCATTCAAGGCAACGAGCACACCCGAATTCTTGTCGATAAGCTCGCGCTGCGATCCGACGTCTGTGGAAAACGGAATCACGCCGGCTGCCATACTTTCGAACACGGATAATGATATACCCTCGTAGTCTGAAGTCAGCACGACTATGTCCGAGATAGAAATGACACCAATGGTCTTGTCATGGCTTAATGCCCCTGTTGTCACGATCCGTTTTTCTAGCCCTGCCTGCAAAATGCTGGCGCGAAGTGTTTTAAGCAATGGCCCTTGTCCAACTGCGACTGCAGTCACGTCCGCGCGAGCCTTAAGCACGCGCTTGATAATGCGAAAGAACCTGGCGGGGTTTTTCTCAGGCGACATTCGCGCTGGAAATATAATCAGCGTGTGCTGGCTGTCGATGCCATAGCGCAAACGTGCACGGTGCCTGTCAGACTCGGAGGAAGGTTTGCATTCTTCGGTATCGACCCCGATGTAGACGACGTGAACATTTTCCGCGCCCCCGTCGCTCTCACGCACGCACGGATGACCTTGGTCCTTCAGCCACTGTTTCAATCCCATAGAGGATACGAGTGTGTGATCGAGCCAACGTCGATTCTCAAGGCTGTACCTTGCATATCCTCCATTCCGCCAGTCCAACGCGACAGAGTGCACGAAGTCGACAATTTTTACTTCCGCAGATATCTGAGATCGGATCGCTGGTAGATTGAGGTACCCAGGCTCACTGTTTGAAAGCAACAGCACATCTGCATCACGCGTCAGAGCCAAGTACCCTACCATTCCTGGGAGTGTTGAGAGGATGTTGTCAGGGGTTGTCTTTATTGGTAACAGGTGATCGAGGTGAAAAATGTCCTCAGTCACAGCGGCAATGTCCCCGACAAGAGGGTGATCGCTTCCCCGTGTCGTCGTTGCGACGACGACGTGAATTCTGTGCGGCCATGCAAGATTGCGCACAAGGTTGACGTTAAATTGATCGGCCCCGCCGTACTCTAACCATGGTATTATCAGCAACAATGATGCCTTGGACTTATGGTCACGTTTGCATTTAGTCGGTTCAATGTAGGCGTGCTTTTTCTTTTCGAGAGTCCAAGCCATGCATTCATATCGATCGTCGCTTGTAGCGTCCGTTCTCGCCCGTATGCCTGGCAACATCTCCCAATATAGGATATCAGCCAAAACCTTCACTCGCACGCTGGGGTCACACAGCAGCATGCTTGACACGCTGTGTGTTGTTCTTGAGAGAAGCGCCATTTTCAATCTCTTCCAAAACGCCGAATTGTCAGTGCGCACCATGAAAGATCCTTGGCGACTTTTTGAATTGCGCGTGACATAGTGCTGGACCCTATCCGAGGTGTTAAAGGCGACGGACCACGAGGTTACTGCACTTGCGTGGTCGTTTGCTCTGAGGGCCAACACAAATTTTTCGAGCGCGGTGTGTTCAAGAATGCTGTTGAAGTTTTCATCAAAGAACACGCTCGCAGGTGTCAGGGGGTGTTTGCGCCGAATAGCATTGACCAAATCTTGGCCAGAGCCGTGCACGACGTCGGCGGTGTATTGTCGCAATTTTTCTAATACACGGCGGGAAAGCAGCAGGTCCCTGCCTCGTGCTGCTTGAAGAAATACCCACCAACGCGAAGGACGTAAAGACTGCTGGCGCAAAGATTTTGCCATGTCGTCGATGCGCCAAGCATCGGAATTTTGCCAAGCGTCTGTCACAACCGTGATAATGATCGTTGGCGGCGTGGTTTCAACGCAATTGGTGCATCTTGAGCCTGTTCGTCTTGGATCTGGAGGCAGCACCATATACTCAGCATGATCTGGCCAGAACGTACGAAAATAGAAGCGCGATGCTGACTCGGAGTGTGGTTGAATGGCTTGGCAAAAACCATCGTGGCCTGGGCGAATCCTGCGTTCTTGTTGTGAAGCGTGCAACTCTATCCAGGTAATGCCGAGAAGGGCACACATACAAATGCAAGCCAGGTGGAAAGCGTGGGATTGTTTTACGCGTTTCATCGACTCGCTTTGGTATGAAATTTTGAGTTTCGATCAAATTAAATTATGTCCTCCTATTTTGTCAATTACTAATATTTTGCCATATTGTATTGTACTGTATGAACACATTCTGTGTTCACATGGATCCTTGGCAAAATTTGAGCTCAACATGGGATGACCCGATCTGGTATCTAGATTGCGAATCTGATCCGCGCAGATTGTGATGACTACGCCCGCATTGCCATCTTGTGACGTAAATCCCTGGCGTGTCGACTGGGCCTGCACGCAAACATGTTCTACTAGGGCGAGTTTCCAAACTAGCCGCATTATTTGCATCAAGGCACCAAGTGCGTGAGCAACTCCCGAGCTCTTGCTTGATTGTGCTGCTTACGCTTCGGTCATTTTTTCTACATTCAGGTGTTTGTCAATCTAGTGTGACGTAAAGCCGAAACATGATGAAATGTAAAGCTCATCGGCGTTATAGTCGTGAAGATGCATCCTTTCCTGGACAAACTTCATGAAGGAGGCAAGCTTCTCCTCGGGATTGTCCGTTCGCATCGTCCAGTGGCGAGCGCTCCGGGCAGGTGGAAGGTCGCGCTCAAGATCAATATCGGCTCCACGTCGACACAAACCATGTCGCGAAGAATCAGGCCCATCAATGTCCGATTCGGACTCGAACCTACTTCATATTACGTCCGAATGTAAGAAGCCGTGACAAGCGTAGTTGGCGTCAAGCGCCTGAGCAGCATTTCCCAGAACATGGCACGCAATCCAATCCCAACATAACGTCGCTCTCCCCCGCGACCTACCCCCCCCCCGGGGGGGGGGGGGGGAGGGGGGGGGGGGGGGGGGGGCGGGGGGGCGCTGTGTATTATGCTGTGGCAACCGGTTTCAGTGCTTTGCGTCGAAATTGGTTTGCGTCCGGTCCACACTCCCGCCCGCGTCCCTAATCTTTGGTCACTTCCTCCCTGAACATGGGTGTTTCTTGCCGTTCTCATTTCCGTCGCTTGTCTTACAGGGGCCTTGCTTAACCGACTGCACAGTAGTGTTTATCTGCCTAGTCTCACTGCAGTATAAGCGACAATCCCTAGAACTGCCACGAAAATGCCGAGCAAATTTACCGGCGCGACGTGATCGCCAAAGATGAAGACGCCTCCACCGATGATTACGATCGTTTTCACGTGTCCTGCAACTGCATACGTGAGAGGCGATGTATGTCCGATGACAACAAAGGTTGAAAATGTGACCATGACACCGAGCACAGCGCTAACGCCGACCACGATGACGGTTCGTGCCGTCCAGGGAAAGCTTAACAACGTTACGCCTCGTGGACTTGACAATCCGCTGACAATACTTTCTAAAGGGACGCACATTATCATCATCATTGACGCACATGGCAAGTACTGCTCGAGGAGCTGCATTGCCGTAACATCATAAGCCTTGGTCATGCTGCCAATCCAGACGCCGTATAGAGCCGAAACAATAACAGACAGGATGCCGACAAGAAGGCCCGGCAGGCCAGTAACGATTTGGGTGTCGAAAAGGGTCGCGAGGGCGATGCCCAAGCAAACAACAATTAGACAAATCGATATTTTGGGTTCCGGAGCCTGTCGCCGCGCCACCGCTTCTATGAGCAGCACAGTAGGGGCGACGGCAATTTTTGAAAGCTGGTAAAATCCGACCGTGTTGAGCGCGAGCGAGAGATTGCAGAGCACTATGTACCCGGTAAATGTACCAGCTAGCGCAATCTTGGCTCTTGTTGGCAACGGTTTGCGGGGAATGACGCTAATTGCACAAAGTACGCGCGAAACCAATAGTGTCGCAATTGTGTGAATACATGTCAACGTGACAGGCAAGTCGAAGTTCAGGACGGAAAGCACCGTCTTGTTAGCGAAGACGATGGCAGATGCCGAGACAAGGTTTGTCAACAGGTACGTGGCCTGTGCTGCTGGCAGATGGCGCGCAACCTTTCGTGATTGTGCGCACATCTTGTCGCAATGATTTTACATGGTGATTTACATGTGTTATATATGCACTGGTGTGCATTTGTTTGTGTAGCGCCACGGCTAGTACCCGACGCACCCAATGCTCAACAGTTGAGAGTCTCATCCCACTCACTTTCGTTGGCGGTCGTGCAAACCAGCGTCGATGTCATCTAAGTAGCCCTGTGTACGTTTCGCTCTTCGTGCAATTTGAGCATAGTAAACTCCATGGACACACACGCGCTCATGTGTTTCCGTCGGTGGTGCTCGGACATGACGTTTGTGCCATGTTGAATCATCGTGCCAATGGATAAGCGGCTCGCCTCGGGCGCCACTCGGCTCGCCGCACCTCCCGTTGGCTCGCCTCGCCTCGCCTCGCCTCGCCTCGCCAAGCCTCGCCTCGCCTCGCCTCGCCTCGCCAAGCCTCGCCTCGCCTCGCCTCGCCAAGCCTCGCCTCGCCTTGGCGAACCTCTTTGCCCCTATGTTCGACGCGCCCGTGGGAGACCAGGATGGGTCCAATGACGACGCTTCGCCGGAATCCCCAGGACTCCACCGTCGACGGTGAGTCATCGGGCGGCGGCAGGGGCGAAGAGCAACATCTTTTGCTCTCAGGCGATGCATCCTGACATTTCCAAGTGGGCCGAGCCACTCTTAGATCTAATCGGCCGCCGCCCTCACTCATCGAATGGGGCGAGCAGCATCAAGATGGCTTTGAGAAGCTCAAGCTGGTCATGATCTCAACCCCCTGTCTGCTAGTCCCTGTGCCCGACAACCCTTGTCATAATTACCGACACCTCGAACTTTTTAGCAAGATAACGGGAGCGTTCTGCAGCCGGTCGCCTACTACTCGCGCAAGCTGGAGCCGCGGGAGACCTGCCACTCGGCCACCGACAATGAGCTACTGGCCGTCGTCAAGGCCCTCGACTACTTTCGCGTCTACGTTTATGGTACAGACACCATGCCCTGCACCGACCACAAGAACCAGATCTATCTCATCGACGCGGACGCGTCCAAGCTCACGTGTGCACGGCAAGCTCCTGCCTGATCCTATTGTCTCCCCTCTTCACTCCCTCAACCCCGGGGAGGACGGATATGATTCTAATTGTATGCTTGCGCACAGATACAATCAACCTCGTGTTTTGGTCAGGTGGACCAATTACCCCGGCGAAGATTCGTGGGTGCCACCCGAGGGCGTCGGCACAACCCTTATCGACGAAAATATGATGACGGACAATTGGCGCAACAGCCACTTCGGATCAACCATTTTACCTAGTGTCAAATCATTGCCGTAATTATCGGCTGGTGTTAGACTTTGATGCGTGGTGCGCGCGTGTAGCACCCTTTAGACGGACACGTCGAACCGCTTGCGAAACTCGTGCGGGCCCTCCAGGTCCATCACAATCTGCAGGGATCACGCAAAATCAGGCTGATGCAGGTGCCACAATAATAGGTGGGGCCCCAGCCTATGAAAATCTCCTCGCCTGCTCAGACACCCGCTCCTACGCGCTGGGCACGTGCCGGGCACGTGCCGCGGGCCGATAGGCCGCGAGCTTTGGAGAAGAAATGGGAGGAGTGGCGCCGCGCCGAGCGCGACGCTGGCTCGCATACGGCTTTCTTCCTCCGTCGGTCGGCGCCGCCGCCGCCGCCGCCGAGATAACAGGGCGCGCCCTGACGGAGACGGATCATTCCTGGACAGATTACAAGATTACAATCAGACAATTGCGACCGCGAGCATACTAGTACTCGGGATAGCAGTATCGTCAAGGCGATAGCTGTAAGACCTAAGAGCCCGGTCCCCCACGCGGGTGGACGCGCGCTGCTTTCTCTCCACGATGTGAGTCCAGGTGAAGTAACGGCGCGAGGCGACGTAGACTTTCTTCAGGCGGCGGGAGAGAGCGTCCGCCTGATTCTCCTCCCCCTTGATGAAAGCGAGCGACCGCGCGCCCAAATTGTTGCATGTACTCGACCCACCGAGCAACCCGGCGCGACGTGATTTTGTCCGCCGCATGCGTAAGAAAATCCACGTTGTTGCGTTGGTCCGTGCACAGGACTGTCTGCACCTCCGCCACGTAGATGCGACATTGCGCCAGCTTCATCGCTCGCATCTCCTTGGTCCTGCAACAAAATAGCACCGACCGCGAAATCTGATGCGTCGGTGTGAATGTTAGAGGCGTGAATGACTTCCCGGGGACGTGTCTGGAATAAGTAGCGTCGGCGTGCTCACGAGCATCTCCTTCAGAGCTTGAAACGCAAACTGGCCACACGCCCGCGACCAAGATGCCCTGCAAGCTCCTGGTCCTCCCGGTACCTTGAGTCACTTGGCCCTGTGAGTCCCCATCCGCAGCAAGGCTGATAGCAGTGAAAAACACGGGGGGGCGGGGGAGGGGGGGCGGGGGAGGGGTGTTGGGGGTGGGGGCGCGGGGGCGTGCTGACGAAATAAACCCTAAACCCAAACCCTCTCCGTGATCCGTCTGGAGGTTCTGATGAAATACGGTGGCATCTACCTTGATTTAGACGTATGGGTGTTGAGGCCTTTTTCGGCCTTGCTGACGCACGATTTTGTCATGGGCCAAGAGGGGGTGGACGGGAATTGGGGGCTTTGCAATGCTGTCATCGTGGCCGCCAAGGACAGCGAGTTCCTACGAATTTGGTACGACGCGCATCGCACGTTCAACGACACGATATATAATTACTATGGCGTTCAGTTGCCCGGGATCCTGGCCAAGCAGCACCCGTCGTTGATCAAGGTCATGGGCCATACGACATTTTTCTGGCCGCTCTGGTATGCGCGCGGATTGGATGCAATGTTCTCGGACCACACGTACGACTACGCGTCCAATCTCGCCGTACACCCCTGGAACAGCGCTGTCAGGCGGAACAAGCGCCTCGATGATTTCTCGCAGTCGTGGCTGCTCCAATGTCGCTCTCCATTGCTGGCAATGATGCGCATACACCTGCCGCAACCGTTGTTTTCAATCATAATGCCGTGCCAGAGTCGGCGACAGCACATTCGAGAGGCGGTAGAAAGCGTGATCCGACAGTCATGGCCGAATTGGGAGCTCATCGTGGTCGATGATGGATCGCTGGACAATTGTGGCCGATACGTCGAGGAATTGGCAATTGAATATCGTGACATCCCTCAGATGCAGAACGCCTTGACGGTGATAAGGCAGCAAAATCGCGGTCTTGCTCAAGCCCGAAATGCAGGCATCCGCAAAGCACGCGGCATGTGGATCAGTGCGTTGGATGCAGACGACATATTCGGACACGAATACTTTCTCAAGGCCGAACAAGCAATGTCTAAAAATCCCGCGCTCGAAATGATATTCTCTGATCAGCATCACTCGAAAGAGACGCGCTGGCATTGGAACGTATCCGACGTGGACAACCAAAGCTCATTGATTACCACACGATCACCGCTGACAATCGACCGCCGATCGTTGTGGGAGCGCGTACGCGGTTACTCAGGCGCGTTGCCGTACGGGGATGAAGACTGGGACTTTTGAGGAAATTGTGGAAGCAGGGGCCCTTCGATTAAATCTGGACGGCACCCACACACTGTACCGAAAAATGCCTGATCCGCATGATGAAGATCCCGTCGAGGATGCGATGTTGCGGACGCGTCACCCGGGTCTCCACACCATCGACACGCTAATGTCCTCTCAAAACCAAGTGGCGCGAATAAGCGACGAGACAGCAGCTCGCCTGGCCGGCAAGTCTCTATCTAGATTCACGACACCTGCAGATCTCGCTTGCATCCAATTCTGGCTTGCCCTGCATGCATTGCAGAATGATTGACATCGGCGTGCGGAACAATTGGTCCTAGCCGCAATTCGCAGCAGCGATGTCGTCCATGCTGTGCAGCAAGAACAGAAAGGGAGAGGCGACACCCATTTTGGTGATCATGTCGTCGTATATTCATTGTTACAGAAGCACAATGATTACCGGAATCTCGTCGACTCTTGTGAGCTAGACGGCAAGGATTGACCCAAAACTTCCGATGCGATTCAATGGGGGCGATTGAGACAAGGTTTGCGCCATGATCGTAAAATTAGGGGCCATGACGTTTCTCGCTAGTTTATTACGATTCGTAATTTCATCGGGTGATGGCTGGAATAAAATTGCTAGATAGTGTTTTCGTGCACCCCAGCAAACGACTTGGAATCCCAGATTAAGCCGCCGAGACCGATCGGGCTGACATCGCTTCAGCAATCGTGTCTTAACTCTGTGTTCGTCCGCTTTGCTGATCGTCGACAAATTCCACCAGGTGCTCGCCCCGGTTTCGTTGTTGTCTTCGCAGCTTTGGTTTGCGATCTTGGCTGCCCGCGTTCGGAGAATATAATGTGCTCGCGCGCGATTGAGCGGCCACGACGTGCCACCCCACTCAGATTTGCACCGAGTGTATTTTGCCGCGCCCGTGGGGACGATGGAAGCTACCGTCGTAAAAGGCTTGCGGGCTGCGAATGATGCACACCCCTGATTCGTCTGTGCGCGATTGGAGCACGTTCCACTTGCTCGCCATTTTGCAGATCACGTCTGCTGAGGCATGGATACTCGCGCGCTGGTTCAGCGGCGCGTACCTCGTCGGCTCGCACTGCAGCAACGTGATGAACGCCCCGGTATGCAGGAGGGTGAACAATCGTGCGTGCCACGTTGTTCAGATGTGATCTCTTTGGGAGGGCCACCGGCGACGATGGTAATGGCCGGCGGTTATGGGGGGGCTTATGGGGGAGGCTAATTCACACCTTCGATTTAATAGACGCGAGACTTGTGACCACAAAGTTGGTGAAGCTCCAATCAACTTCATGTACCCCGTCCACTTCGGCGCAGCTTGGGAACAATGCCTGACGATTCCTAGCAAACGCTCGAGTGTGATGAATGATGGCAAGTTCCTCAGGCACGTAATGCCTTTTATTGCACTCGATGTCCCATTCTGGTTTTCTGCCTGGGTATCGCTCGCAAAAGTATGAGTGAGCCCGATGGATTGCCATGCGGTCACACCTCATCGGATCACAGATAAATTTAGGAAACCACTCCCTACTCCGAGCATTTGAGACTCTTGCCGCCGACCACGCGGGCCTTGGCAAGTGTTTCAACGTGTGTATCTCGATTGCCGGCGATGGAGGTATAATGACGTTGTGATCAGTCGGTGAAGGCATGCAGCTTTCGTAGAGAGCCATGTGGATCGAAAGCTCGGCAGCAGCCACGCCGTCATGTGAGAGGGCGTCATCGCGCACTAAGGCTCGCAGGTTTCGCAAGTTGGGCCTGCGTGGAAATATGTACTCATCAAGATCGACAAAAACCGCCCAACGGAATGTTCCCATCGAACGATACAGGCAATCTTGATGGGCGAGCAATTGCCCGAAATATTGCCCCACGAATCCATCCGCTTCCGGCAGTGGAATCGTTGGCCCTTGGCCGCATCGATACGAGGCACCAAGCTGCATGCACCAAGGCAACAATATTAGTCGCGCCAAGTGCGTCGACGTACCAGAAGCTTGTTCGGCAACGATGGTTTCTGCGATGCGAGCGAACTCGTGGCCCGGACTGTGCATATATATATGAGCAGTATCCACGCCGAGCTGCATGTAGAACTCGAGAAAAAACCGCAATGTCCGAGCATATCGATCGCCACGCACTCCTGGCACACATAGGGATATGCGCCCGTTGCCGGCAAAATATTGTTTTTCAGCATCCACTTCGCCATGTTTGCAACCACTGGTTGCGTTCGCACATAAGTAAGAGTCCGCCCATGAATATGGATAATTTGGATATCGCGGGGGCACGCCCACGGGGACGATGGAAGCTACGTCGCAAAACGCTTGCGGGCTCCGAACGATGCACACCCCTAATTCGTCTGTGAGCGATTGGAGCGAGTTCCACTTGCTCGCCATTTTGCAGATCACGTCTGCTGAGGCATGGATACTCGCGCGCTGGTTCAGCGGCGCGTACCTCGTCGGCTCGCACTGCAGCAACGTGATGAACGCCCCGGTATGCAGGATGAACAATCGCGCGTGCCACGTTGTTCCAGATGTGACGTCTTTGATGGGGCCACCGGCGATGATGGTAATGGCCGGCGAGTCGCCGTACGCTAGTGGCCGAATATCAACGTAAGCGGAAACTGCGTACCATGTGGAATCGTGCGTGAAGTTGCGTATGTCGGTTACCTGTGGATAAAGTGCGGGGGGATAGAGACGCGGCTGATGTGGAATGTTCGTTGCGGGATCGTAGGTCGTGCTCAAATGTCGTGTGACCCGAAGAGCAAGCCCAGACTTGCATATCATAGCAGAAATTAGGCACAAGGCAATGCCGACTGCCAGGTTCCGGTTCGCGTATAAGATCAATGTCCTTTTAGCTTGCATACATTCACGCGAACCTGACTTCGCAGGCATCTCAAACACACAATGGCAGTAAATCTGAACCAACCTTCAAACAATTGCATGACGTTTTGTTAGTTTGAGAGTGCAGGGGATGACGGAAGAAAACGTACGTCGAGGCCGAAAGTATCGAAATAAAATTGCGGCTGAAGGATCGTCATTCTACCACAGTCACGACAGGTATATGTCCAAATGTTGGCTTCGAGACGAAGATCATTCGGTGATGCTATTAGCAAAATTGTGCGTGATTCAAGGCGCCAGCTCGTGATGACGGCGAGCGAGGCCTGTGAGCGAGGCGTAATAATCGCCCCGCCGCCTCTTTCTCCCGTGTCTGTTCCATGTACCTTCTGTGGGCGGGAACTGTCGCCTTCACGGGGAGGTGTCGATGTTGTCTCACAGGCGCAACAAAGGACGACAAGGATGAGAGAGCGCGAGGAGCGAGAGAACACTGAACCTGTGGCGTCACAAGCCCTTCTAGCTCATGCATGACCAGCCAATCACGACTACCGAATCACTCGGTAACAATGCTTGTCCGAGTCTTCACGACTCGTTGTCATATATCTGGTAATCCCGAATCGGACGAGACCGAGCCGGAGTCATTCACGCAACCGATCCCGAGGACGGCGTTGCAGTCGCGGACGCTCAGATTGTGGCCGAGGCCATTGCGATTCAAGGTAAATTTTTTGTTGAAAGGGCCACGCCGTTGGGGCGCCTTTGCAAAAAGGACTCACGTGGTTGACTCTTGGAAGAGTCACGTGCGTTATGCTACGCGGCAGTTTGTTGAGTCGTGAGTGTGTTGTTACTTTGTGACGTGTGAGAATCTTGATGATGTGTGTGGGTGTGGCCTTTGGGGCGTGTGGGTCTGGTCTTCGTTTTGGAGCGAAAGGAGACAAACTGATAGAGAGCGGGCGCGAGCGCGCGGCGCGCGCCGGCGGCCAGGTTAACGGATGGCGGCGCCGACAGGTCGGCCGGCCGCCATATCATTTGTTGCGAAAAGCGAAGGTAGTTTTTAATCGACGTGCTGGAATACTTTATTGCGAGATTCAAAGTTCACTCCCGTTAATCAAGGACTCGCCGAGACCGCGTCGTGGCTCAGCAGCAATCAAGACAGCTGCCGGCGATCAGGCTCCATCCATGCGGTGTGGATTTTGCCACACAATAAAGGAGGTCCACGCCGCCTCGCGTCGTAACGCTGACGTAGACTCACGCGTGGAGAGAGAAAGCAGCGCGCTTCCACCCGCAGTTGACCAGGCACTTGATTATCTATCTGGTAAAATGATTGCTGGGGTCGCAACTGGCATACGCATGTGTCCCATCTGACGGTATTTACCCATATGGAGTGCTTCCCACGCAAACCATATGGAGTGCTTCCCACGCAAACCATATGGAGTGCTTCCCACGCAAACCATATGGAGTGCTTCCCACGCAAACCCACGTTAACGGCCTTCCTTCGACAATTCACTGCGCTACTGGTTTTGCAACATCCACTCGGACTCGTGCCAAATACGCGAGCCTCTAACCTTGGTCAAGATACCACTCGAGCATCGAATATTCGATGAAAAGTCAGGTGTCGCGCACACGAGGTGACATGAACGCGGCTTTGCATGCGATGCACGCGTTCGCGGTTGCGCACATGCGGGCCTGCAGCGTATGGGTGTTTAGCACGAACCTTACGCTAGCTAGTGAAGACTGCGTGATGACCCAGATCGCGCACGCGTTGCGACCCAGCGATCCCGTCGGCCCAGTCAGCGCGCCCTTTTACTTGAGCGTAAGACCTCGTGGCGCGTCAGGCCCGGACGATGCCACGTTTTTGGTGCCTTTCGTGAATGCCCAAACCTTGCTTTCTCCTACTACGTATTACGCGCCCCGCGGTTACCCCGAGAATGTGATGCATGACGACGAGCGCGGCAGAGGCCCAAACGCGCCAGAGCTCGTCCGCCTCGGCCTAAACGCACTCGAGTCGCGTCGCGCGATCGTCGTCGTTCAGTCGATCATCGACGGAGTGTCCGATACGACCAGCAGGCATGCGCCTGCCGCAGATGGGCCTATCGAGCACCAATCTTTCTCGGCTGACGTGCTACCTCTGGGCGTGTTCCATCTCACGTACAACAGACTGGCCACGCTACACCGATACGACGCGCTATGGGCACGCCGGTATCGTATCACGCCAGCGTCAGTGATGTCCTGCGAGGATACGCGGCGCAAGCAATTTTCCTGATAATCGGAGCTCGTTTGGGAATCGTGAAGCCGCTGGAGTCGCGAGAAACTGGCGCTCGAGACTATACAGGTTACGTCTCGACGCCGCTCGCTGCGGTTGGGGCCCGCCTGGCCAGATGGGGCCTCTCTGCGCGGGTTAAAGGCAGACAGTACCCCCGCATCGGCGATTGTCTCAATGCGGGTTCACTTTTGATCGCGGCCTACAGGGATCTCTCCAATTCTGGGCTATGCAAGGAACAGGATGCCGCCGATGCCTTGCTTTGAGGCAAGATGTTGCGCTCTAGTTGTTACAGATTTCCCGTCCGTCTAACCTATGTCTGCCTAAGTACGCCCTTCCATGCGTCATCTAATGCTCAGCGCAGGTCGTTAGGACGCGTTGCAGCTGGACAGGAGCTATTGGAGCAGTCGCGCGCCATCTTTCCGTCCGTACTATAATTCATGGCCGTTGCGTCTCGGATGCGACTCGATTGCTCATCGCAAATCAAATCGATCGACTTGACTGCGTCGCCACGCCCTCCGTTTTCAATCCGCAATGGCGCCTGCTCGTAAAATGCGCCCGCAAGTAGCCCAATGGCCAGGAATGCCATCCCGACACTTGACGCGTGTTTGTCCCAGACGACGATATTGATCAGCACCGTGAGCACCTTGCACAAAATCCCTACGACGGTGCTGAGGGTGGCAGAGCACGCCGAGCGCATGACGTATGCCGAGTGGGACACGCCGATGCCTATCAGGCAAGAGGTTAGCAAGCAAGACGTTGTCGAGGCCGTCCAGGGCACGGCAGCGACTGCCGCGTGCTCATCACCAACAAAAGGAATCGCAATCGCGAGCAGCGACCCCGCCATCGCGTTGGTGTAGACCACGCGCGTCCAGTTGTCTACCGCAACCGTGTCGCAAATGTGTTTCACAACGACCTCGTAGGCGGTAAAGCAAACGTACCACATTGCTAGCCATGAGTAGGCGCGCACGTCGAACGCCTGATCGAAAAGGGCGTAACCAGCACTGCTCAACAAAAGGCCGAAAAGACACAGCACTGATCTCGCAGATGGCAAGGTCCTGCCTAGGAACAAATAATCGCACAAGCACAGAACCAGGGGGGTCGTCGAACGAAACGTTATGAACGTTTCCACGTTTGTATATTGCAACACTTTGGCGTTTGAAAACAATGTGCCGAGAAAGCTGAGAACGACCGGCGCGAATTGAGCGGCCGTCTCTCGACGGAGGGGCGCGATCAGCAGCGCTCCGCAAGCCTGCAGCAGGTAGACGAGGACGACCGCAAACCACAGCTGCAACGACAACAAAAAGACTGGCGCTGGCACCAGGTGCAGAGCGACCTTGTTGACGATCAACAAAGACGAAGAGCACAGACTGTAGTACGCTATTGCTCCGCGCGCGCTGCTCAACTTTGGTGCCATTTGGGATCAAGAATTGGCGAATCTTCGCGTACGTTTGCCCCTCATTTGAAATTGCTGACATGCATTGCTGATATCAGTGATGCTGATATCACTGATGCACGACGTTTGTTTGCCGCACTGATTGCATTCCTGTCTAAATTACCAGCGGTTGTCATCCGTCGTCGCCTTTAGCACCTTGAAACGAAGCGGATGCATCGGCGTCGGTCATCGCAGCATGCTCTCCTCATCGTAAAATCACCGCAGTCAGAGATATCACATTTCCAGCCGTGGATTGGACGCAAGGCACGAACATTCCTAGCAGATGACAGCACGGCCGCTCAAGTCTGCAACAATGCCCAGCTATCAAGATAACCAGCAAATTGTTGTTCTGGTCACGGGTGCCAGTGGTCTTGTCGGCATGGCTGTGCAAGAGCAGGTGGGTGCTCAAAAGCTGGATCATCCAGGGGCGCAATGGATGTTCGCCAGCAGCAAGGACGCAAACTTGTGCGACCTCAAATCCACCGCGGCCTTGTTCGATCGCGTCAAGCCCACGCACGTCCTGCACCTGGCAGCACATGTCGGGGGCCTTTTTGCAAACATGAAGTATCAGGTGGAGTTTTGGCGTGACAACATGGCCATGCAGGACAACATCTTCGAGTGCTGTAGAAAATTCAACGTGCAGCGTCTAGTTTCGTGCTTGTCAACCTGCATTCTTCCGGACGGCGCCCCTCAGCCCATGGACGAAACGATGATTATGGATGGGCCCCCTCATTTTAGCAACCGTGGATACGCTTACGCCAAGCGCATGGTCTTGATGCTTGGAGACCTTTACAACGCGCAGTACGGCACAAACTTTGCGACCGTGGTGCCCTGCAATGTCTTTGGCAAGCACGACAATTTCTCAATCGATGACGGACACGTCTTGCCGGGCCTGATGCATAAGTGCTACCTTGCCAAGCAAAACAACGAGCCGTTTGTCATTTGGGGCTCGGGCAAACCCCTTCGCCAGTTTATCTACTCGAGCGATTTGGCCAGCTTGATGCTTTGGTACCTGCTTCAATCGGACAAGACTGAGCCGGTGATCCTCGCCACCGACCCCAACGACGAGATTTCGATCGCGGATGCCGCTCAGATGGTGGCCGAGGCCATGGAGTTTCAAGGCGAAATGTTTTTTGACGGCAGCAAAGCCGACGGCCAGTTTCAAAAGACGTGCTCGAATGCTGCGCTGCGGGCGATGTGTCCGGAATTCAAATTCACCCCAGTCAGTCAAGGAATCGCCGAGACCGCGTCATGGCTCAGCAGCAACTACAACAAGTGCCGGCGATGAGCCAATTTGAATGTCACACTAATCCAAGGTTCGGTTGCAATGCATATTGCAAGGGATCGCCGGCGGCCTCGCCCTTGCCTTGTCGGCGACCGCTACCCCATCTCCTTTTGTTCTCTCATCTCCCTCCTCTCCTTGAGACATAGCGAGGCAGAACTCGCGATCATGATCACGAACATTACCCCGCCCCACGCTCGACTCTGGCGGATATCCACAGTTGCTCTTGAGCCTTAGCACCACGATTTCACGATCGAAATGATCCGGTCCTTGTCATACTTGGACGGATTTGGCGGCTATCACCACAATTCCACCAATGGGTCTCCCCCCCCGCCTTGGGGGTCTGCCCCCCTTGGCCAAAAAGCCTCTCCCCCATCTCTTAGGGAGGGTCAGAAGCCCCGTATTCACCCGCTACCCTGCTACACGTCGTGTGATTCCCCTGCGTCCACTGCAGTCGGCCTCGCTGCTCCGCTCCTGGAACGATGAACATCGTCCGTTCAAGTGTTACACCCTGTGGCATCAAGCTGGAAAAATATCCCGAGTAGATGCACGCGCCCAAAGTGTGCCCAAGTCTCAAATGACAAACGGCTCATTGCTTTGCTTGTTCCTCGCGCCTCCTCTCCTTGCGCCCCCGGCTCGGCCGCCTGCGCGAGCGGCGGACGGCCGAGGCGCGCCGCTGCCCCGGCCTTTCCGGCCGAGGCGGCGTCCGCGCTCGCGTGCCGCAAGCCCCACATGCCGTGGCTGGCCATGCACATCCAAAAGTCCCAATCTGCGCCGCCATCGGCTATGTCCTCGCGGAAATGACATTTAGCAAGGACGCTCGACCAAAAGGGGCTGCCCTGCATAATGTTGTTATCGCGAAAGTAACTCTCGTCGCCGTTGTAAAACCCGCGCTTCCACAGAAACTCCTTGTTTCCATGGTTGACGGCGTCGAAGCTGACTGCATAGGCGTCGGGAACCCACGACATGACTAGCGCGGCTTTTTCCAGAGAGGTCAGCTCCCACATGTCGTCGTCGTCCAGGATCGCAACAAAGGGTGAGTCCCCGACAAATTTTAGGCCGTAGTCCATCGCTGCAGGGCCGTTGTTTTTCTGACGACGGGTTGTCCACGATCTGGATGCGGTACGGCTCGCGATGCACCGCCCACCGCTTGAAATTTGCCAGATGCATTATTGACGACGACCCATCGGAACGACTGCAAGCTTTGCTCGAGCACAAACCGCGCAGTCCTCAAAAAAAAAAAGGTCGCTCGGGTTCCTGGTTGCCGTGACGATGGTTATGACAGGGGCCGGTGGTTGGGCGTGCAGACGACGATCGGACCACGAATTTGATGCTGGCGGGACAGCGAGTTGAGTGACCAGGGGTCGAACGTAGAATTGTCCGCTTGACCGATGTTGACTGACGGGCAAGCCTTGGTAGAATTTCTTGGCGCACCATGGGCGCGTTGCTGGCCGGAGCACGTCCGAGGCGAGTCGGCCAAACGACGGCAGCTGAATGCGATCGGCCTCACGAGCCATCGAGAGCTGCGAAATCGGTACGTTTTCATGCATGCTTGGACCACCGAACAAAGGAAGGACCACGTATGTTTGCGACATGAATGAAGTGGCCACGAATACGGCCAGGGCACGGACGATTTTTGACTCGGCGTGGCCTGCTGTGAGGATCTGTTTCGGTCTGTCTCGACTCAGCTGCGCTTGTGGTAATGACGGCTTCGCTTGCCTGCCGCTCAACGCCCGAATCCCGGGCGTGACGGCCACCATGTCGGCCTTTTAACGAGTCTCGACAGCTGTCAATGCCGACGCATCATGTGTGTGTGCCGGCGATGCATAACCATCGCAAGTAAATGATTCCTTTCATCGTTGGATCGACTAACACGGGAGGATTTCGACGCGCAATTGTCATCGATGGGGCGAGCCATTCCCTCACGGTAATTTGTATGTTTTGTGCCCCCCGCGCCAACCTGTGCCCTATTCAATATTTTATTCGTTCGCTCCTACGGCTGCACGGATTTCAGACAGTCCGAACGCTTTCCTGTGATCCAGGCACCGCGTGCGTGTCACGTTTTCTCGCAACCCTGCCAGCTGATCGTCGGTTAGCGAGTACTTGCGCGCCTCGGACTTGATGTAGTCGGGCTCGTTATTGTGCCGCGATGCGTAGAACAAGTGCAAGATCCATGGAGATCCGTCGGCTTCGGTGACCACAGTGGCCGCCTTGCCTGCGTACGGCCACATCGTCCCTTCGAGATGGATGTATGAAGAACCTGCCAGTTTAGCGCATTGTGTGTAGTAATGGCCCACATCAGGCAGCTCAACGGGGCCGCCACCGATGACAAGACCGGCAAATGCCTGCGTGCGATACGCCATCCAGTTCCACTCGGCCACGTCGCGAAATACCACGCCGTGTGAACTGTGGCGCGGATTCGCCGCAAACAGCGACAGGTTCCGGTCCAGAAATTGCACCATCAGGCGCGAGTCCCAACCGTCAGCGAGCATGAAGGCGTCCGAGTCGGACACCACCGTCAGAGGACATGATGACAACAGCGAGATCAAGCGGAGCGCGAGTGGCAAGGGGTCCCCACCTCGGATTTCTGGAGGAAACGTGAGACGGTGGACGTCGGCCATGTAGCGCAGAGCTCGGCGCATGGATTCCACCTCGCCGTCGTCCTCGTCCATCGTCAGCACCGTGTGCGAAACCACGTCGGGGTTCAGCGAGCGCATGCCGTGACTTTTCACGCTCGTCAGGAGGTTTTCCAGGTTGCGATAATTGAGGTAAAAGATGCAGATCGATGCGCGGGAGTGGCGTCCTCCCGTGCGGTCCAGGTTGTCGCATGGCACGGGCCCCACATTTCGGATCGTGTTGGACAACGACGAAGTGCATCGAACGCGGGCGGCACACTCCTTGCTGATGATGGATCTCGGAAACGTGTAGCTTCGCAGGCAGCCATTCGTGTCGAGTTTCTCCAGCGTCGACAAGTTGATGTGCGTGCTGGCGTACCCAAGCAACCGGTCTCGCGTTGCGCACGGACCCATGCCGGAGAGCTTGTCCGGCGCGACGTCAAAGTATTGTGCACATTTTAAGCCAGGACATATTGTTGGTAAATGCCCGACCTGAGGCGTCGATGTCAATGTTGCCACGTAGTAAGAAAACGGGAAAAGCACACCGACCGCACTCGTAACGCACACGAATGTGCAGCAAAACACGGTTTTACCGCGAGCATGGCTTCTTTGAGACTTGCGCGCTCGTTCCACGCCATGGTCACTCATTTCGCTTTCAAATTTTCCATGAATCAATTGGCGCGCCGCATTCAATGTTGCTTGTTCAGACACACGTCAAAGGCCGAGACTTCTGAAACGTGGATTTCAAAATTGCCAAGCTCCGAGGCCTCGAAATATGGCAAAAAGATGCAGATCGATGCGGGGGAGTGGCGACTAATGGCCTAAAATATTCCTGGACTGCACACGATCTGGACGTCTGGATTACACGCAAAAGAATTGACGAATAAACCAATGCGCTCGTGCTTGGCGCATTCTATGAAGCAGAGAAATTGTCAAGCTTTCAGTTTAAGCTCTAAAATATACCAGATGTGTTGAGCTTGGGGAGCCCAAGCTGAAATCGGGCGAACATCAAAATGTCCCGTAGCGCAGGTGGAGCGTGCCGAGCCACCTCCTCGATCATCTTGCGATGCCCTTCGTATTTCTGACTTTCGGAAGTCATGCCGTACCAAATGCTATTTGCAGAATTCATCGTGTAAGAATACAGCGGCAGGGGCACGAGCTCGATTTGCAAGCCTCTAAGACTCGCGCGTGTAAAAAAATCCCAGTCGACGTACGGTGACCAACTCCACTGTGAAGTGTCGTGTCCACCCATTTCCAAAGCTGGAGCCGGCCTTGTGCAGAAATTGGCCTTCCCATAATCATTAACGAAAAAGTTGTGTGCAAACGCATTGCCGACAGCCAGCGAGCGATGGGACAACTTCATGTCATTGTAATTATCTGAGATGTCGGTCAAGACGTCAGCATTGGATGCTCTGGCCGCACGCATGTATGTCGCCAGCATGTCAGCGTGGGCCACATCGTCGTCGTCCTGTTCTTGTCCGATCGAAGCAAGGAGAGGAATGGTGTCAGCTAATATGGCCCGTTTTGCAGAAGAAAAAACAGTGTAATTTCAGAACCTACTGCTTCTTACCATGAAGCACACGAAATCGTGTCGAGCGTTTTGGGCCACTTGCAATATCTGATTTCGTGCGACGGAAACGTACGATTTTTTTTTTTGCATCAGAATGTTGACTTCGATATTTGCTTCCGCACAAATCCGGCGGACGTGAGCAAACGCGTTTCCGATTACCGCCGCGTTACTGGCATCGTCCACAATTAGTAGCTGGGTGTGTTGTTTGGAGTATGTTTGTGAAATAATGCTTTTGACAGCTCGTACGAGATCATCGGGACGATTGTGGCCAGTGATTCCGACCAGAACACGGAAGGGCGAAACTATCGGGCGCGTTTCGGTAGATGGCCCCACAATGCCGGGAAACGATCGAAACATCGCAATATAATTTCTGACATTTGTATGAAAGGGGAAGGCAATTTCCATGGTCTCGATCCCTTTGGTGACAGCGCGTGCCATGGTATCTGCAACACCAACGGTATCCTTCGGATCCACAATCCATGAACTCAGCTGGTCCTTGATCATCTCTATGCCTCCGCCGTCACGACTCATAATCAATGGTAGACCGCTTGCGATAATTTCCATGATGGCATACGGAGAATTGTCTTTCGAGGCGAGGTTGACAACTATGCCGCCAGATTCGCGAATATGTGCGAGGGCACTCGAAGAATTTAGCGACGTGTTCACGTACACCTCGAACGGCCAAGCTTTCGCTCTGTTGCGAATCGCTTCCGTCGCTGTTATGCCTCCTACTTGAGAGTTTGGCCCCAAAAATGAAACCTTGGTTATGCCGACGCTATTGTTGGCAGTGATCAGGTCTATAGCGTCAAGAAAATTGAAGAGGCCTTTGCGAACCTCTAATCGCCCGAAAAATACAAGATGCTGAGACTTGTGATGAGTCTTGGATGACCTGGCAGGCACAGGATATAGCGTGTTTAACGCAATGATGTTCGTGCCTTGGGATAAGTTGAAGTGCCCGTTGTTTCCCAGCCACCGAATATAATCCAAACTTGGGGACACGCGTACATCGGCCAACTCTACCGACTTTTGCTCCATGTGATAGTATGCCAAAGTGTTGTGATCTTTTGGTCCTCGTCTGTTCAACTCGTCGCTCCATCGTAGAGTTGAATGGCACTGGACGTGCAAAATCGTTCGACCGAAGTTCAACCCAAGATGTTTTGCAAGCGCCACATAGTAGCCGACTCCCATGAAATCGTGATACGATATGACGTCGTACTCGTGTTCTCGCACGCGCAAGTACTCATATACTCGATAGGCCCGCTTGACGAGATTGGGGCCGTGAAGCCTCACGCGAACTGGTGGCAGGGGAACGAAGCGGACTCGGAACTCTGCAAACACGTTGATCCATTCGTCGGCTTTGCCGGCTCCGTACCACGGATGAGCGGCATATAAAATGGTCACATAGAATATGGGGCGCCCTTTGTCGTTGTTGGCATCTGCCAGATGGCGCGCGAGCGCGTAAAAAACAGTGCCGATTCCACCGTTTGGGGTCGGGCCCGCAATTGCGCTTGATACCAAGCACACTCGGATCGGGTTTTCCGTGCTGCGATTGTAAGCGGCAACGAAAGACTCGAGTGGGGTGATATGAATTGGCACGGGACCTTCATCATGCGAATGCTGCCGATCCTTTGAGCTCATAGTGGTTAGTTTCATCTGCAGGTGCGACGCGTGGTTCTGTAAATCTGAAGTCTGCTTTTCTAGTTCCATCAGACGGCGGCGTGCACGCTCTCTCTCAACTCCATTTATGTCGTGAAGCTCTCCTCTTTTTTCGTCCTGAAATCCATCGGATGCCAGGAGATTGTTGTGAGCGAGGAATATGTGCGCCTCAAGGCAAAGAAACAGAACGGCCGCAGCAAAGGTCCACGCATTGCCTTTGACCTTGCTAGCCATCACCTGCATATGTGCACAACGAAGCTACAGTGTTCACGAATGTCCGGCTTTGATTGTGTAGATATTCCAACGGCGGCCACTCGAAGATGCCGGTTCATGTTTTCACGCTACTCGGCTGCATCCGATAAAAGTTGATATAAAGATAGTTGAAACTCATGTGCACTATCTTTCGGTACATTACATGTGCGCCTCAATGCATGCATTTCGATGCGACAACCACGACCGCCGAGGTCAAGAATTTGTGCGGTATCGTGCATTGTGTGTATATGTTGTCTCATGACGATACAGAAAACCGCGAAAATATGTAAACACGCAGTCAAGGGCTTGGCTGAGCTGGAAACGGAGCTACACAAAGCTTGCGACCACATATTTGTGCCCTTCGATCTGGATTGTCCCCGATTGTTGACCAATGATTTGACTTCATATTCTGGGTTCGGCCACCAGACAGCCGAAATACTGTTTGCACTGCGAAAATCTTTTGGTCGTGGTCTCTCGTACGCCTACGAGCCAGTAGTTGCGAGCGGCGGGCACAAAGATGACTATGCTTCTGCCGACGAGTTGCTCGGTCTTTCTCACATGTTCAAACATCTCGGAGGTGTCACAAAACAGCGTGCCATTCAACTTCAAGGCCGCACGAAATCGAAATGGATGGAGTTAAGTGGCACGCAACTCGTTCCCCCAACCGATTGCTACGTATTTCAACGGATTAGTGGGTTTTCGCATTGCATCTCTAGCTCAAACGAAAACTGCTTCAAAGCGCCCGAAAATGAGCACATTTATCAAGACGCCGCGCGCTGTTTTCGGACAGCCGTGCTGTTGTACGGGTCGGCGTTTGACCGGTGCATATTCGACTCCAACGATCTATCGCGGGGCCAGCAAATTGGCGACATCGCCGACCAGAGGAGACATTCACATGTTCTCCCGAACGACACTATAATTATTGTCTGGCATGTTCGTCTAGGCGATAGAGTCCTGCACAAGCCCGACGATCCCAGCTTTGCGAGGGTGCTGTCGGTGCTGAGGCAGATCATCGGAGGATACAAGCCCGTTATATTGCTAGTAGGCAAGGCACAGGGCACAAATGAAACGCATGGCGTAAGTCAAGATTACGTCAAATTCATCTCGGAAGCGGCCAGCGAGGCGTGGGCTGATTCAAGCATCGCCCTTGCGCCGCATGTGATGGCTCCGAGGTATTCATTCAAGGACGCACTCGTCGCGATGATGCAGGCTGATGTTCTCATTGGAAGTGGAAGCGCATTGCCGCAAGCTGCAGCGCTGTTTTCGGGTGTGCCATTGTATTTTAATCACGTCGCGAAGCATGGATACAACTACGGGGCCGAAATGCTGGCCGACAGTGTCGACATGCATCCAAACGGGTCAGTCTCTGAAAGTTTACGGCGTCTGAAGGTCGCAATATATGACCGAATGCGACCAGTTAATCGACGGGTATGTCGCTGAAGCCGACGCCAACCCGCTTCAACGTTATCATAGGAGGCTAGCACGCGCTTTACGCTTGCCCTGGACACCGCGTGACGGCCCAGATCTCGCGCGCGTTGCAGTCCTGCGATCTCGTCGGTTGAGTCAGCGGGAACTTGACTTGATTTTTCCTGTAGCCTTGACGGCTATCCTTGACGGCCAGTCCAACCTACGATGTATATACCTGCACATCAGTGATGTCGTGTAATTTATCGTATTCGTTTATTACCATCGTGCGTCGTGAGCCATCCCTACCCAGAGATAACTACTTTATTCAAATGTTCCCTACGAGTCGGGTTGGAAAGTGCAGCAACCCAAACCCGTGTGTACGCGCTCGCCGCGCGCACTTCGCTGTACGATGTAGGACCAGAGGCGTCCTCCCAGCCGTTCGCCGTCGCAACGGTTGAATCCACGCCTCACCAACGTCAGCTGTCCAGACGACAGACTTGCATCAAACTGACGTCGTGCGCCACAAGCGTTCTTGTACGGTATGGTGTCACCCAACCTTCGCACTTCTCAGTCGGCCTTTGCGATATGCAGAAATACAGTGCATCATACCTAGCAAGAATTGCACGACGGAGCACCGATCATTGCTTTATGAATGCAGCCGCCCTGAAACGACGCGATCCACACCTGCGCGTGAGGCGACTGTGCAGACACGTAAGGGTGAAATCCAAAAGCCGCGACATTTTTTCCCGACTGCGTCAATGTCCAACCAGACTGCTTTAACAAGTACGCACATCTACGCATACTACCGATTTCCGACGCGGGCGTCCGATTATTCCAGAATTGATACACGCCCGGCGTGACTCGCCGGCGCCGCCGGCGACGAGGCGGAGTCCTCCTTTCGTATACCTCATTCCCGATATCTCGGGATATACAGTCACATACACATCACACTTCAGCATGCACACATACATCCCACGTGCCCAAGAGCACCGTCGGTCACACTAGTATGGATTCGGACTCTAAAGGTTTCCCGACAGGAGTAGATGCGTACGCGCGGTCGCATGTGTCTAACAGTATTTTGGTGTAATGTAGATGATACCAGGACAAACACATCGATGGCTTAGATCTTTTTTTGCAATTTAAGGATTTCGTTACGTTCTTGCGATTTTCCGGATTCATGAACTTCGATACCTTTCGCTTTAAAACTGCAGGTAAGCGGTCGGGTCGCGCGCCATTTGAATATCTGCGGTGACCATCTCGTTGACGAGCTCGTCCAGGCTGCACGCGGACGGGTCCCACCCAAGTTCCGTGCGCGCCTTTCCCGGATCGCCCAGCAGCAGCTCGACCTCGGCCGGGCGAAAGAAGCGCTCCTCGACCTTGATTACTGTCTTGCCTTTGAATGGGCCATCGGAGATAACGATACCAATCTCCTCGATCCCCTCACCAGAGAATTCTACCGTGATCCCGGCAGCCGCAAACGCCAGCTCGCAAAAGCGCCGCACCGTGGTCGTAATCCCTGTTGCGACCACGTAATCGTCGGGCGTGTCGCGCTGCAGCATCAGCCACATGCAGCGCACGTAGTCGCGCGCGTGACCCCAGTCGCGCTGCGCGCCCAAGTTGCCGAGCGACACGTGGTCTTGCATGCCCAATTTGATGCGCGCCACCGCCATCGTGATCTTGCGCGTCACAAAGTTCTCGCCGCGGCGGGGCGACTCGTGATTGAAAAGTATACCGTTGCAGGCGAACATGCCGTAGGACTCTCGGTAGTTCTTGACGATCCAGTAACCGTACAGCTTGGCGACCCCATAGGGCGATCGCGGGTGAAAGGGCGTAGTCTCGCTCTGGGGCACCTCGTGAACGAGGCCGTAGAGCTCCGAAGTGGACGCCTGGTAAAACTTGCAGTGCTTCTCCAGGCCGGCGACGCGCACGGCCTCGAGCACGTTGAGGACGCCCTGTTCATCCATGTTTAATTTGTGTGGAGCGGGGAGAATGGGCGACCACGTGTTTCGTTGTACCTACATCGAAGACCGAGATCCTTTTTATCACTCACCAGGCCGTCCACGTCGCCAGTGTACTGCGGCATCTCGAACGACACCTTGACGTGGCTTTGCGCGGCCAAGTTGTAAATCTCATGCGGGCGAGTCTTCCTGAGCGGTTGAGATTTGACGAGGAGGTCGGTGATGATGATGATGATGACTAAGCGTTGTTGTGTCCTTCACTGCAGCAAAATAGCAGCAGTTACCCAAAAAGAAAGCTTGGACACTCACAAAAGCAGCATGACCAGCCCCGCAAAGTCAAGCACGTCGCCGTAGTGCAGGTGAAACCTGTCCGCGTTGGGGTACTTGCTGCTGAGGATGTGTTCGAGACGCGGGTGGTTGTAGCTGCTGGCGCGACGCTTGATGCCGTGGACCTCGTAGCCCATCGACAGGAGGAGCTCGACGAGGTAGCTGCCGTCCTGCCCCGTCACGCCAGTCACAAAGGCGACGCGACCATGCGTCAATTTGGTATAGTCGACCCCAGGGGTCGTGGGTTCAAACTCAGCCATGTCTATCCAGGTTAATGTTTTTAATTTGGCAACTTTGCGCCACTAGGACTAGAATCATGGTCATGACTGCACACGGCACCCAAAATCATCCCGGCTGAGCCCATCTCGTCCAGCCGACCCGGGGAGGGAATCTTGATAAATTACAGCGCTGTGTGGCACGACTTGGCGGCCCGACGAAGGTGCTGGTGAGGACGCGCGTGCGGCGGGGAAGATAAATGTTCCCCGCCGGGAAGTCGCTCTTCCCGTGCATCGTTCGCAGACCGCAAGCGTTTTGCGACGTAGCTTCTATCGTCCCCGTGGGCGTGCCCCCGCGAAATCCCAAATACCCAATTCATGGGCGGACTCTTACTCATGTGCGAACGCAACCAGGTGTTGCAAACAGGGCGAAGCGGAAAACAATATTTGAAAAACAATATTTTGCCGGCAACGGGCGCATATCCCTGCCAGGAGTGCTTGGCGATCGATATGCTCGGACATTGCGGTTTTTCTCGAGTTCTACATGCAGCTCGGCGTGGATACTGCTCATATATGTATGCACAGTCCGGGACAAGACTGAGCCGGTGATCCTCGCCACCGACCCCAACGACAAGATTTCGATCGCGGCTGCCGCACAGATGGTGGCCGAGGCCATGGAGTTTCAAGGCGAAATGTTTTGAAACATTTCACCTTGACGGCAGCAAAGCCGACGGTCAGTTTCAAAAGTCGTGCTCGAATGCTGCGCTGCGGGCGATGTGTCTGGATTCAAACTCACCCCAGTCAATCAAGGAATCGCCGAGACCGCGTCATGGCTCACCAGCAACTACAACAACTGCCGGCGATGAGCCCATTTGAATGTCACACTAATCCAAGGTTCGGTTGCAATGCATATTGCAAGGGATCACCGGCGGCCTCGCCCTTGCCTTGTCGGTGACCGCTACCCCATCTCCTTTTGTTCTCTCATCTCCCTCCTCTCCTTGAGACATAGCGAGGCAGAACTCGCGATCATGATCACGAACATTACCCCGCCCCACGCTCGACTCTGACGGATATCCACAGTTGCTCTTGAGCCTTAGCACCACGATTTCACGATCGAAATGATCCGGTCCTTGTCATACTTGGACGGATTTGGCGGCTATCACCACAATTCCACCAATGGGTCTCCCCCCCCCCCCCCCCTTGGGGTCTCCCCCCCTTGGCCATAAAGCCTCTCCCCCATCTCTTAGGGAGGGTCAGAAGCCCCGTATTTACCCGCTACCCTGCTACACGTCGTGTGACTCCCCTGCGTCCACGGCAGTCGGCCTCGCTGCTACTGGAAAATCGCATCATTTTACTCCGCGGGTGCGATAGAGCAGAGCAATATGTTACATGGCAACACGACGTCATCGACCGGAGCGCGGCCAACGACTAGTGAGGAGCACGTGCCGGCCAGTGATAGCCTGTCGATCACAAAATTGGTGAAGCTCCAATCTAGCAAGTGCTCCTCTCTCAGGGATTTTCCAGGAAAGCGGTCGCAAAGTCTACTTTCATCGTAACGAATGGCCATGCGGTCGCACTCCATTGGGTCGCACAAAAACTGTGGGATGCCCTGGATGGATAACCTCGCTGCCGACCACACAGGCCTTGGCAGCTGCTCTAGATCGCGTGTGTTGATCGCTGTTGACAGGCTGACACTGACATTCATGTCGTTCGGCGATGGTATGCATTTTTCGTACCAGGCCATGCATATCGAATCCTCGGCTGGAGGCAACGCTAATCGCGATTGACGACAACACTCTCCGCGCCGGGTCATATAGGCCAAGCACATCCGTCCTGCGAAGATTTGTCCGTGGTTGCTGGCGACGAATCATCGTATCCGCCCCCTGCGCGCGGTACTGCCTCGCCCGCGCACCCGCTGCCTTTGGCGCGCGCGCCGGAGGCTCCGTCCTTGCCCCGCACCGGCCGTGAAATCAGAGAGAGAGAGAGCGAGCCCGCCATCGAAGGTTGCACTCCCCCGCGCGTTCGTTCCCCACCAACGGCGCCGCGCGGAGCGCCGGCGCGGACGCCCTCGCTAGCCCACGACGGCGAGGGCCGGCTCCGTCGCTCTCCGGCGCGCGAGCGGGTCACTCCGGCGCACGCGGGGCCGCGATGCAATCTTGTACCCTGTCCAGGAATAATCCCCTCGATCAGGGCGCGACGCGCCTTTTTATCTCGTCGTCGGCGGCGCCGCCGCCGCCCGACGAGAGCGAAAGAGAGGGACCGAGCCGGCGTCGCGCGCGGCGCGGCGCCGCTCTACCTATTTCTTTTCCCTCATCCGCGGCCTATCCGCCCGCGGCACGTGCCCAGCACGTGCATGGCGCGTAGGAGCGAGTGTCCGAGCGAGGAAATCTTTATAGGCTGGGGCCTGTGTCCCACCTATCATTTTCCCCCTCCTCAAAACATCCGCCGTCCTCGGCGGGAGAACAAAAAACACGCCGACGAGAGAGAGAGAGACAAATAGCGAGCCGGCGTCGCGCCCGGCGCGTCGCTGGTTGTCCTATTTTCTATCTCTCACCCTCGGCATCCGAGCGAGCGAGGAGATGTTCATAGGCTGGGGCCGGTGCCGCACCTATCCACATCCTCCCCCTCCACCCCAAAAGATCCGCCGTCCTCGGCAGGAGGAAAACACAATGGCAAAACGAATGGTGCCGAAAATAAAACCGATTTGGGCCGTGCCCAAAAGGCCCAAAAAAAATTAAAAAAAATGAGGGGGTTGTCTGCTCGGTAAACCAAACGCTCACAATGGCGTTGCGACGGTAAGGGCGCGCGTTCGACTCGTCGTATGTCCCCGCGCATGTTCATCAAGTGACCACTTGCGGGGAGTGAGGGGCAAGAGCCGCGCTAGCGATTTTGCGCGCGCATGGGCGGCGTCGCGCCGGCGGGGCGCCGCCGGCCTCGTCGTCGCCGCATGCGGCGCGGGCTCGCTGTTTCTTGTCGTCGCAACTTGACGAACCACGCCCTGATGCCAGCTAAGTCAGCTGTACGCTGCCTTGCGATGATCAGGGCGTGGTCGGCCGGCCGCCAGTATCGGGCGGGTCCGGGAAAAAAAGGATCTCGGGCCCTCCGGGTTGTGTACGTGAAGGCGAGAGTCGACCTCGCCGTCGGGCGCCGCGCCTGTCGGGCTCGCCGCTAGCAGCGGCGTCGGGCGACCCGCCCGCAGCGGCGGCGGCGGCGGCGCCAGCGGCGGCCGCAGCCGCTGACCCCCCCGCCCGCTTCTGCTGGCACGTTGAGCGACCATCTTGTAGGAGCCGTGGAGTGTTTTGTTGTGTCTATATTCAATTATACTTCCGTCCGCGGGTCGTCTGTTCGAACCGACCGTTCGGACGAATCCGTCGGAACCACGTGCCAGGAATCGGCTTCCCTCGTAGCCTAAACCTGTGGCGTCACAAGCCCGTCTGGCTAGTGACCAGTCAATTACGACTACCGAATCTCTCAGTAGTACCAAGAGTATGAGTCTCCACGACTCGTCCTCTTGTTTTTGATAACATTACGCCCGCCAGGTATCCCACCCGCGGGTTCTCGTACGTTCATGTACGTATTACAAACGTAGCTAATCCAGTCTACCCGTAATCCCCGAGTCGGGGGGTCATATGATATATTCCCAAGCCGACCCCAATATATCCCGGTCCGCCCGGGATATATATATCGACTCTATCAGATATCTATCAATGGGGGAGACCAAGGTGGTTATTGCCACGTGTCTGCCACGTGTATAGGGCTGACCAGGACCGTTTCCTTGCAAAACCCAAACCCTGCAACGCCCGAGGAGGGTGTTGTTAGTGATAACTCAGGACGGGATCGTTGGCCCGATTCAATCCGTTGACAAGTGGCGGTTACAATGACATTGTTACACTTTCGGCAACGTATAATTGTCGACACCAACTAGATCTTTCAGTCTTAACTAGGGGTGAAAAAACAAGGGGTTTCGGCCAAGTGCCTTCCTGATGCCGGACTGTCCGGCATCGTCCTGCATCGTTCGGCACTTCAAATGCCAATTACACATACAAGAAGACATGTAAACACAATTCTGCTCGCGAAATAAGACTCTTCGGCGCACAGAATAGCTGTTTCGACGGAAAGCGAGAGCTTTCACCCCCTAGACAGCTCAAACTTCCGCAAAGGCAATACTAGCGACACACGCGAGGTGGGGCGCGCGCGCGCGCGGGTACGTGACCTGCGAGGCCTCCTGCACGTCTCTGTGGGCGGGTGGGGCAAGCCAGCCGTCCAGCGCGCGGCGATTGTTCCTTGACCTCCCCCTCCTCCTTCCTCTTCTTTCCTCTCGATTCCTCCTCCTCTCTCCTCTTCCCCCTACGC
>Ga0209491_10002256_pt1 | contig 34783 bp, 16 predicted proteins | sample BON02_FD_187213 | JGI IMG/M metagenome (GOLD analysis project Ga0209491, IMG submission 187213) | Freshwater microbial communities from Lake Bonney liftoff mats and glacier meltwater in Antarctica - BON-02 (SPAdes) (version 2) | ecosystem: Environmental > Aquatic > Freshwater > Ice > Glacier... | reverse complement strand
AACCAGGACACTTCACCGCAGCTGGTCGCGAATGCGTTGCCACATGTCGCAAAATCGCAGCGTGCCCATGTACGCACATCTGGGCAGCAGGAAGAGCGCAGTGGGCTTGAGCCACGTGAAGTGGAAGATCCGGGCGTCCTGCCACGTCTTTTGCCATAATGCATTGTCTGTTGTTGCTATGTGTGCCATCAGGTTAAAGTTCTGCGGCAAAATTGTATATTGTCTGTAAATGCTGCCCGAGGGTGTGGGATGGCTGCTGTTGAACAATGCTGCGAGATAGCCTTGTTCGGAATATGCGTACTCGAAAGTGATTTGATTCAAGTTATCAATGAGGTGTTGAGTGAGAACCTTAGATGGTCGAATAAGCATCACACCAGCATTGAATGAAGCGTTGGGGTTGCCTTTGTCACGCGAGTCGCGCGCCCATGCTAAATGCACTCCAATTTCATGCATGCGAGTTGCATATTGTATGAACAATTCCATGACATTCCCACACAGCATGGTGTCAGCATCCAAGAGCAGCACAGTTTCATACTGTGTCAGATTGAAAGCGTGTATTTTCGAAAAACATTTCAGATACCTCTCATACTTGACGGTGAGCTTGTTCACTGCAGCTGGCGGGGCAATATGCGGGACAATCATCAAATTCCAACCAGCCAGCTTGAAGAGAGCACGTGTCTTGTTCGACAAAATGACATCCTCGTGTATCATAAGTATCCTATCTATGTCGCAGGTGACTGCAGCATACTGGTGTATTGAGTGTCCCAGGACCAGCACAAGGTTGATGTAGTCTTCATGCGAGGCAGTGAGCATTGTCACGATTGCTCCTCGTTTAGCGTGACTGATGTTGCAAGTGACATTTGCACGAGTGTCAAAACGTTGCGTACCAAATAATGCTTCACTGTTGGTGTGTAAAATGGTGAGCAGGCACACGCTCACACATATGGGCACCACCAATTTCAGTAGTGTCATTTGGCACGCCGTAATTGACGCAATGCACACTCACTCTGGTTTATTTTTTTTGTCATGCCGTCTCCATATTGAGAGATTGGCACGAGTCCGTGACCCTTTTGTCACTGATACCGCATGCCAATCGTTTGGTATAGTACTGGTCCGCTGGAACCGCAATCAATGGTCCAACTTGCAAAGACAAATAGAAGAGCATAGCCAGTACATACCAGATGCAGGCAAAACCAAGTAGTCTTTGGTTTCCAATTTTGAAATAATATTGATATGAGCTCACGACCGTCCCTGTGAGGGCAAAAGACAAAATGGCCTGAATTTGCTCGTGGTAATTGTCTATATCCTTGAAAAATGTAAACGGAGTCCACAACACAACAAGACAACATACTGTCTTGTTGTAGGTGTCTATTGGCCACGCTCGCATCAACCACAACAAACGAAGGTAAGCGGCTTGCAAGGCAAACGCAAACAAGTTGCCAGGGAAGTACGACAATCCAAACATGTGCATTTTGAATGCTCGAGACCCAAAGATTTCCCACAACGTCTGGACAGATTGCAGGGTGTAATACTGAAAAAAGGCTGTGAACAATGTTTGACATGATTGGAGGTCCCAGTGTAAATTGTAATCCGCAATGGTGGGCAATCCCAGCACATGCACTACATGACATGCCAACATTATGAACACGAAACCAGAGAGAATCAGGTCGTTGACAATAGAGTCGTAGCGTGGCTCCATGTCCATGGGCTTGCCCGTCCCTGCCCACTTGCCTGTGATAGGCGTCTGCAATTCTTCGAGCACTTCATTCAGGACTTTGTACAGAGTATTCCACTCCCAGCAGGGCACAAAAAACGGCCCCGTGAATGCTGTCATGACATGGGCCATTACATACTTCTGTCCGTAAAAGAGCCTTTGCCAGTACTGTGTCTTGTCCCATTGCAGTGTGCAGGCGCATGTAGATCCTCCCAGGTCGAATAGAAAACTATTGATATCTGGCCGTCCGGTGACAAAGTAGGGCGACTGCAGTGACCTGGGCGGCAAATTCGACAGATGAGGAAAGAGCACAGTGGCTGCATCCAGCAATTGGTCGGCAGGCGTGTTTGTGGGTTCGTATAACTTGATCCTTTTCACGAAAATTAGCGAGAGGTATACCACGAAGGTGACGAGCAATTGTTTCTTCCAACTCCATGCCTCGATTTCATGGGGGACTTCGGTCGGCACCCCCGCGTAAACAGCCGAAGTCTGTGCGTCTCGCGCTGCAATTTTGACAATCATCTGCTGTCGCGCATCGCATCGTATATACAATCACTCGTAGGCGGATAAAACACCACTTGCTCCTCGCGAATATTTTACACTGTCACTCTGCATCATATATGGTCTTGGTCGTCGACGTAGCAGCGCTGCTCGACTCGACGGAGGCGCCGAATGAAGCGTGTCTCGGGCAAGTGCTCGACGCGTGGCTCACAGGGTGTGATCGATCGGCGCCCGTGGATGAAGAAAGCAAATACAATGAAATGCACGTCGTGGGACTCGGTCTGTGTGAGTTGTTGCACCGCAGCAACCCTGAGAATTATGAAAGTTTCTGTCTCGCCACGGCACTGGGGCGACATGCGTCTCGCGTGCTGTTGCATGCACAGAAGATGAGTGAGATGTCTTGGCTTCAGTTGAGTGAGACGCTGACCGCGTTGCAGCTCGAGTTCAAGGAGACGATGACTTGGAGTGCGGAGAACGGGTACCTCACACAGGTCGACTATCCGTCCTTGATGCTGGTGCTGCTCAAGCGCGTGGGTTTTTGGCTCGCTCGACAGTGGCGGCGCGTGGACGACGACACGGCCGGCACCGAAGATCCCGAGGCCTTGCAAGGCCTCGTTGATCTCGACAAGGAGGGTTGGCGATGCGTGCGGCCGGCGTGTGTGGTGCAAGTATTGGACGGCGTGCATGCGCTGCTGAGTCTTGCCCGCCTCTTGCTGACAGCACAGGTGGTGACACTACACTCCCCGGATTCTGCAGAAGTGAGCGAAGAGGTGCGTCTTTACAACCATCATCGCGAGGCCTCCATCGATGAATTCTACGAGATGAGCATGGTGGCAGATTGCATGGTGGGCAGCGTCACTCAGTACAAGCACAAGTTTCAGTTTCTGTTTCACTCCATCTCTCAGGTAGTGTACTACCACTTCCCAACTTACGAGCGGCAGCGTCAGCAGCCGATGGCATTCTTGGAGGGGTATGGGATTTCAGGCACAAATCTGCTCCCGCTGTTGCTTCAGCTGAACCCGGACATGCCAGTTTTTTACGAGCACACGGGCGCCGGCGAGCGCGCAAAGTTTGCCGCACACAAGTTTTCCTGGGCCTTCATGTCGGGGTATATTTTGCTTCTTGATCGTCAGGGGGCAGTTTTCTGCGCAGAGGATCTACGATCTTTGTTGCTGTTGTCAAATCTACAAGCAGAAGAGCTTTGAAGCAAATTGGTATAAAGGGACTCGATGCATTGGCGCACCATGTTGGACATGCGAAGTGACACAGAGCTCGCGAGTATACGCGCCATTCACGACAGGTATGAATCAGATTATCGCCATTACGTGCTGCGACTAAAGGTTCTCTCACAACAACATAGTTTTTCGCACAAGGCATATTTGCAGGGAAATGGTGGGTGAATTGAAGAATCTTTATTAAGTCACAACGACTTTCCCAAGCGGCCTCGCACGTTGCCCTCGAACAAGATACAACCCGAGGCTAGTATGATTTTGTCACGCGCGTGCAAGCAGTCCTGCAGATTCACAAACGAGTTAGCACCTCGTGGAATGTGATCCAGTAACTTGACATGTTTGTTTTTGAAGGAGAGGTTATAGCGAACTTTTCCGCTCTTTGTAATTTTGTTGACAAACGAATGCGAGTGTTTGACCTTGGCACGGGCCACCGGTGCGGCTGCGGCGGCCGGCGGCGGAGACGCAGGTGGCACAGGCGGCGGGGCGGGGCCTGCGATGACGGGAAAGCGCTCCACTGCCGCTACGCGGGTGGAGAGCGCAGAGGTCGCGTGCTCGAGTTTGTCGATGCGCGCGGCCAGCAGGTTGTCGGCAGCGGCGCGTTGCGTCGCCTCGTGGTCAATGAGCGTCTCCGTGTGGGAGCTGAGTTCCACCTGCACGGCCTTGAGGGTGCGCATCGAGATTTTGTTCATCTCCTGCAGTTGCGCGCCAAGCAGACGCGCCACGGTCATTGGCGACATGTTGGCTGCATGAGGCTTGAAGAACTCTGGGATGCGCTTGGACATCTGTGCCAGTCGAGGATTCCTTGCTTACACACAGGGCGTATTGATCGACGTTTGATAAGCAAAAAAAAAATCCGGGTTTCAGACGGGAACGCTCACTATAAAAGGCTAGCTGTTGCACGCCACAATGCACGCACCAGATCATTCGGATGTGTCGCAGGCCAAGCATGTCCACTTTAAAGTGGTAGCACATCCGCCGCATGTCGATGGGTTCTTTGGGTTCACAAAGAAGAGTGAGCAAGCAGCAGTCCCGAAGAAATCATTGTTTAGCAGACTTACAGGACGCAAGAACACAACCGTGCCCGTCCCGAGCGTGCCTGCCGCTAAAAATCCCATAGAACAAGAAGAAACGGAATCCAGGCATCAAACAGTAATGCCAGCATCCGACCCATACCGGACGTCGTTGGTGGCAGAAAGTAACAAAGCTGGGTCTCTACATGGCTTCAAATGGGGGGTCTTGACTACCCAAGGACACCACCAGTACATGAGGATCAAAGATATTGGCAGGTTTATTGGAGATCCTCTGGAGGGGAAGCTGTGTCCATTTGATACTTCGTATGCGGTCAGATTCATCACATCGCAAAATACAGAATCACAGATTGACGTAGAGGGGTGGGGTGAGCACAGCATTCAACCAAGCGAAATCTTGCGTTATATGGTTTCCCCTCTCGAGTACCTTCAATTGCACAACAATGGCCCACAACCGCCAGTTCATGAAGCAGGGGACCCTGTAGTTTTATCAAACCATATTTCCTCTGAACATTACCTCAAACCATACAATATCGCATCAGCATATTTCAATCCATACATTGTATAAAGGATCGCACGAACAGCAGTGAATGTCTCATCGGGAAGAATTGTGGCGGGAGAATCCGTACATTGTGCGGTCGGGGTCCGAGCTCGGGGCGATGGACGGCATGTTCAGTATGCCCAAGTTAAGTGTGCCCAAGATGTTTTCGAAATCAGCGACCAAAACACCAGCGCCGGCGAAAGAACCAGCACAGGCGGCACCAGCACAGGCAAAAGCACCTGCGAGCAGGTGGGGTATACCCTCACTGTATTCGAAAGCAGCTGTGCATGAATTCACTGATTTGAGTGGAAAAACAATATTGATTGGCGACAAATCTATGCTCCCGAAAATATTTGGTAAAAAAGGATACACAGCACCACCACCCAATGATTTGATAGCCACAATGCGGGATAACCCCAAAATACCTCATCTTATGTATGATGCAATGCAAAGGCAGTTTTGCCTCAGTGCAGACTGCAAACAAGCAGTGGCATGTGATTGGTTACACAATTCGCTACCTGTTTTCTCATGCCTGATGCTCAAAGATGATATTCTCATGTTATGTTTCGTCGATGGAAATTTACCAGCAGTCAGGGTGGGTTGGCGACCATTTTTGAAGATGAACTATATGACAAAGCAAGCGATCAAGACATCATTTCTTATTCCGAAAAAATTTCCAAAAGTTATGTGGTTCACGAAAGCGGAAAGTTAAGCATAATGCGTAATATATTTATGTAGCTATAAATACACATAAATAAAAATAAATACATTCATCCGGAAACTTTAAGATTTGGAGTTTTATTAAATAAAAAACTGTTAAATTCTACACATTCACCTCGTACTGCAGCTCGAGCCGTGCGGTCCAGCTGTACTGGCGCTTCATGAGGCTCTGGAGGTGAGTGTTGATGAGTTCCTGGTTGTCCGGGGCGTTGAGAATGTGGTCTGGGATGGCCGAGATGATTTCGTCGTTGGCAGTGAGGTTGTTCCAGTCCTTGTTGCCGAGGCGGTGAATCTGCACGCTGAAGTTGTTGAGGTCGCGCGTGCTGACCTTGTTGAGCACCTTGGTGCGCAGGGTGGCGCAGCAGGTGCCCATGACCTGCTTGGTGATCTTGTACCACTCGCCGTCGATGAGCGGCTGCTGCGAGATGTCGGCATTGAGGTGCTCGGCGTTGTCGCGCAGCAGCTCAATGACGGGGTGCGACTGGGACACAAACAGGTAGGGCTGGCCCGAGACCTGCAGCACGCCTTCGTTTTCGAGGTTGGCAGAGTTGTACGTGGGAAACTTGTTGCGCCAGGTCATGCCCTCGCTGGACGAGGCCTCCGCCTCGAAGACCACGGTGGGGTTGGGCTGGTGCGTGCTGGCGATGGTCGTCAGCGCGTACTTGTGCCCGGTCTTGGTGGTCTCCTCGGAGGGCACGCACGCCATGGTGACGCCGAGGTTGAGGGGAAAGTCGTTCTTGGTTTCGAGCACGGTGACGCGGTGCAGCACCGAGTTGGCGAGCACCGCGGCGGTGGTGCCGACGTCGGGCGTCGACTCGAAGATGTCGGAGATGCCAAAGACATCGCCGACCTTGCCGTTGATGGGAGCCCATGTCGCAGCCTGCTGCCCGGCGCCCGCAAAGCCGGCAAGGCTGCCGCGAATCTGCACGGCAAAACGACGGGTCACGAGGTACTGTTCTTTGGCCTTGACCGCTGGAGCATCAATTACCGCGCCAATGTGGACGTCGGCCATATGCCTGCACCATCACCCGGCTTATATATGCAATCATTCACCGTCGTCAGGCACCGACCACCGATTCAGGCATCTGCGCTAGCATCGCAAGGAAGGCAATCTCCAGAGTGGTTTTGGCCGTGACGCTGAGCACCGCATACGCGATCGAGACACCGTACCAGAACTTTTCCCGATCTTCTTCGCTGTTCACCATTGACGAGAACACATACTGAATCGTCTGCACAATGCCAAAGGATGCGAACAAAAAACACTGCGCGAAGACAATATAGCTGACTGCGGGGGGGATGTTGCTGCGCCCGACGCACTTGCCATCTGCAATTTTGCACATGTCGTCTGGCGCTGTGATTGGACACGACTGACAAGTTGGAATCACAGTGGAGTTACCAGAAGAATTTGTAGAAATAGAGCGATTGACAATGTCTTGAAAAGTCAATGTCGGAGAAGTCAATGTCGGACAATCCGTTCTGTAACTCCCGCAATCGTCACACTTGCCGTCAATATGGCCTTGCCGCAGGAATTGTGAAATCAGAACATACCAGATGAGGGCGAAAGTCACCCACGCAATGACAAGCGTCCCTCTCGCGGTGCGCACCACACGTTTTCTCTTGTCAGACGGTTGGTCTGGATCCTCCACTTCATTTGTTTCGTAAATTTCTTCGATGCATTCTTCCATCACAACGCCACACAGCATCATCGATGCTTGCGCCGCAAACAGAGCATACAGAGTAGACCTGTCCCGTGACCACACTGACAGGGCGACAAGGACCACCTGCACGGGCGCAGTCAGCGTGTATTCGAACCAACGGCCAACGTCGGGCGTGTTGTTCTGATAATCTTCAGCAAAGGGATGTATGATGATGAGCAAGCATAGTATCAGCAGCGAGATCACAAAGATCGCAATGTTGACTTTCTCCATCAATTCCAACTCAACTAATCGCCCAATGATAGTTGCGTGAACAATTAAATGCAGCACAATTATGCAGAACATAGACCAAAAGCGGTTCACCAATTGTTCATTTCTCAACAATGGCAGGAATCTACCTCGGTATGTCTGATACGCTGCGGACACAGCAAGCACCCAGATCAAGAGAGGCGATGCCGGCACTTGTTGAACGTCGTATGCCAGGGGCATAACCAAATACGACGTGATTTTCCCGTCATTTGAGACGTTGACATCAAATTTGGCAATGCTCAAATTCGTGATCTCGCACACCTCTTCGTAGTGAGATGTAAAATTTCGCACCAGACCAACGGACGTCGCGCTTCGCACAGATGTGGTGAAGGGGGCCCACGTCTGAAATTTGAAAAGCATTGCCCTGTCTATCATTAAGAGAATGAGTAAGGACAAGAGGGACGCCGCTGCACTGAACAGGTTCAGCTTGTACTCCCAGTGCCCATCCTCGTCGTCATCTGATGTGTCGCTATTTGCCGTCGAGTCCGGAACCAATGGTGCTTGTTCTGGATCGGGGATCCGAATCATCGGCATTGTGTAGCCTCAAGTCCTCGTTATATACAAAAAAATGAATCTGCGCTGAAGCTGCGCTGAAAAGACTCAACTCAACACCTCAATGCGCAATGAATCTGTGGTGCAAGAGGTCGTGGCCCTGGTTGCCCTCGTCCGCTCCAAGCAGGCGCTCGTGCAGCGTGGCGGCGGAGTGAGCCAGCACGATTTGACTGAAGTTTTTGAGGACATCGTGTGTCACTGTGACCTGCTCATGTCGTCAGTGCTCTCCAGCCCGCTGACAGGCCGCATGCACCTGGACCCCAGCATCAATCTGACACAAGAGGAGTGTGCAGCGAGTCTGGCGGTGGGGCTTGGCTTGTAGTGTGGTGCTGGAGAACGCGCTTGGCACACGATAACATCTTGGGCTGAATGAGGCTGGCGTATGAGAACGAAAGAATAAACAGTGTGGTCGCACACATCACCAGAACAAAGGGTCTGTTCTGGTTGATGAGCACAGTGCCAAACGTGGCGTCGAGCACCAACTTGACAGCAATGCACACAGGCCAGCAAAAGCAGAGGGCAGAGAGCAGCACGCCTGTGAGTCGAAGCTCTTGATGCAGCATGTCCGGCAAGCGATTGTTGGTGCAGAGCAGCGCGAAGAGCGCCATTGCACATCCGCGCAAGAAAAACCCGTGGTGATCTTGCAGGCACGTGTTTCGGTAGTAGAGACGAAGACAACTGTCGTCGCGGCGGGGTGGCACCGACCGGCCAATTTCTGCAAACCATACGGTGGCACACAGCAGCGCCACCACGTAGGCAGCCTGCTGGCTTACTCGACGCAAAGCCGCAACCAGGGCGACATGTCGCTTGTACAAGAAAATTACATGCACACCGAGGTTGAATTCCAGTGTGCGGTATGTCACGCTGCTGGCGTTCGCGTAAAAAATGTTGCTGGAGGCCTGCATGGATCCAAACACTGTAAATAGAACAATGCCGAGAAGCGACATCAAACAGATGCATCCGTCCGCCATGGCGGGCATGCGCTGTACCAGCCAGGCCTCCATTTCGATGAGGCCATTTGTGCTCAACACACACCAGAACAGGCACTGTACCGGCCACACTGAGAGGTTGAATGAGTGCTGCGCTGTTTCGGACTGTCGAAAGTCCAGCACCCGCAAAGTTGTGATGCCGTCCACGGCCGTGAAGGCGACATCAGACCACTTGAAGCGAGCCATAATTACGGCATGCAGGCTGCCCAATACAAGTGAACATGCTGTAGCACAATACATGTCCAAGAGCATGGCCACACAAACGTGTCGGGTGATCTGACCCTGTTTCACAGGCGAATTAGCCGCAAACAACGAAGCCGCGGCACAACCTGCCATGACAAACAGGGCTGAAGTGATGTCGATGCACATTACATCTGACATCAGCGATAACACGTCCAGCGCAGAGCCAGGTCCGGTATACGACGAAGAGCAAAACGAGACGATGCTACACATAAGATACGCACATCCCAAGACGTTGCAATTGCGGAAGAGTGTCTGGATATTCGGTGCCGGCGCGGTGGAGTTTTCATATTCTTCATCTTCCAAATTGGATTTGATACTCTGCGAGCACGAGAGGTCCATGGGAGGAGGCGCGTGCGTTGAACTGCACAATGAAATTGCCAGCTCTGCTGACATCACATGTACGTGTTTGCGTGGTTATATAACACCAGCAAGCCGTACAACGAAAGCGAGCATGCCACCCGAAGCGTCATGTGCAACAGTAACAGGTTGCACGTGTGTACTGATTGCGTGTCTGTGGCAGTCGAGAACAAAATCAACAACAGAACGTTGGCAGAATACGCCAGGGCTGCCACGGAAATTACGGCATCCATCCAGCTGAGCAAAAATAAAATCAAAATTTGTTTGCCAGTCTCTGCCAACGCACCGGATTCCATTCATGGCACGATCAACTATGTTTTATACAAGTTTCTACAGCCAGTCTCTATTTTATTTAAGACCATGACTTCACCACGTGATGGAGGACTCGAGGGTCTCTCAAGCGAGATGTGCCCTGTGCTCTCTGGGGAGCTCTAGCGACGACACGGTCAAAGTGATTACTGGTTACATATCCGAGTCGTTGGGCAACGTTGCCATCGAGGAAATTTGCGAGCAAACACGCAGCAATCTGGCTGAACACTGCAATATCGACGAAAGTAAACGCAACATCTTTCTACACATCACCCAACACACCACGGACCAGCGCGTGGTGCTCGGGAACATCATGCGCGACCTGGTCGAGTTGAGCAATCTGGCAAAAAGCAGCTGTATTTTCACTTGCGAAGAGACAGGCAGACGCAACATCGACGTGAAGGGCCTTTCAGTGTACCTGAAAACTGTAGATCAGATAACCAGCGTTTACAAGATGGAGAACTTGCGGGTCCATGCCAAAAAAGAATGATAAGTCGAGTTTGGACGGCAGGGTATTAAACGATGTAATAAAGCATTGTAATGTTATTATTGTGTTTCTGTGTCTTTCTCCAGATATGCTGCGTGTCGGAGCGTGTGCTCAACAAAAGCCTGATGCTCTTCGTGCACCGAAATGTGATGTCCGACCTCCGCCGCATGCTGGACAATCTGTATCTGGCCGGCCTGATTTCATTTTTGTTTGGGCTGCTGTATATTCCGCTGGAGATAATTGGGACTGTGCTGCGCTTCATTGTCCGCAACCTGCTGCTGTCCATCTGGATCATGATGATTGTGGCCCTCATGGTCAATGTATCTGAGAGCTCGAGCGCGGTGCTGAGCACCATGGTCAACATTTACAATTCGGGCGTTGGCAGGACGATTGACACCCTCGTGGTGAAGCCGCTCGAGCTCCTCAACTGGGTCTATCGAGGAATCGTTCCGCTTTACAATGCAATCACCTACATGATCTCGCAAGTGTTTTTGAAAGTTGTTCTACCCTTCTTTGGAATGCACATAGACCGCATGCCGCGGCTTTTGGGAGACTTCGGTCTCTTCTTTGCCACCACTGGCCGTTCGTGTGGTATTCTTGCCAGCCGATTTGTGGAATGCGGCACAAATTCGCAGCGAATGCACAACATGCGAGAAGTCAACTACACTGTGATAACTGAGCCTCACAGGCCGTTCTCACAGCCCAACCTGCAGTGTATTGCGAATACCAACTACCTGACACTCGACCTCATGACGCCAGGCCTGTACGCTCGCAAGACTATGCTGCACGTGCATTACCTCCTGACCACCTCGTGTTCTGTGTTGACCGCTCCGCTCGACATTGTGCTGTACCCGTTTCTGGACTTCAACTTGTACAAAGCTGTGCACTGCTTCGTCAATGGCATCCTGCACTTTGTGTTGGTATTGCCGCTCATGACCTCAGCCCGATGTTCGTATGGCAGGGATGCATTCAACCAATTCTCAGACATGGAGCAGGCGCTCATGTGTACCCCCGACTGGCAAGCCGGCTTTGCCATTGTGACTGCCTGTCTCAATTCCCTCGGCAAGTTGATAGACAATTGGCTCAATATCGTGTTGGTTGTGGTGGAACACAACGTCGGTCGGGTGACCGTGGTGTGTGACCAGACCGCCACAGTAGGGAATGTGTGGGACGGGGTGCAGGATCTCTTTGAAAGCCAGGGCCGGCCGCTCAAGGTGGTCGGCATGTCGGATTCTATGCTTGCCGTCACAGACGGTTCCTCTACTGCCTTCCACAGCCTGGTCGACGGCACTTCGACAGTGTGGGCCCTGGGCGTCTTTCCGTTTCCCATAGACCCACTCTTTGGAGTAGCCGCTGTCTTGTATGGCGAAGTGTTTGACGCAGACGCGGAAGGAGACTCGCGCTCGGGCCTCTTTGGGTGCCGATGTTTCGACCGAGTGAGTGCTCAGGGCATCGAGTCCATAGAGGTGGTTTGCAGCAGCGTGCCATTTCGCACCAACACTCACGACAACGACGAAGACTACGCAGCGCACACAGTTCAGCGGATCGTCTTTGACTCTTCCACAGCCACCAACACCATGACTTGTGCGCGCACGGTGATCCGTGTGTCGGCATTGCGCTTTTCTCGTCAGCGCTTTTCCACGGCACAAGAAACAGGCGCCGACTCGCCATTCTCCGACCCCTTCAACGCGTTTGGCACTGCAGGCACAAGCGACGCGAGAAGTTATTCCGCCGACGCCATGCTCTATGTACAGCCGCTGTGCGATGGCCCTCGAGAATCTTGCCTCGCCAACATCAACAATTGCTTCCCGTGGTGCATGGGCTTGCACGTGGCGGGCCAGCGCAATCAGCAGATTCGGGTGTACAATGCCAGAACGTGGGAGGATTTTGTCACTCTTGCACAGACCGACTGCGTGGCCTCTGGCGTCGATCTGGGACCCTGTCAAAGCGGCACTGGCGCGCGAGTGGTGAATCTTGAGGCGAATTTCGACTACCAGAGCCCTTGCGGCGTCAGCGTGGGCGCTTGCGGCCGACAAGACAGCACGTCCACGTTCATGTCTCTCGACAACCTGCGCGTGCAAAACAGCACCGTCAGTCAGCACCGGCAACAGACATTGCCAATGGTGCGTCTGGGCAGCCAGCCTTTTGTGGCGGCTGGAGACGTTTTTCTGCACCAACATGAGGTCTCGGGGTCTCCTGGCGAGTTTGAGCTCGTGGTGAGCAGACTGTACGACAACAAGCAGGGCTCTTTCACAATGCAAGCAGAGCAGCTGAGCCTGCTCTCAAATCGACAAACTGTGCGACTCAAGCTGTGCGACACGGAAGCAGACGCATTTTGCTATTACAACGCCCTGTCCGAGCGCACAATCATATTGCCAAGGTCCTACATGCTGTCTGCCGAGAAAAACATCGCGGTCACATCTGAGTGGGCCGTGCATTGGGCGGTGAACCCCGAAAACGCCATATTTCGCAGTGTGTTGGACTTCTGTGCCACAGGCACCACTGGCTTTGCCATCAACGTTGTTTCCAGCTACAGCAAGCCGCGTGTGTGGTCTCTCAAAACGATGCGCGCAGCCTCGGTCAACCCGGGTCGTCAGGAATTTGCAGCAGCAGACGAGAACGGCCTGTACTCCTACATGGTTGTACCAGAATGGGTATCCTTCAACAATTTTTCGGTAGACATGTGCGACAGACAGTCCAATTTTCAAATTGTTGATCTCGAGTATCTCAACGAGAACAACGTGCTGGTGACCACGCTCTCGTCCACCATGCGCAACTACCGCCTGAGCGGTGGGGTGTGTGACGGCTGTCCTTATGAGTACAAGCGCTACTTTCTCAACCCCACTCGAAATGATTGCGTGGACCCAGAAGAAGGCGACGGCATGGTTTTCTCGTGCTGGCGCCACGAGCGCATGGGCATGTTTGCCGACAACACAGTGCCAATCGCGATATACGGAGAACTGTGCCCAGCATTGCGCCGCATGCCCCTACTGGGCAGCTTTGCTGCCGAAACCGTGCTCATTGCCACGCATTCGATGCTCGTGGTGCTGGAGGCCATGACTACTCTCATCACCATGTTTGCCCGGCAGGAAGCATTGGTGGACGTGTCCGAGATTTGGGCTCTGCGGATGGAAACACCAACATTCCACAGCATACTGGATTCCAGTGGAGTGACGCTCTTGGATTTTGACAATGTCGTGCGCTCATTGGACAAGGCGGCATTGTACGCCAGCGACGTGATTATTCGCTCGGGCAAGGTGTTTGCCGGCACCCCGGGGTACTCGAGTCTCGAGCCAATGCTGGCGGGAACCGCAAAGATTCTGCAACACACGACAGGCTTCGTGCCGTTGATTGGTCCGCTTGCCCGTCAATACAAGGCGCTGTCCGACCTTTTCCAGCAACAGACGAAAAAAATCACAGACATCACCGCTTCGTCGGTCAAAGGGAAGGCGTGGGGTTTTGTGTCAAGCGCCTCCTCGGGCATCATGACGCAGGTGTCTGCCATGAAGGTCAGTCTCAAGCTCTTGAAAGTTGTCACACTTAAGCAACTGGTGGCATACACCAAAAAGTCTGCGAAGCAGGCCGCCATCGCTCTCAAAGCCAAAGCGCTGCAGCAGCAGCAGCAAGCGCTTGCTGCTGCACAGGGGTTCAGGCAAGTGGCCAAGGTTGCCGTGAAGAAAACAGCAGTGCGTGGCCTGACCGAAACCGTCAAAATGGCCGGTGTGGGAGCGCTGCTATCGCTTGGCGACGTCTTTGTCAGCACCATCGCCGAAAACTACGAGGAAATTGACCGCAGTTTTTTGGACAACGTGCGTGTCATGTGCTATGGTGCCTCGCAGATTGCAGGCACTGATACCTCGTTTGCCCTCTCCGTCAAACATTCATGTCTACTGTTTCCAGATTTGCTCAAGGCTCTGTTGACCATGACGACTGTGATTTTCATGGACTACAGCGTTATGAACTGTGTATGCTCGCAGGTCGCGGAACAAGTGCGCATCGACGCAATCACGGAACAGTGCATGGATGACATCACACCACACTACTGGCGCGTGTGGATGATGCAACAGCGCGAGTCTCGTGCGGACAATGCCGTGGCCATGTGCCATTCCAGCATGGACTTGTCAAACGACCGACTGAAGACGGCATTCGACCCTGTGTCCTCGCGCTTGGTGAAGTTGGTGGAGGCCATGCAGGGATTATTCAACCAAATTGTCATCACCATTGGCGTGGACACTGGAAATTGCATCAATTACAACAGCCCGTATATGGTCAGCATCATGCCAGAGCCCGCAGACTATTTCATGCCCTGCATACACACTCCAGATTGCCGTTTGCGATGTCTGGACGTCTTCAATGCTTTCGACGAGGCCCTGAAATCGACTGTGCAGGAGCCTTCGTTTGTTTCGCGCTTGGACATGCGGGTCGAAAGCAAGTACTTCAGTCTGGATGACATCGAGAATGGGCGAAACCTCCCTCCCTTTGAAATCATTGGAATGTCGGAACTTTATCCCACGACATGCCTCACTGTGTGTGGGGCAATCAACCCTGACAACCGTTGCATCGCGGTGGTCGGAACAGAAATGAACCGCAACTCCTTGGGCCTGGCGTATTATTGCATTCCAGCCGACATTAGCAGCTACGTCTTTGCATACGGCGGGCAAGAAGGCTTGCAGTTGCAAAATTTCACATGGGCAGCGGGCGAGGTCATCGAAGAGGCTTTTCTCGCCTCGCTGCACAAACTCCCTCTCCGCGGACAAGATGATGTGCTTGTCCTGACGCATGACCGCGTCAAATTGACCAAGACACTACATCTACACACCGCGGAGCGCGTTGGAGTGATCCTGATGCGGTCTGTGGAATATGCTTTGGAGACGTACAACTACATCACCGACATGGGAAATGACGCCTTCGTCCTCAACTCGGTGGAACAAGTGTTTGTCATGCCAGCCACTTCTGTTGACCCCGTGTGCGACATTTACATTGTCGGACAAAAAGTGTACGTTGAATACCAGCCCACGTCGTCTGGGGTGCGCCAGCCCTCGCAGCGCGTGGCCCGCGTGTGCATGCACAAGAGCATCCAGCTCACAGACACAGACTTCGAGCGTCCACTCATCACCGTCACCGAGGACTGCACTGACGACTTGGAGAACATTTTTGCCGAGGGTCATCTGCCTGTCTGTCTCAACGAGGCCTGTACTGATCTGCTCAGCGTGCCCACCATCGTGCAGTCCAACGAACAATCGGCGACGTTTTTGAAACGTTCGAGCGTGGTGGCGCGACGCTTCTGGGAGCCGATCGAATCCACCACCTTCTATGCCAAGCGTGCAGGCGCCAGCAGCCTGGCGCAGCTCATAGGATTCGACGCATCACGCCCATTGTATGTGACGGCCAAACAGCAAGCAGTGGTGAACAAGAAGCATGTGTCTGGGACTGCGCGAGTCATCAGCGGCACGCGAAACATCCAGGACGGGACGGCCACCGCAGACATGCTGGTGACGGGCACAGTGAGTGCGCACAAGTCGTGGATACAAAGCGTGCGCCTCCGCCTGGATCCCGCAGCACAGGAATTCGGAGCGCAGCTGCACACATCTACCCTGACAGACCAAAGCATGCAGATACAGGTCCAGTGCACCGTGGACAACTGTGTGGGCTGTCAGACCAATCCCTGGCAATTGCGCCATGTCGACTTGCAGAGCAAATGTTATGCTGCGGCACGCTGCGGCATTCAGAAGTGTGTTGCTACGCCTGTCAACATGCGCAAGCCTCTCTGCAATCTCGGCAGTGTGTTGACCGAGCCCCTGCATGCCATCCGCATCCTGCTGCACTCGGGTTGGCAGCTAATCGCCTCGACAATTATTGAGATGGTGGAGCTCAGCAAGCCGCGCAAGCAGAAACACAAATGGCAGTTTCCCTCGGGTGACTACTTGCAATTCAGTTGCATGGCCAAAAACACCATTGTGGAGGCCGTGGCAATCTTCACGTCCACTCTGAGCCTGTTGGTACGCTACGTGGGACTCATAGACGACTCCTTTTCCGAAGACATGCTGCGCTCCGGTATCATGGATGCTCGATGGTATGGCCGCTTTTTCATGTCCACCACGGCTCTCACCAATTTCATTGCGTCCCTTTTCTTGCTTCCCATCTATGGTGCAATCAGTGCTGTGCAGGCCATGTCCTGTGCATCCACAGATTTGGTCGCTCTGGTCACATCGTCCATCGAGGGACAGGCTCAGAATCAAGTAGTGGTCATGAGTCAAAACGACGCTACATTGCGGCAGGAGGCAAAATCTGTCGCAGGGGTGTGTCTATCGCAGCGCATGTCCGAACGCATGCGCGAGATGGGCTTGCACGGCTCCGATGCTACCGAGAGCTACGTCGCGAACGAGTTTTTGTCCATCATCAATCGGGTGGAACAAATCGGCACAAGCGCCTTCTTGTCCTCGCTATCGAGTCCAATAGACGCCGCCATGTGCTGGCTGATTGGCTTGACCAGCACGTTCATCGACTGGGTGCAGACCATCGACTGGAAGCACTGTTCGCTCCCCTCAGTGTCCAATCATTATGTGTTCCGGTGCGTGTGCGGCGATCATGCACATAGTGTGGCACCAATCCGTCGATCACAGAACGTGGCACATAGCGCGTTCTGGTGCACAGGTCCTTTGTTCATGCAAGATGGCAGGGGGGAAGATCGATTGATCTGGAACCCATACTCTCTTGCCGAACTCACTGCTGCCGAAGAGCAACATGCGGCGTTTATCAAGTGCATTTCCGCAGGTGCGTCGTGCGAGAAAGAGCGCGTGAAGCTTCCTGTGCTCGAACGGCAGAGCATGAATGTCATGCCGGTCATCACGCAATGCCGAGACAATTACAAAAACAAGCAGTGGGACCCGGCAGTGCTCACTCTGGGGCTGTTCACACAGGAGCAGTGGCTGGGAGGGGCGCAGCTGCTTCGCAAAAAGGACATGGAGATCGTGGAAGTCACAGGGACGCCTGCCAAATATCAGCGGGCGATCCGCAATCTTGCAAGCCTTATTCCGCGTATCGATATAGACACCAAACTGTGGCAGTGCTTGAACGAGGCTGTATTGTCAGGCAACACGATGATGGAGGGCCAGTGTCGGCGCGCGTACACTGGCATGTCTGACGACGCGTACTTTCCATATGTCAGAACATCAAGCGTAGAGTTCTCGCAAATTGACGCCTGCTTGACATATTCAGCGACTGCGGTAGTCATCAATCCCATCAACAATGCCACTATTTCTCCCATGCTGTGGTCCGCAGGTAGTGCCAACCGAATGCCCGTGTCAGAGCGTCACGAAATCGTGTTGAGTTCGAGTTACGACCGCCTGCAAGTGGCCAACGCGCGTTTGGAAACTCTATTTCGGACGCGAATCCGACCCATTCTGCAGTCCGAGTCCCGAAACATTTCTGAGAATCTGAAGACCAATATGTGGAGCATGGAAGGGGACGAGCTGCACCAGTTTGTCGATTGCATTTTGATAGGGCCGTACGCCTCGGCGGATCTCTTCAGTTCTTTTGACACCAGTGGAGGAGGCGGGAAATTCAGAGTGCCTCGGTATCACCGGGGCGACGAGAGGTCCCGCCTCTACGTTCACGAAAACGCGGCAAATACAAACCCCAACGACCGTGCGGGGGCCACAGGCTCTGAGGCGCGACGCCGCATCATCGACGCCACTCTGCAGTATGTTCATGACCGCACAGACAACATCACGCGCAGCGCAGCAGTGAATCGCGTGAACCTCATTCGCAGTAAATTTCTGCATATGCCCAACTTTTACTGCAAGTGCCCAGACGGGGTGCCTGATATGAGGTGCTGCCAGCGCGAGGACTGGACCCAGATTGCCGACATCGACTTCCACACAAAAGAACTCTTTGCGGACGTGTATAACATCCAAACAGCTGTGCTGGAGGGAGCAATGGACGCAGTGTTTGACAGCAACCTCTTGTCTCGAATATGGACATCACAAGACTTTACCTTTCAGTCCGACGCCCCACTCACAGAGTCTGAACGAGTGGAGCTTGCGCATGCGTTTGTATTCGATTTCGAGAAGCCAGTGCGGGAATACTCGCCAGGAGAGGTCCCGTATCAAATCACTGGTGTCACTCTCTGGCAGCGCTGCACCTCCTTGCTGTCCGCAACGTTTTTTACACTTCCGCTCGCTGTTGGCAGACAGACCGTGGACGCGAATGTCATCTACGATCCAACCACAATGGACTCAGACGCATACCTGCACGGCATGGAGGAGGTCATTCAATCCATCCTGCATCGGGCTCGAGAGGACTCACCTGTGTTCTGGAGCCATTCACATCGCTACGTGGCTTCCGATAGCGTGTGGTGCGAGTCGATGCAGGGTCCGATTCCCACAAATCACACTACCTCGGCGTTCGAGGCACAGCGCTGGTACCAGCAAGATTTTGCAGACGAGGCAGTGCGCGGCGGGACAGCAGGGCATGCCATTTTCCCGGGCGAGGTGGGCGCAAATTGCCTCTGCGGGTGGGCCCTGGATGGGGTATGCCACATGCCAATTTTATGCAGCGACCTGCAGCCCGAGCACGCCATGCTGGACGCATGGCTGCGCCTGTGCAACAGCACATACACGAACCGAGATGACTTGTTTGATCTTATGCACATACTGCAGACCTCTGCCTACGCGCTGCCAGTTGTAGCTTCCTGCCGTGATCTGGTCCCCGATGTCGTGTGGGGCCTGCTTTCTCCCGCACACCAGTTCGCGTGGTACGCCCAGGACGACAGCATCCCGGCAACCGTCTCATTGAAACACATAGCCACACATGGCCCCGCCGGCGTGCGTCTTGGACTGTTTGCGCAACGAGAGCATCCGCATTCTCTTGCGGCGTATATCAAGACACACGACCTGCTGCGACGCGATCCCCGTCATGCCAACATCAATCGCAAGCTGAGACACACGGTGGCGCAACCAGTGTGCGCGTCCAGCCTGCGCGATTTTCTCAAGGACGATTTGAGCCTGTACTTTCGCGATGTGCTGTTTCCAATGGCACACAGCGTGAATCAGGCTCCTGTTGCTGCTTACTGCTCCACATGGGCTGTCGAGCGTACGATAGAGCTGGCCATGCGCCAGATATACGGTGAAGAGACGCCTGACGTGATGCGCCTGCAAACGCAAGCATCTACGCTCTGGCGCAAGCGCTGTGACATCCAGCTCAAGCAAATTGGCATTTGCCTCTTGCGCGGAGTGTATGATCTTGTGCCATCTGACTCGCAGGTCGTGCCGCCGTCGTGTGGGTTTCGCATAGACGATGCTGCTCATGGCTGCGAGGAAGTGTTTTACGTGACAGCCGGCTGCCTTGTTCGCTGCGATGCGCATTTCTACGACCCCTGTCTGTGTTCGGAGCAGCTGTGCACAGATATTCGTTTCACTAAAGCCTCGTGCGCGGCAGGCCAGTTGGCCTTCAATCCTCTCACGACAGTCACAGATGATCGCATCCTGTTGTACAGCATGAATTGGCCGACATCCTTGCCGGCAAACGAGAACGGGCCCGCCCGTGTTGAAGAAATGAACACGCTGCTCGCGGAAATCCACGCGAGCGTGCACCTGGTTTCGTTTGATGACGCAAGCATGCTGCCAAGCATGGCAGCGCTTATCATGTCGCAGCAGCCATTGGATGAAACAAGTGTGCCGCATGCTCATTGTGACGACCTTCTGGATTATTTCGACGCGCAGGCTCAGCACCCCGTCGGGTATCACCCCACATGCGCATGCCTGCGAGAGCAAACGGACATGCGGGGTTTTGATGCATGGATGTCGATGCCGCATAACACGTCAAAGGCTTGGGCTGTCGACCCCGTTCGCATGCGCAACATGACAGAGTACTCCACCAGCTTTGGCGCGTCCCATTTGGCCTGCGATGCAGCCGTGTATGGAGCATACGACCACCAGCTGAATGCTCTGGATCTCGTTTCTCGCTGGGACAACACCGCTGTGGCCGACGCCACGGTGCCACGGGCAGCCAGAATTGTACACGAGGCCGACATGTCGACTCTCGGCAGTCCTTCTGGCCATCAGTTCGACACACCTCTCGTGCCGGCTGATCGCAGCGACATTGCGTGGCGACACAGCACCGGCCTGGTGCGCGACTGGGTCTCTCTCTACGGGCCCGACGCTGATCTCGAAGCTGCCCTCGACCAACTGTGGCCGCACTGGCTGGACAACGAGGTGGACACGTATGGCACTGCGGAGCAGCGCACGCCAGACAGCTGCATGATGCCGCCGTTGATGCTGTGTGTGCCGAACACGGCCGACTGTTGCAGTGGCATCGAAAATTGCGGCCTCGAGTGCAGAACTCGCGGAGAAGACGGTCCAGAAGGATTGATCGACAGCACGTCGGGCATATGTGTCGCCACGGGCACATGCTTCCAGCATCGTCACTGTGATGAAGACATGCTTTGTTCCGGTGAGGGCGTGTGTGTGGAGGCACGTTTGTATTTGCACAACAACATGGGCGTTTCTGTGGATGCGCAGCTGTTTTCCGATGATCGCGTTTCGTGCCCCATGTCAACGGCCGGATTCTCCGCACATGAGGGGATCCGAGATTTTGCAAAATCGCACGGCATGTGCGGCTTCCGGGACTGGTACGAGTACCAGAACCTCACACAATCAATGCTGCCTGGGCCCGACGGGCTGCTGCACGTGCCCGACCAGACTGTCCACCGCACAGATTCGCATGCGCCACAAACCCTGCGTCTGGCCAAAACGCTGCAAATGCAGGCCCATGCGTGCGACCGCTCCTACCAACACACGGACATGGGAGTGTGTATCGACGACGATGAGATGCGCGTGCGGGCATCTCGCGTGTACGAGACAGAGGATCCTGTCACCCCAGTCGCGCCTGTCAATCACGTGACCGCAATTCGAACTTGGCAGGACTCAGACGCGGCCGCAGTAATTCGCTTCTGCGACATGGGCCGCTCGCTCAGTCGTACAAACGCGATCAATGGCTTTCTCAGTCCCTACGAATACGAAGATGCGGTAACAGGGCTGCGTCAAGACACATTGCATGACGTGCCTGCCACATTGGGACGCTGCATCGATTTCGCCGTGTGCGAGGCACAACGCTTTACGGTGCAAGGCCTGCCCGTGCAAGAGCGCTTGGTGCGACAGGTTCGGTATGAGGAGGCCCGCATACTGCTGTCCGACGACCACCGAGCGTACACACATGCAGACGCAGAAGCATGCTTTGGCGCTGGTCACCTGCTGCTGAGCGAGGACACCTTTGAGCGATGTGTGGTAGACCGCATGACAGTCCCCCTGCTCAATGTCCTGTTCACGACAACACCTCAATTTCTTGCGTATCACACGGAGTTTTACAGTGACAATATTCTGTCAGCACAGTGGTCGCACCAGGCCCAGACCGATGCCTTCTTGAGACTACGACAACGATGTCCTCGCGCCATGTCCCAGCCGATAGACGACCGAGTGGACTTTGCGCTGTTTACACACATGCTGAAAATGCTCTCTAGCACATACCCGCCAGACGACGCTGCGATTGTCACCAGATACGTCAATTTGCTGCTTCCCGCCATCTTCGGTGTGGACGCAGAGCGCGCGAGGGACTCCACGCGAGGGTTCGACGACATCTCACAATATTTGGAGTTGGCCGTGTGCGCGCGACACATAGACACGCAAATGCAGTTGAGCAAGGAGTCTCTCTTCACCACGAATCAGGCGTACACCGCCGAGTCGGTGCTGCAGCAGCAACTAGTTGGGGACTCCTTGTATGTTTTCCACGCTCGCGCAGTGGTGTACCTGCCTTTTCGCTGGTTCTGGCAATGTGTGGTGTTGACTCGGAGCCCCGCGAATAGCGAGAAAGGGGCTGTGCGAGACTGGCTACGCAGCCTCACCGACGAGACATACACTGTTTCCCAGGAGCAGTGTGAGATTTTCACCCTCGACATTCCATCTACTGAGCTCATCTCTGTCAAGCTGCGCTTGCAATCGTCTCCACACATCTACACCGTAACAGACGACATACCAGAAATGGCAGCGGCGATGGCACACGACATAGACGACACGGTGGGTCTGGCGTTGTCTGCTTACGGGCTGCCAATGTTCCCAGATGTGTATTACATGCGCAAGAGAGACGACTATGACTGTCTGCACCACAACCTCTTTGTCTTGCGATCCTGCTGGCACAAGTACGGCCGGGACGCCTCCGAGATTGTGGATGCGGAGGAGCTCATACAGACGCCAGACGGGGGTACCGTTCGGAGTCTATATCACATGATGCGTCTCTTGATATTCGGGGTGGACGCGTACACGAGGGACCTACACGACTTTACTCTGGCCGACCTGGAGAGCGATGGTGTGGTTGCTCTGAGTCTGTCCCTCGATACGATGGTGCTTGCAGGCACAGACTTTTTTCCAGCCATTCGCTTTTTGCACCTCGACGCATACACCCAGACGCCAAGCTCACAGCAGCCAATCCAGGGCGACACGGTGGACCCTTTGTACGCCGTGTGTGTCGAGAACTGCGATGAAGTTGCGCCCGAGTTTCGTCTCAAGCAATTCGAGTACCGCGTGCAGGACGAGAACACTGTTCGCATCGACGCGTATGCCAACAACAACCGGGACCGGAGCGTGGTGACGGCGTCCGAGGCCGAATATCTGCTTGTGCAAGGTTTCCGCAAGTTCATCTATTTCCAATCCTCATTCGCTTCCAATAACGTGCACCGTGACACTCGCGTGTCGCGGAGCTTCATGTCTTCACACGGTCTCACACAGCTCGAAAGCACAGCCGCGCGAGAGTACAATTCGTTTATGCGCACCAAAACATTCAAGTGTGGCGCAAGCATCGAGCATAACTTGCCGACCAACCGACTCCATGCGACGTTGGCACAATGCGTTTCAAACCTGCAGGAGGCCGTGGGCTGGACCATTCCCGCAGGAAGCCTATTGCATCTGCACGTGTCTGCCGCCGTGTTGCGGCGTGGCTTCATGTTGTCTTTTTCCGAGACACGAGCTGCCAACACCAAGTTCTTGCAGAATTTGACTTCGCCTGCATGGGCCTCCAAGGAATACATCGCTGCCTTTGACACCATGTGCTTTTCTTACCGTGGCGAAACCTCGACGATCAACCCGTACTGGGCAGTAAACTACGACACGGAGACAGGCTGCGACACATACGTGCGCGACGTGCTGCGATTGACCGACGGCCGCTGCCTGACTGAAAGCGCCTCGCAAACCTGCGCAGACCGCTTTCCGTTCTTTGACAAGGCGCTCTCCAGCAAATTGCCTGCATTCTGCCGCGCGCATGCTAACGAAGTCAACACTGGCAGGCGCGGCACCTTGCGGGCTGGCGTGACAGAATTGTGCGACCGCACGCCAGACTCCCCCGACCAGTGTCTTCTGCGACACGGCTCGTTCGCGGGCTTTCTCGGCAGCCCTGTGCCCGACTTGAACAGTTTTCATGTCACGCGCAAGCAACAAGGGCTGTGGAAGTTCAGCAACTCCATATTTCGTGGTTCCGTCTTCAGAGAGGCCAATGCCGACCACATTGATGCTCTGCAACTGCTGCCTACCGACATTGCAGGCCATTCTCTCGGATTCGTCGTGGATGCCTCCGGGCAACTTGTGCTGCACTGCGTGAATCTAGTTGGAGTGGCGTTGGAAAGCTGTCTCGTGTCCAACCAGCACTGGATGTACAATTTGGAAGAAAAGTGGGCTTGGCAGCACGCGCGGCAGCAAGCTTTGTGGCCTGCCAATGCGAACACGGGCGCAATGCCGTGGACATGCCCCCTGCATCTCGTTCAGGCACACTCTGGGTTCGGAAACGAGCGCAGCATTCGATCGCCGAGTCCCGATCGCAACGCCTTTCGCTTCCAACACATTACTGCGCCCAGCAAATACGCGCATCCCATCGTGGCCGGGGCTCGTGCGCTACTACTCATGCCCGCACGCTACATGTCGCCGTCAAGCGCATGCACTGCTGACCTGGCAGGCATGTCAGCATGTCATTCCAGCGAGCTGTTGCTCCGCAGCTTAGCACACGCGCGCGAGCTCATTTGGCAGACTGTTTTGTATCCCAAGTACCACAGCTCGCCTGGGGTTTCGTGTGAGCAGATACTGGACTGGCCACACCAGCCCTTTCTGACCTGGGATGAACAGATTGGTCTTGGCACTGTGTACGAACGATTGCACTGCAGCGTCTTGGACAGGCTGCCCCAATTCCAGGTGCAACTCGAGGAACGCGTTTCTCCTCGCCAGCATTCGGGCCGCAGCAGTGTGGATTCAGGAGGGGTGTGTCACATGGGACGATTGAAACGCATGCCAGCTCGAGTGCCCAATGCAGACGTATTGCAGCATTGTGCGCAGACCGCTAACGGTCTCGCATGCCGCTACTTTGACCCCGTCACGCATGCCAGCTACGTCAGGAAAGAAGCCTCCTCCGACAACAGCGCTACTGCACTCCACAGTCAGGTCTTCAAAAATAAGCCATGCGCAAAGTGCGAATCGCATCGTGAGGCGGCCTTCATAGACACCGACGGAATGTCCAGGGATTTGCCTGATTCCCGGCGCATGCTGTCGACTGGAGAGAAAATGCAAATTTCCACCGCCCGCATGGTGTCAGCGTACCTGCGACGCCTGGTCTGCCCAGTGGCAGCCGAGGCCCCGTGTGCCGAGCTCCTGCGCATTTTCAACACAGAGCACTGGACGACGGGAGGATTCTTGCAGGGACTGTTTGCTGCCTCCAACTCCACCGACTTTTACAATTCTTTTCGGCCAGCTCCAGAGCCTGCGTCGAGCGAGGAGGACGTCATGGACGACGAATTGCTGTGGCAGCGCAATTGGGTATGGTGCGACCCGCGAACCGAGGTGTGCACTGGCTCGATCGACAAACAAGTGTGGATCAATCCAAGGACCCGCGGACCAGCATGCCGCGCTGCTATCGCGCAAAACGCTGTGCATGCAGCTTCAACGGTTCATTTCTGCATGATCGACGCGGGGACTGAGCGCTTGTGCCAACAGGTTGTCGAGTGGAACGCAGAGATTGCCAACATCCTCTGTCGCGCTGCCGGCCTGGCCGCCTGCACAGACTCGGGCTTCTTTTACAACCCCGCAGGATACTCGGCGGACAACAGGCAGTTTGAACACGACTCTGTCCGCGACTACTACCGGTCGACCAACACCTGCAATGGGTTGGAGGCAGAGTCGACAATGATGACAGAGCTCCAGCTCCGCAGCAACGAGCGCTTGCTTGCCAAGTGTGCCAGTGTTGGTCTGCAGCCGTTCCTGATTTTCTTGTTGAATATGCGCGAAGCCGTGCACCTCATCGTCGAATTGATTTACTACGGCGTGCAAATTGTCTTCAACTTTGTGCACATGATAGTCTTGGGCTTACTGCACATTCAAGTCGGAGTGCAGGCTGCAGCAAACAAAATAATATTGTACATCCGACTGTTTCTGGACACCGTGTCAGAGGTGCTGGATCTCATTTACAGCGCCATTTTCGAAATGCTCTTTGGCGGGGGAGAGAACAAGCGGATTGTGGTGATACTTCGATTTTTGTGCAAGGCCGTGCAGTTTATCGAGGAGTATGTCATCACAAAGGGCTTGTGTGTTGTCTTGGAAACCTTGTCTTCGGTGTATAAGTGGCTGTACGACATACTGCTGCAGATCTGCAACGTGGAGTTGCTGAACGTAAAGATTTTTGCTTGGTTATACCCAATAGTGGGAAATGTTCTAGTGTTTGCTCAGAACGTGCTGAACATCATGCTGACAATCACATGTCACTCTCCTCGCATCAATTGCGAGGCGGGACCGTACGAAGTGGCAGACGACACCAGCAGGGGAACTCTGCCCATGGCCTCGCGATGCTGGTCCACGTACACCACTTTCTTCGGCGACGGGCAGTCGCTCTCGTGCACGGCCGCCGACACCTGCAAGCGCTCGCTCACCGACAGCACGCTCGTCATGTGCGGCGTGTGCCCGCTCCAGAGCCCGCCCAACCCGCTCATCTTCCAGTACGGGTGCGACACCATCATCAAGACATGCACGTGTGGCACGCCGCGACTGAAACCCACATTCTGCTACAGCAACGCCGAATGCGACGCGCCAGGACAATCCTGCATGTTCATCGACTCTGACCTCGAGCCAACCGAGGCTCGCACCATGTGTGAGTCTTGCACCACGCGCCCGCTGTGCATGCTGCCGCAAGGATCAAGCGTGGGACAGTGTGCGTGCGGTCTGCGCGAGCTCGAATCTGCCCGCTGCAGGCCCGAGGACGTGGGCAGCTTGGTTGCCCTGCCCTACTCGAAACTATGCGTCATGCAGACGGATGCCAGATACAGCGCCTCTGTCTCATACACTGCAAATTTCGCAGAAGCAAGCGTGACTCCATGCATGGCGGTCGACGCGTCCACGTCATACTGCATGCGAATGGTCGACTTGCTGGACACATTCCTCATCGTGTCATCCCACACACAACAGTCACGCCGTCTGCTACTCGACGTGGGGTCCACCAGCGTCATGCGGTTGAACGCTTCTTTTACCCGAAACCCGCAGTGCAAGGACGCACTCGAAAGCGAGTCAGAATCACACGTGCGGCGCCAGTGCGTGAATCGCTATATCCTCAGCGCAGGCACCGTGGCCCACATTGGCTTGCACGCCGATGTTTCAGCGTGCGCATTCTGTAGTGCCGAGGATTGGTGGAACACGCTGGCGCGAGATCCAATGATACTGCCGTTTCTGCTTGTGCATCCGCAGAAGCTGTGGTACGTGCTCCTGCGACACACCTCGCTGGCACGTGTGCTGCATACGGCCAACAGCTTGCGACAGAAAACGCAAGACATCTGGAGTCTGCTGGGCCAGACCAATCTCTCCGACTACATTGGCATCAACACCAGTGCCACAGGAATTCTGCTCACCAGCAAAAATACGCGCGTGCTCTCACATCACATGGTGATGCTGCTGCAGGCCATGCTGCGCGGGCACGCTGAAGCCGGCAATGCCTCCACATTCCTGATGGGTTCGCGTCTCGAATGGGGCTGGCGTCAGGAACACACTGCGCTGGTGGACCATGCGCACCTCTTGGACACACCCGAGGACACAACTCTCTCCCCACCTCTCTCTCAGCACAACTGGTCCGCGGCGCGCAAGCTCCTGTCTCTCGACAGCCTGGCGCGCGACGTGGAAATTGAGGTGCAGAGAGCCTTTGCAATTCAAAATACATACACTTCGCAAATCTCGTCGGCGTTCGATTACAATTTCCCCCTGGCCTACTCTCCCGAGACGGACCAGTGGTTGGACTCTTGGCCGCCCACGCTGGGATCCAGCGCGCCAGGCACGGACCAAACCTGCGCCCCGGCTGTACAATTGACTCATATTGCGTATTACGCCTTTGGCAACGCATCCAAAGCGTACCAGGTGCAGGCGTTTCCCGCAAAGGTAACGCTTCGCGAGGCCTTTCCTCGGCTGCGAAATGCAAGCACATCATCTCAGCCCATGCGGAGCAACGCCGCTCTCACCCCTGCCAGCGACGCGCAAGTCACAATCCACGAGCCCCTCGTGAGCGGCATGATGTGGCTGTTGGACCAAGGCGCCTCGGCTCTCGGCTTGCGCAAAACCCTGTTTTACGACGTGGTCTACTCGATCTTTTACGAAATCGAGAACAATATTGTTTGCGACCTGGAGGCCGTGCAGACATGTTCCAAGTGGACAGTGAGCATGGGTCACGGCCTTGTGGTGATTTTGGTGTACTTTTTTGTCTTGATAGTGCTGCTCAGTGCGTTCAAACTGGAAACATTTTCTATGTTTGCGGTGCCGTTTTTGTGGATCATGTTGTTTCGAGTGTGCTACGGTTACGCATGGACATGCGCCCCGCTCCTGCCACTCTGCTTGTTCGAGGACCTGTACACCACTATCAGTGCCGTCTTTCCCAAACATCTGCAGATTCCACAAACTCTGTGGCGCGACACAAGCTGTGCCGATCTGGGCGTGGTGGAGCCGGCATGTCTCAAGACATGCCAGGACGAGCCCTTCGCCTTCAACGACATGCAGTCTGTCGTGGCGTGGGCGCTGGCCGAAACTGGAGCAAATGTCTCGCAAGCTGTCTCTGTCGCGCGTCGCATTCCGACTGTTAATGCAACAATCCTGCGCGAGCAATTGCTGCGCAGCGAGAAAGTGCTCGAAGACAACGATGATAGTCTCGTCAGTAGCAACCGCTTGTGTGCCGCGATCAACAGCTATCGGCTAGTGCCCTATATTGCGCTCGCTTTTCTAGCGCTCGCACTGCTTGTGCTGGTGTTGCGCGTCGTGCTCTCGCTGTGCTTCAGCGCATTCACAAACGCATTTGCCATATTTCTGCCTTCGTTTACACGATGACACACAAATTAGTCGAAAAATTTATTCCATTCAAACAGCAAGCATCACATTGCAATCTAATCTGGAATAAAAATATTCTAAAAGATCAAACGGACCACCTCGCCCCTCGACCTCTTCCTCGTACCCCTCATCATCTCCAAGTTGACGAGCATCATCTTGGCCAACTCTTGCTCCGCAGCGGTGTCCCTGCCCTGGCTTCTTTTGACATCAATGCTTGCCATGTATCCTTGGTAAAGTCTGTCGCATTCTTCGTGCGCGGTGGGCAGTGACGACAATGTTTTCTCTATGAAAATGTCGTGGAAGCTGTCGGTCCGCGCGTCTCCATGTACCCTGAAACGCTTGCCCTCGCGCCACACGAGGAACCTTGCAAAAAACTCGCGAACATGCATGTTGTGGAACTTGGTCCATTTTACCTGATACTCTAATTCTTCGAATACATGGGCATAGACAAGCACCTGTTTCCATTGCTCAGTTGCAGTCTGACGTGCATGCAACAGTCTCACAATCATTGTCTCGCGCATGTAATACTCCACATTCAAGCGCAAATCAGCAACGACTTCCTGAAGCCGCGTGTAACGCTCTGCAAGGTTGCTTGTCGCATCGTTGCCCGCCTGCTGCAAGTCTTCAAGGCCCTCCTTGCAATCAAACAACTTCGCGCACTGCTCAAGTTGCTCATATGCTGGAATAGAATGTCCCAACAACACCATGATCTGAGTCGCTGCGACGACGATCTGAATCGCTTCCAAACATCTGAGGTGCACTTGCGGCGTGCATCGTCCGGATGCGGTAGTCATCTCGATCATTTTACTGACCAACTGCTCGTGCAGCTTTTCCTGCAGCACCACCAGCGCTGATCCCGAGGCGTCCGCATACCTTGCCAGGTGCACGTCGTCATTCAGAAACATGCACACGCCCAGACCGACACTCCTCATCTTTTTACACACGACCTCGTGCTGCGGCCAGTGTGATGTCTTGCAAGCATCCGAACAGTAAAAGAAACAGTCACAGCCAGGGCATTTTATGCGACCAGAGTTCTGCTTGCTGCTGTGCGAAATATCGCACAACTCATTGGCGCACCATCTTCGCACAATGGTGTAGACGTGCTTGTCCGGAGTGAACACGAGAGAACGCAGCTCTTCCCCGAACTCCATGTATGATATTATTTTCCTACACTCAACGGCATGTGAGGCCAACAATCGAACCGCAGTCGAGTTGATCGCATCGCGCAGGTATTCAGGCTTGTCGCGTATGGAGCGATAGACGACATCCATATGGATGCTGTACGCCCACGTTTCAAGCAACAACTCGACGAACCCAACTATGGTCAACACGCCTTTGGCAAACACCAGCTTCTCGTCCATAAGCCCAATGAGTTCCGAGGTGCTCTGCATCCCGAGCGTCATGTCTTCCTCACGATCCATCCTCTTCTTCAAAGACGAAATTTTGTTCTCAAACTCGACGAAGCCCAAAAATGAAGGAAGATTTTGCCACCCATCTTCAAAGAGTGGCACAGTGTCGCCTGCGTTGTGCTGCGACATGATGATGCCGTGGATCTTTTCTGCTCGCTGCATGTATCTTTTCGCGTCTGCCCCCTGACCCAGATAAAGGAAACACGCAGCCACCTTGTGCATTGCAGCGCAAATCTGACCACACAGGACAGCCCGCTTGTCAGCTCCAACAAGTCGCATCTCCACCTGCCTATCCGAAATCATCAGCTTGAGTGTCTTGATTATCAGCAGCAATTTTTTACGGCGTGAGTTCTTGTTGCGTAAATGCTCCTCCGGGCTGGTCACACGCAGAATGCGGGCAGCATTTGACATCTCCGCATCCGGAAAGTAATTCGAGTCGACACTGCTTCCCACCACGTCCATGCCCATGCCGCCGCACTCGGCTTTGTGTTCTGGCCACGCTATTTTCTGGCATTCACGGCTGCAGTAATATGCATGGTGACAAGAACTGCAATGCCCGGCGACCTCGGTGTGGCCTAGCGCAGGACAATGTGGATTGTCGCAGACATGCTCTTTGTCCGAATCGCTCGAATCGCTTGAGCCACTCCCCCTCGAAGAAACCTCGGCTCTCAATGTACTGTCCTGAGCAACACCCGTGGTAGAAGCTGCAACATTGCCAGCTGCACCCACCTCAATGTCGTTCAGTTTCCACACAGCAAAGCGCTCAGCAAGATTATAGACCACAGCACTGCGTTCATCCTCGACCACGGAGCTCGACTCTCGTGCCCCCGTCTCATGCTCCTCCATGCCTTCTTTGCTGTCGGACTCTCGTGTTTGTCTTTTGACTTAAATACGCCTCTTCGAAATACACGAACTGGCAAAAGGTCATGGTTGACTAAAATTTAGTACACAAATCCATTCAAAAACAAAAAATCAAAAGAGACCTACAAAAGAGCCATGTTTCAAAAATGAAAAATGCCTTTTCAAAAACAGTCAAATATTTGTACTACAGAATAAATTAATTACTCAGAGATAGGGAAGAATCATAACGCCGACTTTAAATTAAATATTCTTCTATTCAATATATATATATATATATATATTCCCACGTTTTGAAAGCAAGAGCATTTGGGAACCGAAAACTTTTTTTGATCGTGTTTGAAATGGCATTTTTCAGACAACGTAAGAAGGAGACGGAGGATGATTTGGCCAAACCCACACCTCGGCGGTAATGAATGCCAGTCCTGGCATCACTCCTGGTCCCTTCATCATCGTGTTGTGCCCTTTTGTCGGACACGAGTACACTGTGCGCTGCCCGCGATGCGAAATAGGCTTATCGTACCGTGAGTCTGACGGCGACGTTCTGCGTCTGCGCCCGGTGTGGAAATACTGTGAGCTTGGACACAAATTTCTTGTGCGTCTTGATGATGACATTCCGTTTGAACGTGTAGCCTTTGTGGACGGCACTGAGCACCCGCATCCCATGGAGTCGTCCAAGAAGAAGGCGCGCGTGGGCCCCAGCCGCACTGAAGGCGTCTCCATCACAGACAAGGTGCGGGGCATCTTTGGTCTTGTGGCACCGCTCGACACGAGGAAAATGAAACCCTCTCCGCTCTACGTGCACTCCACTCCCACTGCCGCAAACTCCCCTCCACTGAAAATGGCGCTGGCTCCCCAGCTTGCGGCGCCTGGCTTGAGTGGAGGAAAACTGCCAGCGCCATGTGCAGCTGACAATTTCGTGCCGAGGAGCGGACGCGCCAACCGCTGGGACATTTCGGATGACGAGGAGGACATCGACGTCGACGCTGCACTGCGAACGATGTGCGAGATTGAGGCAGAACAGAGTATGGCATGCGAAGAAATGGACTGATTTTTTTGAATGAAAATTTATTGTCAAATAATAGTGTGGTCTGAGTCGCATCACTCTCACTCGAAGCCAGGCTGGCACAAGCAGTTCTCTGCTGACAATGAGCCACGCCCTGTGGTGTTGTGTCCGAGTGCGCACTCGAAGCAGTGCGGCATCTGAAAATTGGGCTGGTAGTGCGCGTAGTCGCATGCGACACACGCCCCGTCGGCCTCGTACTCCCCCGGCATGCACGGCAGGCACGCCACGCGGTCTTGGCAGAATCCGAAGAGGTCGCTGTGACGCGACACGTTGTGGCTTGCGGACAAGGCCCGGGCAAAGTACAAGTCAATGGCTGCAACGCTGCGGGTGGCTTGCGTGCCAGCGGCGCAGGGTGTTGCGGGCGCAAGGGAGATCTCGTTGATGCCCATGGAAGAATGCCAACGGCATATGTAAAAGAGTGGGCCGCTGTAATTTTCAGGGACAGTGAAGGTCGTCTGATACAGAGCCTCGTCTACAACGACTTCAAAAAGAGGGGCAGAGTACTCCACAGGGCCATTCCAGGAAACCGCTGTGCTCGATGTGATGAGCGCTGGGTGCCCCAGCGGCCAGTTCAGCACCACACTCACGCCACGCGTGGCTACAACGTTTGCGTTGCTGTAGTCATTGACATCTATGTCAAAGGCGTCTTCAAAGCATGTCTCGCACACGCTGCTGCCTGCACGCGCGAACGTTCCGCGTGCGCATGGAGTGCATGCGGGACACTGTGGGCTGGCACAAAAAGTGTTGGCTGGGCACGTGGTGCAAGCGCCGTTTTCTCCAGAGGTGCCAGCAGGACACGCTTGTGTGGGGCACGATGCAGGGCTCGACGTGTCGAACGGTTGCATGACAGTGCCTGGTATGTAATTTGAGCACGCCTCGCATGTGTAAAATGTGTGTCCCGCATGCGAGCAGACCTCTGCCGCATGCTGCCCTGTCGCGCATGTTGTCGACGTGACGTTGCCGCAAACTCGCCTGCACGCGCCGTCTGTCAGAATGTGATGCTCGTCGCACACAAATGCACACGGCGCGTCCGCCTTGACAAACGCGCTGCCCGGCACGTTCTCGCATGCCAGGACCTGGTTTGGCGTGGGACCGCTGATGCGCTGCGCGGCGGGTAGTGTTTCTTGAACGTTGCAGCCCCAGCTGTTCTCAAATGTGTAACGCACGAGCTGCGTGGTGCCAAGGGAGGCTGCAGTGTTCACACCTGGTGAGGACATAAGTATTGCGTCAAATTGCGTGGGCCGCAGGCAGTCGAGGAGTGTGAATCCTTCAAGGCTCGGGCACGCCCCCTGGATGCGCACGTGCGTCGCGGGGTCTGCGTTGCAGCGCCACGTGCCCGTGTCGTGGTAGTGTGCAAAGTCGGGCGGACACGTCTCGAGGACTATGCCCTGCGGCACGCGCGCGTACTCGAGGGCGTGTGCGTTGGTGTGCATGGTGTGCGCTCCTGCGGGCGAGACAATGTCTGCGGGCAGGCCGAGGTCTGCGACGTGGTGCCACTCGCCCGCGCCGGCCGCAGCGCCTGTCTCAGTCGTTTGCGTGCACGGGTCTATCCGCACGCAGCGAGTCTCCTGCAGGTTGGCCACGCTGTGCTCGTTCGCGTCGAGTGCAAGCACGTGGGCCGTGGCATCTTGCAAGCCAGAGCAGATGGCCAGCTCGTGCGGCGGCAGTACTTGGCAATTTTGCGCTCCTGGTGGAGTGTCAATGTAGCCCTCCGCGCATTGGCAAGCATTGCTGTTGTTACTGCCCACAGGTGACGTGGATTTGGGTTGACATGATTGGCAGATCGCCGCGCCTGTGACTTGCTTGTATGTACCTGCGGGACAAAAAGTGCATATGGCCCCGTCTGCGCCCGTGTAACCAGCGTTGCATTGACAAATGGTGCTCCCAGCAGTGGATGATGATCCTTGCAAACAGTTTTCACAGGGCGAATTTCCAATACTGGCCTTGTACTTTCCGCTGGCACAAATCGCACAAACACTATTCGATAGGGTCCACCCTGGCGCGCATCCACAGTCAGACACCGCAACGCTGCCTGCCGCCGAATACAACCCGTTGGGACATTGCTGGCACTCCTCAAGCGTGTCTTGATCCGCATCCATACTCGAGACGATCGTATCAATGTCATCCGTGCTGAGTTGACTGTCCACGGCATAGAAACCTCTCATTAACCCTTTAAAAGCCTCATTTGAATTCGCGGGTGCACCGAGTTGCACGGTGCATGACTCCAGATCCACTCGAGAACCGCATGATTGACTCACAAAATCATTGCCAATTTTAATGCCAAGACGTCCGTTCACACGCTCCCAAGTACCGACAATTGTGAGCCAGGTGTTTCCGACAAGGGTGGCAATTTGCGTTTCACACCAATGAAATCCACCAGGTATGGGTTTCGAAATTGCGAAGCGCAATGTGCTTCCACCTGGACTCCACATTATG
>Ga0209491_10002254_pt1 | contig 34807 bp, 52 predicted proteins | sample BON02_FD_187213 | JGI IMG/M metagenome (GOLD analysis project Ga0209491, IMG submission 187213) | Freshwater microbial communities from Lake Bonney liftoff mats and glacier meltwater in Antarctica - BON-02 (SPAdes) (version 2) | ecosystem: Environmental > Aquatic > Freshwater > Ice > Glacier... | reverse complement strand
TAAGTGCTTCATGGGGTGGGTGTGATGAAATCATTAGATGAGCTGATACAAGAGAAAGCCCAGCAACAAAGAAACAAGATTAAAGGGGAATTAGAGTGTTCGTAACAATTATTGGTCATAATGGCAAGCAAATAACAATTAATTTAGATCAGCTTTCTTGTATTACAAACAACGAGCACAGATTATTTTTTTATTTCAGCGGGAGTGATACCGACTACGCTACTATCAAAATAGAGCCTACTGATTCTGCGCTGGATTTTATAGGTGAATTAATGAAATGCAAAGAAAGATATACAATATTTGATCTTCGCACCCCTTAGAATTTTGCGCGGGGTTTTTATTGCGAGACATGCTACCAGGGAAATTTGAATGAAAAAATACAGTACATACGAATACCAGGTAGCGCAAATCATCGGCGGTGAATTCAGCGGCGAATGGTCTTACGAAATATTTGGCGACGATTCATGGGGTGATTATTGCGTGATACGTGAATCTGACGAATGGTACGACACTAAGACTGACGCTGACACGGCAGCAAAAGCACACATTGACAAACTAGAATCAGGAAAGGGCTAGGATGGAAACATATAAAGGTTTTGAGTACAAAAGAACTAGCAAAAAAACATGAATAAATATGAATTTTATATCAAGTGGAAAGCAACCCTTGTTGGTTATGACGATATCGTTATTCAAGCTGAAACAGAAGAAGAGGCACGTATAATCTTAAAAGATACTTTTCAAGCTGATTACCGCGACAGCGACAGCGAATCTTTTGTATGGGAAATTGATAAGGTTGAAGAGATTGAATCACGGACAACAGCAGAGATTTTACACGCGATAAGTTTGTATAAACGAGGATTAAATAATGAGTAGAGACAATGAAGCCCACGACGCCGTGCCGCTTGATGATTACTACAACGAGGAATGCGAGGAGTAAGTGAAAATGTTTGGATGCAAAAAAGAATTAAATCAACTAAAACAGGAAATCATAAACTTGCGTAGCCAGTTAAAAGTGACTGAAGAACAAAACGAAGCACGTCATAAAGATTTCGTAAAATACATTTATCAGCAAGTAGAAAACATTATTGGAGTAGTAAAATGATAACAGCCTCCGCTGCATTTGCGGTATGGATATTAAACACGTCTGTCAGTCACAGAGCGCCAGGCAGCACACAAAAATATCAAGAGGGACCGTACAAAACACTAGTAGAGTGTGAAGCGCAGGGCGCAAAATTCTGGACAAGATTTTATGATATGTATCGCAATGATCAAGATATGCCGCTTGGCGGTGCTATCTGTACAGCAAGAGCGCACGGGCATTGTTGGACAAGCGTTATAAAGTGTACTCGACCGGGTGTTTGCGAGTATTTGAATAAAAATCCAGATGATGGGTATGTTTGTGATTGATCGAGAGCTAGTTAAAGATGTATTACTCGCGTTATTCGAAGGCACACTAATAACTTTGTGCGCGTTTGCCATAATTTTTTTGTTTTACATAATTACATAACTTTACAGGAAATTTGAATGCTAGCACTTTATGACATATGCGGTGAAGACATGACTTTTACAGCACACCAAAAATCAAACGGGGAAATAGCAGTAGAGGTTCATGATGAAAATGACGTTTTAGTATATGAAGAAACAAGCAGTATTGCAGCGCTTGAAAGTCTGGCATACTTTGCAAGACAGGTTATCTATTACAGCAACAAAATAACGGAGTCATTACGCAATGAAAATGATTAGACTAGTAATTTCGGTGGCGGTTCTGGCGTTTTCTGTCATCAACTGCTATGAAGAACATAGCGGACTGCAAAAACTGGATTATATAACCAAGGTTTTGGACGTTCAAAAGCTAAATGGAATAGTAGATAATTTTACAAATACAGAATCAGGGGCTGATAAGAAATGGTCAAAGGAAAGGAACTAGGCTTATGCTAGTACTGGGACGGCACCAAGGCCAGCGCATTATCATCAATGATGATTTGTTTGTTACTGTAACATCTGTTGACTTAATTACCGGATTTGTAAAGCTAGGGTTTGATGGTTGCAAGTTTAAATATACGGTTGATAGATATGAAGTATATATGCGAAAACTAAGGGGTGAGCCATGAAAAAATTTGTATTAGTATACATACTCTCTATCGCTTTTCTTGCGGGCGGATTGGTTGCTGTCATCGGACTAGAAGCAGTGGAGTTAATGTTTAGATAGCCCCTTACGGGGCTTTACTATTACTTTAGTACGGGGATTACTTCGCCTGTTTCTACGTCTATTTCCTCGGTTATTGGCTCGGCTTTGGGCTTGTTCTTGTCAACCAATGCTTTCAGTTCGGCTTTAGCATCAACTGAAGGTTTGGCTGCGAAACCATCGAAGAATTCTTCACGTCCGGCGTGACCGTCACGAATTGAGCGGTAAATACCTTTCAGCTTGACAATTTCAGCAGGAATTACAGAGTCAAGGTTATGAGCAAGTAAAGCCTGTAAGTGCTCTACCTTTATTCCAAGCTCATCGAACGCCAATACTAGCTTTTTAATCTGCTCTGCTCGTGGGATATCGCTTGATTCAAGTGTTCGATTGCACTGTTCAACTGCGGCCTCAATGACATCTCCAGGTATGATACCAAGGATGCAGGCTCGTAAACGCCTAGCCCCTTGGTTTGCAACCAATTCGTAGATATCTCTGCTACTTGTAAGCTTAATTTTACCCTGTTTAGTATCTCTAGCATGTGGCACATGAAAGGTCTTTGTGATGCGTGTATTTGTCTGCAAGTCTATCGCATACGCTTCGGCAACACTAACGCCATTTGATTGTGATATCTCACGGACTCCACAATCCAAGTTGCCCCACGCTTGAGCGAGAACCTCAGCCAAACGTATGGAAGGACCCGAAACAGTCTCACGGCCTCTGGGATATGCGTAACACGCTTTCTCTGCAAGAAACGGCCTCTTACAAGCGTCTATGATAGCCATATAAGACTCGTGGGCGTTACGTGGGAACTTCTTAGCGATAACGTAAGCCGCCTGCACCTCGGCCACTGCTCTTGCTTCGTGTGACTGCGCCATTGATGTATCTTGCTCGGCTTGTTTTGGTGCGTTAAAACCTAATTGCATTTCATTCACTTGTTAACTCCTTTATTTGTGGTAGTAGTAAAAATGCGAGCGGTGAAACTGGGAAATAATCAGTAAGTCCAATTACTCTTTCTTTGGCAATTTGAAAACACTCTTTGTAAGGCAATTTTTCTAGCATTGATTTTGTAAATGATTTGGCTATCACGTCATCAGCCAATTCCATCAGGTTCAATTCTCTGGCATTCATGAGGTCGCGAACACTTGGGTATCTTTGCTCAAGCAGAAAAAGGCATTTCAACTGCATTTTTGAAATAACCATGTAATACTTATCTGCGGATTCACTCCCTTGCTCTTTCGCGTACTCAATAAATGCCTTGATGACATCAGTACATTCTTTTCTGATTACTTTTGATTTCGTTCTTTCTTCAATCCACTGCTGATTGTCTATATTGTTTTGAATCTTGTTATAACCTTTCAATGCTACTTGCCGATAATGCACAAAGGCATTAATTAATGACTCTTTAAAATCGAGTACTTTTTCGGAATTATTCATTAAAGTTAAAATGAACATAGATTGACTTTCTGTCAAATAATAATACTCAGCGTCACGGCCTTTTGTTTTCAACTTCCGCATTTCAAATGCAGAACTTTTTAGGATTTCCCTATCCTTATACTTTCTGATTAGTATTAAAATCGCCCTATGCTCAACACCAATACTTTCACTTAAGATTAAAGACGTTGTTAAAGCCACATTATCTTTTAACACTATTATCTCATTCCTTGTTTTCATATAATCACGTCCTTACGTTAAAAGAATGATTTTAGCGTAATCACGAAATAAGTCAATTTACTGATGCCAGAACTTCACTCATGGTCAATTTCCTGTTCAAAATCAAATTTAGCATAACCAGGCAAGGTCAGCGTTTGCAGCGGATAGCCCGGCCAGCTATTTTTAGTTAAACAATCCTGATAATTTTGCATCAACGTATTGAACTGATTGACCCCGTAGTCCAGTGCTTCATCATCAAGAATATAAATACCGACAGCATGGGGGAATTCTTTCTCGACTGCGAGAAATACAAACTTCTCCATCTTGATGCCGATGCTTTTCATAGCTTCGTGTATGCAACCAGCTTGAAGATAATATCCGTACTTCCAGCTTGAACCTTGGAACGCTCGAAACGAGGCATCAACCGTGGTTTTAAGGTCGACAACGATAGAACCGCTCAGCAGACCATTCCAAGCATCTGGACGAACTTTACATTGAAGGCCAGTCGCTGCATGAGTGAAGTAGATAGACTCTTCAATTTTGCAATCTTTGAGAAGCGATTCTGCAAGCTCGTTAGTCTTAACTGACGCTGCTATTTTGTGCGCTATGTCCAGCTGTTCTTGCGTGATTACACTACGACCGGCAGTACTCATCATAAAGGCGCCGTGCGCTTGCTTGCCGATGCTTGTACGTCTATCGTACTTACCTTGCACTACAAAGCGGCCTTCATACTCTTTATGCTCTAGTACAAGCGTGTGAACTAACTCACCCATCGCCATTGCAGGTGTCGGCTCTCTTGGCTCTGCGTCTTGCATGTACTTAGCATGATAATGCAAGGGGCTTTTTTTGAATTCCATCAATGCGCTGCGGCTTAAACCTGCGCTTGCGTGATAGTCTTCATTTTCAATTATATGAATACCGTTCGCGTAAACTTTTTTTCCTTCCATCCGTAGCCCCTGACTTGTTAGTATGAGTTGTAATTATACTGTAATTACTATACTCTATCAATAGATTTATATATAAATAAAGGGGGTAGAGAAATGTTACTAGCAGAGTTATACGAGCATTACAATAAAAACTGGGTTTTAACAGCAAGAGAACTGGGCTTTGGGAGCAACACAATTTATCTATGGAGAAAACAGGGGTATGTTTCGATTAAATCGCAGATGGTTATTGAAAAACGAACCAATGGGCTTTTCAAAGCTAATCTTGAGCACGCAGCAGTTTAAGGATACGGATATGATAGATGGAATATCAAAGGATGATTTAGAAATGATGATTCGTGCAGTCGTTAAAAGTAACTTAGTTTGCTTTGATGTGTCAGCGAATAATGTGGAAACAGCAAGCACAGAGCTAGGGAAAGATATTATGGATTTAATAGATAATTACTTTACAAAAAATAATCCAAACGGGGACGGGGAAGAAGAATGAGCGAAGAAAAATCAAAGTATCATCAAGAGCTAGAGTGCATGGAAAAGGAATTGTTTGAGCGTGTACTAAAAGAGTCCAGATACAATCAAGCGAAAACAGCACGAACCCTTGGAATTAGTCGCGGTACGCTTAGAAATAAGCTAATCAAGTACTTCGGTGATACTTATGTCGGGAAACGGAACATAGTTTGATCTAATATAGCAAACAAAGTAGGATGGTGGCTTAGTTCGTGTTCTAGCACTTACTAAACCACTGGGCGCAGCCCGATGGCAACATTCACAGCATTAGGAGTGCCATGAACATTAATGATAAACACAGCTATAGTAAGGTAGCCATGAATATGCACAGAATTATATCGACAACAGCACTAAAAGTCAACGTATATGCTATGTTTTTTAACATTGGCAGGGTTTTTAACGCACTTTTTTTATGTAACTCTTTGAATAAGGACGCTATTTTGAGTGATATTTTGAGGAATTGGCTGGTAATTGAAATTGCAGAGGGAATTAAGTAATGAGCGAAGAAAATAATTACAGTATAGAAAAATTAATTAACAGTGCTAACTACGAAATAGAAAAGCCCCCGTTTTCTCAACTCTATAATTTCGTTTTAAACAACCTAATTGAACCAACAGCACTAGCCGTCTGGTCGTATCTACAAAGCAAGTCACCCGACTGGAGGCCACGCAAGAAAGAAATACAAAATCACTTCCCAACCTTAGGACGGGACAAAACCCACAAAGCATTTATGATATTAAAAGCATGTGGACTATACGAGCCAATACCAATAAAAGAAAAAGGGAAAATTACTGATTGGAAAATAAAAATAAAATGCGGATACGGACAAGAAGAACAGATCATGAAATGGAAATCTTCGTTTTTAAAGCAGTTATCTGGTAAAGAATCAAACAATAACCAGACTACTGAAAACCCGTATTGTGGAAACCAGACTACTGAAAACCCGTATTGTGGTGAGAATTTAACAACCCACGCCCAGCAAGGAGAAAACCACAATACTGAAATTCCAGATTCTGGAGATTCAGTACATATACTAAAGAAAGATTTATTACTAAATAAAGAAACTAATAAAGATCTAAACAAGGCACTTGCAGTGCTTAACTTAACTTCTCCATCTTCTCTTGCTGTTTTAAACAAAACCGCAAAAACCCTTGTTACCGACAATCCACACAATATTCCTGATGACTTAATCGAAGCATGGATAACTACACGCAAAAAGAAACGTGCAGCGATAACGCCGAAGGTTTGGCAACTACTGAACGAAGAGCTAAGTAAATGCGACAACCCGTTACAGGCGTTTAAAGACATGGTGCTGGGCGGATGGCAAAGTCTCAAAGCGGAATGGGTTAATAAACGTGGCAACGTAAAGCAACTTGATCACAACACAATGAATTGGGCCGACAACATAGACAAGGATATGTTCTGATGAGCGAAACACTAACACTTGATGCACTGACAATTAAGATTGTCAATAAACTGTTTCTTACGTTCGAGGGTATCTTCCCTGCATTTAAAAGCGGTTACGGAAGCCAAAAGGGATATGAGAACGCTAAAAGAGAATGGGTGAAGACTTTGCTGCATGCTGGATTAAGCGATATAAATCAAATTAAAATCGGCGTTAACAAGTGCAGACTGCTTGAATCACAATTTATGCTGTCAGCCGGTAAGTTCGTCGCACTATGCGGAATCATAAAAAATGAGGAAAGATGCCGGGTGCCGATGTTTGAATCACAAAGAAATCGAATTCCTTCAAAACTAAACACTGACATAGCGTTTGCAGAAATAGAGAAGATGAAGCAAGGATTAAATAAATAATGGCGACTATACGCAGATCTAACTATCGCAAAAAGTAAAAAGCGATACGTATAGTCATAGATTGAGCAAGTTGGTTCAATGAAGTAATGCCTACACGAACCAATGCCTGTACGGTTTATATAGGCTTTATGCTTAGTTGTCTACAGGGTTTTCCACAGATTCAGTGGATATCTTCTTTTGAAATTTGCGAACCGACCACAAAGGACACTTTGTGCATGAACATTCACGAATAGAACCGCGCCAGTCTGGATCGGCATCTTGCCCTATACAGTCATAACACATGGCATTAATCGCTAATCGCAAAGAATCCGGCCTTTCAGCGGCTTTCTCCATTGGATTTTTAATTACAAGTTTAATTCCGAGTTCAATACGTTTTCTATTAACTTCGTGGGCTTTTTGTAAAGCGGTCATTGGTTAACTCATAAATACCTCATTCTATGTTTATTAGACGTGCCTTAGCACGCAGGATAGATACTAACTGTGTTCTCTGGTACTAGGGTGGCGGGTAACGATTTTTAACCGCCTTTCATGTGCTTAAAGCACTCCCCGTGGTTTTAATACAAATCAGTTGGTCTGTGACTCCTTGAACGTTTAGACTTATTTATCCAATTGCCCACTTTTTCAGGACTGCCATGCGCTTCTTGTAATAATGCCAAGGTTACATACTGTACTGTTCCGTAGATTCGATCGACTTCATCCGCAGGAGCCGTTCCAAAAACCGTGTATAAATCGTTTTGAAGTACCGCCGTGATGAATTCACCCGGTATTGACCCTTGGGTAGCGTATTGATACAAAATACGCAAGGATGTGACGCTAGGGGGCTTTACGGGGCACACGACATTACAAGCTTCACACTTGCCCTGCGAATTTAAAACGGTGTAGTTTGATTTCCATTCCCTCAAAAAGTTTTTGTACTCTTTTTCATCGTCCGGGTTGCAGATTTTCATATTTTTTCGTGCTCTTTTATTGATTGTTGACGTCCGTTGACGTAGTAGTATTTTAGTAGCATGTAGCGATTGCAGTTAATGCAATGAGGTCTAAATCCCGCTCGATAACCTACCCCATCTATTTTTGTTTCTTGCCTACAAATTATACATTTAAAGCCTAGCTTGTAGTCTGCTGTAAAATTAACCACTGGTATCCTTAAGTTCATACTTAATAATCTCGCGCAACAGGCTTAAAACCCCATCATAAGCGATATCTTCACCAACAAAAATGCCCCGTGAAAGCTCCGTGGATTCTTCAATATTTTCCAAGCAATAGTCTCGACTATCTTGTTTAAACTCTATTTGGTCAATATTCATGTTTTACCCCGGTATAAGTCCAAGTTTAATTATAAAAGCCCGTTCAATCGCTTCAGCAATTTGTGGCGGATAACCAAAACCACAATGTTCATCTAAAACCTCTGTGATAACATCAATCATTTTAAAGCCGTTGCAAACAATGTGTCCGGCAATGTGTGAGGCAACGGTACTGGTTTTTTCAATATTGCCGTGTATGTCTATCGTTGTTAGATCATTCATCGCGCGCCTCTTTCATTTCTGTAACCTCTTTTTGCATTTGAGTGATAAAAAAATCAATAAATTCACGCAACAAAGGCTCTTCCGCCGCTGTACATGTTTCCATCTTTTCGTCTATCCAGTTTGTTATTTTAGTTAGCATTTCTTATATCCTTAATCTCGTCAGACTGCTGATTTAATATTTCATCCGCATATTTTCTTCGTGTATCAGGGTCGAATTTAAAAGGCGAACCAGACCCCACGATACACAATGAATCCACTAAAACCTGGTACAGAACTTGGAGTTGTTTTTCAGTTATTTTCATGGTCGCACTCACTATTCGCTAGGCTCTCATCACTATTCGCTAGGCTCGACCAATACTCAACTTGTGCATTGATTAAGGCTTCACGAGATGGGTAGAGTCTTGATGAAATAACATCGCCAATGTTCGTTTGATACCAAAGTGTTCTGCCATGATATTTATGCCCTTCGATGATCACTTGCCATATATTATCGTGAAACCTAAATAAAACTTTCTGACCTAGGGCGTATTTTGATTTACGTTGAGTTAATTCCTGTAGACGAGCGATTAGTTCGTCAATATCATTAAATCCTATTTCCTGAACGTTTATACCGCCAAAGTTCATTGTATATGTATTTGATACCAGCGAGTTGAATGGAAAAACCGTTCTAATATACATGCATTTATTTTCTTGCCCACTGTATTTTTCAGCTAAATCCATCGCTAGTTTAAGTTTGTCGTAGTCAATCATTTTTCTTTCCTCAATAATTGCGCTAAATGCACGTTCCAAGGCTGTAAATCGCCGTGTTCTAAATGATGGTTAAAGATATGCAAAAACGCTACTGCTAATTCAATCGCGGTTTGGTCTTTGCTATCTATATGCTTTTCCATGTGCGTGATAATCTCTCGCGCATCTCTAATACTTTGCTTTGCTGCTCTACGTTGTTCTTTTGTAATGCTCATGGTTTTGATACTGGTTCCGTACTTAACACAACATGTTTCCAAGTTTCTCGCAATATTATTTTTTTGATAGTCTGCGGACTAACGCCGTACGATTTTGCAACCATTGAAAATTCCCATGTTGTTGTAGGATTCGTTTTTCTTATATTTAAAACCTGTTTTTCTGTTAGTTTTGCAGACTTAATCGCTGAACCTTGCTTGGGTATTGCATTGTTAAAACTCATTTTATCAATTCCTGTTTGAGTAAAATTAGCGCTTTCGCTAAAACACGGAAAGAACTTGTGGGCATTATTGAGTCAACTCGAGCGCTATATGGCTGCTCTAGTAAGCCTTCAAGCTCAAAAAAAACACGTTCAAGGGGTGAAGTCATGAATTTTGCAGCCGATTTTCTAAGCTGTTCCAGTTCTTGTTGGTCAGATTTTGATAGATTGCTCATTTGTTTTAAATCCTTTTAATTTCATCGTGCTGTATTTTTTCATGATTCCACCCATGTACGTTGCATTAATGTGTGAGCATTATTTCGCGATAAACATTACCATCCTTCAGATACTCACCATCGCCCATAAAATCAGCAAGTATCTTCTCTCTCTTCTTCTTGCTGCATAAAATCTTGTTTCTTTGTTGCTGGGCTTTCTCTTGTATCAGCTCATCTAATGATTTCATCACACCCACCCCATGAAGCACTTAATGCCATAGATCATCATAACAAACGGCAGGCAACCTACCGCGAACATGATACAGGCCAATGGTATAGCTACAATCGTACCAAGAACTTCAATTATCTTATCCATTATCACTCCGTTGTGGGCTATTGCTAGCCCCGTTGTTAGTCAATTAGTCAATTCTGCAATACAATTCGTTAGTTGAATCTTTGCTCATAAAATGATGTTTTAGTTCTTCGTCAGTCATATCTTTTGCCGTGATTTCCTCGAAGTCTTGACTTACAAAGTCACAAACCCCGCAACGAAACGAAACTTCATCAATCAAACGTAGTGCGCGACCTGCTTCGTACTCTTGTCCGCATATTTCCGCCATGGGATAGCAGTCATCTAGTTGTGCTTCGTATTGGTCTTCAAGCTCGTGATAAAAATATAATGTTCTCATTTTGTGTACTCCGTTTGTTGGGGCTTTCGCCCCGTTTGTTTTACATGGTTTCAGTGAAAGAGTGAACGATGGTTCCGGTCGCATCATCGCGAATCGATAAAGTATTTCCGAAACATGCCCAGAATCCAGTTTTTGATTTTTTAGTTAGTACAGTCATCGCGGCTTTGAAAGTCTTTACAGTCTTTATATCGCCGGCTGTCGGTAGTGAAGGATTGCTGTGTGACTGTGTCAATGTAAACATTTTATAACTCCGTTTGTTCACGTTACCGCCATTGCGATACGATGAGAGAATGATAGCACCGCCATATCAAAGTGTCAACACTTTTCTGTAAAAGATATTAAATAAATTAATGGATGTCTGCTTATATAGTATCGCGTGTGTATTATTAAGCGCGTGTGTGTATTATTAAGCGCGCGTTGATCAACAAATTGTTTCATTTCAGAGCTAATTGGGACTAAATTCTACGATGGTCAAAAAAAGCGCAGGGGGGATCCGGGGTTTTGGTTCGGTGGATTGGATCCGGTGCTCCACACGTCTCTAAGTAGTACGGCCAGTCCTTTTTAAGGTCAAATTCAAGGTCAAAAGACGGTTAATGTGAACATAGCCCATCCCCACTCCTCCTCTCACACTCCATCCAGCCATTGAGTCCCGTAATTCCGTAATTTTGTCATTCCGTAATTCCGTAATTCCCGGCCTATGGATTCCAGCCACGCGCCTTCACGCGCCTTCACACGCATTTCTTTACAATGAGGACTGGTAACTTATTGGGGACTGGGGGATGTCGTATAGGCGCCGGTAGTGTTATGGTTACGGTTTGTGTAGGAGCATTTAAATGAATGACAAATCAGAACATTGGTGTGAAAAGGCGAGCTGCTGCAATTGCGCAGATGATGGGAAACATAGTTTCCAGCCAGTAGCATGGAAAATACAATCTGCCTCTAAACACGTATCAATGATGATGTGCATGAAATGCTTCTACGCAATTAATATCGAAGAAGCATTTGAACATGGCGTTAAACTTTGGCAAACCTGCGATACGCCTTTATAGAGGCATCTTTGGTTGCTTTACCTTTCACGGTATTATAGAGACGCTTGTACAAGTCCCACATAGTCTCTTCTGTGCTGTCTAAAGGTTTAGCTTTACGTTGGATATACAGGAATAGAGATGTAGCTGTAGCCAGCCTTAAATCATGTATTACATCCGTAGGCAATGGCATGCGGTGCACACCCAGATTAAGTGATAGCAAATTCACAATGTCTGGCTTTCGTAATATGTAATTAACCCACACATCAGTAAACGTAGCTGGCTCAATTTGATAAATACCTAATGCAGGGCCGACTATTTGCTTAAGGTACGTTCCGCCAGCAGACTCGGTGGCGCAGGTAAATACCATAAGTTCGGCCAGTTGCGGTGAACGTATTTGCAGTGCTTCCATAGTTGGAGATAGAATACATTGTCTAAACTGCTTAATATCAAACATGGTTAGTCCTTAGTTTGTGTTTTACAAACTATAACCTAAAAGGAAAGAAATGTATAAAACAGATGAAGCAGGGGAATTATACAAAACAATTAAAAAAAGGTTATCAGCATCAAATTCTTTTTATTCTGAAATGGCTCATTGCAAAATGGTTATTGAGCAGGTGTCTACTACAGGAAGAATATCGGCCTTTTGTGTAGCTGCCAGAATTGGTGAGACTACATTTTACAAAATGGTTAGAGAAAACAAAGTATTCAGAGAATGCTACCACGTTGCTCAAATGATAGCCCAAGAGAAATGGGAAATGGAACCAGAGGATAACAAAGACAATCCAGACTGGGACGCCAAAGAATGGAATCAACGTGGTAGCCGTTATTATGCTAAGAAGAAAGACACAATAATGCTTAACATAGATAGCAGTTCTAACCCATGGGAACAATACCAGCAGATTCTAAAGCAAGCCGAATGCGGGGACTTTACAGCCTCTGAGATTAAGCAGGTTATGGAATCAATTAATGTGGGCACCCGTGTGTTTGAGGCATTTAAATTACAATCAGAAGTTGATAAAATGAAATCAGATTTAACTGAAATGAGTCATCGAAATGGCCACAATACTAGCCCAACTATTGAAGTTGAGGAAAGAAATCAAGCTCCCGTTTCAGATACGGTTTGTAAACCGAGTTATTGAAAAAGAAGAGTTTGAAGACCAAGTAATTTATATTCATATCACAATCTAGGAGATTATTATGAGCTGGTTATCAAGTGGTTTAAAGAAAGTAGAAAAATTCGTTGCAAAAATACCTCACACCACACAAGCCGAAAAACGCGCTTCCATCGGTGCCGCTCAAGAACAAATTAGTTACTACCAGCAAGAAAAAGCCGATATGGTAGCACAGCGCACATCGAATGAAGAACAAAAGAAAAACGAACGAAGCCGTATCAATGAAAAAGAAATTAGATCTCGTCAGAGAACGCAAAGACGTGGTGGTTTTATGGCGGAACCTTCAAGTCAACCTACAGGCACATTAGGCTAATATAAGGCGAAGTAATGGCTAACTTACCAGCAATGATTGGAAGCAACGTTCAAAACTCTCAAATGCAAATCTTGTTAGAGCAGTTCTTAAAGCGTCAGAAGAAAGCTCAGGGCATTGCCTTCCTTTGGTCAAGCTTGCTGGAGGCGTGCTATTACTACGCTGTACCGCAGCGAAATAGATTCTGGCGTCCGAAACAACAGCAAGGTGAAATGAAGGCTACGCGCATTTATGACACTACTGCAATTGAGGCAACCAAAACATTCGTATCAAAGCTACATGATGCTATGACACCGCCTGGTACACAGTGGGCATACTTGATGTTAGATGCAAACTACACAGACGAAGAGGACGTGCAAGCCATCGAAGAAGCCCAAATGGCACTTGATGACTACATGAGAAAGTTGTTCAATTATATTCATGCGTCCAACTTTGATGTTTCTATCAATGAGTGTTACTTTGATTTAGCTATCGGAACATCTTGCCTTATAGTAAACCAGAACAATGACAAAGAGCCACTGGTATTTACCTCTGTTCCCATGGATATTTTGGCAATCGAGGAGGCTTTAACAGGGCGCATTGAATCTTGGTACAGGACATGGCAAGACATTAAGATTAACGAAGTAACCCAACGATGGCCTAAAGCTGTTATTTCTGCATCCATGCAACAAGCCATGGAGCTTGATAGAGATGCAATCATACCAAAGACCTATGAAGGTGTAATGTATTGCCCTGAAATGGGCGACGCTCCTTACTGCTACATGGTCACAACCGACATGGATATATTATTCTGTGAATACCTTGAATCAAACCCCGGCATTGTTTGGCGATTCCAAAAAACAAACAATGAAACATGGGGAAGAGGTCCCGTTGTTGACGCGCTGCCTTCAATTATCAGCTTGCAAGAAATGGCTCGTGTTGAATTGGCATCTGCTAATCTTAATACCTTTAGGCCTTACATGGCTTTTAGTGATAGCGTGTTTAATCCTCATACCTTTAAGCTTGAGCCGTTTACTATCATACCTATCGCACCAATTGGAACGGGTGGGCAAACACCGCTTATTCCGTTACCTGATTCTTCGAGCCCGCAATTTGCTCAGTTGACTATTAATGACCTTCGATATCAGATTAAACAGTTATTGTTTAGCGACCAATTACAATCAGCATCTATGGAGCAGAGCAAGCAGCCTTTAACAGCTACAGAGGTTCAAGGTGATAAACAAAATCTAGCTGAACGTATCGGTCCATTATTCTCACGCCTACAGCAAGAGTTCTTGTGGCCTGTAATTAAACGTGTTTCTTATATCCTTGACAAAATGGGCTTACTGCCTATGCCTGTCATTGATGGAAAGCTTGTTCAATTCAGGTATAAATCTCCACTTGCACTGGCTAAAGGACAGCAAGAAATAGCTCGCTTAACCCAGTTCGTACAGCTTATGCAGGGTATGTTCGGACCGGAGGTAACGAAGTTATATTTAAATCCTGAGACAGCTCCATGGGTAATAGCTGAACAAATGCAGATAGACAAACGGTTTTTAAACACTCCCGATGGAGTTAAACAGGCAACACTAGAACTTCAACAGCAAGCGGCGAACGCTGCTGAACAGCAGGCTCAAGCAGGGCAAGTACCGCAAGAAGCACCACCACAGCAACAAGGGCCGATGTAAACAATAGGAGTTAGATAATTGAACGAAAAAAGTAACCCATATATTGAATCTGAGAATTATTATGACGGATATCAGGACAGTATAGAGAAAATGAAACAAAGGCCAGAGCTGGTTGAATTCGACATGCTATGTCATCTAGTCTTTGAGACACCCAACGGAAAGCACCTTATGGAGGAAATAGAAAATCGTTATTTAATGCCAGCCCTATGCACGCCACTTGCTCCAAACTATAAAACAATGGTTATTTACACCGAAGGATACAAAGATGCGTTCCGTACTATCAGAGCGTGCATCCTATCCCACAACCAACGAATTAAAGCGGAGTTAAATACTAAATGACAAGCATTGACCCTTCATATACACCAAGTATTGAACCGATAGAACCAACGTGGTGGCATCACGAAGGTGTTCCGGGCGCAGGAGATAGACCTGACTGGCTAGCCTCTAAATTCAAGACCGTTTCAGATGCTGCAAAAAGCTATAACGAACTTGAAAAGCGTGTAGGTTCTGCGCCAAATGAATATGATTTATCAAAAGGAGATAGCTGGATTGAAGGCGATTATCAACCATTCCAAGAGATGTTGGAGTTAGCTAAGTCTAAGCATGTATCACAGGATGTTATGGATAAGATGCTTGACTCAGTTGGAAAATATCTTGATGAATTCAAAGTTGATTATAGCCAAGAAAGAGCTAAGTTAGGCGATAAAGCCGAGGAGCGATTAGGATTGCTTGATAATTGGGCTAAATCTAACTTTAGTGCTGAAACGTATGAAGCGCTATCAAACAATTTAAGAACGGCTGACTCAATCAAAGCCCTCGAAGAAGTAAGGAATAAAATGAACTCAAGTACAACAACCATACCCAACTCAAACCATGATGTAAATACTCAAGTGCCTACATTGCAGGACATTCAGGGCGAGTTGAATAACAACCTTGATAAGTACAAGACAGACCCAGCCTACCGTGCGCAGCTTCAACAGAAGATGGAAATGGCTTCTAAGAATTCAGGGTATGAAGAGAAGCGAGCGTACTAACAACTTAGTTGACTTCGTGTTGTGCAAGTAGCAAAATACCCATAACACGAAGGAGAACTTTTAAGCGTGGCCCTTACGGACAACCACATACGCCGACAAGCCCTATTACAGTGGATGATTTTATTTTCATTAACTTAATAGGGGAATCCTATGTCTACATCCTTAACAGCCGTCCAACAGATTGAGTATGACGCACTAGTTAAAGCCGAGTACCGTTCAAGTGGTTTCTTACTACGTGATTCAATGCGCATGAAATATGATGTTATTGGCGCATACGTAAACTTTCGTAAAGTAAACCAAGTTATATCCGTTCCTACCGCATACTTGCAATCAGTTGTAATTCAAGATCCCGGATATACTTCCGTTACCGCTACACTGCAAAAATTCACAACTCCAACCGCAGTAGATAGCGTCCAAGAGTTAACTGTAAACTTCGATACCAAAATGGAAAATGCGCTTTTAGTAGCTCAAGCCATGGGTCGCCGTAGTGACCAGATTGGTATTAATGCGCTTGCTGCTGACGTTGGTAGTACTATCGTAGATGGTGGCGTTAACTTTACATACGTAAAATATACCCAAATGATGCAGTTCTTTGAAAATCATGGCGTGCCTTTGAGCGACCGTTTCGTTGCTATGTCGGCCTCTATGTTCCAAAGCTTATTGCAAGCAGAACAATTTACATCAACATTTTACACACAAAACCGTGTAATTGACGTGGCTCAAGTTCGCACATACTTAGGATTTAACTTAATTATCATTCCTCAAATGACCGAAGGTGGCTTGCCTTACAATACAGGTACTGGCGTTCAGACTGCATTGGCTTGGCATAAAATGTCTTCTGGTATGGCTATTGGTCATGATTTCAGAACTGAAATTCATTACTTGCCTCGTGAAACATCATGGCTTATCAATGGCGTGTTTTCTGCTGGTGCGGTTGTAGTTGATAATCGCGGTACTTTGGCTATTGATTGTGTAATCACAACTATCTAATAGGGGAATAAATCATGGCTTTTACATTATATAACTGGTCAGAGGTTTCATCCTCTTTGAACCAAGGCGTAGGAACAGCGGTAATTGCAACCCCAACAAGTGCAACAAGCACCCTCCAAGGCTCAATGAATCTGTTTAACTATTTCAAACTAACAGACTCTATTGCAACTATATCAGCAGCCGACTATTTCCTTGAAATCATTGGCCAATTATCTTTGTATGATTGGATTAATGTTAAAGCGGCAAATGGTACTGCTATGCTTCAAGTAACAGCAATTACTCAGCCTTCTGATATAAGCGCTGGTACAGTTACTGCAACTCAGTTCTTTAACTCAGATACTGATCAGTATGTAACTGTTCCAATTACTGCTGTTGAGTTCAATGGCATGTATGCAGCTCCTAAGATTCTCGTAGCGGCTGGCGGTGCAAATACATTGTTGGTCTTGAAAAAAGTTCAGTTGCTAATGACTTACAACTCAGCAGCATATGAGAATGGTGGCGCTGCAGCAGTTCAGTATGATGTTACTGCAAACGGTGCTGGTGTTATTGCATCAACCACACTGGCAGCAGCAACATTCTTTGCAACTGCAAGTACTGGCTGGAACTTTAATGCGGGCGTTGTAGCGGAAACATTTAGCACTTGTGTAAACAAGAGCTTAAGTTTGTCAAACATTACTGGTGCATTTACTACTGGAAATAGTCCAATGGTTGCCCATGTTTGGTATTCACGCATTTCCACTATTTAAAAATAGGATGGGTTTATGTTAACTAAAGTTATATTAATTTCCAATGCAATATGCTTACTTGGACATAAGCCCATCACTACCCTTGATAATGGGGATGCAATGACGGTGGCAGCCGAACAAGCCTTTGACTTGTTATTGCCCGGCATTCTTTCACAAAACAACTGGCGGTTTGCTACGGCTATTCAGCAGTTGACTCAGACCCTTGAAGTACCTCCTTACCCTTGGAAAGCGGTGTATAATTTGCCGTCAGGGTACTTAAAGCTGTTACGTCTTTACCCAAATATTTATGAATTTGACATCTATAACAACAGCAAGTTATATACGCTGCTTGGGTATGACCCATTAGATCCTCCCGCGCCTAATCCTAACCCTAATTCAGGCCAAGGCTTAAGCATAGAATACATATTCCAGCCAGATGTATCGCAACTCCCTCCCAGGTTTACGAACTACTTTGTCTATGAGATAGCGAAATACTTGGCTTTGAGTAGTGCGCAACGACCAGATTATTTTGCAGCGATTAAAGCTGAATGCCAATATCAGTACGCAATGGCGGCAGCTAATGAAGCCCAGAACAGACCGCAATACTCGCAAGTTCTATTCCCTGTTCTGAATAATCGTAACATTGGCGGCTTTGCTGGAAATGGTAATTAATCAGGGGTAGTTGAATGGCACAGCAATTATGGTCACAAGACATATTCAGTAAAGGTGAGATATCACCATTGATGTACGCCCGTGTATCTGTAGCGCCTTATTATAACGGATTAAAGACAGCTACGAATGTCATTACATACCCACAAGGTGCGGCAGGTAAACGCTTTGGTACTGAGTATCAGGCTACTGTTTCAGGTGTTACAGATGCCAATCAAGTGTTCTTTAAGTCCATGCAATACCTGAATGAGTGTATTTATCTAATTGTGTTTATACCAGATAGTATTCTTATCTACCTTGAAGGAATACTGGTTCAAACAGTTACCTCAACCGGTCTTGGTGCAAATGTTATTAGAGATATTGATTACACGATTATTGATAATGTATTTCGTGTTACAACTGGCGTGTATGCTCCACAAGATTTAAAGAGGGCGGGCACCACACCTAATCAAATGACTGTTATCGACCTTGTAGACGATATCATTACGCTAACAACGCCTGATATTGCAGGACGTATCTTGCCAGTAAGGTTCTCTTTTGCAGGAGGTGGAGCGATACTTACTACGTCTCCACAGGTAATGACTAATAAAACATATTTTATTAAAATGCTGACAACAACAACAGCTAAAATATACGCATCTGCTCCTAATGCTAAAGCTGGAATAAAAGCGTTTGATTTAATTAGTGCGGGAACTGGCAATCAATTTGTAACGATATTAAATACATGGTCAATTGCATCTTCAGCAATAACAATTTATCCAACCTTTGATTTTAATGGTGTTGATTACTCAACATTTACAATTACACCAGGCGGATTAACCGGGTTTGGAATAACATTTACATCTAGTTCTGCTCTGTTTACCGCAGCAAATGTAGGTGGGACAATCAATGCAGGAACGCAAGGTGGGCTTGCTAGAATTATGACATACATAAGCCCAACTCAAGTAACTGCAAATATTCTAATAAATTTTGTAGCACTTACTCCAATACCTGGCTCTCTGGTTATTATAACAGAACCAGCATGGAGCAATACACGTGGTTGGCCTCGCGTGTGTTCGTCATTTCAGAATAGAGCATTTTTTGCTAATACCGATTTATTACCTAATGGGTTATGGGGAAGCGTAATAAATGACTTCCTGAACTTTGATGATAGTGAATTAGATGCCGATTATGCGATTTCATGGTACCCCACATCTGATGACATCAACTACATACGGTTTATAGTACCTTACAGGTCCCTGACAATACATACTAACTCAGGGGTATTCAGTACACCTCTTAGTGTTGAAACGGCTATAACACCCTCTAATTTCAGTATGACATTACAGGATTCAACGCCAGCGGAAGCCGTGCAACCAAGGGGAATCGACAATCAAATTGTTATCCTTTCAGGAAATGATGCGCACAGCCTTCTTTGGGATGGATTCAACAACGCCTATCAGTCAAATATTATTTCTATAGCCAATGAGCAACTTATTCGTGACCCTGTTGATGAGGCAGCATTTGTCGATTTGAACCGAGCAGGTTCGCGATACATGCTTATTATTAATGAATTGGGTTCATTGGCTATTTACCAGACGTTAATATCTGAGGACGTGATGGGGTTTACTCCCGCTATCCTTGAACAGCCCTATGGAAACGCTTATTTTCGATGGGTTACAACAAGCTTTGATGGTCGAGGCTGGTTCCTCACGGAGCGCGAAATAGGCACTGCTGGTGCGCCGATAGAAATTACAGCTTACACAAGCACTACATTAACCGCAGTAGCCTCTTCGTTCTCTTTAACTCTCCCTACAGCCTTTAATGTAACAACTACTGGAATATTGCCCGTTTCAAGCCCGCAACTTGCTATTAATGAGTGGTATTGGGCTATAGGTGTTACTTCAGATACCTTTACTGTTTATGAAACCCAAGCTGATGCGTTAGCAGGAATTAATCCATTTACGTTTACCATCGCTGGAACAACATCAAACATTGTACCGTATAAGCTCGTTACGAACTTCATGATAGAAGAGCTAAACTTTGATTTAAAAGTTGATTGTGCATACACATATAACCCTAATATTGGTGCTGCTACTGATACATTTGCAGGGCTTCCAAGGTTCAATGCTCAAAACGTACAGATTCAAGGTGATGGGTTTGGGTTTGATTATGTAGGTATAAACGATACAGTTAAGACAATTGCACATAATATACCAACTGATGTGGCTACAGCTCAAATGGGTTTACCAATTAATGTGGTGATTCAGCCGTTACCTTTGTCTATCTTTCAAGGGCAAACAAAAGCCTCTGACTTGCTTACGCCAAAACACATTCGATTCGTAAACTATATGTTTTCTGATACGATTGGCGGTGAGGTGAATGGTGTGCCTATAGCGATGAATACATTCAGCCAGGTTCAAATAGGTTCACCACCTGTTGCGGTTAATGGCATTTTTGAGCAGTCATTGATGGAATCATGGGATGACTTCACAAGTACCGGCATTACAATAACGCACTCAGCCCCATTCGATATAAAGTTGATTGGTATATTCTATAAAGTGGATGTCTAGGAGAAATATCATGTTCGGATGGGATGACGCTTTTTTACTAGCAATGATGGCCGCTGGAACTATCAAGCCTATGGTAGACCAATCCAAAAACAAAGGCTTGATTCAGATTGGCAAAGATTTAGAAAAAGAAGCTTTCAATACAAATATGGAAGTGTTGCGTACACAGAATTCAGAAGCCTCATTGAATGAGATTCAATCGCTTAGAACGAATGTAGCTGACCAGATAGCATTAAATGCTGCTCGCGGTACAAGCAGTGGAGCAGGTTCAGCACAGACCTCTATACAAAAGTCTGAACAAATTTATGCAAGTGACGAGCAATCTAGGCGCATGAATTTATTGGCCAAAGAAAACGAGCTGCGAGCCACTAATGTTCTATCAGGATTACATACTCTAGCATCTGAAACAAAAATGGGACAATCCTTAACAAACCAGATATTCAAGAACCTACCTGTATCTTCATTAGTTGATAAATTTGCACCTAAAGGTTTAAAGGAAGCACTGCCAAGCATAACCAAGTTTAACAAATCAGGTGGCTTTGGGTTTGAAACGATTTAACAAAAAGGATAATTAGAATGGCTGCTTTTAATGAACCTCAACAAACCCCTAATGTTGGAATTCGTGGAAATCCTGAAAGTCAGGTAACGCTAAAAAAATCAGAATCTTTGGTGGGGCCTAGTAGTACGCCAGCTTTTACAAATGCTTTTATTGAGCTGGCTAATGTACCAAATGCTATAACCCAGTTTGGTATGGAGTTAGGTAAAAACGCCTCTGATTCCCTTATGGATAAATGGGCGATTGAATCAGGAAAGAATCCTCATGGTAATTTATTACCTGCAATAACAGATGCTGACAAACGATACTCACAATCTTACTCTAACCAAGCAAGTGTCTCCCTTGGATTAAACGGTCAAGCATTAGTTGCAAATGCAAATGATGAAATATCAAAACTAAATAAAATTACACCAGAAGCCATACTTTCTTACAAACAAAATATTATGGAAGGGCTGCAAAATAACCTTGATTTAGCCCCGGATAATATAAGACCTCATCTTGAAAACCAATTTGGTCAGGCAGTTATCAATAATGTATCGCAGTTAAATACAAAGATGATTTCACAACAAAAGGCTGACGCAAAAGATAAGCAGGACGTTTCAAATGACACGCTAATTAAGGGAATGTATAACGATGCCTTTATTGGGGACAAGGACGCAGCTTACCAAGGACTGCAAGACTTCAAAGAAATACTTAAAAGTCAGCGTGAGTCAGGAACGATAAGCAGGAAAGAAGAGTCCGCTAATTACGATGCCGCTAAGATGAATTTCTATTCGGGCGTTTATTCAAGGGGTGCAAATGATGCCAAGATATCTGAAAAGATACCTAAGTCACTTCGCAACCCTAATGCTGAATCATTGCCTGAATACCTGCGAAACATGCAGTCCACAATGCCAGACTCCCTTACACCATTAGAGAAAATAAGTGTAAGTGACCAAGTATTGCAGTACGTCCAGAAGATTCATAATCAAGAAGCGCAGGATAACCAATTAATTGTTTCACAATTAAATCGTGCCTTGTCTGAAAGTTCATTAACACAGTCTATGCTTACACAGGCTGAATCTACCCTAGACCCTACGGATTATAATAATTTCATGTCTAAGATGTGGAGTTATAGAAACAAGCAAAAGACTGCAAATAATAATATCCAATTCACAGCGGAAAACTTTTCTAATGTTGATGTTATGGCTCAGGCTAGTGATGCAAACAAGAATGCTGCTTACACCGCTTTAACCGCAAAGGCTATGCAAGATAATCCAGGCCTAACTGAGTTCCAAGCTCAAACTGGTGTTGTTAAAGGCGGCGCGGCTGAAATACCAGCTTATACAAAACACATTAACGGTAAGTTATTGGCTGGTGGCCCTGAGCAAGTATTAGAGGCTTTAGAGGCAATCCATAGTATACAAGACTATGACAAATCAGAAAATATAATCGGCGTTGATAAAAATGGCATGGCAATCGCAAATCTTTTTGATGAACAAATAAGAGCTGGTGTTGATGCAACAAGTTCTTTAATCTCCGCCCGAGAACTTGTATTAAACAAAACAAAAGACCAGCAAGAAGCCATGGAACGAAAGTATGTTGAGTACAAGAAAGATAATTTGAATACAGATTCTCAAATTGAAAAACATGCTAAAACATTGCTTGGTGCAGCTAACCACTGGTTCAGCGCAAATGATGAGGTTGCTAACCTTCCTTTGGTTGCAAACCGACTTAATGCCGCATGGGCAGTCGAGTTTAAACGAGCAGGTTCAGCCTCCGGTGCTGATAAGGCCGTTTCTGAAAGCGTTAAACGCGCTTATGGTGAATCTTGGGTAAATGGTCGCAAGCAGATTACCTTCCTGCCAGTTGAAAAAATTGCAGGTGTTGGGCAAGATGCCACAGGAATAATCCATAATGATATCCATGAAAACCTTAATGTGATGCTTCGGGATACTGTGAATGCTTACAAAGACAAACGGATTGATTATTTTTTCAGGTCAATGCCTCCTGTTGCTGGAAAGCCTTTGCAGGTTGAAAAAGTTTATCGTAATACAAATCAGGAGTCCATCGAAGGACTACCAGAGCATGAAGGTTTAGTTCAAACATTCAATTTAAGCGTTACGGCTGGTGATACAATGCTATTGAGCAACAATGCACAGCAACCTTATGTGGGCTCGTATGACTTAGGGCTAACTGATGCTAAGGGATACCCTGCTGATTTCGGATTGGTTTCTAATGGACAAAGTCATTTCTTTCAATATAAGCCTGATATAAAGAAGATTCAATTACAAAGAAATGAAATGAGAAATAACAAAACCGCTCAACAGCATGAAAGTATAATGAAAAGAGAAGCATTTATTGCAAATGCTTATAATAAATCAGGTGAAATTAAAACGAATATTGATAAATTCATTGAAAAACAAACAAACGATGAGGACAAGATATTGAGTTCTTTAGAAGGCCAGCAGTTAGCGCTTGATACTAAGGCTGCCACTCCTGAAGTAAATATTGCCAAAGAAAATAAAACAACAAATGAACAAAGTAATGAAATAAATGTAGATGATATTGTTATTGATTTACCAACTGATAAAGCTAATTTGAAAGGTACTTTGGAAAGTATGAATGATTTATTAAATCATCGCATAATCAATAAATTTGAACAGAAATCTGAAATAATAGCTTTAGTCAGGTCACTTCCAAATAAACCTGATATGAATGGAAAGTCTATTACTCGAATTAATCACTTATTGCAAAGGGTATTTCCTCAGGTTGAAGAAAAAGATTATCCTGTTTTATTAGAATACTTTATGAAAATGTTTCCTCCAGTTAAAGGAGATAGATAATGGCTATTGATGCATCGTTCCCCTCAGCAGAGGAAGAGTTTGCACATTACAAGCGCAATACTAACCCGGCTATTGATATTGAATTGCCAGTGGATGTTCAACAGCAGTTAGAAACTACAGCTTGGCTTTCATTTGATAACTTAAAAAAAGATATTCCTCAGCTAGAGAGTACCAAACCTAAAGCTGGATTCTTTGAAAGTGCGTTTCATGAATTTAAACAAGATGAGATTGTTGCTCATGCAGCAGGATTTGCATACCAAAAATATCAAAAAAATTACGGGCAAGATGCCACTACGGATTTAGCGCAACTAAACCCATTATCAAATGAAGTTCCAAAAGACTGGACTCCTTGGGAAATTAAAAACTTTGAAGGCATTGAAGAGCAGCATCATGCTTATATTGGCAACTCTCCAACACCTAGTGAATTACACGCACGGCAAATGGAAGTTCATAAATTACAACAGGATGAAGAGTACTTTCGTGATGGCTCTACTTGGGGGAAAGTTGCTGGAGGCATAGGCGCGGCAGTTGCTGATATTCCAATCTTCATGTATTTCCCTATAGCAGCATCAGCACGTTATGCTAAGTTCGGACCTCAAGTTGTTAAGAACATGATTCAGCAAACACCCGGCGCTATTGCTGGAGCTGTAGCCTATACAGCAGCAATTGATTCAACCACTACAGGCAAATCAATGAGTGACTTTGCAGTAGATGCTGCGGTCAATTCTTTAGGCGGTATATTCTTGACTGGCGCAGCTCATGGCCTTGGTCACTTGGTAACAGGCGGTGAGCTTTATCAAGCTAAAAATGCACTTAAAATGAATTTTGAAGGCATAGGCGTTTCGCGTACAGTTAATAAGGATGGCGTGATTACAGGCTTAAAAACTATCCTTCCTGATGGTATGGCACAGAATGCTGCCGAAGCAACCAGAGCGCAAGAGTTCCTTGATTCGCAATTCGCCAAAAATGGTTTATTTAAAATCCCATACTTTGGTACTGGTGTTGAGAAGGGCTTGAAATATGTATCGCCTATAATGAGAGCCGCAACAAGTGAATGGGGGATTACTCGTTCACTGCTTAACCGAATGTCTGACCATGGTATAGAAGTTGAAGGCCTTTCAAAAGAAGGATACGCTAGGCCTGATAACTTCGAGGCATTATACAGCCGATACCAAACAAGTGGGCTTCTTATTGGTGACAGGGTTAATGCTTACCGCAACATTGCAAATGGTGTTGGTGGCCAAGCAGGCACAAACTATACAAAAGGACTGAAAAATTTAGCCCAAAAAATCACAGGCAATCAACAATACTCTGAGGATGCTTGGGGTGAAACAGTTATGAGTACAATGCTAAGTGGCATGCCCCATGAACTTGCAGAAGTAAATAACTTAGTTAGTGAAATAATCAACTACCAAGAAAATATCCTAAATAAATATCAGCGTTCTATGGGTATGGAAGAAACTGACTGGAATGTGAAGACTGCCGCAAATTATCTTTCACGGCGATATGATACTGATTTCATGCTATCCAATGAGGAGATTTGGAATTCAATACATATTGATTGGTTTCAAGAGTCAGATGCTCTAATCCGTGAGAACATATCACCGTTAAATGATTTAATAGAATCCATGCGGACTACTAAAGAGCAAATTCATTTAGGCATCAATGTCGAAGAAAACAGAGCCTCACTGCGCACTTTAAAAAACCGCACCAAAAAAGAAAAAGCGGCTTTAAAAGAACGAATACGAGATAATGAAGACTTACAGAACCAACTCAATGAGCGTATTACAATGTCCGCTCAAGAAGAGAAAAGCCTAAGAAATATACTTAAGCCGTGGAAGGATGCAAAGAGCATACATAAAAAAGCCAAGATAGAATTATCCTCAGCTAAATCTGAATTAACATCGCTAAAATCTAAGTTTGAAACTGGCGAGCCTATCATTCAAAAGAAAGGTAAAACACCTACGCCAAAGAATTATGATAAATTAAAGGCTCAGATAGTAAAGTCTGAATCCAATGTTACACGGCTTGAATCAGAAGCTGCTACTGCCGAAGAGCAAGTTTACCAATCAAGAAGAATACTTGATGATGCTGTTGAGTCCGGCGAAATATCATCAAACATGATTAAACGCAACCAAGAGACAGGCAAGTATAAATTTAAGAATCCAAGCGCAAGACCAAAGTTTAGAGCATTATTCCAAGATTTTGATGGTGATAATGGACTTGCTGAAATGCAAGCAGTAGCGCGTGGTTATTACACAAACATATCTAATACGAACCCTGACAAACTTGCCGAATCCATGTTAAATGGTATGCACGCCTCCGTAACTGGAAGTCCACTAAAAGAGCGCTCCAACTTAATACCTGATACCAGGCTTTTAGAAGCAGGCTTTCTTTCAACTGATTTAAAAAGAAACCTAATGATTTACGGAACAACCCTTGGAAGAAAGGCATCTTTATCCGAAGCGCTCAAAGGAATAGGCTCAACAAAGCACGGTGTTGAAGGGATTATGGAGGAACTAACAAAGCAATATGAAAACATGAAGAGCGCAATTATTGCTAATTTTCCTGATAAAGTTAAACAAGCAAAGGAACTTAAAACGCTCAAAAAGTCCTTTGATAGCGAGAAAAAATTCCATACCAATATGTTAAAAATTGCTGATGGAACCTACTCAAAAACAACAGAAGGTGAAGGCGCTAGGAACTGGGTAAATGCTTTGCGGTCTTTAACTGCTGGCTCAAAACTAGGTAATGTAACCTTTACGCTACTTCCTGACTTGGTGGTACCTATATTTAGGACTGGTGTTTGGAAATGGATTCGTGATGGAATAGTTCCAGCTATCACAACAATGAATGGTCATATTAAATCTAAATCTGGTATAAATTACAGAAATAGCGCCTCAACTGCGCATCTTTGCTTGGAACACTCCATAAACTCTAAAGCCGACCAGCTATGGAATTATGCCACACAGTCAACTGATACTGTTTCAGGCAAGGTTGCTGCTGGTGCAAGTAAACTGTCTCACTGGGCAAATAGTGCGTCACTTGCAAATACAGCGGAAAACTTTCATCAACAACTCACGTCAAATATATCTCAGTCAAATATCGTACAGTCAATGTATGAATTTAAAGCAGGTACTTTAAGCCCAAAACAAATGAAAGCAATGCGCAAATACGGTATAGCTCCCGAAGAATGGGCAGACAGAATTATAAATCAGTTTGAGAATTCAAATGGGATTAAAAATAAAGGTGGTGGTTATTTAAGTGAATACTGGTCTTGGGAAGATTTAGCTGTTCGGGATAAAATGTCACGAACAGTTGAAAAGTCCGTAAGAGACACAATTATTAGAAAGGGTCTTTATGATTCCCCGTTCATATCAAATGACCCTATATTTAGCTTAACGTTTACATTCACAGGCTGGTACTTTGCCTCATTGAATCGGTTTCTTGTTCCTGCAATGCAACGACCTTTTGATGTAAACCTGCTTTCAGGAAGCATGACAAGCCTTGCAATGTCTACTTTAATTGACCCACTAAGGGCATGGAGCAGGGGTGAGGAATTCAAGATGAATGATGACCATTGGTTTGCGCACGCTTTATCCTCTGTCCCGCATACAGCATCACTATACCAAGCATTAATGAGAGCAAACGCCTTTATTGGAAATGACTACATAAATGAGTTGAAAAACGATAAGCAACGGCATATAAATACCGCTGGACAGTTTGGTGGGCCAACAGCAGGCCTTGCACAGAATTACATAAAAGCTGCCATGATGGTTGGTACTGGAAAGTATAATCAAAAAGATTGGAAGAACTTTGCCAATTCAATTCCAGGCATCCAAATGTGGTACTTGAATAAGTTTAAGAACGATTTTATGGACTCACTTACAAGTGGGCTTCCGAAGAGTTATGATAGAGCTACTGGTTATGGAGACTAGAAATGAGCGTGCCTTACCCTTTAATATCAGACACCCAGCCATGGGTTCAAGCCATTGCCGGCCTGAATCAATTCATTTACAGCACCACATGGACAGCTGATACAGAAAGTGACATTCTGGTTTATTCAAGAACCTCAATTGTAGATGCAAACGATGGAACCCAATTGGTAAGTTCTAACGATTATTCGGTGCAATTTATCGGTGATGAGAATATCGTACAGGTTTCATTTAATTTAGGCTCAAATCCTCCGCAGGGAAATATTGTTACTATAATGCGTAACACCCCTAGTGATAGGATGAACCTTTATACCAATACAAATTTCACAGCAAGTATGCTTAATTCAGACTTTGGTACATTAACTTTGATTGACCAAGACTTAGCTTTAAGTACAGACAAATTCAGTCCGCATTATTATAATTCATCAACAACCCAAGCAATGGATCCAGTTACTGGACTTGGCTATGATGAGATTCTCCCAGTCCTTGGAGCCAATCAATTTTGGGCGAAGGATGATGATAATTTGAAGTTTATTGCAGTTACACTTAATAATGGAGAGTTACCAATACCCGGACCATTTATAACTTATGAGGCTGATGCTGGATTATCTCAGGCATTTAATCTAGGATTGTTATCGAACGGAATATTGGCACAAACTGTCTTGGCTGCTACATCTACACCCTATATTATTCCTTTACCAGTTTCTACCTCAATCGGTGGCTCTGGATTAACATCCACAACACCTTACGCATTGCTATTAGGTGGAGCAACACCTACATCGCCATTTGGACAGATTACTAATTTAGGTACTGCTGGCTTTGTTCTTACCTCAAACGGAGCAGGCGCAAATCCATCGTTTCAGAATCCTATTTATATTGAAGGAATTCTTGGAACAGAAAATCAAATTAATGTAAATCATACTTTAGATCCAAATAACGCGACATTATCTTTGTCTGATACCATAAGCACGCCCGGCACATTTACAATCTCAGGCACTACCGTTACTAATGCGATTATTAATGATTCAACCATGGCAACAGCTACAGCCGAAAACTTGTCAACAAGCTCGGCAATCAAGACGTATATTCATACAGTTGTTGGCGGTGGATTTACATTCATTGATTTATGCGCGGCAGCAACAACAGCCAACTTTGCTTCTAATTATGCAAACGGTGCGGCAGGTGTTGGGGCTACATTAACAGCACTTGTAAATGGTGCGGCTGGCAACGTTGACGATATTGCAATAGTATTGAACACCCGAGTGTTATTTAAAAACCAAACATCAGCATTTGAAAACGGCGTTTATACGTTAACAACGGTTGGAGACGGCGCAACGCCAGCAGTCTATACACGTGCCACAGATTACGATACCGCCGCTGAAATACTTCCCGGCACATTAGTGCCAATACAGGCAGGAACGTTAAACGGCGGCTCTATCTGGTTGCAAACTTTGACTGTTGTAACTGTAGGAACCGATCCAATTGCATTTATTGAATTTGCTCAGCCTTCAAACACATACGTAACTCTGGCAACAAACCAAACCATAACTGGCACAAAAACATTTCAATCAGGTGCTATACGTTTTGCAGGCTCAACTAGCGGATATACGTCTATTCAACCGCAAGCGATATCTTCAAGTACCGTCTTGTCGCTGCCAAATGCTACTGACACGTTGGTTGCTCTTGCCACGACTGACACGCTGACAAATAAGTCAATTAGTGGAAGCGCGAACACATTATCAAACATCAGCTACACATCGCTGGCCACAGCTACGGCGGGCAGTATCTTGGCGTTTAATGCGGGTGGTGCAGCAGCTTTGATAGCACCGGGAACTGTAGGTCAGGTACTAACATCAAATGGCGCTGGAGCTACACCTACAATGCAAGATTCCGACTCGGGTGGCGTGCCAGTAGGTACAATCATTGATTTCGGGTCAGAAACAGTACCAACCGGATATCTTTCCTGTAACGGTGCTGCCGTTAGCCGAGTAACTTATGCTGCATTGTGGGCTATAATTAGCACTACATGGGGTTCTGGTGATGGCTCTACAACATTCAATCTTCCGAACTTAAATCGTAGAACTACAATCGGATCCGGTGACACAGGGACGGCGACCATTTCAAACGTTGTCGGGTCACTAGGCGGTACGGAATTCATCAATCAAACGATAGCGCAACTTGCCGCGCATGATCATCCAAGTTCAACGTCTCCAATGTCCACACAAGCCACGAGCACATCAGGCACAGCCACTACCATCCGGACAGGTGGAACAACAGCCATAACAGTAGCATCACAAGGCACAGGCGCTGACATGAACATAATCCAGCCTTCAGCGGTTGTTCTAAAATGTATTAAATACTAATAATCAGGAGAAAATACAATGTCTCAAGAAACAATAATGCCGGTTGATTCTCTTGGTAATTTTATCAGTGGAACGCCATTGCCAGTGTCAAGCTTACCGCAAACCTTCACTTATGCTGGCGGATTCTTGACCACCATCACCGTAAGTTATTACGATAATACGTATGTTCAAACACTTACAAATGACGGCACAAACATAACTGTTATTTCTGGATGGGTGAAACAATGATAATTGCATCGGATTTCCAGAAGTGGCTTGAAGTATTTAATGTGGTTCAAGGGGCAGCGCCAACCCCCCCATTTTCGTTCCCGTTGATTGGCCAATACGGCGGTACTGGCGTTGCAAACACAGGTAAGACAATCACCATCGGTGGAAATTTAAGAACTATTGGCGCATTCACATCAGACTTTACGATGACTGGTAATACTGCGGTGACGTTTCCAACATCAGGCACGTTAGCTACTACTGCGAGTGCGTCAGGTATCGTAAACTCAGGACTGATTAATCAGCTTTCTTATTATGCGGCGGCTGGCACTACATTATCAGGCTTGGCTACTGGAAACGATGGGACATTGATTACATCTGCTGCTGGCTTGCCGTCAATTAGTTCTACGCTGCCCACTACCGTTCAAACGAATATTACTCGACTTGGTGTGATTGATCAGAGCTTCCGACTAACGCCTGTCGTAGGGGGAGCCAGATACATCATTTTAGATAGTGGTGGCGCAGGAAATACTGGATCATTAAACCTTCAAGCAGGGCAGGGTTCCGCCGCATTTGGAGGTGGGTTGATAATGTACGGCCATTCCCACGCCAGCAAGCCGGGCTGGGTTACTGCGGGTATATCCTCAGGTTCAGGTGGTAGGTTTTCAGTTAATACGCAAGGGCTTGGCGGTGGTACTGAAGTAGCAACAATCGACGCTGCCGCTGCCATGGTCCTCGGAGCAACAGGGCTATCTGGCACCTTCAGAATCCCGTCTGTTACAGCGGCAAGAGGGTCGTTTAATATTACTCCAGTCAACAACATAGCTGACCACAATAATGTTTTAGTTAACGCCGCGACCAATGCGTTGCGAACATGGACACTACCTGATGCAAGCGGTACGATTACAGTGTTGGGTAATGCGGTAACGGGTTCGGGGTCGATTGTACTTGCTACATCACCAACACTTGTAACGCCCATAGCAAGCACCACTATTGGAGTTGGAGCAGCAACACCATCCGCATCAGGCGCAGGTATTACATTCCCTGCTACACAATCAGCAAGTACTAATGCTAATACGCTTGATGATTATGAGGAAGGCACATGGACTCCGACCATCGCTTTTGGAGGAAACTCCGTAGGTATTACGTACAGTCTTCAGGCAGCACTCTACACTAAGATAGGAAGGCAAGTGAATGCCTATACTTATATCGTACTTTCAAATAAGGGGTCATCTACAGGTGCTGCATCTGTGCGTGGACTTCCTTTTTCGAGTGCTGTAGATTCGCCTATTGCAGCGGAAATGAGGGTGAACACAATATCTTATTCGGGCATAATGTCGGCATATCAGGGGGGAGGGGCTGCACAGTTTAATCTTGATCAAACTAGTGAGGCAGGAACTACTACCGATATTACAAACACTAATTTTGCAAACAACTCAACCATAATGATATCGGCCACTTACTCAGTTTAACAACCAGAAGGAAAAACCTTATGTACACAGAAGAATCAGTGGTGGATGCAATTAACGTAAGGCACTCAGGGCACATTGAAATACGTGTTAGTAACAACGTACTAAATGATTGGGAGGTTATATCAACCAATTACCATCGTCATGTAATATCTCCGGGGGATGATATATCTCAAGAAGATGCAAGGGTAAGAGCTGTGGCTGGTGCTGTTTGGACTCCTGAGGTAATAGCCGATTTCTTAGCTAATGTTCCTAGTTTAATTAATTAAGGAAAATACAATGTCATTCGAAAAAGTGCAATTACCAGCAACCATATAAAATTGCCGCAGCGATTGCGCGAGTTTAAATACACCATCTGTTTAATAAGATACAATAAAGTGCGCGTCTCGAGCGCGCACAACTTTATAATGGAGATACAACATGATAGAGCGTCTAGGTTCGGAAATATTAGCATTGATAGTTAAAGAAATAGCAGCGCAGACACCAGCTATTGCGGCGGCGATTGTTAAAGAGCTCAGCGATGTATCAGACACTATGTATAAATATATCGTTGCGTCTATCGAAGATGATAAGATTGACACGAAACAATTGAAAGTACCAAAACACAATGAGGATACACAATGAGAGACGAAATACAGGCTAAGCTGGATTTGATTATTAAAGACATTGAGCAAGTAGCAATGAATCATCATCAACTGTTGGGTGCTAAAGCTATCTGTGAGCAGTTGTTGGCTATTAGCAATGAGCCAATGTGTGAACTGGAAGTTACAGAGGAATGAAACCATTTAAACAATTCGAGGCTGCTTTATTGTCGGCATTGAATCTAACCAAGGAAGATATTATGAAAGACAAAAAGAAAGATGAAAAGAAAGAAAACGGCAAGGGATATCCTATGCCAAAGAAAGGCAAGTAGATTAAACTGACTATTGCTCTGCCGTTCCCACCTAGCATCAACCATTACTATCTTAGAACGGCAAGAGGCGTAATTATTGGTAAACGAGGCGTTGATTATCGTAAGCAAGTGATTAGCCTATGCGTTAATTTTCGCCAAGCATTTACTAAAGATGACAGAATCCGCATGTGCGTTGAAGTCTATCCCCCTGATAAAAGACGCAGGGATTTAGATAATTTGATGAAAGCAACGGCAGATAGTTTACAACACGCGCAAGTATACCCAGATGATTCACAAATAGATGATTTACGGATTATTAGGATGCCTACTTATACGGGGCAATTATTGATTTTTATGGAGAGTATTTAGTGTACGTAGCTTTACCGGGAATCGACCCATACCCACATCAGCGCAGAATGATGAAGGCCGTGTTAGCCAATAAGAATGTGATGGCTATAATTCACAGGCGTGCAGGGAAGGACATTTGTTGTTTAGAGCTTTGGATGTTAAGAGCTTTAAGCCGTATAGGAACACATGTTTATTTATTCCCTCTCTATTCTCAAGCAAGGTCTGTTATCTGGAACGGCATGGATTACTCTGGAAAGCCATTCATAGATAATATTCCAAAGTGTCTTATTAAGCATAAAAATGAAGCAAGGATGGAAATTACTCTTTTAAACGGTTCGCGATTAGTTCTGGCTGGTAGCAACAATACTGATTCCTTAATGGGTACAAATCCAGTCACTATCATTTACTCAGAGTTTGCATTGCATCATCCATTGGCTCGACAATACCTTAATCCTATTTTGATTCAGAATGATGGTATTGAAATCATCCAAAGCACACCAAGGGGTCGCAATCATTGTTTTGAAGTTTATGAAGCCGTTAGGGATAACCCTAAGTATCACATTGAGCACCTTAGCATAAAAGAAACGTTTAAGAATGATGGCGCGCCTATTATAACCGATGAACAAGTTACTGACGCACGCAATATGGGCATGTCAGAAGAGATGGTTCAGCAAGAATGGTTCTGCAATTTCAACGTAGGGAACATGGGGGCATACTACACCCGTGAAATGTCTGATATGGATAGAGAAGGGAGGATTACAAACCTTGTCGTTAATCCTCATCTGCCATTGCATACAGTGTGGGATTTAGGCGGAACTGATAGTACCGCTGGACTTTTATTTCAACTGGAAGGTAATTACATCCATATCCTGTTTTTGCTCCATGACTCAGGCCAAGGATTCAAGTACTACCTAGACAAGGCAGAACAAATTAGAATCAGTGTAGGATGCCGATGGGGCACTCACTTTGCACCGCATGATATAACTCAGAAGCACCAAGGTTGGGAGCAAGCCGAGTCACGTTTAATGCTTGCACGTAGAGCTGGCTGGCAATTCCAAGTCACACCTAAAATGAGCTTTGAGGATGGCATAGAGGCGGTACGGTATGTATTCCAGAAGCTGCGTATAGACAAGAATAACTGCCCCTTAGCCATTCGTGCATTACGGGAATACCAGCGTGAATATGATGATGCTAAGGCATGTTTTAAACCTGCTGCAAGGCATGACTGGACCTCACATATCGCCGATGCCGTAAGATACCTGGCTATAAACTACCGGCGCCTATACGACATCCCCCAGTCCCCAATAAGTTACCAGTCCTCATTGTAAAGAAATGCGTGTGAAGGCGCGTGAAGGCGCGTGGCTGGAATCCATAGGCCGGGAATTAC
>Ga0209491_10002252_pt1 | contig 34816 bp, 31 predicted proteins | sample BON02_FD_187213 | JGI IMG/M metagenome (GOLD analysis project Ga0209491, IMG submission 187213) | Freshwater microbial communities from Lake Bonney liftoff mats and glacier meltwater in Antarctica - BON-02 (SPAdes) (version 2) | ecosystem: Environmental > Aquatic > Freshwater > Ice > Glacier... | reverse complement strand
CCATATTTGGCCGCCATGATCGTTGTGATCGCAGCCGTCAGCGTCGTCTTGCCGTGGTCAACGTGACCAATCGTGCCCACGTTCACGTGGGGCTTGGTACGCGCAAATTTTGCTTTTCCCATTTTCTCTAATCTCCAAAAGGACTCGAAAATCTACTCATTCATTACGTCCGGCAACGACGCCCAGCGCCTCAACCTTGCCGACACACCAAAAAAAATGGTGCCCATTGCGGGAATCGGACCCGCGACCTCTCCCTTACCAAGGGAGTGCTCTACCACTGAGCCAAATGGGCTTTAGACCAACATAGAACCAAGACAAAAACCGACACAAACCAGACGGTGGAGCGGGAGACGGGAATCGAACCCGCGTCATTAGCTTGGAAGGCTAGGGTTCTACCATTGAACTACTCCCGCATCAGGGCCGGACAATCCGGAACCCGCGATACCCTCGGCGTAGCCACCACCCTCAGCGCAGCTACCGCACTACCCGGTCACATCACATCTACGCTCAATCCATCGGCCCGTCATTGCAACGCATTCGCCGAGCAATCGCAAAAAATGCACTGCGACCGCACACCAAATACACAGCAAATACACGACAACAAAAAGCCAAAAAACAATCTCATTCGCTGGTGGAGAGGGCTGGATTCGAACCAGCGTACTCGTAAGAGGGCAGATTTACAGTCTGCTGCCATTAACCACTCGGCCACCTCTCCCCGGGCGAACCGCAGATTATGCCACGTTATTTAGACCTTGGCATTCCGGCTCACCACCAACTCGACAGGAATTACCAGACGATCGGCGTGACACCATTGTCGCGCAGAAATTTGTTGGCCTGCGCGAAATGGCCACAACCGATGAACGGCACCGGTGCGCGGCGTGCCGACAGGGGCGATGGATGGTTGGCACGCAGCAGCAGCCTGGGTCCGGCGTGCGCTGCGCCGCGCAGGGCCGCGACACGGTCCTGCGCGTGTTTGCCCCACAGCATGAAGACCACCGGACTCGATCTTGCGCTGACAGCCTCAATCAATTTGCCCGTGAGCACTTCCCAGCCCCATTTCGCATGGGAAGCCGGCAGGCCGCGCTCGACGCTCAAGCAGGCATTGAGCAGCAACACGCCCTGTTCCGCCCACGGCGTCAGGTCGCCAACCGGTGCGGCAACGGGTGGCGACTCCAGTTCACCCGTCTGTCGCTCACGCGTCAACTCCACCTGTATGTTGCGCAGCGATGGCGGGGGCGCGATGCCTGGTGCGACCGAAAACGCCAGGCCATTGGCCTGCCCTGGCCCATGGTATGGATCCTGACCCAGAATCACGACCCTGACCGCATGCAGCGGCGTCAGCGTCAGCGCCCGCAGCGGCTGCGGCGGATACACCGCCGCACCTGCGGCAACCCGGGCCTGCAACCGGTCCCGCAGTGCGCGACCGGTCGCGCCTGCGAAAAATACATCGACCAGTGAGCGCCAGTCGTCGGCTACGGCCAGGGCAGCGGGATCCCACGCCGACAGCGACGGCTCCAGCCAATCGCGCTGCGCGAGCGTCACTTTTTGTCGGCAGGCGCAAATAGTTGCGCCAGTGCAACGCCCGGATCCGGCGCCCGCATGAATGCTTCGCCCACCAGGAATCCATGCACACCCGCCGCGTTCATGCGCAACACGTCTTCCCGGGTGTAAATACCACTCTCTGTGATCAGCAACTTGTCCGGTGGTACCTGCGCCATCAGCCCCAGCGTGGTGTCCAGGGACACCTCAAACGTGCGCAGATCGCGGTTGTTGATGCCCAGCAGCGGCGTTTTGAGCGCCAGCGCCCGTTCCAGTTCGGCCGCATCGTGCACTTCCACCAGCACGGACATGAACAGGCCATGGGCAATGGCTTCGAAGTCGCGCAGCTGGACATCATCCAGGCAGGCGGCAATCAGCAGGACGGCATCCGCCCCCATCGCGCGTGACTCGTAGATCTGATAGGGGTCGACCATGAAATCCTTGCGCAGCACCGGCAACTGGCACGAGGCCCGGGCCTGTTTCAGGTAGTCGGGCTTGCCCTGGAAGAACTGCTGATCAGTCAGCACGGAAAGGCAGGTAGCGTCGTGTTCCGCGTAGGTCTGGGCAAGATCGGCGGGCTCGAAGTCCTCCCGGATCACGCCCTTGGACGGGCTGGCCTTCTTGATCTCGGCGATCACCGCATTGCGACCGGCACGCATGCGCTGGCGCATCGCGTCTTCGAAATCGCGGGTTATTACCCGCGACTCCGCGTCGGCACGCACCATCGCCAACGGGCGACGGTCCAGCGCCGCGGCTACTTCCACGCGTTTGACGGCGACGATTTCATTCAGGATATCGGACATGATTCTGGGTTCTGGCTAAACCCCGATCGTAGAGCAGCGCCAGCAAGCTGTCGGGCATGGGTCCTTGAAATCACAAATCGGCGACTCGCACAGCCGACAGCTTCCCGGGTCACACTGTCACCAGGTAACCGCTTTACCGGTGCTGGCGCTCTGCGCGGCGGCGTCCGCGAGTTCCTGCGCCGCCAGTCCATCGGCCACCGTGGTCCGGAAAGGCGCGCCGGACTGCAGGCATTCGAAGAAATGTTCCATTTCGAGCCGGTACGCCGCCGCATAACGCTGCAGGAAGAAGTTTTCGGGCTTGTCGCCGTGGATGCCGGCGGCATCCCACTGCGCCACCTCGGTCGGCCGATGGTTGCCGCACTGCAACAGGCCGCCGGAACCCATCACCTCGAACCGCTGGTCATATCCGTAGGCGGAGCGACGCGTGGTATTGATCTGGCACAGCCGCCCCTTGCGCGTACGGATGGTCACCGCCGTGCAGTCGAGATCGCCGGCGGCGCCGATGGCCGGATCGGTCAATACCGAGCCGGTGGCGCTGAGCCACTGCGGCTGGTCTCCGTCGAAACACAATATCCAGCGAAAAATGTCGAAATCGTGGATCAGCATGTCGCGAAAGATGCCACCCGAGGCCCTGATGTACTCAACGGGTGGCGCCCCCGGATCGCGGCTGGTCACGATCAGCATCTCCGGCACGCCGATCTCCCCGCGGTCCAGGCGTGCCCGCGCCTCGTTGAACGTCGGGTCGAAGCGGCGCTGGAAACCGATCATGCAGGGCACACCGGCGGCCTCAACCACATCCGCGCAGGCGCGCACGCGCGGCACTGACAGGTCGATCGGTTTTTCGCAGAAGATGGCCATACCCGCGGCCGCGGCGCGGCTGAGCAGGTCGCTATGGGTATCGGTGGACGACGCAATCACGACCGCGTCAATCGTGGCGTCGGCGAACACCGCGTCCACGCTGGCAACCTCGGCACCGAGCGCACTGGCCAGGGCCTCGGCGGCTTGCACCGCCGGATCACACACATAACGCAACGTGACGCCCGGCAGCACAGCCAGATTGGAGGCATGAATACGCCCTATCCTGCCGGCACCAAATATTGCGACATTTTTCATTCGATCTCCAGATGTGGGTTGCGCGCGCGCCGTAGCCGGGACTCCAGCATCACCGGGCGACACGCCTGTTGACTAAACGACCGCGCCCCGCGCGAGCGCACCGTGACCGCGCACTATAAGCTTTCGGCCCGGCGTGCCCTAACGCTCGGCTGCCGTGGCTGCATCCGCGGGCGCGGACGGCAACTCGGTACGGTAGGCCAGCGCAATGAACAGGCTTTGCGCCAGGCACATGGTGTTGGTCAACGACCGGAAGCCGAATGTGCTGCTTTCATGCACCACCAGTGTCGCGCTGGCCATGGCAGCCAGCGGGCTCATCTGGCTGTCGGTAATCGCGATCAGGCGTGCGCCACGCCCCACGGCCACCCGCGCGCACTCCAGCGACTCCTCGGCGTACGGCGAGTAACTCACGACGACGATCACGTCGCCCACACGCACGCCCTGCAGGCTCCCCTCGTACATGCCGCCCAGCCCGGACAACAGTTCCACCCGCTTGTCCGTGTGTTGCAGCGCGTAGGTCAGATAAGCTGCCACCGCGAACGAGCGCCGGCAACCCACGACCCAGACCGACTGCGTGGCGGCCAGCAAGGCAACCGCGTCGTCGAACACGGTGCTGTGCAGATCCCGTTTAAGTTCCTGCATGCCGACAATACTGCCTCCGATGAACTCGTCGGCGATGTCCGCACTGCTCATCTGTCCCTGGACCTGTTCGATCACCCTGCGAATGCGTACCTGGTAGTTGCGGCTCGGCGCGATCTGCTGCGCGATGCCATCGCGGAAGATCTTCTGCATCTCGGTGTAGCCCGAAAAACCGAAGCGCTTTGCAAACCGGATCACCGCCGAGGGTTGCACCTCGCAGCGTTGGGCCACATCCTGGATACGGTCCAGTCCGATATGGTCGCGGTGCTGCTCGACATAACGGGCAATCTGCTTGAGCTGGCGACTCAGCGAATCGAAAGCGTCGGCGATATCGGCCAGCAATTGCTCGGCCGCGGGGTTGGAGACCGGCCGGGTCACGGTGTCATTGGGCGCTTTCACGGCGTCTGTTTCCTGCAGGAATGGAAAAATAGAAAAACGATTCTAGGCGTTTGCCCGAATGCATTTTTGCTGCATTGCGGCACCATCAGGGCGGATGACCGGCAAGCCCCCGCGATGACCGAACATGCACACTGCCCGCCCCAACTGAACATTGCGCCATGACCGAACTTCTGATCCCGTCCGGCCGGCACCATGACATCGCGTGCCTGGGCCGGCTCGCCGTCGATCTATACGCGCAGCAGCTCGGCGCCCGGCTCGAAGACGTCAGCAGTTTTGCCAAGTACCTGGGAGGCAGCTCGGCCAACATCGCGTTCGGCGTGGCCCGCCTGGGCCTGCGCGCAGCAATGGTGTCACGGGTCGGCGATGAACAGATGGGCCGATTCCTGACCGAAACGCTGCAGCGCGAGGGTTGCGACGTCTCGCAGGTACAGATCGACCCGCAGCGCCTGACCGCACTGGTGCTGCTCGGACTCAAGGACCGCGACACCTTTCCGCTGCTGTTCTACCGCGAGAACTGCGCCGACATGGCCGTCGACCCGGCGCTGATCGACGAAGGCTTCATCGCCAGCTGCCGGGCGCTGCTCATCACCGGCACGCATCTGAGCGCACCCACCGTGCGTGCGGCATCGCGCACTGCGCTGGAATTCGCCGGCAAGCACCAGGTGCTGCGCGTACTCGATATCGACTACCGGCCGGTGTTGTGGGGCTTGACCAAACGCGGCGACGGCGCCAACCGTTTCGTCGCCGATGCCCATGTAACGGCCGAGTTGCAGGCCCTGTTGCCACAATTCGACCTGCTGATCGGCACCGAGGAGGAATTCCTGATCGCCGGCGGTGTTCCCGGCGACCTGCTGGCGTCGTTGCGCGCGGTGCGTTCCGTGACCCAGGCCGCGCTGGTCGTCAAACTCGGGGCCGCAGGTTGCTGCTTCATACCCGGGCCGGTGCCGTCGCGACTGGAGGACGCCGTCACGGCCCAGGGCGAACGAGTCGAGGTGATGAACGTGCTGGGCGCAGGCGACGCATTCGCCGCCGGGTTGATGACCGGCTTTTTGCGCGGCATGGACTTCCTCGCAGCGGCGCGACTGGCCAACGCCTGCGGTGCCATTGTCGTGTCACGCCATGCCTGCGCACCGGCGATGCCCACGCCGGCCGAGCTCGCGCACTGGTTCAGCGGCACGCGCAATCCCCGGGTCGATGCCGACCGGCAGCTGGCGCATCTGCACCGTGCAACGCCCAACCGCACGCCGTGGCCAGAGCTGCAGGTCATCGCCTTCGACCATCGCAGCCAGTTCTTCACCATGGCTCGGCAGGCCGGCGCCACGACCAACGACGTGGTGCGGCTCAAGAAGTGCCTGTTGCGCGCGGTCGAAAAGATAGAAGCCGTGGCCGACCTGCGCGGCCGACTCGGCGTGCTGATCGACGGTGGCGAATACGGCGCCGATGCGCTGGCAGCGGCAACCGGCCGTGGCTGGTGGGTCGGCCGACCGGTCGAACTGCCGGGTTCGCGCCCGCTGCGTTTCGACGGCAGCTTGTCCATCGGCAGCACATTGACGACCTGGCCGGCCGAACAGGTCTGCAAATGCCTGGTGCTCTACCACCCCGATGACCCCGCGCCGTTGCGACTGGAGCAGGAACTCAAGCTGCAGGAGCTGTGGCAGGCAACGCGTGCCAGCGGCCACGCGTTGCTGCTCGAGATCATCTGTCCGGGTGCATCGGCCGGTGCCGACAGCGACGAAGTCAACGTGCTGCGCGCAGTGCTACGCCTGTACAACCTGGGCATAACGCCCGAGTGGTGGAAGCTCGCGCCGATGTCCAGCGCCGGATGGAACGCACTGGCGCAACTGGTAGCCAAGCGCGACCCGCACTGCCGCGGCGCCGTGATACTGGGGCTGAACCAACCGCTGGAACGGCTGGCGGCGAGTTTTGCGCAAGCCACCCATCCGTTTGTCAAGGGATTCATGGTCGGGCGTTCGTTGTGGGCCGAACCAGCGCAACGCTGGTTGCAGCAACAGTGCAACGACCAGCAACTGATTGACGCGGTGGCCGACAATTTCACCGTATTGTCCCGGGCGTGGTCTGCGCGCCACGGCCATGCGACCATCGCGGCATGAGGCGCAGCACGCAAGGTAATCCAATGCGCAATTCCGGAGCCGGACAAACGCGATGACGACAGAACGACTGACGATGGCCCAGGCCCTGGTTCGCCACCTGGCCGCCTTGCACATCGACATGATGGACGGCACCACGCAACCCTACTGTGCTGGTGTGTTCGCCATCTTTGGCCATGGCAACGTGGCAGGCCTGGGAGAAGCCTTGTGGGCCCAGCGTGAAACGCTGCCGACCTGGCGCGCGCACAACGAGCAGGCCATGGCGCATGCCGCCATCGCCTATGGCAAGGCGCGTTTTCGCCAACGCATCATGGCGGTGACAACCTCCATCGGGCCGGGGGCCACCAATTTGCTGAGCGCCGCCGCACTGGCCCATGTGAACCGGCTGCCGCTGCTGATGCTGCCCGGCGACATCTTCGCGTCGCGCGCGCCCGACCCGGTACTGCAGCAACTCGAGGACACCGCATATGGCGACGTCAGCGTCAACGACGCGTTCCGGCCCCTGACGCGTTATTTCGACCGCATCAGCCGGCCGGAGCAGATTCTGCAGTCATTGCCACGGGCGATCGCCACCATGCTCGATCCGGCTACCTGCGGACCGGTCTGCCTGTCGCTGCCCCAGGATGTACAGACCGAGGCCTTCGATTGCCCGGTGGCCTTCCTGCAGCCCCCCCATGTGCGTATCCGCCGCCAGGGGCCGGACGAACAGGAGTTGCGCGCTGCGCTGACCATGCTGCGCAATGCGCACAAGCCATTGATCATCGCCGGCGGCGGCGTGCTGTACAGCCGGGCCTGGGAGGCACTTGCCGGGTTCGCGGGCCAACACGGCATTCCGGTGGCGGAAACCCAGGCCGGCAAGAGCAGCCTGCCATGGGATAACCCCCTGAACCTGGGCGCGATCGGCGTCACCGGCTCGCCCGCCGCCAACGACGCGGCGCGTGAGGCGGACCTCGTGATTGCCATCGGCAGCCGCCTGCAGGATTTCACCACCGGCTCGCGCAGCCTGTTCCATGCACCGGTGCTGGGCATCAACGTGCATGCGCACGATGCGCGCAAGTGCAGCGGCGCCACCCTGGTCTCAGACGCGGGTCTGGCCCTGAACGCGCTCGGTGCGGGGCTCGGCCAATGGCAGGTCGAGCCCGGCTGGACGCAGACCTGCACCGAGCGCGCGGCCAACTGGCGGCACCGGGTCGGCATGCTGACCGAGGGCAATCTGAAAGCAGGCGTGTTGCCCTATGAGGCCGACGTGATCGGCGCGGTGCGCGACTCTGCGCCCGACGGCGACCCGTCTGACGTGGTGGTATGCGCCGCCGGCTCGTTGCCCGGCGAGTTGCACAAACTCTGGCGCGCGCGCGCTCCCGGCAGCTACCACGTCGAGTACGGCTATTCCTGCATGGGCTACGAGATCGCCGGCGGGCTGGGCGTCAAGATGGCGCGGCCGCAGCAGGAGGTCATCGTGATGGTAGGCGACGGCTCCTACCTGATGATGAACTCGGAGATCGCCACCTCGGTGATGCTGGGCCTCAAGCTGATCATCGTGGTGCTGGACAACCGCGGTTTCGGCTGCATCCAGCGGCTGCAACTGGCCAGCGGCGGTCAACGGTTCAACAACCTGCTGGACGATTGCGCCACGCACGCGCAGGCAGCCACACGGATCGACTTCGCGCAACATGCACGCAGCATGGGCGCAGACGCGGTACAGGTGTCCGACCTGGCGGGACTGCGAACGGCAATGGTCGCGGCCCGCCTGGCCACCCGGACGCAGGTGGTGGTCATCGAGACCACCCATGAACGCACAACCGACGAAGGCGGCTGCTGGTGGGACGTGGCCATACCGGAGGTTTCGGCGCGAGCCGAGGTGCAGGCTGCACGCAGTGCCTATGACGACGCCCGCAAGGAGCAACAGCGATGACATGGAATGTACGCATCGGTATCAACCCGATCAGCTGGATGAACGACGACCTGCCCGCACTGGGAGGCGAGACCGCACTGGAGACCGCGCTGGCCGAAGGCCGACAGATCGGCTATGTCGGCTTCGAACTCGGCAACAAGTTCCCCAAGGACGGGCCTGCGCTCAAGGCAAAGCTGGCCGAATTCGAACTGGCCTGCGTGTCGGGCTGGTACAGCGGGTATCTGGCCGAGGACAGTGTCGAGGCCGAGATCGCGCGTTGCCAGGCCCACATGGCCAAACTGCAACACAACAGTGTCGCAGTCGTGGTGTACGGCGAATGCGCGGGCACCGTGCAGGGACAGATCGACACGCCGCTGGCGAAGCGGCCGCAGTTCAACAATACGGCCCAATGGCGGGCCTATGGCGACAAGCTCAACTCCTTCGGTGCCTATCTGCAGCAGAGCTACGGCATCACACTGGCCTACCACCACCACATGGGCGCCTATGTCGAATCGCCTGACGACATCGACCAGTTGATGGCCGTCACAAACCCGGCCCATGTCGGGCTGCTGTTCGACACCGGACACGCCTGGTTTGGCGGCGCCGGCGACCCGGTGGCCCTGCTGCACAAACACATTGGCCGTGTCGTGCATGTGCATTGCAAGGACGTGCGCGCCGCCGTCGTGGCGCAGGCACGCAACGACGGCTGGAGTTTCCTGACCGGGGTGTTGTATGGCACGTTCACCGTGCCCGGCGATGGCGCAATCGACTTCGACGCGGTGCTGCGCACACTGCATGGCGCGGGCTACCAGGGCTGGCTGGTGGTCGAGGCCGAGCAGGACCCTGCCGTTGCGCCGAGCTACCAATACGCCAGCCTGGGGTATGCCACCTTGCGCGGCATCGTCGACCGTTTGAACCAGAGGCAATGACATGGTAAGCCGATTGCAGGTGAAGGCATCGCCCGGTGGGCGCGAGATCGTCAGCGTGACCCCGCACAGCGCCGGCTGGGAGCATGTCGGTTTCAAGGCCATCCGGCTGGCCACCGGTGAGGAAGAGTCCATCGACACCGGCCCGCGCGAGTTGTGCCTGGTGGTGCTGACCGGCACGGTGGACCTGACCGTGGACGGACAGAGCTGGAACGGCCTGGGCACACGCAACAGCGTGTTCGACGAAGTCTCCCCCGCTGCGTTGTATGTGCCGCCCGGCAGGAACGTCCGGATGCGGGCCAAGCATGATGCCGAGCTGGCACTGTGCAGCGCACCGTGCGACCAGCAGCCACGCACGGTCCGGCTGATCGACTCCGGCCAGATGCGACGCAGCGTGCGCGGCAAGGGCAGCAATACCCGATATGTCTGCGATATCCTGCCGCACGACGACCCGACCGCTGCCCATCTGCTGGTGGTCGAGGTGTTGACACCTGCCGGCCATGCATCGAGCTACCCGCCACACAAACACGACGCCGAGACGCCGCCGGTGGAGACGCAGCTCGAGGAAACCTACTATCACCGACTCAACCCGCCACAGGGTTTTGCGTTCCAGCGCGTCTACACCGATGACCGCAGCATCGACGAGGCCTGTGCGGTCGAGGACCATGACGTAGTGATGGTGCCACGCGGGTACCACCCGGTGGTGGCGCCCCACGGCTACGACCTGTATTACCTCAACGTGATGGCCGGGCCGAACCGGCTGTGGGTGTTTCGCAATGATCCGGCGCATGAGTGGATGCTGCAGTGAACGCGTCCGTCGGCGCACATGACACAAACAGGACCCCCATGACCGAACTGATGACCGCCATTTCCGAGATCGTGCGCGCCGCTGGTGGCCTGATGCGTACCGCTTTCACCGCGCCCGATAAACCGGCCTATTCACTCAAAGGCAGACAAGACTACCTGACCGTCACCGACGGTGCGGTAGAGCAATTCGTGCGCGAACAGATCGAGCAGCGCTTCCCCGGTGACGCCGTGCTGGGCGAAGAAGGGGGTGGGTCCGTCGACGGTACGCGGCTGTGGATCGTCGACCCGATCGACGGCACCGCCAACTTCGCGCGCCAGATTCCGCATTACTGCATCTCTTTGGGCCTGCTGATGAACGGCCAACTGGAGGCCGGCGGGATCTACGAGCCGAATCAGGACGAACTTTTCATCGCTCAACGCGGTCAGGGCGCATGGCTTAACGGCCAGCGCATGCAGGTCAGCACGGTGTCCGAGGTCACTGCCGCCACCGTCGAGGTCGGCTGGTCGACCCGGATTCCGGTGCAGACCTATCTGGACATGGTCGGCCGCGCCGCACATGCCGGTTGCTCGGTACGCCGCGCCGGCTCAGGGGCGCTGGGCCTGGCCTATGTGGCGGCGGGGCGAACCGAGGCGTATGCCGAGGCCCATATCAATTCCTGGGACGTCGCCGGTGGCCTGCTGCTGATCACCGAAGCCGGCGGTCGCGTCAACGACTTCTGGGCACCCGGCGGGATTGCGAACGGCAACCCGGTACTGGCGAGCAATGCGACTTTGGCTGGCGCGATGCAGGAGATGTTCGGGACGCCGCTGGTCTGATCGGCCAGCAGACGACGCCGCTGGCGTCGGCGCCGGGAATACGGCATCAATCCCGCAACAACACCACGTCGCCCACGCCGAACCCGAGCGCCACCGTGCTGCCGGCCGAGATCGGGTTGTCGGTATCGGTCGAGGTGACGAACAGATCCCCCAGCGGGCTTTGCACGATGTATTCCATCTGCTCCCCGACATAGGTGGCTTTCGCGATGGTGGCCTCCAGCGTGTTCGGGCTACCGGCAGCCTGCAGCGTTACCCGGTTCGGGCGCACCGCCACATGGCGTTTCGTGGCGGTGCCTTCGCAGGCATTCGTGTGCAGGCTCAAGCCCCCCAGCTTCACCACGGCGGGTTGCTCCCGGGTGCCGTTGGAGACAACCTCGCACGGCAGCACGTTGGCCTCGCCGATGAAGTCAGCCACGAACCGCGTCTGCGGCAGGTCGTGCAGTTCGCGTGGCGTGCCGGTCTGCGCGATGACCGCGTTGTTCATCACCACAATGGTGTCGGAGACGGCCAGCGCTTCTTCCTGGTCATGGGTGACATAGACCACCGTCAGGCCGAGTGCCTGCTGCAGGTCGCGGATTTCCTGACGCACGTAGCGGCGCAACTTGGCATCGAGGTTGGACAGCGGCTCGTCGAACAGCAGCACCCGGGGTTCGAGTACGATGGCGCGCGCCACCGCCACGCGTTGTTGCTGGCCACCCGAGAGTTCGTTCGGATAACGCGCGGCGAGCTTGTCCAGGCCGAGCTGCTTGAGCACGTCGTTGGCCTTGGACGCGATGGCGCCTTTGGCGAAACCCGACATCTTCAGGCCGTAACTGACGTTCTCCATCACCGACATGTGCGGAAACAGCGCATACGACTGGAACACCATCGACACATCACGCGCGGTGGCCGGCAGTTTGGTCACGTCCTCGTCGCCGATCAGGATGCGTCCGCTGGTGGCCATCTCCAGCCCGGCGATCATGCGCAGCGTGGTGGTCTTTCCGCAACCCGACGGGCCAAGCAGGGTCACCAGTTTGCCGGCCGGGAAATCGAGCGAGACCTGGTCCACTGCCGCGACCGGGCTGGCGCCATACCGTTTCGTGACCTTGTCAAAGAGAACCCGGGCCGGGCCCTTGCGCGCGTCGGTGCTTGTGGGGGTGTTCATGCGCCTCCTGCGATCATCGTTGTTTGCTGCTGCGCGCCATCGCCGCGCCGACCCAGTTTGCGCTGGCCGACCAACCACTGAAAAATGCCGATGGCGATCAGCATGACCACGATCAGTACGGTCGAATACGCGATCGCCACGCCATATTCGTTGTTCTCGACGCGCCCGATGATGTAGCTGGTCGCCATGTCGTGGCGGGCACTAACCAGAAAAATTACCGCGCTGATGGCCGTCATGCTGCGCACGAAACTGTAGACCAGCGCCGACAGGATGGCCGGGCGGATCAGCGGCAAGGTGATGCGCCGGAATGTGGTCCAGGAACTGGCGCCCAGCGTCAGCGAGGCTTCGTCCAGGCTCTTGTCGATCTGCGACAAGGACGCAATGCCTGAACGCACACCCACCGGCATGTTGCGGAACACGAAACAGATCACCAAGATGGCCGCGGTGCCGGTGAGTTCGATCGGCGGTACATTGAACGCGATGATGTAACTCACGCCGATCACCGTGCCGGGAATCGCAAAACTGAGCATGGTGCCGAACTCGAACGCCCGCTTGCCACGGAACTCCTGGCGCGTCAGCAACCAGGCGGTGATCAGGCCGACGGCAGCGGTCAACGGCGCCGAGATGGTGGCAATCTGCAATGTGGTCCAGAAGCTGTTCCAGGCCGAACCCTCCCAGCGCAGGCCGAACTCGCCATATGCGATCGAGAACGCATGCACATAGTGCTTGAACGTAAGCGTGTGATCCAGGCCCCACAGCTGAACGAAGCTGCCATACACGATCATCAGGTAGACGACGATGGTGAACACGCCCCAGACAGCCGTGACCACGGTGATCGGCCACGCGATACGGCGCGGCAGCGGCGGGTGCATGCCGCCGTCACCCTTGCCGCTGACGGAGGTATAGGAGCGCCGCCCGAGCCAGCGTTGCTGCAGGTAGAACGCGCCAACGGTGTACAGCAACAGGATGATCGCCAGCACGGCGGCGCGGCCCTGATCGTTCTGCGAACCGACCACCGCAAAAAACACTTCGGTCGACAACACGTTGAAGTTGCCGCCCAGCACCAGCGGATTGCCGAAGTCGGCCATGCTCTCGATGAAACCGAGCAGGAAGGCATTCGCCAGTCCCGGCCGCATCAGCGGCCATGTGACCGACTTGAACGTCTCCCAGCGATTGGCGCGCAGGGTCTGGGCCGCTTCCTCCAGCGACGGGCTGATGGCCTCGACCACGCCAATAAGCACCAGGAAGGCGATCGGCGTGAACGACAGCAACTGGGCAATCAACACGCCGTTGAAACCGTAGACCCAGCGTGTGGGCTCAAGACCCAGGTGCGTGGCAACGAACTGTGTCACATTGCCCGACAGGCCGAACAGCAGGATGATCGCCAGGCCGATGACAAAGGGCGGCGTGATGATCGGCAGCAAGGACAAGGACTTGAACGCGGAGCGAAAACGTACGCCGGTGCGGGTGAGTACAAGCGCGAACGCCAGCCCGAGCAGGGTCGATAACACCCCTACGGAGATGGCCAGCATCAGCGAGTTCCATGCTACGCCGCAGGTGGAGCGGGAATAGAAACACGCGATGCGCCAGATCTTGTCGTCAGTCAGGCGCTCGAAAAACGGCGCCAGCGCCCAGCCGCCTTTGGTATCGTGAAACGGAATAATCAGCATCTGCAGCACCGGAAAACCGATGAACAGCAGCGTCAGGGCAATCACCAGGCCCAGCGAACCGGCCACGAAAGCGTCGCCAGCGACCATGCCCCGCAACGCCAGGCCGCGCGTCAGCAGGAACAGGAACCCGGCACCGGCGACCAGCGCGCCATACCCCATGCCGAACTGGCGTTGCTCCGAGGCTCCGAACAGGTCTACCAGCCAGGCGGCATTCCAGCCGCGCAGACCAAACATGAAGCCCTGCGCCAGCATGTAAACCATGCCGGTCAGGCCGACCAGGGTCAGCAGCCGCGCCTGCGTCGCTTGTGAATAATCGCGCAGCCCCGCGACGAGCGCGATCGCGCCCAGCACGCCGACCGGCAGCAGCCAAAGATTACGCCCCTGCAACCACAGGAACAGCGCTGGGGCGGCATCACCGGAGAGCGGATAACTGCCCAGCCAGGCGGTGCTCCAGAAGCCGTCCTGAATCGCATACCAGGGCAGCAGGGCAACACCGAATACCACACACAGGGCGATACCGACAGCCTGGCGGTCCAGGCGGTGCGTCTGCACGATGACGGGATGTCGCGGAGCTTGCCTCGGGAGTTAGCGCGGCAACGAACCGATCTCGTCGTCCCACTTCTTGAGCAGGCGCTTGCGTTCAGCCGACGAGCCGTACTTGACGAAGTTGTAGTCGATCAGCTTGATCTTTTTCAGGTCGGGCGCCTTGGGCGATGTCTTGGCCGCCTTGTTCGACGGCACCTGGAACGACTTGACCTCCTGGGCCATGCTCTGGAAATCGGCGCCGAGTGCGAAGTCGTAGAACTTCTTGGCGTTGTCCAGGTTGCGCGCACCCTCCACGATGCTCATCGACCCGATCTCGTAACCGGTGCCTTCACACGGAATGACCGTCTTGATCGGGTAACCGGCTTCGGCAACTGCCACCGCGTCGTGTGCAAACACGATGCCGATGACCGTCTCCCCCGCGCCAGCGGCCTTGATCGGGGCGGAGCCCGATTTGGTGTACTGGTTGACGTTGGCGTTCATCGCCTTGAGGAGCTTGAACGCCTCGTCTTCGCCGAACAACTGCACCAGCGTGGCGAGCAGTGTGTAGGCGGTGCCGGACGAATTCGGGTTGGCGACCTGGATCTTGCCCTTGTAGACCGGCTTGATCAGGTCCTTCCAGCACTTGGGTTCGGGCAGGCCCTGCTTCTTGAGCAGTTCGGTGTTGAAACCATAACCCAGCGCACCGGAGTAGATACCGACGGTGCGCACCTTCGAGGCCACAGCCTGGCTGTTGGCCCAATCCTGCAACTGGGTGCGCATCGGCGACGCATAGGCCTGGGTCAGCCCCTCTTCGGCAGCCTGCAAATGCGGGTCACCGGTGCCGCCCCACCAGACGTCCCCCTTGGGGTTGGACGACTCTGCCTTGATCTGGGCATAGGTTTCGCCCGAACTCTTGCGCGTCATGTCGACCGCAATGCCGGTCCTCTTCTCGAACTCGGTCTTGGCCTGCTGGCACCAGGCGGCGTCAGAGCTGCAATACAGGGTCAACCGCCCCTGGGCAAACGATGAAGCGGCCGAGAACCCCAGCAACAGGGCCAACAAACCGGAAACAGGTGTCAAACGCATGGCAAGCCTCCAATGGATACGCGCCGGAGGGAGTCCGGCAAAGGTACGCGGTACCCCACCGACCTTATGGACGCTACCGGCTCCGGTCAATGCGTGTAAACACGCATGCAGGCGATGAAAAAGTGCCCTGAGCGCCGGTTCATGCCGTGGACGTGGTCGCCGCGATCAGCTGTGCCAACTTTGCCTTTGCCGCACCGGATTCAATGGCGGCGCGGGCCATCACGATACCGGCTGCGATCGTCTCGGCCACATTCGCCACATACAGCGCGGCACCGGCGTTGAGGATCACGATGTCACGCGGCGCACCTTCCTCGTTGTCCAGCACGCCGAGCAACATAGCCTTGGATTCTTCCGCGGTATCCACCTTGAGCGCCCGGTTGCTGGCCATCACCATGCCGAAGTCTTCCGGATGGATCTCGTATTCAGTGATCTCACCATCACGCAACTCGCCGACCATGGTCGCCGCGCCCAGGCTGACCTCGTCCATGCCGTCACGTCCATACACCACCAGCGCATGTTCGGCCCCCAGGCGTTGCAGCGCACGCACCTGGATACCGACCAGGTCGGAGTGGAACACGCCCATCAGGATATTGGGCGCACTGGCCGGATTGGTCAACGGTCCGAGCAGGTTGAAGATCGTCTTGATGCCCAGTTCCTTGCGCACCGGTGCCACGTTCTTCATTGCCGGATGGTGGTTGGGCGCGAACATGAAGCCGACACCAACGGTCTCGATGCATCGGGCAATCGCGTCCGGCGGCAGGTTGATGTTCACACCCAGCGCCTCCATCACGTCGGCGCTGCCGCTCTTGCTGCTGACGCTGCGCCCGCCATGTTTGCTCACCTTGGCGCCGGCCGCCGCCGCAACGAACATGGCACAGGTCGAGATGTTGAACGTATGTGAGCCGTCCCCGCCGGTGCCGACAATGTCGACCAGGTGGGTCTTGTCGGCAACATGCACCTTGGTCGAAAACTCGCGCATCACCTGCGCCGCAGCCGTGATCTCGCCGATGGTCTCCTTCTTGACGCGCAGCCCGGTGATCAACGACGCCATCATCACCGGCGACATCTCGCCGCTCATGATCTGGCGCACGATGTGCAGCATCTCGTCGTGAAAGATCTCGCGGTGTTCGATGGTACGCACCAGGGCTTCCTGGGCACTGATCTTGATGGTGCTGGGCATGGTGGTGTCTCCTCGATTGGTCGATTGGTCGTTTGGTCGTTTGGTCGTTTGGTCGTTTGGTCGTTTATGCGTTCAGGCTGCGCAAAACGCCGCCATGGCTGCAATCGCACGGTCCACGCCCGCGGCGTCCACATCCAGGTGGGTCACGAAGCGCAGGCGATACAGGCCAGAGGCCAGTACGCGGCGGTCTTTCAGATAGGGGATCAGGCTGTCGGCGCGCGCCAGCGCCTGGCCCACCAGATCCACGAACACGATGTTGGTATGGGGCGTCTCGAGTTGCAGGCCGTCGATCCGCTGCAGCCCCTGCGCCAGGCGCAACGCCAGCGCATGGTCCTGCGCCATCCGGTCCACGTGGTGGTCCAGCGCGTGGCTGCCAGCCGCGGCCAGCATGCCAGCCTGGCGCATGCCGCCGCCGGCCATCTTGCGAATCCGCGTGGCGCGCTGCACCAGCGCGCGGCTGCCACACAGCACCGAACCCACAGGCGTGCCCAGGCCCTTGCTCAGGCACACCGACACGCTATCGAAACACTGCGCGATGCGGCGCGCCTCAAGGCGCGGGTCCGAGCCGGTATGCGCCGCCTGCGCCACCGCGGCATTGAACAGCCGGGCGCCATCGAGATGGCGCGCCAGTCCCTTGGACGCGGCCAGCGTGGTGGCCTGCTGCAGATAGTCGAACGGCAGCACCTTGCCGCTCCAGGTGTTCTCCAGCGTCAGCAACCGTGTCACCGCGTAATGGACGTCGTCGGGCTTGATCGCCGCGTCAATCTCGTCCAGCGCCAAAGTGCCATCGGGCTGGTTCGCCAGCGGTTGCGGTTGCACGCTGCCGAACACCGCCGCACCACCGCCTTCCCAACGGTAGGCATGCGCGTTCTGGCCGACGATGTATTCCTCGCCGCGCTGGCAGTGCGCCAGAATCGCGCACAGGTTGCCCTGGGTACCGGTGGCCACGAACAAGGCGGACTCAAACCCCAGCATCGCGGCCAGTTTGTCCTGCAAAGCGTTGACGCTCGGGTCTTCGCCATAGACATCGTCCCCCAGCGGCGCGGACAACATCGCCGCGCGCATCGCCTCCGTGGGTTGGGTGACGGTGTCGCTGCGCAAATCGACAATCGGATTCATCGTGCCTCTCCAGTGTGCGCCCGGTGCTGCCGGCGCGAAAGATGCGGCCGGGGCCTTGCGGGCGTGCCGGTCATGACAGGAAGTTCTTCAGCATCGCGTGTCCATGTTCGGACAGAATCGATTCTGGGTGGAACTGTACGCCCTCGAGCCGCACCTCAGAGCCCAGGCCAGTATGGCGCACACCCATGATCTCGCCGTCATCGGTCCAGGCGGTCACCTCCAGCTCGGCCGGACAGGTCGCGCGCTCGATTGCCAGCGAGTGGTAGCGGTTCACGGTGAACTGTTTCGGAAGGCCGGCAAATACACCGACCTGTGTGCTGCTGATGACCGAGGTCTTGCCATGCATCAGTTGCCGGGAGCGGACGATGGTGCCGCCCAACGCCGCACCGATGCTCTGGTGCCCCAGACACACGCCGAGGATCGGCAGCTTGCCCATGAAATGCCGGATGGCGTCGACCGAAATGCCCGCCTGCGCGGGCGAACACGGCCCCGGTGACACGACCAGTCGGTCCGGGGCGCGTTCGGCGATGCCTTCGAGCGTGATCTCGTCGTTGCGAAACACCTCGACCTGCGCGCCCAGTTCGCCGAAATACTGCACGATGTTGTAGGTGAAGCTGTCGTAGTTATCGATCATCAACAGCTTGACCGGACGGGAGGACGATGTCATTCCAGGCCCTCCTCGACCAGTTCCGCGGCGCGCAGCAGGGCCCGCGCCTTGGCTTCGGTTTCCCTCCATTCGAGCTCCGGCACCGAATCGGCCACCACGCCCGCGGCCGCCTGCACATACAGGTTGCCGTCCTTGATGATGCCGGTGCGAATCGCGATCGCCACGTCCATGTCTCCGGCATAACTGAGGTAACCACAGGCGCCGCCATACAGGCCGCGCTTGTTGGGCTCGAACTGATCAATCACCTCCATCGCATGCACTTTGGGTGCACCGGTCAGCGTGCCGGCAGGGAAACTCGCGCGCAGCACATCCATGTTGGTCATGCCGTCGTTCAAGATCCCCTCGACGTTGCTGACGATGTGCATCACGTGGCTGTAACGCTCGACCGCAAATGCCTCGGTTACCTTGACCGTGCCGGTCTTGGCGATACGCCCGATATCGTTGCGTGCCAGGTCGATCAGCATCACGTGTTCGGCCCGCTCCTTGGGGTCGTTCACCAGTTCGTGCTCGATCGCCTTGTCGCGCTCTGGCGTCGCACCGCGCGGTCGGGTGCCGGCCAGCGGCCGGATCGTTATTTTCTGTCCCTCATCGGTGTTTTCCTGCCGCACCAGAATCTCCGGGCTGGCGCCCACCACATGGAAATCGCCGAAGTGGTAGTAATACATGTACGGGCTGGGATTGAGCGAGCGCAGTGCCCGGTACAACGACAACGGCGACTCGGTGTAACGCTTCTTGATGCGCTGACCCACCTGAACCTGCATGAAGTCGCCGGCCTCGATCATGCCCTTGGCCTTTTCCACCGCACGCAGGTAATCGGCCTTGGCGAACTCGCGCTCAGCCGGGTACGACTGTGTCGGCTTGACCACCGGCGCGCTGACCGAGTACTTGAGCAGATCCTTGAGTGCGCGCACACGGCGGCGCGCGTTGGCATAAGCCTCGGTCTGGCCCGGGTCGGCATACACGATCAGGTACAGCTTGCCCGACAGGTTGTCGATCACCGCCAGTTCCTCGCATTGCAACAGCAGAATGTCGGGGCAACCGAGCGTATCGGGTGGGCAGGTAGACACCAGTTTCTTCTCGATATGGCGCACCGTGTCGTAGCCAAAATAACCCGCCAACCCCCCACAGAAACGCGGTAGCCCAGGGCGCAACGCGACCTTGAAACGCTTCTGGTAATCGGCAATGAAGTCCAGCGGGTTGGCATGGCTGGTTTCGACTACCACGCCGTCGGTCACTACCTCCGTGCGAGCCTCATCGCCAAATCCGGTGGCGCGCAACAAGGTGCGGGCAGGCAGACCGATGAAGCTGTAGCGGCCAAACCGCTCGCCGCCGACAACCGATTCCAGCAGGAAACTATAGGCGCCGTCGCCATTGGCGAACGCCAGCTTCAGATACAGGGACAAGGGAGTTTCCAGGTCCGCAAACGCCTCCACCATCAGTGGAATGCGGTTGTAGCCCTGGGCAGTAAGGCTCTTGAATTCGAGTTCGGTAATCACGCGGCAGGCCTTTCGATACGGCATCGACGCTCCACGCCCGGGTGGTGGTCGTATGCGGTCAATTCAACGCCCGGGAACCGGGCAGGGGGAGGTGTGCGATCAGGCGGTGGCGCCTGTGCCATCGACACCAGGGACCCGACATGCTGCGGGCCCGGACATTCAGTCGGCGCGCGGCAACAGCCAGGCAGGCAGTGCGGTTGCGTCACGCCAGGGCCAGGCTCCCCGGTCACTGCGACCTGTAATGCTGTTGCGGTGAGTGAACATGGCCGCAGTGTATCAAAGCCGGCAGGCACGATGGCAGGGCCTCAGGATCCGGGTCTAGCGGCCCGGATCCAGGCCACCAGCGCCTCGCGCGGCACCGGCCGGCTGAACAGGTAACCCTGTCCCTTGCCGCAACCGAGAGTGCGCATCAGCACGGCCTGCTCGACCGTCTCGATACCCTCGGCCAGGGTGCCCATGCCAAGCGTGCGCGCCATCAGAATCGTGGCCTCGATCAGCACCCGGTGGTAGTCACTGGTCTGCGCCAGGCTGACAAAACTGCGATCGATTTTGACCACGTCGATGGGCAACTCATGCAGGCACGACAACGACGAATAACCGGTGCCGAAATCGTCCAGCGCCAGTGTGACGCCAAGCGCCTTGACCTCGTGCAACCGTGCCTGCATGGTCAGGTCCTGCGCCGCAAGGCTCTCGGTGACTTCGAGCTGCAGTTGCGCTGCGATCATGCCATGGGCCCGCAACGCTTCCTGGATGTCGGACACCAGTGACGGTTCGCACAGTTGGGCCCGCGACAGATTGACAGATACCGTCTCGGGCGCCAGCGCACCGAGCTGGCCCTGCAACCAGGCGAAGTCCTTGCAGGCGGTGTACAGCACCATGGCGCCCAGCTTGCCGATCAACCCGACCGCCTCGGCCACCGGGATGAACTCGACCGGTGACACCAGCCCACGCTGGGGATGGTTCCAGCGCACCAGCGCCTCCATACCGGCAATGCGCCGGGACACCAGATCCACCAATGGCTGGTACACGACGAACAACTCGCCGTCGGGCATGGCGCGGCGCAGGTCGTTTTCCAGGGCCACATCGTCGCGCACCCGCCGGTGCATCGCCGGCTCGAACAAAACGTAGCGACCGCGCCCCGTGCGTTTGGCCTCGTACATGGCGATGTCTGCGTCACGCAGGATCGCCTCCACATCGCCCGCGGCATGGGTCGCTGTGACGATGCCGATACTCACGCTGGAGTTCACGGTATGGGCGCCAATGGTGTAGGGCATGGCCAGCAGGTCGAGCAGCCGCCCAGCCACGACCTCGGCGTCCAGGTCGCCCCGGATGTCGTCCAGCAGCACGACGAATTCGTCGCCGCCGATGCGCGCCGCCATCTGGCTGAAATCGCTGGTGCGCACAAACGAGTCGCTATCGCGCAGGCCCGTCTGCAGACGTTCGGCGATCTGGCGCAGCAGGGCGTCTCCGACACCGTGCCCCAACGTGTCGTTGACCTGTTTGAACCGGTCAAAGTCCATGAAAAGCACCGCGAAGTGGTAGCCGGGATGCGCCGTGTGGCGTTCCAGCGCGGTGCGGATCTGGTCGGTCACGACGACACGGTTGGGCAACAACGTCAGGCTGTCGGTGCGGGCACTGTCGCGCAACGTCTGCTCCAGTTTTTTCTGCTCGGAGGCATCGACGACACAGGCAACTGCGCCCTGGATCTGACCCTGTTCGTCGAGTAGGGGTTCGGAATTGACCCGCACCCACAACACCGTCTTGTCGTCGCGCCGAAAGCCAACCAGTTCACCGCGGGTCGATGCGCCCAGGCGCAGGCTGCGAAAAACCGGCTGTTCCGACAAGGGCATGTCGGACATGTCCTCCCGAATGGGCCGGCCCAGCCGACGCAGCGCCAGGTCGATCGCGTCAAACTCGGTCATCTGGTCGCGCGCCAGTCCCACCATGTCGAGCGCCGCGGCATTGCAGTCGATGACCTTGTTGCCTTTGGAAAAGACCAGTACACCGGTGGGCAAGGCCTCGAACAGGGCCCGGCGCTGGTGGCGCGACTGCACCCGCTCATCAATGTTCGACGCCACGACCACCCACGACACTGTCTTGCCGTGCGCATCGCGCAGCGGCTGTATGTCCACCATGGTCCATATGCGATGACCGTCCTTGGTCACGATCTGGATCTCACCTCCGGAGGCCAGCCCCTGGGCCATCTCGGTGCGGTAGCGGAGTGCCTCGCGCGTCGGGCGCTCCTGGAGTTGCAACAATTGGCCCAGGAACTTGCCCCTCACCTCCTCCAGGGAGTAACCGGTCAACCCGACAAAGCTGGCGTTCACCCATTCGACCTGCCTGCGCGCATCGAGCACGACGACACCATTGGCCGTATGCTCGGCCACCAGCGCCAGCCGGCGCATCTGGGCCGCCTGCGCCTGCACCATGCCGTACTGGCGTTTGACGAATCGGGCCGTGGGCTCGACCACGGCCAGCGCCAGTAGCACCATCAAACCGATCACCAGTGCGGCCGCCCACAGCATGGTGCGCGCGGCCTGGCGGTTGTGCTGCTGGGCCGCCAGACGCGCCTGCTCGGCCAGCGCCAGCGCCAGCGCCCAGGCGTGATAATCGGGCGCCTGCGCCTGGATCGCCTTGATACCGGCGGCCACCTGGGCGTCGTCCGACGCAGCCCGGGCCCGGATCAATGCGTCGACATCGTCGAAAAACGGATCACGCGCCGACTGCCATGCGCGGGCGGTCACCGCGGCCCGGCCGGCCGCTTCCGAGCCGCGCAGCCGCTGCTCCTGCAGCAGTTCTTCCAGGCGCTGTGCCTGGCTGCGCGCGTCGGCCAGGCTTTGCGCCAATTGCAAGGGCGCCGCTTCACTCGCACTTTGTGTTGCCAGCAGCGTCAGGCGCTGACTGAACAGGCGCTGTGCGCCGGCCAGCGTGTTGATTTCGCCGTCGGTGGATCGCAGTTGCTCGTTATGCCAGCTCTGGCGGGCCTGCATGGCCAAAACCAGCGCAATCAGCAGCAACACGCTCAGCATGGCCAGACGCACCCGCATACCTGCGGTGGCGCCAAGGCGCAGCGCCTGCGGGTCGATGTCGATGGTATCCACTGGCCGCTGCAAGCCGGGGACGCTCAGCGCAAGGCGCTGCGCATCTGCTCCATCACCAAGTGGTAATCGGGTTGTCCGAAGATGGCGCTGCCGGCTACGAAGGTGTCAGCACCGGCGTCGGCGACGCTGCGGATATTGCCGATCTTGATGCCGCCATCGACCTCCAGCCGGATGTCCTTGCCGCAGGCATCGATCCGGCGACGCACATCGGCAATCTTGCGCAATGCCGAGTCAATGAACCCCTGCCCGCCAAAACCCGGGTTGACACTCATGATCAGCACCAGGTCGATATCGTCGATCACCCAGTCGAGCACATCGAGCGGCTGCCCCGGGTTGAACACCAGCCCGGCCTTGCATCCTGCGCCGGTGATCGCCTGGATGCTGCGGTGTACATGGCCGCTGGCATCCGGGTGAAAACTGATCAGATCGGCGCCGGCCTGGGCGAACGCGGCCGCGAGCGCATCGACCGGCTGCACCATCAGGTGCACGTCGATCGGAACCGCCATGCCCTGGGCGGTGCGCGCATGGGGCTTGAGCGCCGAGCAGATCATGGGACCGAACGTCAGGTTGGGGACGTAATGGTTGTCCATCACGTCGAAATGGATCCAGTCGGCGCCCGCGGCGATGACGTCGGCCACCTCAGCGCCCAGGCGCGCAAAATCGGCAGAGAGAATGGACGGGGCTATACGGTAAGTCATGCGAGTGGTCTTGTACGGCAGGAAGAATCAAATCGGCATTTTCGCAGTTAGCATAGCGCCATGCCCAAGTACCAGCTTCAAGTTGAAGTGCAACCACAATACCTGCCCGAGCAATCGGCTCCTCAACAAGGGCACTATGTATTTGCGTACACCATCACCCTATCCAATATCGGCACAATTGCCGCGCAGTTAATAGCGCGCAGCTGGAATGTCAACGATGCCAGCGGGCATACCGAGAAAGTCCGGGGTCTGGGGGCGGTCGGACAGCAACCTTTGCTGCAACCGGGCGAAAAGTTCGAATACACCAGCGGGACCCGCCTGCGCACCCCCACCGGCACGATGCACGGGAGTTTTTTCTTCGTGGCCGAGGACGGCGAGCGTTTCGAAGTCGATATTCCGATGTTCATCCTCGATGCGCTGAGCGCCAGTGGCGGCAAACCAACACTGCACTGAGCGATGCCTTGCCGGCCGCGTGCGCGGCGCTCCGGCCTTTTGACGTGACCCACGACAGCACACCTCCATCGATGGGCGAGTTTGACCTGATCGCACGTTATTTCCGCCGCCCGGTGCGCCGTGCGGCACTGGGCGTGGGCGACGACTGCGCCCTGTTGCGGGTGTCGCCCGGCTGTCAGCTGGCGGTGTCCAGCGACATGCTGGTGTCAGGCCGCCATTTCCTGCCTGACGCCGATCCGATGGCGCTAGGCCACAAGGCGCTGGCCGTAAACCTGAGCGATCTCGCCGCCTGCGGCGCACAGCCGCTGGCATTCACGCTGGCGTTGGCGCTGCCCGACGCCGACCCGCACTGGCTCGCGCCGTTCTCGCGCGGCCTGCTGGCGCTGGCGCAACAACACGATTGCGAGCTGGTGGGCGGCGACACCACACAAGGTCCGCTGAACATCTGCATCACCGTGTTCGGCGAAGTTCCCGCCACCAGCGCGTCCAGCCAGGCGCTGCTGCGCAGTGGCGCGCGTCCGGGTGACGACCTGTATGTGAGTGGCACGCTGGGCGACGCCCGGCTGGCGCTCGAAGCCCTGCGCGGCCAGTGGACACTGCCGCCCGCCTTGCTGGCGACGGTTGCAGCGCGACTGCACCAACCGACTCCGCGGGTGGCGCTCGGGCTGGCCTTGCGCGGCGTGGCCAGCGCAGCCATCGACGTCAGCGATGGTCTGCTCGGGGACCTGGGCCATGTACTGGACGCCTCCGGCGTCGGTGCCAGCATCCTGGCCGATGGGCTCGTCACGCTGATGGCCTGTCGTGGCGACACGCTGGACGCCGTCGTACCGCGACAGCACCAGCAGGCATGCGTGCTGGCCGGTGGCGACGACTATGAACTGGCGTTCACCGCAGCGGCGAATCGCCGGGACGCGGTCGCCGCCGCGGCAGCCGCCAGCGCCACCCCGGTCAGACGGATCGGCCGGATCGGCTCGACGCCCGGAATGCGGGTCATCGACGCCCGGGGCGACACGGTCACCGGCGACTGGCAATCATTCGACCATTTCGGCTGACAACGGCCGCACCTGCAAGAGCACAGCATGACAACAAGCTCCACCGATTCCGAAAACCTGCTCGACCAGGCGATTGCTGTGGCGCGCCACAGCCCGAACCAGGTACGCAAGGTCGGCGCGGTGCTACTGCCGCGCGATGGCGGCCCGCCGCTGCAGTCCTGCAACACCTTCCCGCTGGGCGTGCAGGACAACGCGCAACGGCATCTGGGGGACGGACGGCTGATCTGGATGGAGCATGCCGAACGTAATGCGATCTTCACCGCGGCCAGACACGGCCGGTCTACCTTTGATGCCACCCTGGCCAGCAGCTACTTCCCGTGCACCGACTGTGCCCGCGCCATCATCCAGGCCGGCATCCGCCGACTAGTGACGCTGCCACCGGACCTGGACGATCCGGTCTGGGGCGCATCGTTCGGGCCGTCGCACACGATGTTGCTCGAAGCGGGCGTCGAACTGTACCTGTCGCCGCGCGACGCGGCGCAGGTTCATGCCGCCACCCTGGAGCCGAACGGCCCCGTCACGGCGGGATCGTCACCGTCCTGACTTTCTCCTTGCGCAGCAAGTAAAGGCCGCTGGCAATGATAATCGCGCCACCCAGCAGGGTGTAGCTGTCCGGCACGATGCGCCACAAGGTCCAGTCCAGCGCGATGCCCCAGGCCAGCGCGGTGTATTCGAACGGCGCGATCGCAGACGCCTGCCCATGGCGGAAAGCCTCGGTAATGGCCAGTTGCCCGATGAAACCGGTGACAGCCAGCGCCGCCAGGATCCACCAATGGCGCGCCTCGATGTCGACCCAGCCCGGCAGTGCGAGCAGGCCTGCACCCAGCGACAACGAGATTGTGGTCCAAAACACCAGCGTCACGCTGGCGTCGGTGCGACTGAGCACCCGCCCGGCAATGGCCGAGACCGCATAACAGGTGGCCGCCCCGAGCACCGCCAGCGCACCCCAGGAGAACAAGGCCTCGCCATCAGGGCGCAGCGCGATCCAGACCCCGCACATGCCCACCGCGATGGCCAGCCAGTGCACCGGAGCCACGCGCTCGCGTAACACCGGAATCGACAGTATCGTGATCAGCAGCGGCGCGACAAAGAAGATGGTGTACGCCTCGGCCAGTCCGAGATGGCGCAGCGCGAAGCTGAACAAGGTCAGCATGATGATGCTGATCACGCCACGAAAAAGATGCAGCCGCCAGCGCACCCGCAGCAACAGGCCGACCTCGCGGCGCCACACCACATAAATACAGACCAGGGGCAAAGACGCCAGGCCCCGCAACGCCGCCACCTGCAGCGCCGGGTAGGTGCCGATCAGTGTCTTGAGCACGGCATCCATCAAGGAAAACGCACCGACGGCGATCAGCATCGCAACGATGCTTCGCAGGTTGCCGGTCATGGGGCAAGGGCACGGGTCAACACGGCACCGCCATTGCCGCTACAACGCGTACGTGGTCTCGAGGTAGTCGATGATGTCTCCAGACTCGAACATTGCCACAGCAGTGTTCGGGTCTTCGAGGTAGGGCAGTTGCACCCGTCCCCAGCGCTGGAGCAATTCCGCGCGCCGGCCGCCAGCCTGGGGCCGGTAGGGGCCGGGTCGCAGGCGCAAGGCCGCCGGCCCGAGATCGGTCAGTTGCTCCTTGGCCACGTTGTGCAGGGTGTGTCCCAGTTCCAGCTCGGTCAGCCGCTCGCGCACCAGCCGCGAATACGGACTCGACTCGAAGCTCCACAACACCAACCGGCGCCGCGGCCGGCGCGCTGGCCGGGCGTCGATACCGCGACCACCGCGCACACGTGTGCCGAGTCCGGACAGAGCGTCGGCCACCCGCCCGCCCTGGTACGCGCGCGGCGGGGCCCGGTCGGCATAACGGCGAAACAGATGATCGACGATGGCGCCGGCGCCGGTCAGGGTGGCGCCGCTATCGGCATCGACCAGCAGCGGAAAACCGCCATCGCCGGCAATCCGTTCAGCCTTGGGCCGGTAACGCGCGCCACCGACCGGACACGGAAAAATTTCCGCGTCCAGGCCGAGCGCGGTCAACGCCTCTCGTACCTGCCGGCAGGCCGGATCGCCTTCCAGGTCGTACAGCTTGAGGCGCTTTTTCGGCTGCTGCGCAGCATGCACCAGCATCGTGCCGCGCCACAACTCAAACGTCGACAGCAGGGTCGACGACGCGACCCGGGCCTGACGACGCACTGCGGTCGTCATCAGCTCACGGTTTGCGCTGTTCGAGCGTCAAGCCTACCGCCGAACGCGCGGGGAAACCTTTCCAGTAAGTATGGTCGGCCTTGAAGGTTCCGTTCTCCTCGGCAGAAAACTTACCGTCCTTGGCCTTCTCGACCACATTGAGATAGGCGTCCATCGTGGCGTCGTTCTTGAGGTTCCTGCCCATAAAGGCGGTGGCGAAGTGTTGCGCAATATTGTTCATGCGCACGTTGTCCCAGACCGCGTCGATATAGTGCTCGGCGGGGATGAACTTCAAGTTGGGAACCGGCCTGAAGGTCTCGGCCGGTGGTGGCATGGGCGCGGCGGCGTTATGGTTGGCATTCTCGAACGTCAGCAAGTAGCGCGGCGCGTTCACGCTGGCCTCGAAGATGTTCCGCACACCTGGCGCGTAGCCTGATACATCGTCCACGCTGCCGGCCACAAAAAACACCGGTATCTTGATGCCGGCCAGACCAGCCGCATCCCAGAAGCCGCGGTTCCAGCCCCACGGCGCGATCGCCATCGCAACCTTGATACGCTTGTCGATCGACGCCTCGTATTCGGGGTTGCCGGCCTGGCGCACCGCCAGTGAGCCCTGCGGCGCACCCCACGGAAACGCCACGCTGGCGGCGGTGAAGCCCCCGCCGATGGTATTGACCACACCGTAACCGCCCATGGAATAACCGATCAGCCCGGTCTGGTCGGTATTGACCAGGCCCTTGAGCGTGCCGGACGGGTCACCGGCATTGAGCCGCGCCATTTCGTTGAGCACGAACAACTGGTCCAGTGGCCGGTTCAGCAAGGTGCTGCCGAACGCGCCCTGGTCACTGTAGGTGCTGTCGGTATGGTCGATCGAGGCGACCACATACCCCTTGCTGGCCAGGTTCTCGGCCAGATGGCTGAGCAGGAAACGGTTGCCCGGATATCCGTGCGAGACGATCAGCAGCGGAAATGGGCCGGCTGCGGAATCGGCCTGCGCATCGCGCACGGCCCTGCCACGCAGCGTCACCGCCGTCTTGCCGTCACGGGCGAATACGCCGCGGTATTCACCATCGCCAGGTTTGGCAGGGCCGGCCTTGGCCGGATACCAGACTTCGACCGGCAGTGGCCGGTCATAGGTGGGAATCGGCGCGCCGTCCTTGGCCTTGACGATGTCGAGTTGCTTCGCATGGCTCAGCATGATGGTCTTGACGCCGATGGCGTGCGGACCATAGGCTGCCAATGCCGGCGCGTCCGGCCGGATGGTGTCGATGCGGTTGTCCTGGGCCATTGCGAGTGCAGCAAAGCCCAGCATGGCGGAAAGGATCGTGGTCGCGAATACCTGCTTGAACATGCCTGTTATCTCCGGTTGAAAGATGGTGTCGACGTGCCTCGCCTGCGCCGCGGATCCGGGCTGCCAAAACGGGTGACCGGCCCCGCACGCTGCGTGCACCACAGAGCATACCCGTCTGCGACGGTGGGCGCCTGTCGCCTGTGACACTCCACCATAATCACGGGGATGCCCGAATTCGATGCTCCAACTCAGCCGTCCCCGGGCCCTGCCGCGCCGATCGCGCGCCCCGGCGTGCGCTTCATGCTTGCCCACCCGGCGCATTGCATCGCTCTGGGGTTCGGCTCCGGCTTGAGCCCCAAGGCGCCCGGCACGGCGGGCACGGCATGGGCCTGGATCGCATTCCTGGCGCTGCAGCAGTGGCTGACCCCGTCGCAACTAGGGTGGATCGTGGCACTGTCGTTTCCACTGGGGTGGTGGGCCAGCACCGTATGCGCGCGCAACATGCGGGTGCTCGATCCGGGCAGCATCGTGTGGGACGAGATCGCTGCGTTCTGGCTGGTGTTATGGCTGGTGATGCCGGCAGGATGGCTGGCGCAACTGGTGGCATTCGGCCTGTTCCGGTATTTCGACGCTGCCAAACCGGGCCCGGTTGGCTGGGCCGACCGGCTGTTCCATGGCGTCGATGTCGCCTCCGACCCCATGGCCTGGAAGAAAGCCGGTCTGGGCATCATGCTCGACGATCTGGTGGCCGCGGGATGCACAATGCTGGTCATCGCCGCCTGGAGGTGGTGGTGAACGGGATGCCACCGGCCCCGGCCTTGCCGGACCAGGCCGCCCTGTGCGTGGCCGTGGCCAGCGCGCTGCAGGCCAAGGGCTGGATGATGGCCACGGCCGAGAGTTGTACCGGCGGCATGATCGCCGCTGCCTGCACCGACCTGAGCGGCTCGAGCAACTGGTTCGAACGCGGTTTCGTGACCTACTCGAACCAGGCCAAGTGCCAGATGCTGGGCGTCGATGGCGGCTTGATCGACCGTGACGGCGCCGTCAGCGAAGCCGTGGCCCACGCCATGGTGCTCGGCGCCTTGCGCCACGCGCCGGTGCAAGCCGCTGTCGCGGTGACGGGCGTGGCCGGACCGACCGGCGGCAGCGCGGCCAAGCCGGTGGGTACGGTCTGGTTCGGCTGGAACGTCGATGGCGTTATCCACACCGAGATGCGGCGCTTCGACGGCGATCGCACCGCGGTGCGCTACGCCACCGTGACACATGCACTGGCACGGCTGCTGGACATGCTGCAAGCGCACGGCGATCCCGCCACCCCATGACGCAGGATGACGCCGGGCAGCCCCGCGCGGCTACCGGTCGATCGCGCGCAGCGAAAGCCCGGACGGCAAAGCCAAAACCACGCAAGCCGGCAACACCGGGAGCGACACCACGGCACGCCAGCCCCCGCAGGCAGCACTACCACGTCTATGTAGTCGAGCTCGACGATGCGGTCTGGAACTCCGCCCGTTTCCGCAAGGCCAACCCGGACTACCAACTGGGCAAACGGTTCGTCTATGTCGGCATGACCGGCCTCGATCCCGATGTGCGTTTCGACAAACACAAGGCCGGCATCCAGTCCAACAGTTATGTCCTGCGCTTCGGCCTGCACCTGCTGCCCGCCCTGTATGCGATGTACAACCCGATGCCCTACGAAGGCGCACGCGACATGGAAGTCGAACTCGGCATCGGGCTGCGCGAAGCCGGCTACGGTGTCTGGCAGGGTTGAGATGCGCGCGTGACCCAGCGCGCTTGGGCCGACCAGGCCCAAGTCGACCTGCGCATGAACGTTCATTTCGTCTGTCCTATTGGGGATTCGCTGGCGGCCACTTCTGGTGAAAATGAACACCGTCAAGCAGCAGCAACCCGTTTATTTGGGGGCAACCATGAATGCACTGATCAACGCTGTCGATAGCGCCATGCAAGCCTAGTACTCAGACCCAGAGGTATCGGAACATGAAAGCGCGTCTTCGCACCCATGGCCGCGTTGAAAATCCTCGCCATAGCTATGGCTATGACTGCGGTTTGCGCCTTGCCCTGCGCGCGAATCCATCACTTTCATTTTGTTCCGATACTTCTGTGTCTGAATACTAGTCAGCTTCATGCGCGTCGCCGCTGGCTCTGGCTTGCCGCTGCAGCCGCACATCGAGAGCCGAATCCTGGCTTTGCGCGAACAGCGTGTGATGCGCGATACCGATCTGGCGGTGCTCTACGACGTGCAGACCAAAGTGCTGGTGCAGGCGGTCAAACGCAACATCAAGCGCTTTCCGAAAGATTTCATGTTTCAACTTGCTACCGAGGAATGGGCGACTTTGAGGTCACAAACTGTGACCTCAAACACCGGCCGCGGCGGCCGTCGTACCGCCCCAAGGGAAATTGGCCCCCTCGGGGGGCAGGGAGTTACACGCAGTGAACGACCGTGGGGGCCACATTCCCCGCCGGGCCGCCCCAAGGGGAATCGGCCCCCTCGGGGGGCAGGGAGTTACACGCAGTGAACGACCGTGGGGGCCACATTCCCCGCCGGGCCGCCCCAAGGGGAATCGGCCCCCTCGGGGGGCAGGGAGTTACACGCAGTGAACGACCGTGGGGGCCACATTCCCCGCCGGGCCGCCCCAAGGGGAATCGGCCCCCTCGGGGGGCAGGGAGTTACACGCAGTGAACGACCGTGGGGGCCACATTCAAACGACGTTGATCTCGCGCATCGCGCGTCCGTCCAGCACGCGCTGCCAGCCAAACTCCGACAGGTCCAGGGTCTCGAACCGCTGCCCCACCACCAGCTCGGCCAGCGCACGGCCGACCGCGGGAGATTGCTGCAGGCCGTGGCCGCTGAACCCGTTGGCAAACAACAGGTTGTCCAGGTCCGGATGGGCGCCCAGGATCAGGTTGGCGTCCAGCGTGTTGACGTCGTAGTGCCCGGCCCAGGCATTGCCGACGCGGGCGGCCTCGAAACCGGGCACCCTGTGCGCCAGCGCCGGCCACAGCACGTCATCGAACAGTGCGTGCTGCAGGTCGAAGTCGAAACACTCCGGGTCCTGCTCTGCAGGCGGCGCCACGCCGCATAGGAAACCCTTGCCTTCGGGGCGGAAATACACGCCGTTGGTGTCAATCACCAGCGGGCAGTCCGGCACCTGCTGCGGGCTGTGAAAATGGAACACGCAGCGCTTGCGCGACTGCACCGGCAAAACGATGCCGACCGAGCGCGCCAGCGCAGCGGCACCCGTGCCGGCCGCGTTGATGACCGTGCCGCACGCGATGCTGCCGCCATCTGCCAGTTGTACCGCCGTCACAGCGCGACCAACCCGCTGCAGGCCCGACACCCGCGCGGGCCGGTACGTCACGCGATTTGACAGCGCCTTGCGCCGGAACGCCTGCATCAGGCTGTGGGCATCGAGCCAGCCTTCGCCCGACAGGCCGAGCGAGCCACCGGCGAGGTCGTCAACGCGCAGCCACGGAAAGCGGCGCGCCAGCGCGTCGGGCGCCAGCATGGCAACGTCAACACCGCATGTGCGCTGCACCGCATGGTTTGCCTGCAGCGTGGCAAGCCCCTGTGCGCCGGCCAGGAACAGGTAACCGGCCTCGCGGAAACCGACATCGGGGGCCACGCCGTCGACCGACAGATGTGCGTCGATGTGGCGGATGAAGTCGGTGGCGAACTGCGACATGCGGATGTTGCCGGGGGTCGAGAACTGGTGCCGGACCGAGGCCAGTGAACGTGTCGTGGCGCACCATGTATAGGTGGGATCAGCCTCCAGTACCAGCACCGATCCGCTGAACCCGGCATGCGCCGACAGAAAATGAGCGGCTGCGCTGCCCACGGCGGCCCCGCCCACGATCACGACATCAAAATGGTCCATCGCACCTGCAGCCGGAATATTTGTCTGCGTTTCAGCTGAACCGCACCTGCAGCGGGGTCAACGGGCTGTCGAACGCGGCGCTCCAAGTTTCGCCTGCAGCCACCGGGCAGGCATCGGTCCAGGTACCGGTGGTGACGACGTCGCCGGGCAGCAACGCCGGCGCGCCGGGACACTGGCGCAATTCAAGCAGAAAATGGTGCAGCGCGCGCAGTGGGCTGTCCAGCACATTGCTGCCGACGCCACGCTCGACCTCGCGAGTGCCGCAGCGCAGCACGACGCCGGTGCGTGCCAGCAGCGCATCGAGTTGCGCCGCGCTGGAAGCCACATCGCGCACCGCGACCCGGCGACCGACCAGCAGCCGCGCATGTAACGCGCCATCGCGCACCGCATCGGGCGTGGCGAACTTCCACCCGGGCAGGTGGGACTGCACGATCTCGAAACCGGGCGCCATCCATTCAATGGCATCGAACATGTCGTCCAGTGTCGCGTCGGCTTTGGGACTGGCCCGCATGCCGAACACGGTTTCCGGTTCGATGCGTGGCTGGCAGACAGCACGCAACGCCACTTCCCCCTCGCCTTCGCAGAACACCAGCGTGGTGTTCCAGACCGTACCCCAGATCGGCGCAGTCACGTTGTAGCGCTGCCAGATGCCGCGATTCGTGAATCCGATCTTGAAGCCCTGCGGCAACTCACCGCGGTCCAGCCGCAATTGGCGGACTGCGAGCGCCGCCTGATAGGCCTGCGCGACATCATGCGCAGAATCGCTGCCACCTGCTGCGGGCCACGGTTGCCCGTTGTCATAATGTGCGAGTAATTCCGCAGGGGTCATGGGGCTCTCCTGATGGGTGGGCGGATGGCCGGGCTGGCCAGTCGTCGGTGCACGCCCATGTTACCCAAGGAAGGAACGTTCGCGCAGCCGCGTGAATCCGGCAGCGGCCGCCCGCCGATGGCCTGGAGCCGGGGTCATGGCATCGGTCCTGCGACGGGCTTGCGGCTGTTGTTAAACCGGTCCTGCGCGACCACAATAGTTCAACGGAACAAACCAGCACTACAGCAATGAATAACGCATCGCCCGACCAGCGCCTGCTGGCGACGCCATGAAGCAGGATTTCGACTGGGGCCTGATCCGTTCGTTTCTGGCCGCACTTGACTGTGGCAGCCTGCTGGGCGCGGCCAAGGTGCTGGGCACCAGTCAGCCGACCATCGGCCGCCATATCGCCGAACTCGAATCGCAACTCGGCGTGGTGCTGTTCGAACGCACCGGCCGTGGACTGCTGCCCTCGGAAACCGCAGTGCGCCTGGCGGACTCGGCACGCCAGATGGAGTCCGGCGCATTGCAGTTGTCGCGCAAGGTGGCTACGGCGCAAACGCGGGTCACCGGCACCGTGCGACTGACCGCCAGCCAACCGGTCGCCTGCTACCTTTTACCGCCCCTCCTTGCGCGCATGCGCGCGTCGCTGCCCGACATCCAGATCGAACTGATCGTGAGCAACGGCGTGAGCAACCTGCTGCGGCGCGAGGCCGACATCGCCTTGCGCATGGTGTCGCCTGACCAGTCGACCCTGGTGGCGCGCCGCATCGGCACGGTCACACTGGGCGCATACGCGCACCGGGACTACCTGCGCCACCACGGAACACCGACACAACCTCCCGAGCTGTTTGCCCATGCGCTGATCGGCGATGATCGCGGCGACGCCATCATCCGGGGTTTTGCGGCCCTCGGCCATGTGCTCGGCCCCGACCAGTTCATCTTGCGTACCGACGACCTGATCGCCTACTGGGGCGCGGTGCGCGCCGGTGTCGGCATCGGCTTTATTGCCGACTACGTGGCGCGCACCGACAATGACGTCGTGCCGATCCTGCCCATGCTCACCATCACGCCCATCCCGATGTGGCTGGCGGTGCACAGGGAGATCCGGACCAGTCCGCGCATCCGCGCGGTCTTCGACTACCTCGGCGAGGCGATACCGGCAGCATTGAAAGCCCCGGCGCGCGCTGCGCCCGCCTGACATCAACCCAGATTTCCCATTAGCCCCTATGCCTAATGGAAACCATTAGGCCAAGTGATTGATTTAATTGGGGAAATGCTGAATTTCCGGGTAAAGTAGGGCATCGCGATTTCAGTGCAAGGCGCTTTATGGACTTTGAACTTCGGTTTACGGACAAGGAGATCACCGCCTGGGGTGGCATGGCGCTCATGAAACGCATGCTCGATCACATGGGG
>Ga0209491_10002245_pt1 | contig 34863 bp, 30 predicted proteins | sample BON02_FD_187213 | JGI IMG/M metagenome (GOLD analysis project Ga0209491, IMG submission 187213) | Freshwater microbial communities from Lake Bonney liftoff mats and glacier meltwater in Antarctica - BON-02 (SPAdes) (version 2) | ecosystem: Environmental > Aquatic > Freshwater > Ice > Glacier... | reverse complement strand
TGAAGTGGAGCTGACTGACAAGCTGTTCAAGCTGGTTTACTTGAAGGCTGCCATCAGCAAACTGAATTTCGATTACTACATTTGGATCGACGCAGACACCCGGTTTCGGCGCACACCTCGAAATCTGTTGGCGTGTCTGGGTTGTTCGCCCATCCACGTACCGTTGGAACTCAACCTCAGTTCACTGGTGACCGCCGCCGGGCAGGACTCCAATGCGCCCGTGGATGTGGATGCGCCCCGTGCCATTCTTCACGATCTTTCGATTGTTGGTTATGTAAAATTTTTCAAAGACGCAGGCGTGATCAATCCGGTTTACTGGTCGCGCAGCGGATTTTGGATTGTCCGTCGGAACGCCGTCGAGAAGGTGTGTGAGCTGGCCCTTCATTTTCGCGCGTTCGCAAAAGAACGGGAAATTGAAATGGATGTCTCGGCAGGACTGAGTTACGCGATGCAGATGCTTTGCGGCGATCCACGAAAACACTTGGTCTCGGAGCGCCCCGACCTGTGGGCGGATTTGTTCGGCAGCGGGAATGAGCCCTGCAAGTCCGGGAATTTGGAAACGACGCACGCGCTCACCGGAAAGATTCGTCGGGTCGATCCGGCGATTATTCACCAGTCTCGGTCACGGATGGAGAACACAGACCAACCTACGTTGGAGAAAGTGGAAAAGCATGATGAACTTGTCAAAACTACCTGAGGAGAAAGCGACGGGGCAGACACGGCGTTCGGGCCAACGTGGTTTCACCCTGATTGAACTGCTCGTGGTGATTGCGATCATCGCCGTGCTGGCCGGGCTGCTCCTGCCCGTGCTGGGCAAGACGAAGGAACGAGCCAAACGGATCGAGTGCGCCAGCAACCTCCGGCAGGTCACGATGGCCTCCCTGATGTATGCGGACAACGATTCGGGCGGGGCGTTCCTCCCTCAAATCGACAACAACGACAACGACTACAATCCTTTCGTCCCTTCCTACATCGACAATCTGGAGGTGTTCACCTGCCCGTCCACACGAAACCGGATCCGGCCCGACGTTCGCGAGTCCGATCCCGTGACCGGCAAATCCGGTCTCGCTGATCTGATGCACCTGGCCGGCGGGAGGAAAAGTGATTTTGGCCTGAGCTACCAGCCTTACGGGTGGATGGCCTGGCGGACCCCCGCCTACACGGAGGTCAAAGTCAACGGGGCGACGGTGCGCGTTCCGCTGGTCCGGAAAACAAACACCACGGTCAGCAATTACCGGCATTACTGGGACGCGTTCGATCTGAAAGGAACACAGGCCGGGCCGTCGCGCATCTGGCTGTTCAGTGACTACAACATGAGCGGCCAGAACCACTATCCGGACGCGGAGGACAATCACGGTGATGCGGGCAGCAACGTTGGCTTTGCCGACGGCCACGTGGAATGGGTCAACCGGGAAAACTTCATCTTCAGCTACGAGATGTCACAGGACGACAACCGGACCGGCATCGGTTTCGATTATTGAAGTGGGCGGGGGCCCCCTTTTTGGTGCACCGCCAATTTTTTATCCCTCCTTGGCCGCAGGTATGGAAACCCTTTTGAAAGCGGTCTCGCCGTGATTTCTTCCTTTTCGTGCTCGAACTGCCGGGCAACCCGCACTGAGCACGGGAATGACGACGGGGATCGGTGGCTGGAAGCTCCCCCGCATCTGGTTTCCCGCAGCGAAAACGTGCTGTCAAATCGCGACAGGCCGCGCTAAAAACAGTCCCATGTCCCACAACAAATCAGCCCGCTGGATTTCGCTTCTCACGCTTTTTTTCGCGACCGCCCAGATCACACTTTTCGCAGCGCCGCAAACGCACAGGGTCGCCATGCGCGACGGGGTCAAACTCGCGACGGATGTTTACGTGCCGGATGGCGAAGGTCCGTGGCCGGTGATCTTTCTCCGGTTTCCTTACAACAAGGCGTTGGGCGCGGGCGTTGGCCCGGACGCGACCGGGCGCGGTTACGTGTTTGTCGCGCAGGACACGCGCGGTCGGTTTGCGTCCGAAGGTGAGAACCTGCCGTTCGACGCGGACGGTCACGCGGAGGGCAAGTGGGACGGATACGATTCCGCCGAATGGATCGCGAAACAGGAATGGTGCGACGGCAAGATCGGAACGTGGGGCGGTTCGGCGGGAGCGGTCACGCAATACTTTCTCGCGGGCACCGGGCAGACCAACGTCGTCAGCCAGCACCTCACGGTCGGCAACGCGAGCCTGTTCAAGGACGTGGTGTATCGCGGTGGAATTTTCCGCAAGGCGATGATCGAAGGCTGGTTGGATTCAACGAAGTTTGCACCGTATGCGTTGGACTTGTGGACGACGAATTATCCGTACACGCAATACTGGAAAGACCGCGAGATCACGGAACAGTTCGGCAACGTCAACGCGACGGGCATTCACATTGGCGGCTGGTTCGACATTTTTGCGCAGGCGACGGTCGATGCGTTTCTGGGTTATCAGAACGAGGGGGGCCCCGGCGCGCGTGGCCAACAGAAACTGATCATGGGCCCGTGGACACACGGCGTGCTTCAGGACAAGGCGGGCGAGCTGAGTTTCCCCGGAGCGAACACGACCCCGGACAATTTGCATGATTCATGGAAATGGTTTGCGGCCACGCTCAAGGGCGAGGCGAACGGAATCGTCGATGCGCCCGCGGTGACCTACTACGTGATGGGTGCCAGCGGCGAGGACGGCGCGCCGGGCAACGAGTGGCGCGGCGCAGATCGATGGCCACCGTCCGGGGCCATGCCCCGGAAACTGTATCTGCAAAAGGACGATGTCGCGTCGTTTAAACCTTCGGCAGTCTCGGGCAAGGCGCTCTACAAGAGCGACCCGGAAGACCCGGTTCCGTCGATCGGCGGCTATGAGCTGAATATTCCGGGGGGACCACGGGATCAAAAAGCCATCGAATCGCGCGATGACGTTCTCGTGTTCACCAGCGAACCGCTCCAAGCTCCACTCGAAGTGACCGGCAACGTGATGGCCAAAATCTCTCTTCAGAGCGAAGCGCCGGATACGGATGTGATCGTGCGTCTGTGCGATGTTTACCCCGATGGCCGATCGTTCAATATCTGTGAGGGGACGATGCGGTTGAGTTTGAGCAGGAGTTTGGAGAAACAATTGTGGAACTTCCCGGGCGAGCTGGTTGAACTCGAAATCAAGCTGTGGCCGACCAGCATGATTTTCAACAAGGGTCATCGTCTCCGTGTGCACATCGCGTCAACAAGTTCGCCGGCATTGGAGCCCAATCTGCAAAATGGAGAGCCTCCGCGAACTGGTGAACCCCACGCCGCCATCAACCGGGTCTCGTTTGGCCCGGAACATTCGTCCTACTTGATCCTGCCAGTTTTTGAACCTGAGAAGGCGGAGTAGATTGGCCACGAAAAGGTACAAAGATCACAAAAGAGTGGGGACCGAGAACGGCTTTTACTACCACGGAAGACACTGAAAACACGGAATGGAAACATGGGGCCACCCAAAAACTTTTTGCCAGCTCTAATCAGGGCAAGTCTGACCTCCTCATCCACCGAATCCGTTCCCCCGTGTAATCGGTGTTTTCCGTGGTTCAATTTTGTGCCTTCTTGGTGCCAAAAATCACCCCCACAACTGCTTGTCGAGGGCGCGGAGTTGGATGGCTTCGGAGACGTGGTCGGTGGTGACGGCGTCGCTCGCGGCGAGATCGGCGATGGTGCGGCTGACTTTCTGAATCCGGTCGAAGGCGCGGGCACTGAGTTTGTATTCGTCCATCGCCATGCGCAGGAAGGTCAGGGTCTCCTCGCTGAGCCGGCAATATTTCTTCAGTTCACGTGAACCCATTCTCGCGTTGCAACTCACGGCGCAATCTTTGAATCGCACCAGCTGACGATCGCGCGCAGCGATCACCCGCGCGCGAATGACGGCGGAGGCTTCGCCGGGTTGCGCGGAGGCCATTTCTTGGAATTTCACCTGCGGCACTTCCACATGAATATCGATCCGGTCGAGCAACGGTCCGGAGATGCGGCCGAGGTAATTCTTAATTTCGCGCGGGGATGATTTTGATTCGTGCGGCATCTTGCCGTCGGGCGTCGGGTTCATCGCGGCGATCAGCATGAACTCCGATGGAAACGTCATCGTGCCGGCGGCGCGCGAAATGGTGACTTGTCCGTCTTCGAGCGGTTGCCGCATGGTTTCCAGCACGGAACGTTTGAACTCCGGCAGTTCGTCGAGGAACAGCACGCCGTGGTGGGCGATGGAAATCTCACCGGGCGACGGATTGATTCCGCCCCCCAGCAAACCGGCATCGCTGGCCGTGTGATGCGGCGAACGAAAAGGTCGTTGCGTCACAAGCGCCTGTCCGGGTTTCAACATTCCGACGATGCTGTGAATCTTCGTCGTCTCCAGCGCTTCATCCAGACTGAGCGGCGGCAGAATAGTAGGCACGCGTTTTGCCAGCATGGATTTGCCGGTTCCAGGAGGACCGATCATCAGAAGATTATGACCGCCGGCAGCGGATATTTCCAACGCGCGCTTGACGGATTCCTGACCGCGAACGTCCGAGAAATCCAGCGGATCCTCGGGTGGCGCTTCGAACAGTTTGTGTGTGTCCACCTTGACCGGATCGAGCGTGATGGTGCCTTCGAGGAACTGCGCTGCTTCGCGCAAATTCTGGATGGGAATGACCAGCAGGCCTTTGACAACCGCGGCTTCTGCGGCGTTGTCCTTGGGAACGAGCACGCCGATTTTCCCCTGTTTTTTTGCGTTGAGGGCGACCGGCAGAATTCCTTTGCAAAGCCGCACTCCGCCGGTCAACGCGAGTTCGCCGACCATCACAAAATTATCCAGTTGATCGGTGATGATCTGTTCGCTGGCGGCAAGCATTCCGATGGCGATCGGGAGATCAAAGCTGGGGCCTTCCTTGCGAATGTCGGCGGGCGCGAGGTTGATGGTGGTCTTGCCCATCGGGAATTTGAACCCGCTGTTCGTCAGTGCGGTGGTGACGCGGTCCTGTGATTCACGCACGGCAGCATCGGGGAGTCCGACGATGACAATTCGGGTATCACCGTACCCGGCGTTGACCTCCACTTCGACCGGAAACGCCTCAATCCCATTTACCGACGCTGATAACACCCTCGCAAGCATGGGCACGAGTGAACGTCAAAACGTCCGCCGAAAGCAAAGTCTAATGTGGAATACTGTTCCGGAATGAGAAACACCCCTGGGCCGCGCCCGATCTGACGTTCACCTCGAATCCTTGGACTTGATCACCTGGCTTTTGGGAGTTGGCCTTTCGTAGAAGGTCGTTTCGTCGAAGGGGGCCTTCGGATTGAGTAAATGGATGGCTTTCTCGACCTCGGCCTTGAAAACAAACCGTTTGTCCGGCGTGATCATCAACCACCGGAAGAGCCCGCGCCGCTTGCGAACATAGAGCCCGCGACCGATGGAACTGAAACAGTTCGGCCATGATTCGGCCACGCCTTTCGAGTGATCGGTGAGGTAACGGATGTTTTTGAGGGAGACCCAACGGACGGGGACGCCCAGGGCGGTGATGACCAACCTTCTTTTAGCAACCCGGTACCGGATCGTGGGGACGATCAGCAAGACCAGCAGAATGAGTGCAGCGAGACCGCCTGCAATCGGTATGACCATACGACAGAACGGGGTTATTCGTAACGTTGACCCAACCAGAGCAGGAGCACGGGCAGGAGGACACCGAGTCCAAGAGACAGCCAGACGGGCCAGCGGTGAGCGGTTGAGCGGAGTGCGAGGACGATGCCCAAGAGCACCGTAGTGAGCAAGGCCAAAGACATCACCACCACCAGTAATCGGAACGGTCCGGACTCCCAGCCCACCGCCGTGTCGGTGGGATATACCTGATCCACGTGGATCGAAACCATCTTGTCGACAACGCCTTCGGCCTCACCCAGGCCCTTGCGACGGTCAATGTTGACGGTCTGATACCAGCCGGTCGCAATGTAGAAAATCAACAACGGTGCAAAGAAGACTCCAAGATACAGATGCGCCCGCCGGAGTTGCTTTAAGCCAGGAAATTTCACTGTTCAGGTGACGAGGGGATCAAGGTTTTGGGATCTTGATGACTTGGCCGACCTGAAGCGTTTTGGGATTGATCCCCGGATTCGCGGCCATGATGTCCGATTCATACACTTTGACCCCCTGCTTCCGGAACGCCCCGGCAACCGCTGAAATAGTCTGCCCGGCCTGGATCTCGTGCGTGTAGAATTTGTCCGGGGCGCTGCTGGTCGAAGTGCTTCCGCTGTCGCTCGGGGCGGGAACCGTCGCCGCCCGGTTCTGAATCAGACTCTTCATCCGTTCAAACGCCTGATCCACCTCGCGCTTCACCACGGCTTGATCTGCCTCCCGGTTCTTATCGACCTGATAAATCTTGTCGTTGAGCTCCTTGGCGACCTTGTCCAACTGAGACGGCGTGACGTAAGTGGTTCCGCTCTCGTTCAGTTTCTTGTTGAGCCGCCGGTTTTCCTCCTCTAGGGACTGGACACGTTTGCGCAGCACTTCCTGGGAGGCGAGCCCCTCCTCCATCTGGGAGGAGAGTCGCCGCCAGCGTTCTTCCTGCTGCTGTTGCTCGGCGTAAGCCTGTGCGCCGTAACTCGCCTGCGCCATTGCCGAACGTTCGGCGAATCCAAGTATCAACAGGCTCACAAACAAGCTGATGGACAATTTCATAGTGTCGACGATACGAATGCAGTATGGACGGTGCAAGTGCAACTTCTGTTCGGTTTTCCCGCGACCGTCGGAGCCGCTGCTCAAATCGCGGCCGGCGGATGATGGCGTTAAGAAATCCGCGCAGATGCCGTTATACCGTCGACAGGCCTGTCGTGCCGCCCCCCGCGTCTCTGCGGAACTTGACGGATGGGTGGCCCGTCGCTAGGTTGCCACATCGATTTTGATTCTATGAATGTTGAAAATTTCCTGATTCCCCACGTGGTGGAACAAACCGGCCGCGGCGAGCGCGGATATGACATCTACTCACGTTTGCTCGTGGATCGCATCGTGTTCCTCGGGACGCCCGTGGATGACATGGTCTCAAACGTCATCATTGCGCAGCTGTTGTTTCTGCAAATGCAGGATCCGAAGAAGGACATCCATTTCTACATCAACTCCCCGGGTGGAAGCGTCACGGCGGGTCTCGCGATCTATGACACCATCCAATGGCTGTCCTGCGATGTGAATACCTACTGCATCGGCCAGGCCGCGAGCATGGGTGCCGTGCTTCTCGCAGCGGGCACCAAGAATAAACGGTATGCTCTGCCGAATGCGAACATCATGATCCACCAGGTGCTTGGTGGAGCGGAAGGTCAGGCCACCGACGTCGAGATTCGTGTCAAATACATGTTGCGACTGAAACAACGTCTGAACGGCATTCTTTCCCATCACACCGGTCGGGACATTGATATCGTGGAGAAAGCCTGTGACCGCGACAATTTCATGACCGCCGAGGAAGCCAAAGATTTCGGACTCGTCGACGAAGTCGTGAAATCGCGTAAGGAAGTTCCTGCAGTTGACGAGAAGAAATAACCTGTCGCTAACATGGCTCGTTCTAACAACATCACGCTTTGTAGTTTTTGCGGAAAATCCCACTCCGAGGTGCGCAAATTGATTGCCGGCCCCGGGGTGTACATCTGCGACAGCTGCGTGCTGCTGTGCAAGAGTGTCCTCGACAAGGAACTCAGCTCCGACACCAAGACCGCCGGGACCTCGCTGGTCAAAGTGCCGAAGCCCGGCGCGATCAAAGCCGAGCTGGACCGCCACTGCATCGGGCAGGAACAGGCCAAGCGCGCGCTCGCCGTCGCCGTTCACAATCACTACAAACGCATCTCCGTCGAATCCATCGAAGCTCCGTCCGATTCGGATGCTCCGTTCCGCCGCGGCTCGGACGAGGTGGAGCTGGAGAAGAGCAACATCCTGCTTATCGGGCCCACCGGCTCCGGCAAGACGCTGCTCGCCCGGACCCTTGCCGGGATGCTCGACGTGCCGTTCGCCATCGCGGACGCGACTTCTATTACGGAAGCCGGCTACGTCGGGGAGGACGTTGAGAACATCATTCTTCGCCTACTGCAAAATGCGGACTACGATGTGAAACGCACGCAGATGGGAATCATTTACATCGACGAAATCGACAAGATCACCCGCAAGACCGAGAACGTCTCCATCACGCGCGATGTTTCCGGTGAAGGCGTCCAGCAGGCGCTATTGAAAATTCTCGAAGGCACCGTGTGTAACGTCCCGCCTCAGGGTGGACGCAAACATCCGCAGCAGGAGTACATACGCGTGGACACCACAAACATCCTGTTTATCTGCGGCGGCGCTTTTGTTGACTTGGACAAAATCGTGCAGCGCCGGATCGGCAAGCGCGTGATGGGCTTCAGCAAGGAGGACAAGTCGGTGGTCGGGACAGAGCACGACAAGCTGATTCACAAGGTCGAGCCCGAAGACATCCTTTCCTACGGCTTTATCCCGGAATTCATCGGCCGTCTCCCGATGCTGACCGTGCTCGACGAACTGACCGAGGAACAACTCGTCCAGATCATGACCGAGCCGAAGAACGCCCTCGTCAAGCAATTCGGGAAACTCCTCGCCATGGAAGGTGTCGAGCTGGAATTCACCGTCGAATCCCTGCACGAAATCGCCCGTCAGGCCGCCACCAAGGGCACCGGTGCCCGTGCGTTGCGCAGTCTGATGGAGAAGCTGATGCTCGACGTGATGTACGACATCCCGGATTCCGACGACATCGAGTGCGTCAAGATCACCAAGGCGGTCGTGCTCGGTGAACAGGAACCGATCATCCAACGCAAGCCCTCCCAGGCCGCCGCCTGATCCCTCCCCAGCAACGGAAACTGTTTGCCGTCCGGAGTCTTTCCCCATCTACTCCCGCGCATCGATGAACCCAACATTTGTCGCCAAAGACTTCGTCGCAAATGCCGTGCGCGACATCCCACGCTCCGGCATCCGTGATTTTTTTGATCTCGTACAGGGCGTGCCAGGCGTGATCTCGCTCGGCGTCGGCGAACCCGACTTCGTCACCCCGTGGCACATCCGTGAAGCTGCGATTTACGCGTTGGAAAAAGGCCGGACCGGCTACACCGCCAACCTCGGTCTGCTGAAACTGCGCGAAGCCATCACCAAACATCTCGCCGAGAAATTTCACGTCACCTATAACCCGAAAAATCAGGTGCTCATCGCGGTCGGTGTCAGCGAGGCGATGGACATCGCGTTTCGCGCGATCATCAATCCCGGCGACGAGATCATTTATCACGAGCCGTGTTACGTGAGTTACGCGCCCGGCATCTCGATGGCCGGCGGCGTGCCGGTCGGGGTGTCCTGCAAGGCGGAGAACGGATTTGCCGTGACGGCGGCGGAGATCGAAAAAGTCATCACACCGAAGTCAAAGGCGCTCGTTCTGAATTTCCCGACCAACCCGACGGGTGGCACGATGCTGCGCGGCGAACTGGAAAAGATCGCCGAACTCGTGAAACGCCACAACCTGGTGTTGATCACCGACGAGATCTATTCCGAGCTTACGTTTGAGGGCGAGCACGTCTCCATCGCGTCGTTGCCCGGCATGCTGGAGCGCACCATTTTCCTGCACGGATTTTCCAAGGCCTACGCCATGACGGGTTTCCGGATTGGTTACGCGTGCGGACCGGTGGAACTCGTCGAGGCGATGATGAAAATTCATCAGTACTCGATGTTGTGCGCGAGCATCATCAGCCAGGAAGCGGCCCTTGAAGCGATCAAGAATGGCGAGCCAGCCACGATCGAAATGCGCGAGCAGTACAAGCTGCGCCGCAATTTCATTGTGAACTCGTACAATGAAATGGGCCTGCCCTGCCATCTGCCGCGCGGCTCGTTCTACGCGTTTCCGTGCATCAAATCCACCGGCCTGACCTCGAAGGAGTTTGCCACGAAACTGGTGGAGCAGGAAAAGGTCGCCTGCGTTCCCGGCAGCGCGTTCGGGCCGAGCGGCGAAGGTTATTTGCGCTGCTGCTTCGCGACATCGATGGAGCAAATCCAAGAGGCCGTGGATCGCACCGCGCGGTTTGTGAAGCGCCTGTAGCGCACCATTCGTCCAGGAAGCACGCGAGACGCGCGCGGTCCCCGTTTGAACGGAACCGATCAGGCTCTCTCAGCTTCCCTTCACGGTGTGCCGCCCACGCATGAAGCGTGATCATGACGCGTTCGCCCGCTTCCAAAACTCCGTTTCATTGGGAATCGTCAGCAAAATCCGCGCGGCATCACTGATGCTAAATGCTGTTCATCACGCAATCGAAACCCAAGAAAGAGAGCGATCATGAAAATTCTTTCGCCATCCAAACATCGTCGGGCACTCACAGCCGTGGAAGTTCTGGTCGTTGTCGCAGTTGTCGCGCTTGCAATTGTCATTCTACTGCCAATGTTCGAACGGCACGCACATACTCGGTCACCCCGCATCAGCTGCGTGGGCAATCTCAAACAAGTTGGCCTCGCCTTCCGGATCTACGCTAACGACAACAATGACCTGTATCCGATGGCCGTACTCGAAGCAGACGGCGGCGCAAAAGAAGCAGTGGAACGCGGCGAGATGTTTCGCATCTTCGAGGTCATGTCGAATGAACTGTCAGATCCAAGAGTCGTCATTTGCCCGGCGGATGATCGCACTGCGGCAACCAACTTCAGCAATTTCAACAACTCGCATGTCAGTTATTTCGTTGGGCTCGACGCTGTCGGCACCAAGCCCGACATGATTCTGTCCGGTGATCGGAACATCGCCATCGATGACCAGTCGCTTTCAGGAATCGTCAGCTTGCGAACGAACGCAACCCTCGCCTGGATGAAGTCCATTCACGAGCACGCCGGGAACATCGGTCTGGCGGATGGCAGCGTTCAACAGGTGACCACGCCAATGCTTTACCAGCTGTTGAGAAACAGTGGTGACGGTGAAAACCGGATCCTCTTCCCTCAGTAACTTCTGGTCGGGCGCAAGAAAATGATTTGAACGGTTCCTTCATTGGGTCGGCCGGCAAATCTTAGAGTGCGCCGGCAGAGCGCAGCGGCGACGGCGCTTTCGCGCGGACGGGGAGGCTCCGTTTGTGTGAGTGGGCTTCGTGCGTGCGAAAGCGGTGCTGAAGCCACCGCACTCCAAGACGCTGCCGCGATTGGGTTGGGCGCTCATCAAACGTCGCGGAGCGTCTGGACTACGGCGCGTTCACCGCAGCTTTTTCAGAAACGCAGCGGCGACGTTTCCGTCCGTCGGACCGTTGCGTTCCCCCGCCTCTCGCTTTCAAACGCACCCGATTACGCTCACTCTCTTGCGTCCGCACTGCGCCTGTGCCAACGTCTGCCCACGGGATCCCGACCATGAATCAACGTAGGCAAATCGCCGGATTCACATTGATCGAACTGCTGGTGGTGATCGGCATCATCGGCATTTTGGCGGGGTTGATCATGCCGTCGCTGGGCAGGAGTATGCGCCAGGCGAAACGGATTCAATGCGCGAACAACCTGCGGCAGATTGGAATCGCTTTTCAACAGTTCGCCGACCTGAACCGGAACCGGTATCCGATGCAGTTACTCGAGTTTTCAACTGCAACGAATACCGCCGCCGAATTCCTCGAGCTGACGGCAGTTCCGTTTCAAGAAACCGCCCAGGAACTGGCCTCGCCGCGCCTGCTGGTCTGCGCTGCGGATGCCGCTCGCCAACCGGCTGAATCGTTTTCCACGCTGACTGACGACAATATCAGTTACGTCGTTTCGACCATCGCGCGACCGGGCGACGCCACGACGATGGTGGCGACCGACAGAAATGTCGTCCGATCAAGTCCGGATGAAGGAGAGCCTGGCTCAGGCGGAAGAATCGAATACGGCAAGGACCTTCACGATCTGCGCGGCAATGTGCTGATGGGGGACGGCCGCGTGGAGTGGGCGGGCGGAGTGGAATGGACAAGACCGCCGGTTGCCAATCCGCTTCCGACCAACACCGTTGCGGTCAAGAATCCGGTTGTTGAAGTCCGGCCGGGTGAAGGCGCCGCACCCCATGTTCCGCCGGTCTCGACGTCGACGAAATTCAATCAAACCACCGCAGTTCCGGATTCCACCCGCGCAGAACCACCGGCTCCGGAGATCGTCGAAACCGGGACGAACATCGTTGTGCAAACCCAGTCGCCGCCGCGCGAACCGCCCCCGGTCTTCTCGCTCATCCCGGCGGGCGACGGGTCGCCGCAGGCCGGCAGAAATTGGTGGTGGCTTTTGCTGCTGCTGTTGGCGGCGGTGATCTTCTGGCTTCTCCGAAGTCGCGGACGGCGTGATCCCAGCATCGGGCGGATGACGGAGTTTTACACCGGTGCCGCGATCAACGCCGATGCGATGCTGGCGACGTTGGCAGAAAACCACATCGCGACCCGTTGGGAATATGTGCACGCGAAGCAGCGTGAGCATGAGGACGAAAACACGCGCCCGATGCGGATCTTTGTTAACAAGTCGGAGGTCGAGACCGCGAACCAGTTGTTTTCCGGTGAACAATCGGAATGATGTCCGGCGCGAGAATCAGGTTGCAACCGGCCAGAGGTTTGCGAGCTTTCCCGGATAGCCGGGCCACAACACGTTCAGCAAGATTTCATTTATGACAGCGACCAGATCCATCCCGTCCGCCTCCGTATTCATCGCGTTTCTGAACCGGTTTCCCCGGTTGGTCGCCGCCGGTCTGCTGGTGGTCGGCACCGGAACGGCCCGGGCGCAGGATCAGGCTTCGTATGGGGAACTTGCGGGAGAATTGTTGTGTGGCGGCCTTGAGGAAATCGTGGTCGGCCTGACGAATCTTAATGACGGCACCCTTCCCCACGAGGCGAAGGCCCTGCGCAAAGAGCTGGGCAGATTCCGCAATCGGCTGGACCTGTTCGCGTTTGCGTATCCGACCGGTCCGGGGAAGGACAAGTTTCTCAAACTTCGCGAGGACGTGGACAAGGGCTACGAGCGGATGGGGAATTTCAAGGATTTGTTCGATACGCAACGAATTGACCTGGCTGAGTACGATCCTGGGAAGGACAAGTGGTCAAAAGGGGTTCGGCCGGAAGCGTTGGTTTACCCGGATCCCGCCCGGGTGTCGGATCGTCGGAAGAAGGTCCTGAAGTGGCGGGACAAGTTTGTCGAACCGGAGCAGCTCGCGGCGTATCAGGCCTATATTTGCGCGCCGGACCTGAAGCAGTTTCACGAACGGCTCGCCAAGGATCTGTCGCGTTTCTACTGGGGCGGCGACGAGGGGATCATGCCCCGCGGCGATCTGAGTGGGATTGATAATTTTCGCGCACTTGCGGCGGAGCTGCTCGACCGTTCCATCGTGAGTTATCCGGCCGTGCTGGAGCTTCGGCATCTGGAGGGAGAAGTGGCGGTGCAGTTTCACGACTTCCGCAAACGGGCGCGGTCGGTGGTCAAGATAGCCGATGACATCGACATTCTGCCGAAGAAAAGCGCGAAGGCGGACGACCTGCACGAACTGATGGACGACATCGACGACGGCTACGGCGACGTGAACGATATCATCGTGGATCTGGAGCTGGCGGTGGAGTCCGGCAACGAAGCAAAAGCGGCGAAACTCCGCGCGGAAATCGCGACCGAATGGGAGACGCTCCGCGAGTGGCAGACCAAGAACCGCGTGGAGCAGCAGATGACGGAGTACGCGGCGCTGCTTCGTTCGCTGATCCGACCGCGGCCGTGACGCGTTCGAGTGTTTACGACTCGACTTTTGACCCGCGGCTTTCTTAACTCCCGGCACTCATGGCGCAGGTTTCCATCACGAACTGTCTCAAGACCTTCAAGGGATCGAAGAAGCAACTCGTTCACGCGGTGAACAATGTTTCCATCGAAGTCGCCGACCGGGAGCTTCTCGTGCTCGTCGGGCCGTCCGGCTGCGGCAAGACCACGTTGCTGCGCATGATCGCCGGGTTGGAGGAGATCGACGGCGGCACCATTTCCATCGACGGGCGCGTGGTCAACAATGTCGAACCCAAGGACCGCGACATCGCGATGGTGTTTCAGAACTACGCGCTGTATCCGCACATGACCGCGTATGACAACATGGCGTTCGGGTTGAAGCTGCGGAAGGTCGCCAGGCCCGACATCAAGGAACGCGTGGGTGACGCGGCGAAACTTCTGGGGATCGCCGATCTTCTGGAGCGTTACCCCAAGGAGCTTTCCGGCGGACAACGTCAACGCGTTGCCGTCGGTCGCGCCATCGTTCGCGATCCCAAGGTGTTCCTTTTCGATGAACCGCTTTCCAATCTCGATGCCCAGGTGCGACTCCAGGTGCGCGCCGAGATCGCCCGTCTGCATCAGCGCCTGCAGGCCACGATGATTTACGTGACACATGATCAGGCGGAAGCCATGACGCTTGGCGATCGCATTGCCGTGATGAAGGACGGCGTGCTTCAGCAGATCGACAAGCCGATGAATATTTACGACAAACCGGTCAACAAATTTGTCGCCGGATTCATCGGTGAACCGCAGATGAACTTTATTCGCGGAACGATTGTGCGGAAAGAGGAACAGCTGCGATTTCTGGAGAACGACGATCTGGATCAACCGGCGCTCCGCGGGTTGGCGGTATCGTTGGGCGCCGCAAACGCCAGTTCGTTTGGGTCGCGCGTGAACAAATCCGTCTGGCTCGGTTTCCGGCCCGAGCATCTGGAGATCGCGACGAACGGGAAGCCCGAGATCGGGAGGGTGGGCATAGAATTCGTCGAACATCTTGGCGCGGAAAGCTGGGTGCACGTGAAATCGAAGAACCATGATCTGACGCTGCGCTGCGATCCGGGGAAGGTCCCGACTGGAACTGGCGAATTGGATCTTTCGGTCGACGCGGCTCATCTTCGGTTCTTCGATGCGATAACTGAAGAGGCTTTGGGTTGAACCCGGTCGACTTTCGGGATTGAGCCACCTGACAAGTTGACACGCATGCACTGCTTCTCTAGTTTGCATTCATGCCGCAGCAAACCGTTCAACACACGATTCGCGGGATACCCGCCTCCGTGGACAAGGCGTTGCGTTCGCAGTCCAAGCGGGTCGGCAGCAGCTTGAACCAGACGGCTGTCGAGGCGTTGGCGCGCGGGCTGGGGGTGTCGGATCAACCGGTCATTCATCACGATCTGGACAAGCTGGCTGGAACCTGGGAGGAAGATCCGGCGTTTGACGGGGCCGTTGCCGATCAGGACCGGATTGACCCGTCACTTTGGAAATGAGAGTCGCGCTCGACACCAATCGTTACGTGGATTTCTGTCGTGGTGAACCGGTGGCGGTCAGTGTGATTCGACAGGCCCATCATATTTTTGTTCCGTTCGTTGTCCTGAGTGAATTGCGCGCGGGGTTTCTCTGCGGCAACCGAAATCGCCAGAATGAAAGAATACTGACGCGGTTTCTGAGTTCAAGTCGCGTCAGAATCCTGTCCGCCGACGAACAGACCACTCACCACTACGCCCGCGCGTTTCAGGAACTGCGCGAGCAGGGAACACCCATCCCGACCAACGACCTCTGGACCGCCGCATTGGTCATTCAGCACAATCTTAGTTTGTTCGCCAGAGACCGGCATTTTGACCATTTGCCACAGCTGGTCCGAATATAGTCTCCATACCCATTGCTCATGTCGCTCCCGTCACACGAAGAACATCACGACCTCGGCGCAACGTTCATGGAATTGAATGATGCCGAGGCGGTGCGGCACTACGGCGATTTCGCGGCCGAGTACCAAAGTTTGAAAACGGCCGCCGCTGTCCTCGACTTCAGCTTTCGCTCGCGACTTGTTTTGATTGGCGCGGACCGGATTCAATTTCTCCATAGCCAATGCACCAACGATATCAAACGTCTGGGCGCCGGCCAGGGTTGTTACACCGCCATTACCAACAACAAGGGCCGGATGCAGGGCGACGCAAATGTCTTCGTGCTGGCCGATGAGATTCTGCTCGATTCAGAACCTGGCCAGACGGGCGCGATGACCAAACGTTTCGAGCAGTTCATCGTGTCGGACGATGTCGAAATCGTGGACGCGGCGCCGCACTACGGATTGCTCACCGTGCAGGGGCCGAAAAGTGCCGATGTGATTCTGTCGCTCGGACTGGAAACCGAACTGCCAACCGAACAGTTTGGCTCGGTGAAATGTGCTGTTCCCGTGATCGGTGAACTGTACGTGGCGAGCAACCCGCGCTTGAGCTCGGCGGGATTTGATCTGTTCATTCCGGTGGCGTCGATGGGTGTGCTGATCGACAAACTGGTTACCGCGACCCGGCGCGTTGGCGGCGGGCTCGCCGGGTGGGAGGCGTTTGACATCGCCCGGATCGATGCGGGCATTCCACGATTCGGAGAGGACATGACCGAGGCCAATCTCGCTCCCGAAGCGGGGATCGAATCCCGCGCGATCAGTTACAATAAAGGCTGCTACATCGGTCAGGAAGTGCTGAATCGACTCCGCACCTTCGCGGAGGTGAGCAGGAAGCTCTGTCGCCTGAAGGTGTCTGCAGATCCCGCGACTCCGCCCGAGCCGGGCACCAAACTACTAAAGGACGGAAAAGAAGCGGGTACCCTGACGAGCGTGACCGGGATTCCCGGCGGCTCCGTTGTCGCCCTGGGCTATGTGCGGAAGCAGTGGCTTGGCTCACCTCAAGTTTTTCAACTGCCGGACGTCGGTACTGCGGAATCCACGGGCGGGCCGGACTGAATGATCGCGGGCGGCTCATCAGCCGGCCGTCAGTTCGGTGGATCCGAACTGAAATTCGACGCTGCGATCAGCGCGTTCCAGAATCCCGACCACTTCGCCAAGAAACCGGGAGATCGTGTCCGCGTGCGTCCGCGCGTGCAGGCTCGCGCCGACCGCGCGATATTGGCCGCCACCCGCGAGCGCGAACGGAATCATCAGCTGATCAGCCAGGTGTTCGCCGACGGGCGCGGCGCTCGCGAGAAAACCCGCACATCGTCGATGACGCGTTCCACGACTTTGCCGGACGGCACATCGCGTTCCCCGAAGCTGGTGAACACTTCGCACACCGATTCACATTCAATCTCGACCATCACCGCGTTCCCCGGACCCGTGCTGTTCTTGGCGGATACGATCCGGATGGCGTCGTCCGGCCAGTTCAGTTTGTTGCGGAGCATCTGCGCCTGCCGTTCGCCGATATCGGGCGGCAGATGCGCGACCATGACTTTTCCGCGTTTCGTCTTCACTTCACCGCGCGACAGCAACTCGATCGGCCGAAGCTTTTCAACCGGCTGAATGGCCACGCGAAACCGCCCGCCACCCGCCGGATAAAAACCGGGCCGCTCCAGCTCCGCAGTAACGGTCGGTCCCATTCGGTTCAAGATCGGCAGAAACGCCTTTTCCAGAAAATCAAACGTCGGCGTCACCGGCGCGGATCTGATCTTCGCGCGCACCGAGTCGTGCGGTTTCGAGCTCGGCATTGACGCGTGCGATATCGGAACGAAACGCGGCGACCCGGGAACGGCTTTCATCGAGTTCCTGCGCGGGGATCGTGCCCGCATTGGCGGAGTTGGCCTGCTCACGGCGTTTCAGCAACTGCTCTGCGAGCTGCAATTCGGTGGCGGTGCTTTGCCGTCGGGCTTCGAGCGCGTCGATCTCGGAGGGACGTGAACCCTTCCGCAGATCGGCCAGCAGCGATTCGGATTTGCGAAGTTTTTCCTGCGCTTCCTGAAGTGACAGCACCTCGGGTTCGGGATCGAGAGCAAAGAGCGGTTGACCCGGTTTCACTTCGTCACCGCGTGACACCTGCAACTCGCGGAGAGCGCCGCCGTAAGGAGAGGCAACGTAAACATATTCTGCCTCCAGATAACCCTGAAACAGTTCGGGATCTTGCTTCTCGCGACACGCCGTTGGAATCAGCGCAAGACAAAGCGCGGCCAGGCCGGACAGGAAGCGGCGGGCGAGTTGTCGGACGGAACAGAATGGCGGGTTCATGCTAAACGTGTGACGCGTTGGCATGGCTGCCAGTTCAAAGGACCGTGGTTCAACGTTGGCGAACGCGACATCGCCGATGAAACCAGTTGTCGTTTCCGTGTGCAGCACAATCTTTGCGCGATCTGCTGGAATCCGGTCTGACATTTGGGAGGGGGCGCACGCGTGTGCCTCCCTTGGTGCATGAATCCGGCGGCGTTTCTATTTGGAAAGCACGGTCACGAGATGGCTCATTTCCCCGGCTACTTCAGATGCGTCTTCGACGGTGTTCGCAATTTCTGTTTTCACGAGTTCGCGGAAACGTTTGCGCAGCCGATGAATCGCGACTTTCACCGCGCCTTCATTCAGGCCGAGCCGGTGTGCCGCGTCAGCCTGTGAATCGGAGCCACCACCGGTCAACCACGGTTTCAGGATGTTGAAGTGCTCCGCGTTTCCAGCCGAGGTAAAGTCAGCCGACAGTTGCTTCATCGCGCGATCCAGCATCGTCATCGCCCACTGCCGGTCAAACTCCACTTCGGGAGGATATTCCTGCGTGGCGGGCGGGTCGATGCCGGGAGAGGTGTCGGTGCCGACGTCGATGGAAACATGCTCCGCCCAGGCACCGCGTTTGGCGGCCAGCTCGCGGTCGTGACGATCAGCGATGAAATGCTTCACCGCGCCGAGAAGATAGCTTCGAAACCGACCACGCGCCCGGTCCGCGCCCGCCAGGGAATTGCGTTCCAGCAGGTGGGCGAAGAACTCGTGCGCGAACTCCCGTGCACGATCATCGTCATGGAAGCGTGCGCGCAGAAATTTTACAACCGGTTCATAATAGGCCGAACACAAATCACTCAACGCCGCGCGCGCCTCCGACGATTCGCCGCGAGTGGCGAGCACCCGCGTCCATTGCGTGGTGGCGAAAACGGCATGAGCTGGGATCGGGTCCGTCACGGATTCGTTTCCGTCGGGGCGTCGGACGCGATGCCGCGGAGCCAGTAGGTGTTCTGCGGCCGGTTGTAGAGATCCCAGCCCTTGTCGCCCATCGTTTGTTGGATGGAGCGTTCGGTCTCGGCGCGGACCGCCTGGAGCGCGGCCTGGCGTTGGTCGGGTTGCAGGTCCTGGTTGCTCCGGATCTGGTTCGCCTTGTCCTGGGCGATTTTCTGCATGTCGTACACGTTGATCGCGATGGACGTGTCCAGTTCGGCCTGTTTGGTGATCCGCGTGAGCTGCTGGTAGCCGAAGTCCTGTGCACGCTCGTACTCGGCGTAGCGATCGTCGCCGAGCGCATTTTTGATCTGCTCGTTCAACTGGCTCTGCGCCTCCGTGCGCGCTTTTTGTTCGGCGGTGGTGGCGTTGAACACGGCGGCGAGCGAGTGTTCTTCGTCAAAGGCCGTGCGCAGTTTGAATACATCGAGAAACTCCTGCTCGCTCGGTTCGAAATTTGGGAGCTGCATCCGCATCATCATGGCGGTGGTGGAGAACCGGAGCTGGTAATCGAGAAACTCCTCCGGGGTAAGAACTGCCTTGATGGCGTTTTCCATTTCCTTCTGGGCCTTCAGAATGGCCGAAGGATCTGACATCGCGTCTTTCGCACCATCCATGATTTTGGATTGGCGCTCCGTCTGGATTTTCACGACCTGCGATCGCTTCTCCTCGGGCAGGAAGCTGAACATGGTGTCCATCGGATTGCCGCCCGCCGTGGCCATTAATAGTGCGTCCATCGGATTGGGCTCGATGCCGAGCGCGGTCAGCACGCCATTCTTCTCCTGTTCCAGCGCCCGCACTGCCTTTACGGTTTCGGGATCGCCCATGATGGCGGCCATCGGGTTGCCGGTTTTCCAAAACTCGAACTTCTTGGGCTCGCCACGCGCCTGCTTTTTCTTTTCCGCGTACAACTTATTCACATCGGCGATGATGATGTCGCGGATGGTTTCCTCGGGAACGCCGATGGAACGAAGGTTTTTGATATACTCCCGGTAGTCGGGTGATTCCACCGTTTCCCAGTTGAACTGGCGAACCACAGTGTTGGTCACGGTTTCGGCGGAGGGCGATCTGGTGGCTGAATTCGGCCGGGCTCCGGCGATCCCGGAATCCACGGTTTCATCCCGCGTCACGGTCGGTTCCACGGCGGGTTGCGGGCGGAGAAGAAACGCCGCGAGCACGATGTTGAGCGCGATCGACAAGACGAGCGGGATCTTGGTTTTCATGATCGGAGTGTGGGCCGGCGCGTTAACCAAAGCAGTTACAATTTCACCGTTGGAGAATCACGGTTGCTGGGACGGTGCCGTCTTGATGTTGTCAATCACCGCGCTGGGGTTAGTTCGTTCGAGCACGGTCACCAGTTCCGGTATTCCCAGCACCCAGACCCGCAGCCTGTCGGGCCCGTCCCGGGCAATCTCGAGTTGACCTTTCCGTTCGGTCAGATTGACGAGCACGCGGTTGAAGTCCTGCGATTCGATGGATTCAAAGAGCGTCCAGGGATTCCTGTCTCGCTCAAACCGCCAGCCTTCCGGGCTGAGCCAGCTCATCATCTCCCGTGGAGCACTGATATTTTCGAGTTCTTCGTCGGTCAGGGAACGACCGTCGTCAAGCATCTCCACCAGCCGGTAGCTCCCTATCCACCAGTCCTGCGAGTCCACCACCTGCTGCGCAGCGGTGCTGCCTTCCGGAGCTTCCGATTTCTGCCAGGCCAACATCGTGATCATGACACTGATCACCAACAATCCGATCGGCAGAACGATCAGCACGATGATCAGCCAGAACACCCGACGCGGCCAGGGGTTGTCAGTTCTCGGAACGGGGCGTTCACCCCTGGTCATGCTCCAAATCATTAGCAGGAATCCGGCACTAATTGTCAGGATGCCTCCGAAAAGCACAGCCCATCTGAGCGGGAATTCCACTCCGGATGGAGTCCATGTCAGGAGAAACCCCAGCCCGGTCACGACGAAGGCGACCGACATCCTCCACGGCGACACTGCCCTTAAGAATGCCGGTCTTGATGACACGGTCAGCAGTTGGTAGGCGGACGCTGGCAACAACACCGAACCGATCCACGTCAGCGGTACGAACAGCGCCTCCGGAAGATCCGGGTGCCATCCGCCTCGCTCGGACAGCATGGAAACCAGAAAGAACAGTCCGAAGGCAACGGCGGGTATGGAGAGGAGCGCTCCAACCACACCGACCATTTCAAGCCCGACAACGGTGAGTCGCTTGATGTCGTCGCTGTCGGACGTGGTCGCCTTTTTCAGCTTACGGAGTGTGAACCACCAAATGAACGGCACCGTCGCGCAGGAAAATACCAGCATCAGGGGGAGACGGTCTGGAGATGTCAAACTCGGTGTCAGGGCCACGACCAATACGACGCAGAAATAGAAACCGACGCACGAGATCGACGCCGGAACCCGCCATGAACTGATGCGTTCAATGAAGTCGGAAAGGACCGCATAGTCCGATCTCGCCTGACCCTGAGCGTCGGCTTTGAATGCGGACCGTGGCCGGGTTCCGATTGTCTCCACCTGCGTCTTGAGTTCTCCCGCGCTTTGCTGGCGTCGTTCGCGTTGCTTTTCCAACGCGCGTAGAACCACCTGATCGACCTCGGCATTGACCGGCGTCTTGCTCGAAGGCGGCGCGAACTTTCCGACAGGCAGTTCCCCCGTCAGCAATTCGTAAAACACCACACCGAGTGAATAAATGTCAGCGCGATGATCAACGGTGCCAGGCTCATCAATCTGTTCCGGGGCCATGTAGTGCGGCGTGCCGAGCGAGGTGCCGGCAACGGTCAGGTTGGAATCGGATGACTCCTGGAACGGCGACATTCCTGTCGCCGGGTTCTCTTTGGATGGGGCTTCTCCGGGCGACAGGAATGTCGCCGCTCCCTTTTCCATCAGTTTGGCGATTCCGAAGTCGGCGATTTTTACGCGACCTTTCGAATCGAGCAGGATGTTTTCGGGTTTGATGTCACGGTGGAGCACGCCTTCGTTGTGGGCGAACTGAAGTGCCTCACAAATCTTGGGAACAATCGACAACGCCTGTTCTGCGGTGAACCGGCTGGCACGCATGGCCTGGCGCAGGTTCACGCCGTCGACAAATTCCATCAGCAGATAATAAAATCCGCCCGACTCGCCGAAGTCAAAAATGCCGACGATGTTCGGGTGATTCAGCCTGGCGAGGAGTATCCCTTCACGCGCAAACCGCCCGGCAAACTTCGGATCCTCCGCCAGATGTTGCGGCAGGATTTTTATAGCGACATCGCGTTCCAACTTGGGTTGGCGGCCGCGGAAGACGAATCCCATGCCGCCCTGGCCGATCAATTCCAGAATCTCCAGATGTGGAAACGCCGCCGCAACTTCTTCCACGGTCGGTGGAATGCGGTGGGTCTTTGCGGCTGAAACCGTTCCGGTCTCGGTTTGGATGGACGCCCCGGCGAGCAGGCATTTGGGGCACATTCCTTCAGGCGCGCCGGTCGGAATGGCGGCCCCGCACTGCGGACAGGTTTTCAATTCAGCATTCATCCTGTCGTTTCCTGAGGATTTCCAGCGATGAGGTTACACGGATTTTTCATCTCTTACCAAAGCGCGCTGGGATGCGATCCCATTTCTGCCCGGAACCGCACCCAGGGCAAGACTTATGAAGCAGTGGCAGGCAGGAGGTAACGGCTGAAGGTGGCGGCGAAAATCCAGCAGCAAGGAGCATTTGACCCCTTGCCGCCACTTCGCTAGGTTTTTCCGAGTCTCTCTGAATTCAAACGGCACTCCGTCGTCACAATTCTGCTCTGCCAGATTATCATGTTCCGAACCGTTCCATTACTTGGCTGTCTCGTGTTGACTCTGCTCGTGCTGTCCGGCTGCAAACCGTCGGATGCCGGTGCCGGCAAAAGTGACGCCCGTCCGCCCGCACAAGTCGTAGCCGTGCCCGCTGTCCGCGAGACCGTGTCTGAAACGCTTTCTCAAATTGGCACCTTGGCCGCCAACGAACAGATCGAGATCAAGGCCGAGGTGGACGGCACGATTCAAGAAATCAATTTCTTTGAAGGCGAACGCGTCGAGGCCGGACGGCTGCTGGTGAAGCTGGACGAAACCAAATCAGCCGCTTCCCTGCAGGAGGCCGAGGCGAATTTCGCGCTGAGCAAAAGCAATCACGCCCGCGCCCGCGATTTGCTGAACGACCGGCTCATCAGCCAGCAGGAATTTGATCAAACCGCCGCCTCCTTCGCCGCCAACGATGCCGCCGTGCAGCTGCGCCGCCGCAACATGAAGGACGCCGTGATTCGGGCGCCGTTTGAGGGAATTGTCAGCACGCGGATGGTCAGCCCCGGCCAGGTGATTTCCCGCAATACCACGTTGACCTGGCTAGTGGATCTTGATCCGGTGAAGGTGGAGATCAACGTGCCGGAACGTTTCCTGAGCCAGGTGCTTCCGGGGCAGGACATCGCGGTGAAGGTGGCGGCGTGGCCGGGCGAAGTGTTCAACGGCAAGGTGTTTTTTGTCGCACCGTACGTGAATCCGGAAACGCGGACGATGCTCGTCAAGGCGTCGTTGCCCAACCCGGATTTGAAGCTGAAGCCGGGCATGTTCGCGAGCATGGACCTGACGTTGGAAGTGCGCCCCAACGCGATCATCATTCCGGAGACCGCCATCAATCAGGTGCTGGACGGCAACCGTGCCGTGATCATGGTGGTCGATACTGACAACGTGGCGCAGAAACGGCCGATCAAAATCGGTCTGCGCCTGGAAAGCCGTGTCGAAGTCATCGAGGGCGTAGAAGAAGGCGAACTCATCATCGTCGAGGGCCTGCAAAAAATCGGCCCGGGCATGCCGGTCGTGCTGGCGCCGAAGGAGGCCACGCTGCCTTACCTCAGATCCCCGGAAACCGCCCCGAAATCCTAGCCGATCAAACTCATGGACTTGCCACGTCTTTGCATTCAACGCCCGGTGCTCGCCTGCATGATGAACCTGGCGTTGGTTCTCTGTGGCATCATCAGCCTCACCCGTCTGCCGGTGCGCGAACTGCCGGACGTCGATCCACCGATCGTCAGCGTCAGCACGGTGTTTCCCGGTGCGAATCCGCAGGTGGTCGAAACAGAAATCACGGAACGGCTCGAAGAAGCGATCAACAACATCGAGGGCATCAAGACGTTGAGCAGCGAAAGCCGCGAACAGGTTAGCAACATCACCATTGAATTCGATCTCTCCCGCGACATTGACCTTGCTGCGCAGGATGTTCGGGACCGCGTTTCGCGGGTGCGCGGCCGGTTGCCCGAGGACATTCTGGAGCCGGTCGTTTCCAAGCGCGATGCGGACTCGTCACCGATTCTCTGGATCGGTGTGGCCAGCGACCGTTTTACCCCCATCGAGCTCACCGACATTTCCGAGCGCCTGATGAAGCCGCGCTTGCAGACGATTGGAGGAGTCAGCTCCATTTTTATCGGCGGCGAGCAACGCTTTGCCATGCGGCTCTGGCTGGACGCTGAAAAAATGGCCGCTCACAAGGTGACGATCATTGACGTGCAACGGGCGCTTCGTGAACAGAACATTGAACTGCCCAGTGGCCGTGTGGAGAACCGCGAGCGCGAAATGACCATTCAGACGCGCGGTGAACTGGAGACCGCCGAGCAGTTCAATCAAATCGTTCTGCGCACCGATGGCGATCGCATCGTACGGCTGCGGGACGTCGGCGAGGCGAAGGAAGGCGTGGAAAACGAGCGGACCATGGCCCGCAACCGCGGCCAGCCGTGCATCTTTCTTGGCATTGTAAAACAATCCAAGGCCAACACCGTGAAAGTTGCCGACGGGATCAAGGCCGAACTGGCGAAGATCGTTCCGCTGCTGCCGCAGGGGATTTCCGTGGACGTCAACTACGACGAATCCGTTTTTGTGGCGAAGGCCATTGACGAAGTCTGGTACACGCTGGGCCTCGCCTTTGCCCTCGTAGTGCTGGTGATCTACGTTTTTCTGCACAACGTCCGCGCAACCTTGATCCCGGCAATCGCCATCCCGGTCAGCATTGTGTCGACGTTTGCGGTGCTCTATTTCATGGGTTATTCGGTGAACATCCTCACCATGCTGGCGCTCGTGCTGGCCATCGGCATCGTGGTCGATGACACGATTGTCGTGCTGGAAAATATCAGCCGCCATATCGAGGAAGGCATGAAGCCGTTGGACGCCGCCTTCTCCGGTATGAAGGAAATCAAATTCGCGGTCATCGCAACCACGGTGGCACTGGTGGCGGTCTTCATTCCGCTCGCGTTTCAAACGAGCGCGACCGGCCGGATGTTCGTGGAGTTCGCGGTGGCGATCTGCGCGGCGGTCGTCGTCTCGACCTTTGTTGCGCTGTCGCTGTCGCCGATGTTGTCGGGCCGCATCCTCCGACCGGTGGCCAAAAAACCGGGCAGTCTGGTGCGCGTTTTTGAAAAATCATTGCACTGGGTCACTGATCATTATGTGTCGGCGATGACCCGATTGATCAACTTGTCATTGCCGGTGCGAACGCTGGCCATGCTGGTATTCTGGCTGGGCATCGGCTACGGGAGTTTCTGGTTGTGGAATCACCTCGAGGGAGACTTCCTGCCCGAGGAAGACAAGGGCCGGGTGTTCACGTTCCTGATCGCTCCCGAAGGCAGCACGGCGGAATACACCGACCGCATGTTGCGCGAGATGGAGGGCATGTTGGAAAAGGTTCCCGAGATCAAAGTCTACGGAGCCATCGTCGCCCCCGGATTTTCCGGTCCCGGCTCGGCCAACAACGCCATCGTTTTCATTCACTTGAAACCACGGGAAGAACGCGAACGCAGCGTGCAGGAAATCGTGCGCGGACCGGGGGGCCTGTTGCAGCAGTTCATGCAGAACATCGAGGGGGCCATCGCCATCCCCAGCATCCCCAAAGCCATTGAACGTCGCGGCGGTTCCCCTTTTCAACTGGTGATCCAGGGCCCCGACCTGAAGGCGCTTGATGGGTACGCCAATTCCTTGCGCGACCGGCTCCGGGGTGAAGGCTGGCTGGCCAATGTGCAGAGCTCATTTGAAATCAACAAACCGGAGCTGAGTCTTTCGATCGATCGCAATCGCGCCGCCGCGCTGGGCGTTTCCATTGCCGACATTTCGCGCACCATGCAGATCATGTTCGGCGGGCTGGACCTGAGTTCGCTCAAGAAAGACGGCAAGGAATACGAGGTCATTGCGCAGCTTCAACGCAGCTCGCGGTTGACGCCGCAAGATCTTGATCGGCTGTACGTCCGCAACCAGCTCGGCGATCTCGTGCAGCTGAGCAACCTCGTGACGACTGAGGTCGATGTCGCACCGAACAAGATCGAGCACTACGACCGGTTGCGCAGTGCAACCATCAGCGGTTCGCCCATTGATATCACCATCGGCACGGCGTTGGTAAAAGCCGAAGCCATTTTGAAGGAAACCCTGCCGGACGGTTTCACCTATGCCTGGTCGGGCGAAGGACGCGATCTGAAGGACGCTGGTCATGAATTTTGGTGGGTGCTGCTGCTGGCTTTCATCATCACTTACATGGTGCTGGCCGGTCAGTTTGAGAGCCTGGTGCATCCGCTCACCGTCATTCTCAGCGTGCCGTTGGCCGCCGTCGGCGCATTGGGCGCATTGTGGTTGATCAGTTTCTTCGGTGTCATTGGTTGGATGCCCGTGTTGCCCGCCATGAACATCAATCTGTTCAGCCAGGTGGGCCTTGTCCTGTTGGTGGGATTGGTGACCAAGAATGGCATTCTGCTGGTGGAGTTCGCCAATCAACTGACCGGCAAAGGATTGTCGCCGCACGCGGCGATCGTGGAATCGGGCAAGGTTCGTTTGCGTCCGATTTTGATGACCGCCATCTCGACCATCGCCGGCATTCTTCCGCTGGCGGTCGGTTTTGGTGCGGGAGCGGAAAGCCGTCGGCCGATGGGCATCGTGGTGATCGGCGGTATGCTGACGAGCACTTTCCTCACGCTGTTCGTGATTCCGATGGTCTACACCATCTTCGCGGACATCGCCGCGCGACTGCGACGGAAACCCGCCATCGAATCGACGGATCTTGAAGCGTTGCCCGTGAAGTGACGCCGCGGTGTTCTGCGGGCGCAGTCCGAAACGGGCTTCGCCAGCCCGGGGTGTTAATTGTCTGACGGGGCGGTCTGCTCGCGCCCAATTTCAGCCAGGGAAGAGGTGATCATGGTTCCGACCGCGCTTGAGATCCGCTTCACCACCAAGTCGGTCAGTTCGGCCGAAGTCACGCCATCGGGGCCGGTGCCCAAGTCGTGCAGTTCGATGTCCGGTGCCGCGAGCGTGATGATGCGGTTCCCGAAAATTGAAAGCTTGAGATGCACCTTGGCACCGGACAATCGGAAATGGTTCACCTGCAGTTTACGGTTTGAACGGTCCCGGTCCTTCTCGCCGGTGTAGGCCTTGATGTTCTGGAGGATGGTGCCCAGGTTGTTCGCGCTGGTCCCTCCTTCGAACGCGATCTCGGGGGCGGCCACCAGAATGGAGTCGATGATCAATTTCTCGGACCACATCGACGAGGGCCGGATCTGGATCAAGGCGCGATCCATCTTGACGGCAAAATCGCTGGTGTACCCGTCGGGATTGCCAATCAACAACCCTGTGATGCTGCCGGTTCCGTCGAACGGGCTGATTTCCACGTCCTCCAGAGTGAACGTCGTCCGGGTCATTTGCGGTCCAACGGTCTCGACGCCGGACTTCACGATCAGGTCCAGCGACATCGCGACGACGGCGAACGCGATCACCAGCAGACCGGTGATCCCCGCCAGCACACCGAGGATGAGTTTCTTTTTCTTCATTGCAGACAAGACGGCGACGCGTTCAGATGACGGCGCGCCGCTGCACCGAACGTTTGGCAGCGTGCCGTGATCTGACTGAATTGCAAACCGGATCGACTTCATCTGAGTTTCCGGTAGTATTCGGGTTGCCTGTTGAATACCGACGCACTGCCATGAATGTTTCAAAAAATGATTTGAACCGCCGCCAGGCCCTGCAAAGGGTCGCCCTGGCCGGAGCGGCGCTGCCTCTCCTGCGGCTGTCCGGAACGGCGGCGGAACCGTTGTTCAACCAGACGGCTCCGCCCTACCCGGCGAAGCGCGAGTTCGCCTTGGAACAGCGGGACCGGCTGTTGCTGGAGGAGATTCAGAAGGCCTCGTTCAAGTTCTTTTGGGAGAACGCGCATCCGAAGACCGGCCTGATCAAGGACCGCAGTTCTGCCAACGGCCCGGACGAACGCACCGTGGCCAGCATCGCGGCGACGGGTTTCGGGCTGACCAGTTATTGCATCGCCTCCAGACGCGGCTGGGAGTCCGGCTCTGAGCTCCGGGACCGCGCCCGGCGGACGCTGAGGTTTCTCGTGGAGTGGATGCCGCAGGAACACGGCTTCAACTACCATTTTGTCGACTGGTCGAACGGCCGCCGCGTTTGGAACAGCGAGCTGTCGTCCATCGACACCGCGATTCTGCTCAGCGGAGTGATCATGTGCGGTGAGTTCTTCGCGGACGCCGAGATCCGCGATCTCGCGATCATTCTCTTCGACCGGGTGGACTGGGAATGGATGCTCAACGGCGGCGACACGTTGTGCCACGGCTGGAAGCCGGAGACCGGATTTCTTCCGAACCGGTGGGATCACTATTCCGAGCTGATGCTCCTATATCTGCTGGCGATCGGAGCGGATTCCCATCGCATCTCGGTGAAGACCTGGGACACGTGGCGCCGGCCGATATACAATGAGGAGGGGCTGCGTTACATCGGCGTGAAGGCGCCGTTGTTCGTGCACCAGTACGCGCATGCCTGGTTTGATTTCCACGGTGTTCATGATCGTTACACCAACTATTTCGACAACTCGATTCTCGCCACGGAGGCGCATCGGAGATTCTGCCTGAAGCTCAGCTCGGAATTTCCGCACTACAGCGAGGGATTGTGGGGCATCACTGCCTCCGATTCGATCAACGGCTACACGATCTGGGGCGGACCGCCGAGGATCGGGCCGATCGACGGCACCGTCGTTCCGTGTGCGGCCGGGGGCTCGCTTCCGTTCCTGACCAAGGACTGCATGCGCGTGCTTCACTATGTGAAGAACACCTACAGCGATCTCATCTGGAAAAAGTACGGGCTGGTCGACGCGTTCAATCCCCAGACTGGCTGGGCCGCGCGGGATGTCATCGGCATCAATCTCGGCATCACGATGTTGATGGCAGAAAACACCCGCACGGGATTTGTCTGGGATATCTTCAAGCAGAACAAACATGTTCGGCAGGGAATGGAGCGCGCCAAATTCAAGCCTGCGCAGCACGTGCGGACGAATCAGTACCGGGCGCAGTGAATACCGGCGGCCGTCGACTTATCATGCCGCCGTGCGTGCGTTTGAACGCGAGGGGCAGGTAGGGACCGACGCTCCGCGCGGTCCGTCGATGGACTTGGAGATGCGCAGACGGATTTGCGCCTGATATATTTTCATACCCGTCCGGCTTCCGGCGTCCCGGACCCTCCCACCGAACGTGGCCTCTTGTCTTGCCCCTCGTTTTCAATCACACCACGCCGCCGTGCGTGAATTGACTTGATCCAGCGCTCTGCTAGCCTGCGATCCGAAATGGCGCCGGACGATCCCGATAAACCCAAGTTCCTCGCGAGCTACCGCAAGCTGGCGCGGGAACGAATCCACCATTCGCTCGGAGACGTCTGGGCCGGACGGGTCGTGGCGTTCGTTCAATTTTGGGAGCTGGTCATCACGGGGTTTGTCGTGAACCGCTGCCCGGTGCGGGCGACCGCGCTGGCGTACACCACGTTGCTGGCGCTCATCCCCATGTTGGCGGTCGTGGCCAGCGTGTCCACCGCCGTTCTGAAATCCCAGGGCCGCGAACCCATCGACAAGGCGGTCAACATGCTGGTGGCGCAGATCCTTCCGAATCTCGGCGTGTCGCCGACCAACGCGACGGAGCAGGCAGCCACGAAGAGCACGGTACCAGCTTCGACCGGAACGGCGGCGTCCACCAACCGGTTTGAGATTTCCGCAGATGCCAAACTGGTCGCCGCCGACACACTGGAAAAGAACAAGGCGCAGATCGTGAACAGCATCAACGAATCGCTCCAAAAAATTCAAAGCGGCTCGCTGGGAGTGACCGGAATGATCGGCCTGATCGTCGTCGCCATCATGTTGTTCAGCACCATTGAAACGACGTTCAACGACATATGGGGCGTGCGACACGGGCGCTCTTGGGTCTCAAGAATCGTTCAATACTGGGCGACCGTCACGCTCGGCCCCCTGATTCCGTTCGCGGTGCTTTCGCTGGGAATCGGGGCGCGGCTGAAAGTGGATGATCTCGTGGAAGGCCTCTGGTTCCACAAATTCCTGACCGAAGATTTCCTGCCTGTGTTGATCCTGAGCCTGGGGTTCTCGTTCTTTTATCAGCTGATGCCGAACACGCGGGTTCGTTGGATGGCCGCATTCGTCGGTGGCGTCACCGCCGGGGGTCTCTGGCACCTGAACAGTTATCTGAACGTCATCTTCGTCTCCAAGGCCGCGAACTTCGCCAACATCTACGGCGGCCTCGCGATGATTCCCATCTTTCTCGCCGGACTTTATGTCTCCTGGCTGATTCTTTTGTTCGGCGCACAGGTCGCGTACGCGTTCCAAAACCGGGTGGCGTACCTCCAGGAGAAGGAGGCGCAACAGATCAACTTCCTCGGGCGGCAGTACATGGCGCTTCGCATCATGACGTTGCTGGGGCAGCGCTTCAATGACGGGACCGGCAAGGCTCCCGGCAGCATCGAGATTTCCCAGCTGCTCCGCGTTTCGACCCGGCTCGTCGACCAGGTCCTGAAGGCGGTCCGGACGGGCGGGCTCGTGATGGAAACGACCGGCGACGAGATCGGGTACACGCTGGCCCGGCCGCTGGACAGGATCAGCTGCCACGACATTCTGATGGCGATGCGGACGGCCAACGGAAACATGGCTACGTCGTCCAGCGACTACGCGAAACAGGTGGTTGACGACCTGTTTGCGCGGGTGTTGAAGGCCGAAAAAACCGTGTCCCAGGCCACCTCGTTGAATTCGCTCGTTGAGCAACTTGGCCCGTATCCGACCGGTGAGGATCCGGAGAAGCAACCGGCAACCACGGTCGCGCAACCTGCCTGACGGGCGTTCCCCAATTCTTAAAATGATCATAGGACTTCCACGCGAAATCAAAGCCGACGAACACCGCGTCGCGCTGCTCCCTGCCGGGGCGTATCAACTCACGCAACGCGGGCATCAGGTGCTCGTCGAGCGCGCCGCCGGTGTCGGCAGCGGTTATCCTGACACCGAATACACGGACGCCGGAGCCAAGGTCGTCGACGCTCATGAGGCCGTGTTCGAGGAAGCCGATCTTGTGGTAAAGGTGAAAGAACCGCAACCAAGTGAAGTCCCGCTCCTGCGCAAAAACCAGATCCTCTTCACCTACCTGCACCTCGCCGCGAGTAAATCGCTCACCGAGGGGTTGATGAAATCGGGGGTTACCGCGCTCGCCTACGAAACCGTGGAAGTCAATCGCCGCCGTCCGTTGCTCGAACCGATGAGCGAGATCGCCGGTCGCATGAGCGTGCTCGTCGGCGGCTATTTTCTGGCGAAACACAATGGTGGAAAAGGCGTTCTGCTGGGCGGCGTCCCGGGGGTGTTACCGGGCAAAGTCGTTGTGCTCGGTGGCGGCACGTCGGGCATCAACGCCGCGCGGATGGCGCAGGGTCTCGGCGCGGACGTGACCATTCTCGACGTCGATGTCGAGCGCATGCGGTTCCTCGACATTTCGCTGCACACCGCCCACACGCTTTACTCAAACGAAGCGCACATTCTCGAATTGCTGCCGTCGGTTGACCTGTTGATCGGCGCGGTGCTCGTGCCCGGAGCGAAGGCCCCGAAGCTGATCAGCCGCAAGATGCTGGAAGTCATGAAGCCCGGCAGCGTGCTGGTGGACATCGCGATTGATCAGGGCGGTTGCGCGCAAACGTCGCGACCGACCACGCATCATGATCCGACCTACGTTGAGGAGGACGTGATTCATTATTGCGTCGCCAACATGCCCGGCGCCTACGCCCGCACCGCGACGCAGGCGCTGACCAACGTCACCTATCAATACATTGAGATGATCGCCGATCTCGGTCTGGCCGATGCGTGCAAAAAACAGCCCGCTCTGCTCGGTGGAATCAACATCATGAACGGCGGCATCACGTGTGAAGCGGTGGCGAACGCCCACGAACTTCCCGCGATCAAACCGTTCGCAGAATGATTCGTTGCATGCCCGTCCGGTTGTTTACCAACGCCGGTGTGGAGCGCGACTGTGTCGAAGACCAGCCGCAGAAACTTGCAAACCTGCTGCGGCTGGCGCTTCGCACACAGCCGCGCTCCGTCAAAGTGGCAACAAAACGGAAAGGCACGATCCGTTGATCTACGACGCACACAACCATTTGCAGGACCCGCGGTTGTCCGACTGTCTCGACGATATTTTGTCTGTGTGTGAACGCGAAGGCATCTCGCGAATGGTGGTGAACGGAACGCGGGAAACGGACTGGCCACGCGTGCTGGAACTCGCGCGACAGCATCCGATCGTGCTTCCGAGCTTCGGTTTTCATCCGTGGTATTTGGGCGAACGCACCGCCGGCTGGCAGGACAATTTGTTGCGCCATCTCGACGCGATCCCGTCGGTGATCGGAGAGATCGGACTCGACCGGTGGATGGAGAATCCCGACGTCGAAGTGCAGGAGGAAATGTTTCGTTGGCAATTGCGACTCGCCGTCGAAAGAAATCTGCCGGTGACCATCCATTGTCTGAAGGCATGGGGTCGGCTTGATCAAATCCTGCGGGAAGAACCGCTGCCGAAAAAGGGCTTCCTGCTCCATTCGTACGGCGGCCCTGCGGAGATGGTCGAAGGGTTCGTGAAGCTCGGCGGCTACTTCAGCATTTCCGGATACTTCGCCCACGAACGGAAGACGAAGCAGCGGGAGGCGTTCAAACGCGGGCCACCGGATCGGCTTCTCATCGAAACCGATGCGCCGGACATGTTGCCCCCTGAATCATTGGTGCAGCATCGGATGATCGATCCGGCGACCGGGGGCCCCGTGAACCACCCGGCAAATCTCAAAGCCATCCACGAGTTTGCAGGCGAATTGTTTGAGGTCCCGGTCGATTCGCTCGCGTTGCAGGTGGGGAAAAACTTTCACCGGCTCTTCGGGTTTTCCTGATCACGCGCTGGCCAAAGCAGGGAACGACGCGGATTGAATCGGGGCGGCGCACAAACGCAAACAAGCTGAGCGGGAACTGTTTAATTGAACCACGAAGGGACACGAATAAACACCAATGGGGACGGGATCATTGGTTGCTGGTGGGAAACACCATCCTGTTCACCAGATGGGGCCTTTCGCCGATTGTCCAAAAGAATGCCGGGGCTTCCTGGATTCGTGTCCATTGGTGTCCATTCGTGGTTTTCTAATGCATTGTTGGCTGAGACGCAGCGACTGTCGAGAGAGGTGGCTGCTGACTTCGAGACGTGGGGACGGTGGAAATGAAAGAGGCGCAAAACCAGTTCCTACGGTTGCTTGGACAAGTGCCTGCGCGTCTGACGGCTGAACAAACGCACCCTGTGCTGAACTGTCAGTCGCACAATGTGCCCGTTCTTCGGGCGGCCCATCTGCTCAAACCACCGGGCAGCCCGGAACCGAACAGTGTGAAGTTCTTTGCTACGTCGGACGCAGTAAGAAAAGTCGAAGGATCGGGCGTGGCTGCCGAAGGTGACCAACACTCTGTATCAGCACTGGCAGCAGAAGAACGGTGCGAAGCGTTCATCTCGAATTCCTGGACCAGCGGGAAGCACTTCGATCTTGAATCATGTGCCGTGATAAAGGGCATGATAAACCTACCGGGGGTGTCTTAGCCGGAACCATGCAGATGAATCGGGGAGCGCCGGCCGCTGGCCGGCTGCGCTCGGCGGCCCGCCGAGCGCTTGCTCCCGCCAAGTTAAGAGAACCATCTGGTGCGCAGGGAAGGACCCGGGATGAAGTCGTCGCCGGGCCGCCGGCGCTCCCCATCGCAAAGGCATGGATCCGGTTTAAACTCTCCATTTTATCAGGTGACGTGAAAAATTTCGGCGAAGAAACTGAAGCGTTGCAAATTGCTGAACGGAAGTCGATTATGACGGAAGATTTAAACCCGAAGGATTTGATAAGGTATGATCAAGATACCCCCAGGTTGTTTAAACATAATGTTCGCAATATGAGCCTACTTGAAGCAACGAGAAAGATACTAAGCGGGCGTTGGGAGATATGCGTTATTCTAGTTGTGTTGTTTGGCCTCTTTCTTTTTTGGCTGTTGGTACCACGTAAATCTGAACTCACATCCAACATGCTTACGTTGCGGGATATTCCGGGCTCCGCGTTAGCAAGCCCTTCGGCAGGCGCAAAGAATACGGTGGTTTTCTCTGCATCGAACAACACTCACAAAGTATTGGGTGTTTTTGTTGAATGCCTCGAAGTCAAAGACGGGACGAACTGGATTAAGAGCGACGCTTACATACACTCCCCGCAGTTGACCTTTTTAATCCGCTCGAATCAATTACAGCATGGGCTTTTGAGGAGTCACGAAGAGGGCGTTACAAGTATTCAAGTGACAGATTTCCCGTCAGACAAAGAGTGGAGAGCTCGCTTTCGGATGGCAAAAAAACTCAAAGGTAGCGGTTACATTCGCGCGCATCTTAGGGCGATTCCGGGTATTCTCGCCAATCCAGTTAATAACGCCGATCCAGTGCGTGGTGGGAATCACCTAAAGAGTTGGTATTCCCTTAACCCACTCTCAATGAAGTGTACTGAGTTTCTTGGAGTTGAGATTCTCTTGTTTTGTTGTTGTTGGTTTATCAGGTTTTTAGTTTTGGGTAAAGGCGGCTTTGTCGCCGGCTTTGCCTTCTTCCCCAACCGCCCCCGCGG
>Ga0209491_10002244_pt1 | contig 34868 bp, 56 predicted proteins | sample BON02_FD_187213 | JGI IMG/M metagenome (GOLD analysis project Ga0209491, IMG submission 187213) | Freshwater microbial communities from Lake Bonney liftoff mats and glacier meltwater in Antarctica - BON-02 (SPAdes) (version 2) | ecosystem: Environmental > Aquatic > Freshwater > Ice > Glacier... | reverse complement strand
TAACACAACAGGAGATGCATTAAACCGTATTTAACACAACAGGAGATGCATTAAACCGTATTTAACACAACAGGAGATGCATTAAATATGAACATAGCATATCACATAGATCGAAAAGAGCAACACACGATAGTAAAAAAACTACACGGTTAGATGCGTGGGATTTTCTGCGCTTAAAATTTATGTTAGAAAGGGGATAGATATGAAAGAGTTTTTATTTTTATACAATGGTGCGCGCGAGGAAATAATTCACATACAGTATTTTAAAATTAAAGCCAATAACGAGCAAGATGTTTTAATTTTAGCATGCAAGCGTTTATACCTTGATAAAGAATAAAGAAAGAATAAAAAGCGCATCCGTGCAACCTGAAGCTACAACTTTTCGGCAAATCCAAACAAGCGACTTTACAGTCGGCAATAAACAAGGTGATTATAACATGAGCACAGGTAAAACGCATCAACCTTCACAAAGAAAAACAGGATTTAGATCAATGACTCCGTTTTACATTTTGTTTGATCTTGATTTAAACGCTAATCACTATAGGCTTTACGGACAAATTGAGCAAATGGAAAGCAATCCAGATCCTGATGTAAATCCTAGGTTTAGTTATAAATGGATGGCCGCCCAACTTGGAATTAATGAGCGCAACACGAAGGCTTGCGCCGCAGTTCTTAAAGATAAAGGCTATATCGAACACATTAAAACCAAAGAAGGATGGCTATGGAGAATAGCTAAAAAACCTGTAATGATCACAGAAGATACAGAAAGTAAAAGTTCTAACAGTGTCGCCCAGCGACACCCCCCAGTGTCGCCCAGCGACACCCCCAACAGTGTCGCCCAGCGACACCCAAAGTCCTTTGAAGTTAAAGTCCCAGAAGTTGAACCTGTTCTTAAAAACGCGGGCGTGCGCGAGGATTTAATTTCAGCGACGGTAGCTGCGGGTCAAGGTCTTGCCCTGGTAACAAGCCCTAAAGCTTCTAGTTCGTATCAGGAAACGTATTTCATGCAACCGCAAGAAGTAGCTGGTGGCTTGTTGGTGGAAGATCAAGATGTGGCGGCGGCTTTGGTTTCGGTTCAGAATTCAGGTTATTTAGTAACGCAAGATGATATTGACCGTGCCATGGTTTGGTGGGAAATGTACCCTCGTAAAACAAATATGATTGGTTGGCTTCTTTCCTGGTTTTCGCAGGGATGCAATTTAAGAGCTGCTGAGTTGACTGAAAAGCTTAGAGAGCAAGTCAAGCATGAAAAGAATTATCAAGGTATGGGCAACGAGTTCACCATGCACCCCATGACCTATATTTCAGGCAGACGCTGGAGAGACCAAGTCGTGAAGGCTAAAAAGTCACATTACGATAATAAAGACACGTCCTGGATGGATAAAAAAGACATTTTTGACGACTGATGTTAAAATACACGTGCTAGCTAAGGTCGCGCCTGAAGACATTTATCCTATCCCTTGGTGTCGTGCTAGCAACTTAAAAAAGGGAAAATCGCATAGGAAGATAAGCAATGACTGAACAAGACAAGACAGCAACGATAGTTAATCAATTATTTGAAAGATTGATTGCAATTAATCCCGCATTTAAGCAAGCATGGCCAACTGAAGAAGAGTTCAGAGCCACAAAAAAGGAATGGACGCTTGCTTTTGCAGAAAGTGGCATAAATTCTATTGAGCAAATAAAAAAAGGTCTAGCAAAGCAAAGATTAAGCACTTCGCCTTTTGTACCCTCCCCGGGAGCTTTCATGGCATCGTGTAAAGCAAGCCCTGAAGACATCGGTGCGCCGTCGATAGAGGTGGCTTACGACGAGGCGTGTAGAAAATCCCATCCAAGCTACGGGGACATCAAGAACTGGTCGCACCCGGTTGTTCTGCACGCGAGAAACAAGGTGGGCTCGCATAAGTTGACGAGCTTAGATAGAAAATCCACGTTCCCGGCATACAAAGAGGCGTATCTTGATTCGTGCGATCAACATGCGTCCGGTAGCAACTTGAACCAGCTCGAACAACAAAAGAATGTGAATTTTACACAGGTGCAAATGCATTGGATTATGATTTATAAGAGCTGCGTTAAAGATGATATCGACCCGATGCAAAGCAAACGTTTTCCTGACGCGTCATTGGCTGAGGTTGCAAGAGATTTGTATCTCCAATACACAAAGCTTGGGGGTCAAAAAGATGTATGACGGCGAAGATAAACCTTTTAACCCAACGTTCGGGGGCTATGAGTGGGTAAAGCCTGGCATCATGAAACATTATGCTTGTATAAAAACGTACGAAGACGCGATGGATGTGATCAGCAATATGCAGCATATCAATCCGTTCATGAAAGGAATCATGGAGCGCATCAAACAAAATAAAGATGATCCACAAAAAAATCTCTAACCTGCCTCCCAGGTTTTTAAGCTACTGTGAAAGCCTGGGAGGCAAACTTCTAGCCGGCGACGTAAAGTTTATCGAAAAAATACTTTTAAAAGTACCATCAAGGCATCACACAGACGTTCTACGGCAATATATTAAAGAATTTGAGCAAGGAGCAGGGGTTGTGGATATAAACGCTCCCAACGTGCTTAAAATGAATCGTGGAAGGTTTGCAGCAAATACTTGGCTGAGATTAATTAAATGGAATACATAAAGTTAATCGTATGGTCAAATATACGCCTATACGTTTTATAAGTATATTTTTTGACTATTTTTAATATGAAATTTTAATTTTACCGGTAGTAAAATAGTTTTGTATAATTTAATCTTGATCGCGGTTGCTGGTTTTTTGCTGGCTTTAATCGCAGGGGTTAATTGAATGGACAAGCGTCAAGGTGTAGTGAAATGGTTCAATAGTGCTAAAGGATTTGGCTTTATATCATGTGACAAAAAAGATTATTTTGTGCATTTTAAAGCGATACATAGCGACGGATACAAAGAGCTGCATGAAAACCAAAAAGTGAGCTTTGCTGGCCGCATGGGTGACAAGGGTTTAGTTGCTGAAGATGTAACGGTTTTAGAATAAGCTTGTGAAAGGCCTGTTTTTCGCGGGCCTTTTAACGTCAAGTTCAACCCCCTAACCCCAGTTAACAGCGAAGTTCAAAACCAACGTCAACCCCCTAAAAGCCTGGTAGCTTCTCGCTTCGAGCGTTACTTTGTGGTATAATTGGCCACTAAGTTTAACGATGTGGATGTAAAGATTATGATGATTGACGTTAACGATATCCCGGGTCTTATTGCAAAAATGGTTATTGGCTCTAGCACCAAGACTTTAGGCGAGCGCATGTTAGAAGAAGAAAGTGAGAATCTTCGTTGTGCTAAAGAATCCGACTCCAATTCTTGCGATAATTTAAATGTTTTACAAGAAGCACAGGCTGTTGTTGACGGTCAACGGCTGGAAGATTATGGTGATTTAGATCAATCCTTTTTAAGAATTGCTGGCATGTGGTCAGGCTACCTGGGTGTTGAGCTTGATAAGTATGATGTGGCTCACATGATGATCATGCTAAAACTATCAAGAGTCTGCGGTAAATTTCATCGTGATAGTTATGTTGACGCAGCCGGATATGCATACTGCGCCGAAAAAATGAATAAATCTGATTTGGAAAGCGATGGTATGTTTAGGGATGATTAATAGTCGCCAATTTTATTTTTAACTTCATAAACAAAGTCACGCAAAAATTCCTCTATAACATGTGATTCGTGTGTCGTAAAAAAGACCGGCGATTTTGGACACCGGTCAAGTACGGAGTTAGCTAAAGATGCTAGTAGTTGATGGGATTTGGCGTGTAAGTTCATAGTTTCACCTTCCATTATTTTGATTGCTAGATCTAAAGTAAGAGCAACATGACGTGTTGCTTTGCGCTTTACTATCGTCGTCGCTTGTGTCTCTAGCAAAAAAGAATCGCGCACTATTACCCATAAAACTGGCACTTAACCCAATGCGAGTTCTTGTCTCAGTGTGAGGCCCGTGCTGACTTACCTCTGGCGCAACAATAGCGGGAACGTCTACAACGGGAACAATAATTTCATTTGATTGCATGATATACCCCCTTTGTTAGACCCCATTTTATTCGTGGAATATAATTCTGGCAAGTCCTCACCTTCGGCCTCTGTGATTGTATGTGCGACCTCGGGACATAGGACTTGGCTGCGGTGCTTTCCGCTCTTGATGCTTGTTAATCAAATGGTCTGTTACTCGATGCGCGACTGCTCCAGCCGTGCCAGCAGCCGCACCCGCAACTGCTGCGCTTGCCATGTGCTCTAACATGCCGCCGCTGGCCGCGCGTTGCTCTGTGACCTCGGTTTTAGTGCCGTCCTCGTTTGTGACGATACGTGTGTGCTGAGGCTCTGAACTACAGCTAACCATCCAGCTGATGATTACTAAGCCAAGCATCAATACAATCAATGATTTTAAAAACATATCCGATTTAAAATTCATAATTTACCCTTGAAACATTTTAAGTTTAACAGCCAGTGCAAGCTTAATATCTTCGGCAAGACTTTCCTTGTCGCAGTCATTGAGATCACATTCAATAAGAACATCGAGTATTGTTTGTTTCATGCTTACGCCTTGAACAACAATGTCCATCGGTAAGTTCGTCGAGTTTGCAAATGTAACCGTTGAAATTCCTTGAGCACTGTAAATAGCATCAGTTGATTCCATTTTAACAATCCTCTTTAATATGAAACATCGATTAAGGCTTTAAGAGCATAGAAACGCATTTCGCCGGTTTTATCATCAACTATGGATACACAAGGGATGGTTGGGCCTCCCATCGTCAATTCCTTAGATAACTTATCTTTTACCTTTAGTTAGATAAACCCATCAAATAATTTATAATTATTTTCACATCCTTTAACTTTATCATTGAGCGCTGCTAAAATATCGGGTTTTCGGTCATTAAATTTCTCAAGCCATTCACCCCCTGGTTTTGGCATCTTGGGAGGTATGACTTCCTGCTCAGGCTTCTTTTTTCTTTTAAACCAGCTCATAGGTAAAACTCTCCGCACTCTTCACTTGTACCCGACTGAACCGAACAGCAAGAGGCTTTAGCATCCTCCGGGAACAACAGCCCGTGCCAATACAATAACTGGCTCTTAATTAAATCCTCGCGGGTTGGGTACATTATTTTGCCCCAGGACTCAGCTGATATGTCATCATCTTCATCCATATTCACCGCATAGCCATCACAATCAGGCGCACATTTGCACATTACCGGCGTACTACCCCGTAAAAACCAACCCTCTTTATATTTAGGCTCAGGCTTTGTAAGCTCGTTGAGCTTTGTAATAAGTTCGTCGGTATCTTGCGTCTCAAATACACGGCGATTCTGTGATTTATTTAGAATATAAATAAAAGCTCCACCCAGGTGGCCAAATTCCGCCGAGATATAGAAGTCAGTACCAACACAGATATAATGTGCAAATTTTAGTTTTTTGCAGTCAATCATTCAACATCCAGCCTATTTCCTTCATCATCAAATTTATGAGCTATTTCGCGACGGACAATACTCACGTTCGTTGGTGCGTAAATGCCTATTTTGTAACTGCCAAACTTATCTAGACCTAGGCAAGTGACCACGATGTGATCACCCACCAAAATGTCCTCTCCTTTTTTTCTGCTTAATATTAACAACGGCTGCTCCTTTTATTAATCCTGTATTATTTACAAACTCTTACGCAATGCGTGCCAACCGGAGTTTCTTTACATTTCCAATAATAATCGTCCGCCGCAGAAGCACCAAAACTAACAAGCAAAAGATTTCCTATAATGAATAAAATCTTCATAACTTCTTCCTTTGTTTAGCGTTATTTAACAAAAACAGTATAACGTATTTATTAATATATATCAAGTAAGTCGATATATATTAATAATATATTTTAGCTTTCGTTAATTAGTTTTTCGGATTGTATTAGATTGTGTATTTCTTCGCGATTAACGATTATATCCGTTGGCGCGTTAATGCCGATTCTGACCTGTTGTCCTTTAATTCCAAGGATTGTTACTGTGATATTGTCGTCGATTACAAGGCTTTCGCCTGTTCTTCTTGATAAAACTAACATAATAAATTTCCTTTTTATTTTATGATTAAAAATCCTTCGGCATCAAATTTAATATTTTTACGCTCATAGTTAAATTTGTTGACCGCTTTTGTAATTAATGCGCGTTTAAATGATGGGTCGTCGGACATCGCCCAGTATTTCTCCCATTTTACACGAGCGAGCTCTAAGCATTCCTCTATACTATCCGCGTCTACGATTTCATATTTAGCCTTGCCGTTGGTTGTTAAACTTGAAGTCATTTTCCAAATAGCCATGATGCATCCCTCGATTAATTAGTGTCTTGTTTCCTCTTTCCTAAACTTACCTAACCAAGCATTTACAGCTTCATAACTTCCCCAGCAATCTGCGGGTGTGCTGTTGTAAACATAGCTTACGATCTCAAACAAAGCCATTCGGTTGTAAATATCAGCCCTTACAAACGCTTGTGATAAATCGTTGGCCAAAACAGAGCACAAAAATCCACCTGGCTTAAAACCATGTAATACATAGTTATCTATGCTTTCCTTCGTGCTCTTTAACATAACCTCAGAATTACTCATCAATCAAACCCCATTGGTTAAAACACTAAAAAAAACAGGTATCAAAAAACCTGCGACAATTGCAAAAACTAAAGTAACGCCAGCACTTGCAAAATCTTTAATCGTTACCTTTTCATTTTTCATAAATGCAAGCTAATTGCAAAAATCCCTAAAAAAGCGCAGACGGCCCACGTCATAAACTTACCGGCGCAGACACCCCCTGCTATAGTTTTCCATGTAACCGGTGGTGCAATCCTATTTTTCTTAAACATAATCCTTTTCTCCTGTCGTTGTGTCTATCTGAACGATGATTTAACTACTCTTGAAACAATACGCTCACCACATTCGTCTGACTCTTTGTAAATTGTTATCCTAAAACCACCGCGCGAATATGCATCGTCAAAAGCCGCAAGTGCAGCGCGCGCACTCTTGAATTTTCGTCCTATGAAGTCGAGCGCATAGGCTCCCGACTCGTTTTGTGCTTCGATTTTAAAGTTATATGTGCCCATTTTATGCTCCTGGTTTGTTGTTGTTAATTAAATATAATCAGATGAATCTAGAAATTCAAAGTTGACTACTATGTGCTCGTTAATAATTACCTGATAGTTCATGTTTTACCCCTGTTATGTTGTGTGCCTATTCAATAAAGATAGTATATCGTATAAGATGATATATATCAAGTGGTTTGATATACTTTTAAGTGTTTTTTTGTTTTAAGCAATTACATGGCATTTTATTTCCCCTGTTGTTTAGCATTTATTTTTTTAAACCTCGATGTATTCTCTAGCACGCCCCGTTGCACGGCTGGTCTTCGCACGTCTCGCAATCCACCGGTGAATAAGAGCAGTTATCCTCCACCGCCTCACCTTCTTTATTAATATCAGCACCACAGTCCGGGCACTCACCAACAATCTTTTTATCGTCCACGCAATACGAGCCAAAACACTGCATTAATAAACCCCTATTACTGTGCGCTTAATGTCGTGTTCTTTCGTGCTATAGCCTACTGGCTGGCGGTCAAAATTAAAGCCGTAGCTGTCTCCGGTCTTCCACACCGTGACAAAATCAAGATTATTTAATTCTTTAATCTCAATGGCGTGTTTTATTGTTTCTTGCAAGTAAGTGTCCATCATAAAGCCCTCTTTTGTGGTGTGCCGATTTAATAAATAAATTATGTCGTATAACCTGATATATATCAAGCTTTACGATATATATATTTATGATTAATTGATAGTTATTTGATCGCACGGTTACAGTGTTGATATAAAACGCTTAAAATGAATAAAACACATATTTCTACACAGATTTTGTTGATAACTTTTGGAGGTTCTCTTGCCGATACCATTCCCTTTTGATTTTAAAAACCCCGATTATTGCGAGGTATACGATTGGAGGCTTGAACGTTTAAGCCGACTTAGGGCTAAGCCTGAATTGCTTCCGGCACTCAAGGCGTTTTACAAAGATGATCCGGCGCAGTTTATAATTGACTGGGGCATCACATCTGACCCAAGAAACGTTGAACGAGGTCTGCCAGCGTTGGCTCCTTTCTTACTTTTCCCACGTCAAGAGGAATGGGTAAGGTGGTTTATGGAGCGATGGAAAAGCAGGGAGCCAGGGATCACGGATAAATCACGGGAACTTGGTTTGAGCTGGTTAACGGTTTGTACGGCGGCAACGGTTTGCCTTTTTAACGATGGTATTGTTGCTGGTTTCGGTTCACGAAAAGAGGAATATGTCGATAAGAAAGGAGATCCAAAGTCACTGCTTTGGAAAGGCCGTCAGTTTATCTCACACTTACCGCATGAATTTAAAGGTGTTTGGACAGAAAAAAAACATAGTCCTTATATGCGTATTGAATTCCCAGAAACCGGGAGTGTTATCGCTGGTGAGTCCGGCGACGGAATCGGTCGAGGTGCGCGATCTTCTTTTTACTTCATTGATGAGTCAGCTTTTATTCCTCGAGCACACTTAATTGATGCTTCACTATCACAAACAACTAACTGCCGCATCGATGTATCAACGCCATGCGGTATGACAAACAGTTTCGCGCGTAGAAGGCATAGCGGAAAAGTTCCGGTTTTTTCGATGCATTGGGCGCAACCACTGGATGCTAAGATTTTAACGCCTGATGGTTTTGTTGAGATGCGTGATGTAAAAGTAAATGATTTTGTTATAGGAGCATCTGGAAATAAGGTAAAAGTTTTAGGTGTTTATCCTAAGGGGTTTAAAGATGTTTACAGGGTGATGTTCAATGATGGTTCTTTTAGTGAGTGTTGTTTAGATCATTTGTGGCCTGTTATTAAATACGGCGATCAACGAAAAGAAAGAAAGCATATTACGCATACGATGCCTTTAAGCGATATAATAAAAAATTATGTTGAGATTGATTCAAGGGGGTATAAAAAACACAATTATCAAATACCTATCACGCTGCCAGTTGAATTTAATAGTAAAGAAGTTCCTTTAAGTTCATATGTCATGGGATGCTTGTTGGGTGATGGATCTATTCCAAAACATCCGCATCATTATATATCGCTAGCAAGTTCAGAAAATGAACTAATAGAACTTTGTAATAAAGAACTGCCTGATGAATTTAGGTTTTTATATAATGAACAATTAATCTATAGGCTTTCTTCTATGGGTAATTTTAGAGGAGGGGAACGTGGTAGAGGTCAGCATAATCCTATTAAAAAAATCATGCATACTTTGGGATTAAGTGGATCTTACTCACATACAAAATTTATACCTGAGATATATAAAACTTCATCAATTGAAGACAGGATTTCATTACTTCAGGGATTAATGGACACAGACGGTTGTGCATCTTCAAGCAAATCAAGCCCTGGATCGGCCAGATACACAACAGTGTCAAAACAATTATCTAATGATGTAAAATTTTTAGCGCAATCCCTTGGTGGAACTGTATCTATACGGGAACGTAACCCTGAAATACGGGAATTTCCAGGAAATAGATTTCATCAATGCAGGCTAAGTTATACGCTTGAAATTAAACTTCCGGCATGTATAACCCCATTTCGTCTAAAAAGAAAACGTGAAGAGTTTATTCATAGCACAAAGTATTATCCAAGGCGTTCAATTGTAGGCATAGAATTTATAAGCGAAAAAGATTGTCAATGCATAAAGGTCGACGCAATAAATGGTCTTTACCTTACAGATGAATTTATTGTCACACATAACACGTGCGACCCCCGAAAAGATCAAGCCTGGTACGACCGAACATGTGAATTTATTGACGACCCTGTAGTTATAGCGCAGGAAATTGACTTAGATTATTCAGCATCTATGGAAGGAATATTAATCCCTGCTATATGGGTTCAATCATCTTTAGACGCGCATGTAAAACTAGGAATCAAACCTACAGGCGTGCGCAAGATAGGTTTTGACGTGGCCGATGAAGGTGGCGATAAAAACGCCGTATGCTTTAGACACGGGATTTTGATAGAAAATGTTCTGCAATGGTCAGGAAAAGGGAGCGACATATATGATAGCGTCGAAAAGGTGTTCAGTTACTGCGATGATTTTGATTATTTTATCGTTGATTATGATGCAGACGGCTTGGGTGCTGGTGTACGTGGCGATGCTCGCGTTATAAACAAAAACCGATTAATAAAAGAACAAAGAAAGATTGCATTTAATCCGTTTCGTGGTTCGGGTGCGGTGGTTGACCCTGAAGGGAATCCGTTTCAAGAATCAGGCGAAGGTAAAGACAGAGAAAAAGGTCGTTCAAACGAAGACTTGCTTGCGAATGCAAAAGCCCAGGGATGGTGGGCATTGCGGCGAAGGTTTCAGTTAACATACCGTGCGGTCGTTGAAAAACTTCCCTTTAATCCTGAAGACATTATTTCGATTTCAAGTGAAATTTATGAATATAAAAAACTTATGGTAGAATTGTCACAGCCTACCTATTCGCAGAACAGTAACGGTAAAATTTTAGTGGACAAGATGCCGGACGGTGCCAAAAGTCCTAATCTTTCTGATTCTACTATGATCGCATTCGCGCCCATTCGCAAAATTAACGCAGGGTTTTTCTCATGATGAAAAAAATATTGAACAAATTTGGATACGAACCAAAATCACAAGAAAAGCCGGCGGAAGTGAAGCCTGAAAAGCCGCGTCAAGTCTTTAGCACAGATTACAAAGACAATTCGCGAGAACGTTTGGAGCAATTATGGGATCATACTTTTAAAAATCCATACGGCAATCAAGCAAGCTCGCCAGGAGCTGACAAAAACTATGCGATGGATAATCATCTCAGTGCAAAACAATCGTATAACGGAAACTTTGTAATCCCTGAAATCCAGGTGCTATGGTACGCAAGTCAATCTTTTATTGGGTATCAACTTTGTGCCATGCTTTCTCAAAATTGGTTGATCTCAAAAGCGTGCTTAATGCCAGCAAAAGACGCGACGCGAAACGGTTACGAAATATCAGTAAATAATGGCAAAGAAGTAGAACCTGAAGTATTAGACGCGATTAGAAAGCAAGACGAAAAATACAAGCTTAATCAAAATTTAATTGAATTTGTAAAAATGGGGCGCGTGTTTGGTATTAGGATTGCGATGTTTGTGGTCGAGTCAGACGACCCAGATTATTACAGAAAGCCTTTTAACATCGACGGCGTCATGCCTGGAGCTTACAAGGGTATATCGCAGATTGACCCTTATTGGATAACGCCACAGCTTGACGCAGATGCCGCCGGCAATCCTGGCTCTATGGGATTTTATGAGCCTACCTGGTGGGTTTTAAATGGAAAGCCAATTCATAATACGCACTTGGTCATCTTTAGAACTGAAGAACTCCCAGACATCCTTAAGCCCACCTATATTTACGGGGGCGTATCTATACCCCAAAAGATTGCCGAACGCGTTTATGCGGCTGAACGTTGCGCGAATGAAGCTCCACTTTTGACACTTACAAAAAGAACTGACGTGGTAAAAGCTGACATGGCGCAAGCTACGGCCGACTTTGACGGCTTCGCTAATAGGATGCAACAGTGGGTCTATAATCGTGATAATTATGGCATTAAAATGCTCGGGCTTGACGAGGAAATGGAGCAATTTGATACAAGCCTTTCGGATTTAGACGCGGTTATTATGACGCAATACCAGCTTGTCGCAGCGGCAAGCAACGTGCCAGCTACCAAGCTTCTAGGGACGTCACCAAAAGGCTTTAATGCTACGGGCGAATTTGAAGAATCGTCTTACCATGAGGAATTGGAGTCGATTCAAAAACACGATTTAAGCCCTCTCATTGAGCGGCATCATCTATTATTAATACATTCTGAGATTGCTCCTGAGTTTAGCATTGAACCTTTTGAAACGACGGTTACCTGGAACGAGCTCGATGCAATGACAGGTAAAGAGCAATCAGAGCTTAATCGTTTCAAAGCTGAAACAGGGCGCATGTTAATAGAATCGGGGGCGATTGACCCAGGCGAAGAACGTCAGCGCGTGATGGCAGACCCAGAATCAGGCTATCATGGTCTAAACATGGAGTTGCAAGACGAGGGTGAAAGCGTTCTAAATGATTTAACGGGCGCATGATGCGTAAGTTCCCGATGACCGAGCGCAAAAAAAAATGGGCGAGGAATCGCGACGTAACTTTGCGAGGCACGCGTCTAAATTACAATGCAGCACAGCAAGAAAAATATGTTCGCGCTTTGCAAAAGCTTGTTAACGAAATGACAGAAGGCGTTCAAAGGGAGCTTGTAAAGCTTTTTAATGGTGACGCAAGCGATAATTATTTTGAGCATCAAGAAGAAGTTGCTGCCATGGACGCGAATTTTGGAAGTCAGGCGCGTATTGTTATGAATGCTTTGATGCGCAAATACACCTCTTTGTTTGACAAAAATGCAAAAAGTTTAGCTGATAGAATGGTCGATGGTGCTTTAAAGTTGAGTGAAATTAATTTAAAGTCTAGTTTAAAGCAGTTGAGCGGCGGCCTTTCATTGAAAACGGGGCTCGTACCCGAGGGGATGAATGATGTTATTTCAGCAACGATTGCGGAGAATGTATCGCTTATTTCTTCAATACCTGAAGAATATTTCAAGAAAGTCACAGGCGCAGTCATGCGCTCGATTACAACAGGTCGAGGACTTGCCGATTTGGAGCCAGAAATATCAAAGTACGCTGGACAGACGCAGAGAAGAGTTAAAAATATTGCATTAGATCAAACAAGGAAAGCCTTTAGCTCAGTCAATAAGCAGCGTATGCAGGCAATCGGAATCAAGAAGTTTGAGTGGGTGCATAGCGGAAGTAGCCAATCGCCTAGGAAATCGCATATAAGAATGGACGGGAAAATATTTAGCTTTGAGAACTTGATCGCCGAACAAGAGGCATTAAATATACCAAAAAGCGATCAAGGTTTGCCTAGTATGCCTATTTTTTGCCGGTGCACGATGGTTCCAGTTATTGAGTTTGATGACGATCAGCAAGAAGATTAATAAAAAATAACGTTGTGGCTTGTGGAGAATATAATGCCATTATCAGCGCAAATAGAACCATCTTTAAACATGAGCATGAATAGCAATGCTTCAGCTCGTGAAAATGATATTAACGGGTGGACAGAAATTAAAGGGAACCCGCTTAGTAAAGTTGGCGTTTTTCCTTATGCAGGTTATCAAATAAGCTCAGATTTAGAACCCGACAAGATTTACATGGTTTATCGTCCGGAATCTGAGTTAAACAATACAGAAACCATTCAATCTTTTAAGCTGTTACCGTGGACGGACGAGCATTGTATGTTGTCGGGCGACCGTAGCGATGGTCTTACAGACCCCATGAAAAAAGGTATTCATGGCGTTATAGGTGAAGACGTTTATTTTGAGGGCGATTATTTAAAAGGGAATTTAAAAGTTTTTTCCGACGAGCTTGCAAGCTTAATCGACTCAGGGAAGAAGGAGCTGTCCATAGGGTATCGATGCTTGTACGATATGAGCGCAGGCGTGTACAATGGTCAAAGATATGACTTTGTTCAGCGGGGAATAAGAGGCAATCACCTTGCTTTGGTAGAAGAAGGCCGGTCTGGCCCTGACGTTTCAGTGTTAGATCATTTTAAATTTACTTTTGATACAGGAGCCTTAAAAATGGCTGATAATGATAAAAGTGACTACAAAGACAAAGAAGGTGATCTCGAAAATCCAAAAAGCACAGCAAAAGATGAAAGCGATATGACTATCGAAGAATGTCGCGCTATGCTTACAAAACTTGCCGCTCACCTGGATAAGATGTCAGAAACAGAAGACGGCTACGATAAAGACGACGACGACAAAAAAGATGCTAAAGACGTGCAACCGTCTGACTTTGTAGGACGTGCTGAAGTGACCGATATGGACGAAGACAAAGACGACGACAAAAAAGATGCTAAAGATGCTGACATGGAAAAGCCTGACGACAAAAAAGACGGCATGGATTCTATGCGCGTAATGCTGAAAGAAATTTCACAGCGCGATTCTCTTGCTGAAAATCTTTCGCATCACATTGGTGTATTCGATCACAAAGAAAAAACACTTGGTGAAGTTGCAGCTTACGGCGTTAAAAAACTTGGCATTAAATGCAAAGTTGGACACGAAGAATCAGCTTTAGCCGGTTATTTGACAGGCGCAAAAGTGAGCTCTGTTGCAATCGCTCAAGATACTAAACGTATGTCAGGTCAAATTGATGCATATTTAAAAGGGAGCAAATAACATGCCTTTTCAATCTACAGTTGCAAACCAACAGGGTTTTGGCGTACCCGGTGAAATGTTCACCAACAGCCCACACATTGCTCAAACTTTTACATTAGTTTCTGCAAGTGCTGCTTATAATATTATTGGCGCGACATGCTGCACGGTGACAAGTCAAGGTTTTTGTGAAGCTGGCTCTGGCGGTGGTGACTTTGCTGGTTTCTTAGTTAATCCAAAAGTTTATCCTTTGCTCGGAACAACGGGCAATACCTTGGCTCCTTCTTTGGTTTTACCCAACGAAGGTATTGCTGAATTATTGACCATGGGAACAATTATCGTCACTTTGCCTGCTAACGCTAACATCGGTGACTTGGTTGTTTATGATGACACAACGGGTGCTATTGCAACGATTGCTCCGGCTGCTGCTTTGCCTGTTGGCAAAAAGTTTGCCAATGCGATTGTTAAATACATTACGGCAAATGCTGGGACTGCGCAGCTTGCTGTTGTGCAAGTTAACCCAACCTATGTTATCCCACAGTTAGCTTAAATAAGGATTAAATCATGAGCAATCAAGAAAGAAGCTATATTCCAGCGCGTCAAGTACGACGTTTAGAAAACTTTGATGCTTCACAGTATGAAAGCCTGAGCAAAATCGGTATTAACATTTCGCGCGGTGCTGTTAAGCAGATGATGGCGGGTAGCCTGGCCATGGACGCAATGGCGATGGATGCGGCTCAACCTACGGTCACAACCGGAAGCATGGGAACACCCGTTCAGTTCTTGCAAAACTGGTTACCTGGCTTTGTATTTGTTATCACTGGCGCACGTAATATTGATGATTTTGTAGGCATTCAAAATACAGGCGCGTGGGAAGATGAACAAGTCGTTCAAGGTGTTTTAGAGCGCACAGGTACATCTTTACCTTACGGCGATTATAGCAATGTTCCTTTGAGTTCGTGGAACGTTAACTATGAAGCGAGAACCGTTGTACGCTTTGAAGAAGGCTTACGTGTTGGTAATTTGGAAGCTGCACGCGCTGCACGTCAACAAGTTGACAGCTCAGGAATGAAACGTCAATCAGCAGCTTTGGCATTGGAAATCATTCGTAACAGCGTGGGTTTCAGCGGCTTCAATAGCGGCGACAATAACACGTACGGTTTCTTGAACGAGCCAAATTTGTCTGCTTATGTGGCTGTACCAGTTGGCGCGTCAACCAACACCGAATGGTCAACAAAAACATTCTTAGAAATTTGTAAAGATATCAGAACCGCAGTTGTGGCTTTGAGAACAAATTCTAACGATGTCATTGACCCGTCGCGCGTTGATTTGACTTTGGCTGTTGCTACCGCCGCGGTTGATTGGTTATCGACCACGTCTGACTTTGGTATCTCGGTTAGCGAATGGATTCAGAAAGCATACCCGCGTATGCGCGTAGTTTCTGCTCCACAGCTAAACGCGGCTAACGCAGGCGATAACGTCTTTTATCTTTATGCTGATAGCATCGAAGACGAAAGCACAGACGATGGACGTGTATGGCTTCAAGCTGTTGCCACGAAGTTTCAAGTACTCGGAGTTCAGCAGCTGACAAAGGCATATGAAGAGAGCTTTTCGAATGCAACTGGTGGAATTTTACTCAAAAGACCGTACGCCGTTGTACGATACTTCGGTGTATAAAAAGTAACCACATCCTTGTTAACCTATTCAATAATAAATTTATTATTTTTGAATAGGTTTTCTTTGGCTGTTGATATTTGAAGGTTAAATTCGTTATGAAGTCCACACACGCAGCGTTCCATGTTTGAAACCACGCTTTATTTTCGAGGTAATAATCTTTAATAAGCTTTCTGTTTTCTAATCGCCATTTCTTCATGTATTGTTTTTGTTTTTCTGGATTTAGTTTTTTGTATTCACTGGCTTGTTTATTACGTTTTTCTTTATGACGATAGTATGAGTCTAATGCGTGCTTTCTTTTTTTATCGGGATTTAAAGACTCCCATTTTTTAGTGGCTATTGTGCATTTTTCTTTGTTTTCATCCCTGTATTTTTTGTGTCGTTTTTTTTAATATTTAACCCATAAATTGTTGGGTTAAATTTATTACTTACATGCAGGATCGTTAAAAGTTCTATGAATACATTTAGGTTCATTTGGATCTCTATCTTTTTCACATGCTAACGTGCTTTCATAGTAAATTTTTGTATATTTAAAACATTTGTTTACGCAGTAAGGCCCTTTGTAGTCGTATTGGCGCTGACATGCGTGCAATATTTCAACCTGTATATTAGTGGGCACTAACGCATGACACGGAAACGCCAACACCATTAAAAATAAATATTTATACATAATTTTTACTCACTTATTCGGTAACAAAATCAACATAACCAACGTCTTCCCTTTCGCACTGCTTGCTTGATGCATTCAGCTCAAAGCAGCTAGATATATCATGATAAAAAGATTCACTATCTAAACTTAAATAATTATCATCCTCATTAAAATTTATCACCGTATTTCCTGTGTTTTTACTTATATAAGTTATACGTGAAGTATTAACCAAGCTTAATTTATCACTACTTTTTTCAAAAATCTCAATCCACATAACTAACCACCCCGTCTATAAAAAACACATTATATATCAATATTAATGTTATGTCAATACATTCGATATATTATTAACTGTATTAAATATGGTTCAGGTGAGTATTTTTGTGATTAGTGTATAATGCATGACAAGGGAAAAGCCCGTATATGAGTTTGCAGCTCAACGGGCTTTAATACGCAACCGGAAAGTTACATGGGAAGTATATATTATGAGCACTAAACAAGCAACTGAACCATTTTATCAAACACCTAAATTCCTGGATGATATAACCGGAATGACAGGCGACCATCGTTGGATTTTTGATTTACTTTACGATCGACTTAGACAAGCACGCTACCAGGATTCTGGATATAACAAAACAAACGAGTACCTTGCAAATAAAACAAATTGTGGCATTAGCCAATTAAAGTTAAAACTAAATGATCTTGAAAAATGGGGGCTAATACGTCGTCAAGGATTAAAGCAAAACAGAAAGTTTTATCTGGGAGAATTATTTTGTAGGGCGGAATCGGGCCCATGTGAGCAAAAAAAAGAAAGCGACGTAAAAACTAACATGGTCGGGAACGATACCATGCATGGTCGGAATCAGGCCCATGCATGGTCGGAATCAGACCCACATAGTAATAATAGTAATAATAAATTAAAAAAAGACCTTGTTTTAAAAGAAAACCCCGACTGCTCAAATTCTGAACACGTCAGCGACAAGCCAGCTACACAGCAAGAGGTTGATAGCCTTATCAAGTTAATAGCTACTGAGGAAAAGTATCTGAAATCGATGACCACCACGAAGCCAAGCCCAAACCGTGACAGGGTCATTGGGAACACTACGATAAAAATTGCAGAGTTAAAGGCGCGATTAAGTCAATACCAATAAACCCAATAAACTACCGTCATCCCCCCTCGGCGTTAGTTTATTTGTAAGCGTGCTAGGCAGGGTTACAGTTATTTCCAAAATAGAAACCAGTCGCGATAGCCGGCTAAAGCGATTTTAAACGCATGTAGCACCCACCCCTTTGAGATGATAAACTGGGACTGACTTTATACAGGAGCTCACGATGTTTTATGTTTACTCAACGGCCACATGCCCAATTTCTTACGTTTCATACCAGGGCAATAACAGCACCGACTTGGGTGTTATACAAAAACGCGCCGATGGAACAAACATGGCTGTCACGGTTAACGGCGGTCATGGTGTAGCTACTAAGCATCTGGTGACACCGAAGGGCGTGGTAACCGAGGTATCCGACGACGACATGGATTTTTTACTACAAGACAGATTATTTAAAAAGCACATGAACGCGGGCTTTATGTCTTACGATAAAAAAGAAGTCGCGCCTGCTAAAAAAGCTTTAGATATGGCAGAAAAAGACGGCAGTGCTCCACTGGTTCCTTCTGACTTTGAAGAGGGTGAAGCATCATCGAAAGAAACTAAGGTGTACAAGAAAAAAGGTAAATAATCATGGCTTGCACGACTCCGCTTACTTTTGATTATGCTACGTTCACGGGTCAAGTTCCCGCTTATTCGAATGCGGCCGACTATCCAGAAGCTACATTACAAGCGTACTGGGATACGGCTATATTTTATATTAGTGACGTGGCAAACAGTGGGTCTGTAACCTGTGAAAAACGACAGTACGCGATTAATTTAATGGTCGCGCATCTTGTTTTTATAGCCGGTTTAATTGCCGCCGGTCAAGTTCCTGGGTTAGTGCAAAATGCGTCAATTGATAAAGTAAGCGTCACGCTCACGCCGCCGCCACTACGTAACCAGTGGCAGTGGTGGTTGTCTTTGTCGCCCTACGGTCAGCAGTTATACGCGCTATTGCAGGTTAACTCGGTTGGCGGCTACTACATTGGCGGCTCGCCTGTTCTTGCAGGGTTTCGTTTTGGTGACTTTAACCGATACGAATATTTTGGCACTATGTGAAAATAACACGGGTTACGACGAGTGCAGACCGCGCGCTTCAAGTTGCGATTAAAGAGCTGTCTAATAATAAAGTGGGTCGAGTCGGGTGGTTTGAGAACTCAAGATATCCCGACAAAGATGCGACACAAGTGGCTTTTGTTGCTGCGCAAAACGAGTACGGGAATCCGAATAAAAACATTCCTGCACGACCGTTTATGCGGCCAACAATTGCGGCACAGCAAAATACATGGAAGAAAGTAGCCGAGCAAGGCGCGAGAAATATTTTAAAGGGCAATCAAACGTCCGGCGATGCTTTAGAGATGCTTGGCTTGAAAGCTGCGGGTGATATTAGAAAAACAATATCTAAGATTCTGACGCCGCCATTGGCACCAAGTACAATTCAGGCAAGACTTGCACGTTATGCCGACAAACAAACAGTCGGGAGTCTAACTAAGCCCTTGATTGACACAGGATTGATGTTTGCCACGCTCACAAACACCGTAGAGGATGAATAATGTCTATCCCAGGCTCCAATCTTTTAAACATGGCATTAACCGTCATTCAGCAACAGACCGTGCAATACTATCAGTATTCTACGCGCTCACTTAATGTCATCGGTCAAGATGTAACCGTTTATTTAGACGTGGTTAATATCGTTGGAAGCTGGCAGCCTGTGCCTCGAAATTTATATCAGTCTTACGGCTTAGACTTACAAAAAGAATATTTCACTTTTTACACATCTAACAACATTCTTGATATTAAGCGCGATGTATCGGGCGACCAAATGGTGGTCAACGGCAGCAGATACCAATGTCAATCCAATGTTGAGTGGTATAACTTAGACGGCTGGAACGCTGTCTTATGCGTCTTCATAGGGGCATCATAATGGTTTTGACTGATAACGCGTTAATACAAATATTTTTGCCTATTCTTAATAACGGATTAACGGCCGGTGGTTTTACCGGCGTTACAGTCAAGCAAGCTAACCAGCCAACACAGCAGGGAATACAATCAAATCCCGCGCTATATTTTTTTAAAGTGAATGCTAAACGATACGGATACTTAGGAAGGTTAGACGTATGGGACGCAGACGATGTTGAAATGGTTCATACAGAAACACAATATATTGAAAGCACGTGGCAAGTTTCAGCTCTTGTTTTACAGCGACCGTCGACGCCGACGCAATACACGGCCTCTGATTTAGTAAACGAAGCGGCTAGCATTATGCAAAGCGACTCCACTCGCGATATACTGAACCAATCAGGCATCGGTATTTTGAGAGTAACGGACTTGGTTAACCCTTATTTCGTAGACGACAGGGATAATTTTGAAGCGTCGCCGTCGTTTGATTTTGTTTTGACTTACGAAAACACACGAACGAGCCAAGGCACGTTTGTCTCAGAATTTAACGCTAATATTGTTGGAGTATAAAATGGCTATCAGTTTAAGCAAATACGTAGATATTACCTCGGGGGTTGGCGGTGCTGCGGTCGCTTCTTCGCGCACGCTGGTCGGCCGATTGTTTACTGCAAACGCACTTTTGCCGACTAACACGTTTTTACAATTTACTGACGCGGCATCGGTTGGCACTTATTTTGGCACAACCTCTGAAGAATATTTAAGGGCTGTTTTTTACTTTTCATGGGTTAGTAAAAACATCACAACAGCTCAGTCAATACAGTATGCAAGATGGGCTAACGTTGCGGTTTCTCCAACGATTCGAAGTGTTTCGCCTAACGCGACTACTTTGTCCTTGTGGAACGGCGTGACGTCGGGTTCTTTCGGCCTTACGATTGGCGGCGTTGTTGAGACATTTTCTTCACTAGATTTCAGTGCAGATGCAAGTCTTACAGCCGTGGCGGCAAGATTGCAAGCCGCCGTGCGAACAGGAACAGGAGACCAGTACACGTTGGCCACGGTTGTATATAATGCGCTTACTTCTAGCTTTGATTTTACTGGTGGCGAAGCAGTAGATGCAGCTCTTTCGATTCAAGTTGCAGGCGGCGGTACTGATATCACGGGGACGACGTTGCTTGGGTGGCTACCTGTTTCTGTTAACGATTCGCAAGGTAGTAGCACGTCTGGCGCGGTTGTTTCTGACGGCTCAGCGGCTCAAACGGTAACGGAACTTCTTACCGAGTCGGCTGAAAATTCTAATAACTTTGGTTCGTTCTTGTTTTTAACGAATTTAAGCCTAACGGTAACGCAAGCGGTCGAAGCGGCAGAATGGAACGCGCTTCAAAACGTGGCTTTCATGTTTACCGTTGCGGTAACGACTGCGAATGTTTCTTCATGGTCAACGGCTTTAAGCGGCATTGGTGGCGTAGGTTTGACGGTTTCAATTACGGCCGACCAATTCCCCGAACAGATGCCGATGATGATTGCAGCGGCTACAAATTACGCCGCGGTCAACTCTGTACAGAATTACATGTTTCAGATGTTCAATAATGTTACGGCAAGCGTTACAACCAATGAGCAGTCAGCGGCGTATGATGATTTGTCGGTTAACTATTACGGGTCAACACAAACAGCCGGTCAGTTAATCAGTTTCTATCAGCGTGGACTGTTGCAAGGTTCGTCTGTGAGCACAAACATCGTCGACATGAACACTTACGTTAATGAGATGTGGTTAAAAGATGCCGCAGCAGTTTCCATTATTAACTTGTTGCTTGGCTTGGCTAAAGTTTCGGCTAATGAACAAGGTCGGGGACAGATTCTTTCGGTGCTTCAGGAAGTGATTAATTTGGCGTTAACAAACGGAACAATCAGCGTCGGAAAAACTTTAACAGCGCAGCAAAAGTCGTTTATCACTACACAAACAAACGACAATAAAGCATGGTACCAGGTGCAAAATTCTGGCTATTGGCTTGATAGTCAGATCGCGCCTATCGCGGCGGTTGAACCTACGCAATACAAGGCTGATTACACGTTGATTTATTCGAAAGACGATGTTATTCGGAAAGTTGTTGGGACGCAGATCTTAATTTAATAAGAGGTTATTATGCAAAATATATCAGGTTTCGGTTTAATAGCTAACATTAGGGCCTCAAATACGTTCCCCCTCGGCATTCCATTAACTCAGTTTGCCGATGATGCAGATCCACTCGACTTGCCTACACTCCAAATTGGTGAGGCAGCCATGGGTTTGAACGGTGATTTGATTGCGTGGTCAAGAGCTAACCCAATCCAAGTTACTCTAAACCTTTTGCCGAACACAGTAGACGATATTGAGATGTCTATATTGTTCGAAGCAAACCGCGTTGGACGTGGCAAAATTGGTGCTAGGGATGTGATCACACTTACCCTGCTTTATCCCTCAGGTAACTTTGTTACGCTTAGTGGTGGAGTTATAATCGATGGTTCGCCTTCTAGCTCTGTTGCTAGTGCCGGTCGATTAAAATCAAAAACCTACAGTATGTCTTTCGAAAGTAAGGTGGGCGCGTGATAGAACCAAAAGCAGTATCGATTGATGGAAAGGATTTTATTTTATCTAAGTTTCCAGCAATAGCCGGGCGTGAGATTATTGCAAAATATCCTCTGTCCGGCATTCCAAAAATCGGCGACTATCAGCTAAATGAAGAAACCATGCTTAAGCTTATGTCGTATGTAGCCGTGAATATTAACGATGCTCCCGTGAGTTTATCATCTCGCGGGCTTGTCGATAATCATGCCGGAAGTTGGGAGACGTTAGCTAAAATTGAAATCTCCATGATGGAGTACAATTGTAGTTTTTTTCGAGACGGGCGAATCTCGAATTTCTTCGACGATTTCGCTCAGAAGCTCCCACAGTGGATTTCCAAAATGTTGACGGGCTTATCGGAGCAATTGTTGCAGAAGGAAAAGCCACCCTCCACGAGCTAAAAACAATCTATAGCTTAGAGGATGCTTTTGATTTGTTCGAGATTATTTCAGTGTCACGTTATAACGAACATTTGGCAATCCAGCACGCTAAAAGTAAAAGCAAGAGGTAGCCAAAATGAGCATATTGGAAACATTTTATATTCTTTTTAAATCAGATGCATCCGCAGTAAAAAAGGGTGCTGAAGAGGCAAAAAAATCTACCATTGACTTAGAGTCAAGTTTAAAAAGCATTGACAAAGCCAGCGAACGTGCCGGTCAGTCTTTTTTAACTATGGCAAAATCCGCAAGCGGCGTGCTTGGAGCTTTTGTTTCGGCCGGTGCTGTTTTCGGTGTCTTTAAAAATGCGGTCGGCTCGATGCAGGAATTGGGCGACGCGGCGCGTGACTTGAATGTTAACGCCGAATCACTCGATGCATGGGGTAATGCTGTTCAGCGCACTGGCGGCACTGCCAGGGGCTTTCAGGGTTCTTTAAAAAGCTTGTCAGTAAGTCTAAATTCTACGGCGGCCGTTGCTTTGCAATCACTACCCGCGATTGCTGATTCCTTCGAAAGAATGAACGACGCGCAGGCCAATCGTTATGGTAAGTCTTTAGGGTTAGATCAAGCCACCATTTACTTATTGCAGAAAGGTCGTAGGGAAGTAGAAGAAACGATTAGAAAGCAAAAAGAATTGGGATTGATTACAAAAGAGCAAGTTATCATTACCCGCAATTATGACAATTCTTTGTATGACTTGGGTCGCGTTTTTAGTTCGTTAACTCGTGACATGGCAATTCCCTTTCTTCCAGCTTTACAAAAAGGCTTTGAATACTTAATAGAGCATAAAGATTTAATCACAGGCGCAATGATTGCTATTACCGGCGCGGTGGGCTCAATGGGTATTGCTTTTGCAATTGCAAGTCCTGGTATCGCATTAGTGACTGCTGCGCTGATAGCGTTTTCTGCCGCTTACGAAGATTATCAAAAGTTTAAGGCGGGCGACCCTTCGCTAATTGGGTTGGGTGTTGATACATTTAACAGTCAAACGCGAGGAGCTGAAAAACTTATTTCTAAAGTTGCGCCTAGTTTTTTGGACGATCAATCGCTGGCTAAGTTTTCTGAAAAGTATGCTCACTTACCCAAGTTTTTGGGCGGTCAAGGTTTTGCTGGGAATAACACAGTCAATATCGGTGATGTTACGATTCAAACAAACGCCACGAATGGAAAAGAAGCGGCTGAAGGTTTCCACGATTATGTCAATGAGTTGTGGATGTCAAACTCGAATTTTGACAATGGAGTGAAAATCTAATGGCTTTGCGCGATGTTATACGAACGCTAGTGCCTACCGTTGCGGTTGATTCTGTTGCTGTTTTTAACCAAGATTTTGAGCAGCTGTTCAAGAATGCTCGCGCGTTAAAAGCGGTGGTTAAAGAGCAGGCAAAATTGATGGAGCATCCCGTCGAAAATGGTTCTATTATAACAGATCATCGAATAGTTTTGCCGGTTGAAATTGAGCTAACGTTAATTTTATCTTCTGAGGCATACCAAGATGTATATAAGAGTATACGTCAACATTATGTAAACGGCGATTTGTTGGTGGTTCAAACGCGATCGGATATATATAGCAATCAGCTTATTTCCTCGATGCCTCACGAAGAAGACCCGTCGCAATACAACGCAATCGCTTTAATATTAAACTTAAAACAAGTTCAATTTGTAACTGCGCAATTTGGCGTTATACCTAAGCAGCCTAAAAATTCAAATACGGTTAAACTGGGTGTGCAGCAAGGTAAAACAGCATCGACGGCTGAAGGAAGCTCGCTTTTTAATGTGTTTAAAAAGGGCGGATCTTTTGTAAAAAACTTATTTAAAGGCGGTGCTTCGTGATAAGAATCCCCCTAAGAAGCCTACCCGTTCAAAGCTTCTCAATCACGCTAAACGGGCGCGGTTATGATATCTTAATAAGAGCCGTAAATACGCTAGCTTCTCAAGTTATGTGTTTTGACGTAACAATTGACAATGTAATTTCTGTGTTGGGTCAGCGCGTTGTTGCTGGGACGCCTGTCATACCTTATCGAGAACTAACCGATAATGGCGGAAACTTTGTTTTACTTACAAATGAAGGCGACTTACCCGACTATAACTTGTTTGATATTTCGCAATATTTAATTTTTGCCACGCAGGATGAAATTGATGCCATCACTTGATCCCCGTATTGTAAAAATATCAATCGAGGTAAATGGTAAAATAAAAACGTACACGTCACCGCTCGATCTCACAGCAACGGGAACGAAGTACGGTAACGCTTTGCAAAATGAGTGCGTAGCAACAATCAGCAATCTAGACAGAGCGACGCAAGATTTTTTAATGACCGAAACGTCACCCTACAATTTTAACAGAACACCAAAAGCTTTAACGGTCGAAGCAGGGCGAGAATCCTACGGGACTTCAGTTATCTATAGGGGAAATATTGTAAGCGTAGTCGTTGGACAACCGCCTGATGTAACCATCTCGTTAAAATGCTTAACAGGTAATTTTATTAAAGGAAATATCATAACAAGAAACCAACCCGGTCAAGCGACTTATAGTCAGATATGCGAGCAAATAGCACTGGATACCGGTACGATTTTAAACTTTCAAGCTACCGACAAAAACATTAGTAATTACTCTTTTGCAGGTGCGGCATTAGATCAAGTAACAGTCGCCGGTGGACTAGGCAATTATAACGTTTTTATTGATGACAATACCTTGGTCGTTAAAGACTCAGCCATCCCTATAACGGGTAGAACAAGGGTCTTAAGTGCTGAAACGGGCATGATAGGCATTCCGGATTTCACGGAACGAGGGATTAAGGTGAAGTTTTTAGTCGATAACCAGACGGTTTTGGGTAGTGCCATTGATGTTAGAAGCGCGCAGTATCCGGCAACCAATGGAATTTATGTTATTTACAAGTTAGGCTTTCAGATAACTAGCAGAGATACGCCTTTTTATTATATTGCTGAAGCTGCAAGACTTCCTCAGGAGGCTACCGCATGAACAATAATCCGTCGATAGATCCGGCAAACAATGGCTCACTTGCAGGCTCAATAAAATTCGCATTTAATAAATTAACGCAACAAAAAGACGGCATGTTACCTGCTAAAGTGATTGAATATGATCGTGAAGAAAACCGCGTTCAGGTGCAATTACTTATTACGTTGATTACTACCGATGGATCGCAAGTCCCACGCCCTCAAATTGCAAGCTTACCGGTTATACTTCTCGGTGGCGGTGGATACTTCTTAGGGTTTCCATTGGCTCCTGGCGACTTAGGCTGGGTTATGGCTAACGATAGAGATATTTCTATATTTTTACAAAGTTACGCGCAATCACCCCCTAACACAGAACGCGTCAAAAGCTTTTCAGATGGCATTTTTATCCCTGATATTATGACCGGATACACCATTGACGGCGTTGATGATAATAATTTTATAATACAAAATAAAGCAGGCACGGAAAAAATTACGATTGGCGCGGCGGGAATTAAAGTTCAGTCGGCGGTTGAGGTTAAGGTAACAGCTCCTCTAGTGACTGTTGATGCAAGCACGGTATCAATCGCTTCGCCTGCAATATCTATCAATATGACATTACCCACAAATATTATTCAATTGAATGGAAGCATTTTAGCTACGGGCACAATCCATGCTTTTAACATTCCATAAAAGGTGATTTATGACTCAGACTTTATCTTGTAACGTTAATAATATTGCCTCGCTAGGTGCAAACAATGATATATATCTTAATCAACAGGGTAATATTTCAATAACTCGCGATCTACTGGCAATACTAGAGCAGTGCTCACAAGTCGCTAAAACTCTGCTTGGCGAATGCGTGTTCAATACGGAACTTGGAATTCCTTACTTTGAAACCGTGTGGGTTGGCGTGCCTAATATTGCTCAATTTAACGCGTCACTTAGACAGTCTTTCTTAGACGTGGACGGGGTCATAGAAGTAATCTCCTTGTTAACTTTCCAAGGCGGTGATGGTTCGCCGAGCGATAGATTAACGTATAGTGCTATAATCCGAACAACTTTTGGGACAGGGGCAATCAATGGCTGACGTATATACTTTTGTGACTGCGGACGGTTTAATCACAACCGATGCAGGAGAAATTTTAGAGCAAGTTGCGACTGAGTATCAAAACACTTTCGGTCAAGATTTAGCTGTTCCTGACTCTCTGAATATACAAGGCGCGTCAACACCGCAAGGGCTTTTAATTGTCACTGAAGCCCTTGCAAGAATCGCCGTTGCTAACAATAATGTCGCAATCGCTAATCAGATAAACCCAAGCATTGCCGGTGGCATTTTTTTAGATGCCATTTTAGCGTTAACAGGCATTCAACGAACACCAGCGACTTTTACCACAACGACCGCAACTATAACCGGCGTGGATGGCACCTCTGTTCCTTCCGGCTCACAAGCAAAAACATCTGCAAACGATCTCTTTGAAACAACACAAACGCAAGTGATACCCGCAGGCGGTCAGCTAACAGGTGTGGTTTTTAACGCAGTAGAATCAGGCGAGATAGCTTGCGAAACAAACGCTTTAACCGTTGCAGGTGGCGGCTCAATCGTATCAAGCGTTCTAGGCTGGGAAACGATTTTATCAAATACCGACGGCGACTTGGGTCAAGCAACGCAGTCGGATATATCTGCCAGATCAGAAAGAATAGCAACACTAGCGGCGCAAGGTAGCTCAGTCGCTTTGGCAATAACATCGGGCGTAAACTTAGTCGAAAACGTCAAAAGCTTAACGTTTTTGGAAAACTTTACAAATGCTACCGCTGTTTTCCCAACCGGAAACCCAGACGGCGTTTCGATGACTGCTCACTCCATTTATGTGTGCGTAGACGGCGGAACAGATTTAGCAGTCGCAGAAGCCTTGGTTTCTAAAAAAAGTGCCGGTGCATCTTATGTAAATACGGACGGTGACTCGCAAGGCGTTCCTGTAAGCCAAGAAGTTACCGTGCCCTATAGCGGCCAAGTAATTGACGTTTTATTCGATAGGCCCGCAGAAATTTCAATATTAGTTTCAATTACTGTAACCGTGGTTACACCAATTTCTGACCCAGTCAATACAGTAAAAAATGCACTGATTACATACGCAAATGGAGACATTAACGGAATTCAAGGACTTAACGTTGGTCAAAACGTTTCGGCTTTTGAGTTAGCGGGAGCGGTTGCGGCATTGCATCCTGGGATTTTTGTGTCTGAGGTTTTGATCGCCATCTCACCCACAACGCCCATCGCATCGACTGAAATTCCAATTGAGGTTTATCAAGTCGCTAGACTTACAGCGGATAATATTTCGGTTACTGTATCATGACAAAAATCCAGCAATTCAACGAATTTCAAGTTGATTTAAAGCAATCGATTTTGTGGCAGTATAACGACGCGACAAACTTATTAAGTTTAATACAGCAAAAACAAGACTGGTACAGTGTTTATCAAAGCGGATTCTGGGGCGTATGGGTTGAGATAGTCTTTACATTGACAAGTGTCGACCTCTTTGGAGCTGACATTTGGTCGGTCATTTTAGATGTCCCGTTGCTTGTAAGTGACTTGCCGTATGTTGCACAACCTACGTGGGGTTTTAACGCGTACGCCTTAAAAGCCTACGGTTTAGATCAAGTCGTAGACGGAGTGCCGGATGATATTATCGACGGCGCGGGTGACTTTATTGTAGCTGGCTCGACCGGAACAATACATTTGTTATCCATTGGCATGAACGTCACAGGCACAGGAACATCACCGAACAGCGTGATAGTTTTAATTCCTGACAGCGAAACGATTTACATATCGCATTTAACGACCGTTAATTCTACTGAGTCGCTTACGTTTTCGTTAGATCAAGATGGCACACTTGCAAGTGGTTCAGCCGTCGTTACCGGACTAGACACTTCGGTAATCTTTGTGGGCATGGATGTCACAGGCTCAGGCATACCAGCAAGCGCAAAAGTTTTAACCGTGGATGACGCAACAACCATAACGCTAGATGACAATGCAACGTCAACAGGTGCGAGCACGCTTACTTTTTCGATTACTGACACGGTTGATTTGACTAATCCAGGTTTAATTAATAATTACAGAAACTATGAGCAAGGCAACTTTTCTCAGCTTAATCAAAATCTAACGCTTACCTTGGAAGAGCAAAAATTTCTTTTAAGGTTGCGATATTTTCAGCTTACAACGCTTACAAATATTGCAGGCTTCGCGCCAAATTTGACGTATAGCATTAATGAATTTTTAGATTATTTATGCGCTAACAGTGATATTGAATACGACGGTTCAATTTATGTTTTAGATAATTTGGATATGACGATAACATATCACTTCACGAACACAGGTTTTCCTTTACCTTTAGTTAACGCGCTGACTATTTTAGATGTTTGGCCGCGTCCCGCAGGCGTTGGTATTTTATTCACCGGTTTAGTTTAGGAGATAATTGTGACTTATTTTTTTGCATACCCTTTCGGCGTAAGCGGGGACAGAGCAGACATTCCGGAATTAACACAAACGTCTGGGACTGTAAGCTATCAAAAAGGTTTTACATATAATTACCAGCGTGTTTTAGGGGACGATCCACTAGCCATTCCTGTGCCGCGCGACCAGTCTAATCAGCTTTATTATGCGATTACTGAAAACATACAGCAGTATCAAACGCAAGGTGTTCCGAATTGGATTACAGCAGCGGATAATTTAGGAACATCTTATCCTTATGGCATTTATGCCATTTGTAGATATGACGCAGGCAGCGGTATACAAATTTGGGAAAGCACCACAGGCGCAAACACCTCAACGCCTGGCGTTGACGCAAACTGGCGTGTCATAAGTGGTAACGCGCAAGGTGTGCCAGTCGGAACGGTCATTGATTTTGCCGGTATATCTATCCCTGATTCTTACTTGCCGTGTGATGATGCTACACTTCTGCGCGCTACATACCCAGCATTGCTAGCAGCTTTAACCTCTGTCCAAACGGTTACGCTCACGGCAGAATCGCCAACATTTACTGCGACCAGCTCATTTGGCTTGTATGTTGGTATGGCTATTGAAAGTCCCGGGTTTCCGTCAACAACATTAATTTCAGCTTTAGACGGAACAACCGTTACCGCTAGTGCTAACGCTAGCGCAAGTGGTGCGACAGCCGTTACATTTTTCCAGTGGAGCGCAGGGGATGGAACCACAACTTTCAAAGCACCCGACTTTCGAAGACGAACATCCATTGGCCAGGGTGGTACACTTTCCACGGTTATCGGTTCTCAAGTAGGTCAAAGAGGTGGTGCAGAGACTGTAACGCTAGGCAATACAAACATGCCTGCCGGTGTTCCCGTGACGACCGTTACTTCTGCAAGCGAGCATGTAAGCTTATCTTTTGGCACATTTAGGTACATACCTACCTCCACAGCAGCTTACGCCGGGGGTTCATCAACAGCCGTAAACATTATGCAACCGTCTAACGTTGTTTATAAATTGATTAAATATGTGTAGGGATTGATATGGACATTATAAAAAAAGCTAGACTAGAGGGGGATGATAATGGAAACGGAAGAACTTAAACAAAAGCCAAGACCTTTAAGCGATGGGTCGGTAAGATTTATTTTGTTAGAAGAATCTCTCAAAGAAATGGAAATACTTTCTGGGCGTGGGCTTACGCTAAGGCAGATAGCGCATTATTTTGATATTTCATTATCTGCGCTTGAAAAATATTCTAAAAAACATCCTCAGCTTAGGGCGGCTTTAAGACGCGGCAAGTCTAAAACGATCTCCTTTGTTTCCGGTAAGCTTATCGAACAAATAAAAGCGGGCAGCACTTCAGCAACAATATTTTTTTTAAAGACGCAAGCCGGATGGAAAGATCCAAACTTAGTAGCTTCAAATTACGAAAGCGACGAAAAAGTGTCAGCATCTAAACTTTCAACAAAGACAACAGATCCAAACGAAGCCGCGCGTGCCTATCAGCAAATTATGCTAAGAGAAAAAAATGACTAAGAATGAAATAAACATGCATGTGATCATGCTAGAACCTGAAACGCTTAAAAATTACGAAAATAATGCACGCACACATTCAGATGCGCAAATAGAACAAATAATTAAAAGCATCAAGGATTTTGGCTTCAATGTACCCGTTGAGGTTAACGAGAACCTTACAATACTAAGCGGACACGCACGCGTGCAAGCCGCGTTAAAAATAGGTATGAAACAAATACCTGTAATTGTACAAAAGCATTTAACCAACCAAGCAAAACAAAAGGGTTACATTCTAGCCGCCAACAAAATAGCAATGAATGCGGATTGGGATTTTGGTATTCTTGCGGAAGAATTGCACACACTTCAAGAAGAAACTGATTTTGATTTAAGCTCCACGGGGTTTGATGAAAAAGAAATTAACGAAATGCTGGGGGATATGAACTTTGACCCAGCAACACAAGAAGAGCAAGGCACGCTCGATGTACTTGAACCCAAAAACGTTAAATGCCCACACTGCGACAAACAGTTTAATTTACGAGATATGGAAAAATGACGTTAAAATTGGATTGGGCTTCGTTTCAAGCTGCCAAATATGCTTGCATGAATTTCCATTACAGCAAAAGCGTGCCAGCAGGAAAGTTGATAAAAATAGGCGTGTGGGAAGATAATAAATTTATAGGCGTTGTGCTTTACGGAATAGGCGCAAACAGCACGCTTGGCACGCCGTATGGACTTGAACAAACTGAATGCTGCGAGCTGGTAAGAATTGCGCTAACTCAACATGCAACACCGGTTAGCAGAATCGTTGCTATTAGTTTTAAATTGTTAAAATCCATAAGCCCAGGACTCAAGCTTATTGTATCTTTTGCCGATACTAACCAAAATCATCATGGCGGTATTTATCAAGCAGGAAACTGGATATACAGCGGTCAATCAAAGGCCGCGGATGAATATTTAGTATACGGGGAACGCTTGCATGGTCGCTCTATGAGGGCAAAATATGGAACCCACGTAGGCAAGGATTTTATAAAAATCGTTAAAGGTAGTGTTAAGCACCGTTACTTAATGCCCTTGTGTGACATGATCAAGCTGGATATAATTAAAAGAGCACAGGCTTATCCGAAGCGCGTTACAAAGGCTAACTTAGATTTCCCGTCTGAGAGCGGCGGCGCAGTACCGACCAACGCGCTCCACAATATACAATAATTAATAAGATTCAATAGATTTTGAACATGTTGTTATTATTGAAGCAATTTAAAAGCCTCCAATAATTGAAAGTTTGCCTAACAATTATACTGAGAGAAAAAAACATGAGTGAAACAGTTCAAGCAACCAATGGAGCACAAATTCCCCTTGTAAGTATAGAGCAAACTTTCGTTTATACTGGAGGCTTTATCGACACGATTACCGCTGTTTACGCGGGCACTACCTACGTCCAAACATTTACAAATGACGGTACGAATATTACAAATATTACAGGGTGGATCGCACAATGATAAATCCCGCTGACTTTCTAAAATGGCTTGAGGTTTTTAATGTGACTTCAGGTGGCGCGGCTGCCAGTGGAACAGTAAGCCCCGGATTAATTAACCAGCTTGGCGTGTACGCAGCCAATGGTGATGTTATTAGTGGCCTAGCTACAGCGAACGATGGCACGCTTATCACATCTGCCGCAGGTGTCCCAAGTATTAGCTCTACATTGCCAATTGCAGTGCAGGATAATATTACGGCGTTGGGAACGATTGGTGAGTCGGTTTTAGTTACGCTTAGCGCTGATGCGACAACAAGACTTTCAATCACTAACGCGTCGACGGGTACATCTGCAATAGCATCTAGCCAACTTACCAACAACGCCGCATCTGCATCGTTTAATCTTTACAGTAGCACGTACACTCCTGTGCCGTCGTTTGCCAGCCGCCTACTCATTGGAGTAGATTCAGGTATTACCAACGGTATTTTAATGCGCGCACCTGCTGGTGGGTTTACAGTAACCACTGATGGCTCGTTGTCTACTGCTAACTTGTTTGTCGACGCTTCGGGTAATACGGTACTGAGTGGCTCACTTACAACCTCCCAAACCGCAGGAATAATCGGAACCACAACGAACAATAATGCAAATGCTGGGAGTGTGGGGGAGTATATTGAGGGTACTGTATTATTAGGTAGTGCTATCCCATTAACTGCCAATACCAATGCCAATATCACATCGATATTACTGGGCGCGGGTGACTGGGATGTTGAAGGGAATGTTGGCCTAACTTGGCCAATAGCAACAGTCATAATTTATGCCATGGGATGGGTTTCGAGCTCTAGCGCAAGTATTCCAGATGCAGCAAGGTATAATGTGCAACCATACTGGGACTCAAGTGGTATACCCGTTTCAGATAGGTCATCTGGGTTTTCTACTCCTTCGCGCCGATTTTCTTTAACAACCACTACCACAATTTATTTAAGTGTTAGGGCATCATTCACAACATCAACTTGCACGGCATATGGCCGCATAAGTGCCCGACGTGTTCGATAACAGGAGATTAAAATGATTACAGAAGAAAAGTTACCGTTGTTAATTAAAAGCATTGATTGCGCCACGGGTTGTGTTGAAGCTGTTTACCGCACAGTTATCAAGCGTGACGATGTTGTGATTCATACAATCAATGACCATCAACATGTTAAAGTTGAAAACGCTGAAGCAGGACTAGTTGAGATTGAAAAGGCTGTCTTACTAGCTATTGATAAACGTGATGAGACGTTAGTGTTAGCCGAAGCCGAAGCCGAAGCCCAAGCAGAACCACAACCCGAGGAAGACAATGTTTAAAGTAGAAGGCTTACAAGAGCAGCTAAAGACGTGTATCGAACAACGCGGCCAAGCTGAGCAAATGTTTCATAGGCTTACAGGCGCGATACAATTGTTAGAGCAGCAAATACAATTATTTACAAATGAAGTGCTAGAGCAATCGTCTCAAGAAGACGCGCAGGAAGAAATAAAAGAGTAAAGTTTACTTTTTTTGCGGCGTGCTTTTGTTGTTTATTTTAATGAAATAGGTGGTGATATGGCTACAAAACGCTTGTTAGATTTTACACCAAAAGCCACGCTTGTAACTGCTGATATTATATATTGCGGTAACTCAGCGGCTTCATATGATGAAGTTCAAACAACGGTTGCGGGCTTAGTCGGCGCATATCCAAATTTATTAGAGCTTGGTGTTTTGTCGTTGACGGCAAGCAAGTTTTTGCTGACCAATGGCTCGAGCAATTTAATTGCTAGCGATACTGTTCCAGCGCACACGTTAGGAGGTGAAGTTGATGCTGATAGCAATGCCATTATCAACCTTCCGGCTCCCGTCGATAATGGCGACGCAGCTAATAAATTATATGTGGACACTGCCGTGGGCAGTTCAACTACCTGGAGTGAGATAGTAGCCACGTCTGTGAACATGGTGGTTAGTAACGGCTATATTTTAAACAATGCCGCACTGATTACCGCTACGCTGCCAGTCACAGCGGCGATTGGCTCTGTCATTATTCTGCAAGGTAAAGGCGCAGGCTTATTTTCAATTGCTCAAAATCCTGGTCAGACAATTAACTTTGGGTCGACACCCACAACCACGGGCACGGGCGGTAGCATTACGGCAACAAACAGATATGACTCAATTCAAGTGGTCTGTATTACGGCTGACACAACTTTTGCAGTACTTACCGGCCCGCAAGGTTCGTTCACGGTCGTCTAGATTATTTACGGAGGTTTTTTAATGTCTATTCAAAACAGTATCGGCTATGGTGTAATAAACGACCCAACCATGAGTTCAGCATCGTCGGATACAATTTCAACCAGTCAATCCATTAAAACTTTCGTTGAGTCTAACGCTGGAGGAACCGGTGTCGTCGGTGAAATTTTTGACTTTGGTGGCACAACCGCACCAGCAGGCTGCTTGCCGTGCGATGGTTCAGACCAATCAAGGGCAACGTACTCCGCACTTTTTGCAGTCATTGGCACAACCTGGGGCGCAGGTGACGGCTCCACAACCTTCGGCATCCCACCCTCAGCAAGACGCGTCATGGTTGGTTCAGGTGGCTCAGGCTCGGCAACGCTTGGCAATGCTGTTGGTGATACAGGTGGCAATGAAACTGTAACGCTTGCAACCGGTAACATGCCTGCTGGCGTACCTGTGACTTCTGGTACTTCAGGGGGGATAAATGTTGTATCTAATACAGGCACGGCTTCATACGTTCCTAAGAACTCGTCACCATACAGTGACGGTTCGGGTA
>Ga0209491_10002238_pt1 | contig 34971 bp, 25 predicted proteins | sample BON02_FD_187213 | JGI IMG/M metagenome (GOLD analysis project Ga0209491, IMG submission 187213) | Freshwater microbial communities from Lake Bonney liftoff mats and glacier meltwater in Antarctica - BON-02 (SPAdes) (version 2) | ecosystem: Environmental > Aquatic > Freshwater > Ice > Glacier... | reverse complement strand
AAAATCAAACCGAACCATCAAACCCGTTCAACGTCCCGCAATACATTCGGGCTCGATACTGCAAACGCTATCAAAAGACTTGGGACAAAACAGGGGTGCCGATCCTCAGATGTTGACGGACGTAACACATGCATCCAGGGCCGGCCCCACAAAACACCGGGGTCACGACGATATGGCGCGTCCCTTGGCAACGCTGCGCCAGCGAGCCCCTGCTGACCACCGGACGCGCCAGCACCGAGGCGCTATCGCGCGAGCTCATTTTTGCGATTGTCAGGATCGTTCGGGTCGTAGATGACCGTGCTGGTGCCAACTCCAGCCCCAACCGTTGCTCCGCCCACGTTGGTGCCAACCCCTACGCCCGCGCCGGCCGACACCTGCCCGCCCTGGTTCACCCCGACGCCCGCGCGCACCGGCCCACGGCCGGCGGATACACCCGCATTCACGCCACCACTTCCGACGCCGACACCAATGGAAATGCCTGGCACCACAGGGATGCTGATGCCGAGTCCGGCTCCGACGGAACCGCAGCCCACGAGCAGGGCCGTCAGGCAGATCGCAGCGCACATGCGCACGGTGGCCAAAGTATTCATACCAGGTGTTTCCTTCCGGCCATTACCTGATCCATGGCCGCGACGGCAAACGGCTTGTCTGCTCCCACGCCGATCAGGTTCCGGCTGCAGGATTGTGCAATAGCACGACCCCGTCCGGGGAAGGAAGTCGTAACGCCACAGTTACGGCTTCGGTTGCGTCGACGGGCGATGCTGCCTGGCAGATACAATCTGGTTCGTTGCGGCTGTAGCTCAGTGGATAGAGTATTGGCCTCCGAAGCCAAGGGTCGTGGGTTCGATCCCCGCCAGCCGCACCATCAATCCCTAAAACCCTGCACCGACACGGGTTTCAAGAATAGGGCCTTCCCGAGGACTTCATTCCAACGCCAGTACGTTGCGCCACGCCCGTTAGATTGACGTTTAGCCCGGTTGTCGCGGCCAACCCGGTTGCCGGATGGCCACCCTAATTCCTCTGGGCATGGTCACTTCAAGATTCTCCACCTGAGAGATCGGGCGCAGGGGTGTAAAGCCGATGCCGTCGGTTGTTGTCTGGAGGGACTTAAACCCGACCTTCCCCGTTGGAGGTCACGGAGTGCAAGCGCGCTGTAATCCGGTCTTGAGTTGACGGCAGTGATCTCGCAAGATCGTGTGCACGCAACCGATCGTGGATACGATGCTCAAAGATTCAGAGACTTCCCGGTACGTCGGCTCGATGCACGCATACTGCGGCACCAGCCCCGATCGCGATCATCATGTTCCTGCAAGTCCTCGGATGCGGTCTTTGTGAAGCTGGGCAACATACTGCCTGAAATCGACTTCAAGCGTGTAGCGGGCTGAACCCACGTATTGTTTGTCTATGTGTCGTTGGTGATTTGCAATCTCGCGCAGCATGTCATCTGTCGACGGAAGCGTAATAGCTCCCGACAGTAGATCTGCCAGCCAAAGCGCTTGCACTTCAACTAACGGAATGGTTGGACCGATGGGTTGAACCAACCCGACCATGTAAAGCCCTGGAAGAGATGGCGGGAGCATGCGACGATAAAGTTGTACTTTTCCGTCGTGGAGTTCAAACAGGCTGTTGTCCAGGAACGGAAATGTCGTTTTGTATCCAGTGGCATAGATGATGGCGTCAATTTTCTCTTCCGTGCCATCTTCAAAAGCCACCCGGTCGCCGCGAAGTTCTTTCACATTGGGCTTGATTTCAATCCAGCCGTGGCCCACGTATGGAAGCAGTTCTTGGCTAAGGGTCGCATGTTCCTGCCAGATCGCGTGTTTTGGTTTGGGAACGCCATAACGCTCCTGATCGCCGACGGCGAGAAACATCAGGCGCTGCATCAAGGTGCGCACCCACCGGGTCGGAAGTTTTAATCTACCGGCAAAAAACGTAGACCACCTGTCCACCGGTATGCCCATGATGTACTTGGGCATGATCCAGGCGCTGCGTCGCGTCGAGACGACCGTGCCGGCAGTCTGTTTACAGACGTCCACCGCAATGTCGACCGCCGAATTTCCAATGCCGACCACCATCACCTTCTTGTCACGGAAGGGTTCTGACGTGCGGTAGTCGTGCGAGTGAATGGTTTCACCAGTGAACGTGCCCGGGAAACTCGGATATCGGGGATCCCACAAATGTCCATTGGCCACTAAAACCGCGCGATAGTGAAAGACTTCGCCTCCTTCTAAGCGCACAAGCCAAGTGCCGTCTGCGGTGGGCTCGATATGTACGACGCGCGTGTTGAAGCGGACGTGCGAGCGCAAGCCGGAGCGATCCGCGTAGGCTTCAAGGTATTTGACGAACGCGTAGTGCGACAGGAAATCTTTATGGTGCTCGGGAATTGGAAAATCTGAGTAGCCAAGAGTCTTTCGGCTGGTGTCGATGTGCAGGCTGCGGTAGGCCGACGACAGCCCGTTGTCGTTCTCATAACGCCACATGCCACCGATATCAGAACCAATTTCAAAGCAATCAAACTTGATACCTTTTTCCTTCAATGCCTTGGCCGTTGTCATTCCTGAGGAGCCGGCACCAATGATGCAGACTGGAAGTTGTGCGGCGGAAGTCATTCTTTGGCGCTCAAATAGGCGTCAATCATGGCGTTTACCGACTTGTCTGCGGTGATGCCATTTTGAAGTGCAAGCGAAGACGTGAAGTTCGATGGCCATCCGTCGACGATTCGCTGCATTTGCGCGTCCGGCGCCCATGTGACGCTCCCGTGCGGCATGCCTGTACGTTCTGCCGCCACTCGCTCCACGCCGGCAACGATCTCAGCAGGCGTAACCGTCAATGCAGGCTGATTCATTGCACGTGTGTCCTTGAAGACGCCGGACGGCAACTGGCAAAGCTTGAGCAAGCTGTCCACAATCTTTTCCACGGAGACCACCGCAATCGGCGTGTCCCGGCGCAACGCGCAAACCGTATTTCGACCGCTGAGCGGCTCGCGTATCAGAGATGCAATCCGGTCGGAGACGCTCGCGGTCGCGGGACCGGGATGCGTGAGCACGACAGGAAAGCGCAGCACTCGCCCATCCACGTATCCGCGACGTGAATAGTCGTTGATCAGCTGCTCTGCAATGACCTTGTGTGCGCCATATGAGGTCTGTGGTGTTTGAAACACATAGTCATCAACCACAGCAGGAAGCGGACCTCCGAAGCTTGAAATCGAGCTGGCGAAAATGAAAGTGGGCGGCTGCGCCTGGGCACGGCAATGTTCAAGCAGCCGCATCAGTGAATGCACATTGATGTCAAGCCCGCGGCCGAAATCCATCTCCGCGTCCAGCGTCAGAGCGGCCGCGAGGTGAAACACGCAATCGACCGGTTTGCTAAACAGTTGCGCCGTAAACATTGCGTTGGTTATATCGCCTTCGACAAACGCGACATCGCCGCCGTAGTTCCGCGGCCAACCTGAAACAGGTTTGCGGATGTCACTGGCAACAATTGTGGTCGTCGACGAACGCCCGGTCTCGACAGACGAATGACAAAGTCGCGATAACAGGTTGGACCCTACAAAGCCTGCTGCACCTAAAACCAGAATTCTCACTGCGACTCCTTTTTTGAAAATATGTTTTGTCTCACCACGGAACGCGGCTTGGTCCCGTGCATTTCTTACTGTAGCCGCAGACGTAACTGGCGACGCAATGGCGCCGGACAACCGTAACGGCGATGCACGCCGTTGCCAACGCCGCACGGGACCAGGGCGTGCAATGGATTTGTTACGAGTCGGTACGAGCCCCCGGTCTCAGTTGCGCGGTGGTGCTGGATGTCGATGCCCGCGAGATAGTGGTCAACGGCAGCACACGGCAGACCTGGTCTTGCAAGGCGACCCGTGAGTCAGGTGATTATGATGGCGCACGAGACCGACCCGCACGTGCGGGCTTTCTGACTGTCTCAAGCCCGGGGTTTGGGGGCAGCGCGGGTTTTGCTTTTCAATTTCGGTTTCGACTGCGCCTTCGCGGCGACCGGCGCCACGCGTTTGGTGGACTTACCCCTTGGGCTCGCCGAAGCCGCGGCGCGCGACTTGGCGGCCACGGGTGTCGTGGCTGGTGGCATCCGGTCGCTACGTGATGGGCGCCCGGGCTGCAGATGCCGGACCAGGACCAGCAGGCGGTCGGCCAGGCGTCGCAGCTGCGCTGAGCGCGTGGCATTGCCCCTGATCAGCGCCAGTGCATCGGCCAATCGGGAGAACATTTCCATCTGTGCCACGATCGAGTCTAGCTGTCCCGGCTTGACCGTGATGTGGCTGAACGAGGCGTCGTACGCGCGTTCGATCTCTTCGCGCACAGCGTCGCCCTCGACGCCGGACGCACCGAGCGAGCCATCGAGCATGCGCTCGACCAGCAGGGATTCCGGCTGCATGACATCGTCCCAGGGGTCGAAGCTCGCGGCGAAGGACCGTGTTGCGATCTGTGCGCATTGCCGCGTCGCTTCGATCGCGGCCTCCCGTGGCGCCGAGGCCGAGGCCGGCAACAGTGATTCGACCGCCAGGCGGTTCAAGGCCTGGTAGGGCGAGATCTGGCCGTTGCCTGCGTTGCGTTCAGCCAACCGATAGGCCTCGGCACTGTCGACCAATGCCTGCACCATCGCTGCGCCCGAGTTGGCTGCCGGCTTGCCGGCGAGTATCGCCCTGGCATGCAGGCTTGCCAGCCGTTTGAAGGCGCTGCCGCGCATTGCACTGCGTTCCCCGTTGACAGGGGTGGCGTCGGGAGTCGCGGCATCGCCATGCGTTGCGACCAGTTGGTCCAGATGACGCAGCCGGGCCAGTGCCAGGTCGATCAACGCCTCACCGGAGACGCGCCCAGGGTCGTCCGTACCGGAAGTCACCCCCCGCAGCGTGCCGCGTTCTTCTCCGAGCCTGGCTTCGATATTTGCCAGCTTTTCGATGTCCTTGATGGGTACACGGCCGGACTTGTCTTCGGTCTGCACGGCAAGCAGCAGCGCTGCGCGCGCTTTGTCGAACTCCCCCAGATCACGCCAGGTCGCGCCCAGTGCCGACTGCAGCTGCGGCATCGCCAGCCAGCCCGGGGGGCAGCGCTTTTGCAGGATGGTCTCGGTGCGGGCGACCTGGGCACGGGCTTCGCGGTCGGACTGACTGGCGCGCCGACGCGACTGCCCGACACGGATGCGGGCCAGTTCATCGAGCAACTCGTCGGGCGAGGCGAACAGCCCACCGTCGCCCAGGGCCCCGGCATTGTCGGCACGCGGCTCGGCGAGCCAGCCGGGATCGCCGTAGGCCTGGAACGCACCCCAGGTGATGTCGTTCCGGCCCGGTTCCCAGATGGTCTTGCGCGCTTCGAACACCGCGTCACCGAACGGCTGACGACGCAGCAGCAGGTGTTCATAAAACGCCTCGCCGAAACGCTGTGCCTTTTCGTCGTTGACCGCCCAGCCTGCGACGACGACGCACCGTACGCCAATCTCGATGAGCTCGCGCGCAATGCTGGCCGCGAGCTTGTTGCCATCGCGGCCGTAGTCGACCTTGCCGAGGTGGCAGCAGTTCAGGAACACCACCTCGGGCACCGTCTCCATCGCCACGATCTCGGCCGCGGTGATCAGCAGGCCATCGGACAGCACGACACCGCTGCGGTTGCGGCCATCGGCATGCAGGAGGTCGAACACGCCATGCGCCGAAATGTGCAGCATGCGGTAGGGCTTGCGGTACAGCGCTGCGAGCACATCCTTGGCTGGTGCTTCCGAGCCGATGACCTGGTCGACCTTGTAGCCAAGGCCCTTGAGCACGCCGACGATCGCATGGGCTTCGGCTTCTGCACCGGCCAGGTCGGGTGGTGGCAGGGTCGGGCGGGCGGGTGTTCCGGGAAAAGCCTCGACAAAGCCGTAAGACGACGGGTTTCCCACGACCAGCGCGGTGTGTTCGATGGCCTCACGCACCTGGCGGCGAAATTGCGTTGACGACAACTGCCGTACGACCGCGGTGCGCATGGCCAGCGGGAGCTTGTCGTCGTCGTCGCGCAGCGGGTCGTCGGCCAGCATCAGCTCCCAGGGCAGGTTTGCCGTGGCGTGGTCGACCACCAGCACAATGCGGTCCATCTTGCGCGCCGCTTCCTTGAAGTCGTGCGGAACCATCAGCTGGAACAACATGCGACCAAAATCTTCCTGCCACACGGGCGAGCCGATCTGCTGGCGCACCAGCGTCTCGACCAGGCCGGGCTGGCGCTGTTGCACGACCAGTTCCGCGCGTGCGCGTTCACCGACATACAGGTAGCGCAGGCGTTGGGCAAGCCGGGTCCTGGTTGCCGGCGCCACGCCTGCCGCCGATTCGGGTGGGCATTCGCCTTCGTCGGCGTCGGTGATGATCAGGCGTGGCCAGTAGTTGCCGCCCTGGCCGCTGAACAGGCGCTGGCGATAACCTTCGCCGTGCTCCAGTTCGTTGCGCAGCAACAGCGTAGTGCCTTGGCGCTGTGCCGCCGACACCAGCGACGGGCCAGACTGGCGCAAGGCATAGACCGCGGTGATTGCAGTGTCGAGATAGAGTTCGACGATGTCCAGGCTGGCCACGCGGATGTTCAAACGCGTCGTGTCATAAAACTTGGCGTTGGCCTCCATCACACCGCGCACCACCGCCTCGACCGACGAGGCGATTGTCAGGTTGGCGCTCGAGTTGTAGCCTAGCAACAACGTCGCCAGTGGCAGCGCACGGTCCTCCTTGCCCAGCACGTCGACAACCTGCAGCAGGTAGCGCAATGCGCCGGTGCGCACCGCCTCGGTCAGCGACTGCACTGACAGCGCACCGTCGTAGTGACCCAGCCCGGTGACCACGGCGCCGCTCAGGCGACCCATGCGATGCGCGGCATCGCGGGGCACGCGCAACACCGAGGTGGCCGAGCCGACCGGTCCGGCATACAGGCCCAGGTTGAAACGCTCGCGCAAACCACCATCGAGCAACTCGCGGTCGATCAGGCTCTGCGGGCCGGCAATCGGGTCTTGCGCATAGTGCCCGACCAGTATCGGCTCGGCGACGAAGCGCAGATCCATCGCCTTGATGGCCACGCGCAGCTGGCGTTTCGGCCGCGGTGGGACGCGACCGCGCAGTGAGCCCCCCATGAGACCGCGCTGCAATGCATCGCCGTCGACCATCGTGGGCGGGCCGGCGTCGTAGGTCTGCGGCGCTGGTTGCTCGATTGCGCGCACCGCCGGTGGCGACATCGGCAGCAGTGCCGTTGTGCCTGCGGTCAGCAACTCTGTCAGCGCCCCGAAATGTTCCTCGGTCGCGGGCAGGTCGCCGTGCTCAGCCGCCATGTAATAAAAACTGCCAATGCCGCCGATCCGGCCCGACTCCCAGGTCACCGTGCCGTCCCCATGGGTGGTGCCGACCATCTTCAGCCGTCCACCTTCCTCGCGTACGCCGCACGGTGTATTGCGTGCAGCTCCGAACACATACACGCTTTTGCCTTCGTAGCCGGCTGGCAGCGCCGGCCGGTCCAGACCGTCGGCCGCCCAGAGCCAGCTTGCTGAATCCAGCACCGCCTGGGTCGGCTGGCCAACCCGACCGTTGCCGAACCAGAAGTCGCGTACCTTGTCCTTGATGGCGACCCAGGTACCCGCCTGCTGGAAATCAAACGATTCGCCGCCACCCACCTGGCCCTGGAAGATGTCCTTGAAGCCGGGTTTGGGCAGCAACTGCAACGCGCCACGGAAGTTCGCCACGATGTCCAGCACCTGCTGCATATCGTGTTTCAGATCGAGCCGTACCAGCGTGCGCAGCGTGTCACCTTTGCCGATCATATTTTCGACCATCGAATGCGCGCCCTGGTTCGGCGTGCCCAGCATCACCAGACGCGCGCCATCACGCTGCATCAGTTCGTCCATCACGGCGCGGCGCTTGTGGATCGTGGCGCGCACCACCAGCCCGCCCATGCTGTGCGCCAACAGCCGGATGGGCTGCTTCGTCTCCTGCAGCAGCCGCTCGAGCAGCGCGCCCAATCGCTCCGCCAGCACGTCCATAGGTTGGCGCCAGTCGTAGGCGAAACGTTCGACACGCTGACTGCGTGACAACTCCTGGCACAGCTTGCCGTAGAACATCTCGAACAGGTCGTCCGCCTCGACGCCAGACTGACCGAATGCGATTTTCGACAGGCCACCGACGGCAATGTCAAGTGGGTCGAACCAGACGCGGTCGTCCTTGCCACGTTTGAGGTGCGAGCCCATCACCCCCGGTAACACCACTACCACCGGGCGATCGCGGCCGGCCGCGTCACGCGTGGACGCCGCCTGCAGCGCCGCAGCAAAATCGGATGGATCCGGCAATGCGCGAAAGGCATCGAGTTGCGATGGCTGCTCGGCCACCAGCCAGTCCCGCAAAGCCGTGCGGGTGTCCAGGTTGGTGAAGTAGCGGAAGTGCGACACGTCGGCGCCACGGTCGAACAGCACTTTCGCCCCGGCCCTGGGTGCGATGCCGGCCAGCATCGCCGCGGTGTCGACGACGAGGTCGTTATCCACGTTGTCGAAAAATACGAAATCGGTGAGCAGTACACCGAGCCGCTTGAGCAGGTTACCGCCCTCTATATCGCCGGCAATCACCGCCATCTGTGTGCCTTCGCGCACCGGCGCATCACGCAGGAACCGGGCCATGGGCGAGTCGGGCAGCATCGCCTCGATACCCGGCACCAGGTGCGCATTGGTGCGGTTCTTCGCTATCTCGATGACGACACGTTTGAAGGCGGAATAAAACGGGCTGCCAAAAAAGAACGGCACCTGACCGATCAGTGTCAGCAAGCCGGACAAAAAGAGATCGAGGTTGGCGCTGGCCAGCTTGGTGCCGTTGGCCGGACTTGCAGTGCGGACATAGCGCTGCACCACGATCTGTCGCTCACGCAGCAACGTGCCCAAAGCGCGCAGCTCGGCGCGCTGTTGCGCATGGGCGGTTGCGAGCTCTGCGATGACGCGTCTGGCTTCCTCCGGATCGGCGTCGCCGGTGCCCTCGAAGGCGTAGGCATAACCGTCTATCAGTGGGTCGAAGTCGCCCAGGCACAGCAAATCGGCGACCAGTCCGCCGCGCGAATGCGACACCAGGCTGATACGCGCACCCGGCGGCAAAGCCTGCACCAGCGCCAGCGCGTTCTCGATCGGGCTTTGCGACAGGCTGCGGTGCTCGAAGGCATATATGCCACCACTGAACTGGCGCTCGAGCATGGCCCACAAGTCGCGGTCGCCGCCGCGCAGGTCGCCGAAGCTGCCATAACTGCTGGAAGCCGTGCCGTGCACGAACACCAGCATCGGTTTGTGCGGCGCATCGGTCGTCGCTGGCGCAGTGAACACGATGTCTTGATAGTCCGATTCCTGATCACCTGCGCCGGTCCAGCGGTAAAGACCTGGTTGGCGTTTGAGACGTGATTCGATCGCCGCCATCAACGCCTTGGTTCCCAGCCAGCTGACGCCGAGCTCCGCCGCACGGGTGACGCCGTCTTTCCTGAGCAGCTTAAGCGCGGTGTCCAGGATCGCATCGCCATCGGGCCGTGTGACCAGGGTGAACACCTTGCTGATCAGGCCACCCGCAATGTCGCCGAGCAGGCCGCGCGATGCGGCGCCATGCGCACGCAACTGCTCGAGCTCGATCTCGCCGTGCGGCCCGATCAATTCGGGATGGGTCTGGCGCAGTGCGCCGCGCAGCCGCGAGGCGCTGCTGATGAAGGTGCTGCCATCCGTGAGTTCGAGCACGATGATTTCGTCAGCTGCCGTGGCATGGGCCACTTCCGCAACACCATCGACACTTCCACGGGCGCTGATCCCGACATCGAAACTGCCCGTCGGCTTGAGGTAGGCCGTGGGCAGGAATTCGTCTTCAGGCTGACCGGTCGCGCGGGCCGCGCTCTGGAGCCAGGATGGCAGTGCAGGCGTACTTTCGCGTCCGCGAAACTTCAGGGGGATATTGGACTCGGGCATCGTCGCGCCTCCAGTGGTTTGTGTGGCGGTTGACAGCCGCGGAGCCGTGCCTCAGGTCAAGACCCTGCGCTTCCTGGCGGCGACACTGCCGACAAGCTGCGGACTTTGCGGGTAACTGGCCGATGGCAGGTAGACGGGGTTGATCGCAGCGTGCCAATCGGAATAACTGGCACCGGGTTTCAAGGTTTTCAGGACCTTCAACGCGTAATACGAGAAAGCGCCGTTGGGGCGGCCATTGATGCGGGCGTCGTAGCTGAAGTTGTTGGGCCCTTCCTGGCAACCCGACATGAGCAGATCGCCCGCGCTGCGTGACAAGGCCTTCGAAAATGCCGACGCTCGCGTGGCCCCCGCGGTTGTTGCCAGTGGTTTTCCACTGGCGCCCCGCGGCAACTTGTCGTCAGGCAGCCAGTTGCCCATCGGCATGAAGCGCGGCCGCGGCGCTGCGTCCGCGTCGGGGTCTGCCGCCGCAGCACGGGTAACGGTGCCCGAGTGGCAACTGTCCGATATCAGGACCAGCCGTACTCCCGGCGCGCGCGATGCAAAGATCGCGTGAATCTCATCGTCCAGCAACGCCGCGCCATTGATCTGCAGGTCGTACGGGCACAACGCCTCGTCCAGTCCGTCGAGTTCGTCGCCATTGACGTCGGGCACATAGGTGCCATGGCCCGAGAACGTGATGACGACACTGTCACCTTTCTTGGCGCCACCGACGATGGATTTGAAACCCTTGAGCATCGCCGCCTTGGTGGCCTTGGCGTCGATCAGTCGGCTCACGGTAAAGCCGCGCGACTGCAGTTCGGCAGACCAGTCTTCGGCATCGTTAATGCACCCGCTCAGGTCCATGTGGGTGCCCGGATAATTATTGATGCCGATGCACAAGGCGGTCTTTGCCATAGCTGCCTCCCTGGAGTTGATTGCCGCAACGCTTCCGAAAACCAGTATAGGGAGACGATTTCGGATTGGCAATCACCCATCGGAAGGACGGCATGGCTAAGCGGCCGGCGCTTGACCAGAGGCTGGCGGCCACGGTGGTGATGGCCAGCGTCCGACGATGCGCCATCGGTCAGAGACCGAGTACGGCCTTGGCACGCCTGAGGTTCTGCATCCTGTCGTCAAGACCGTTGTAGCCGCCATTGATGCGTTTGGTAACGGCCTTGACATCATCCCTCTCGGCGAGCGTCGCCAGCCCGCGGTCTTTCCAGAACCAGCATGACACATCGACAGCCACCATCGGGTCGGTGGACAGCAGTGTCGGATCGGACAGATAGTCGATGCCGGTGAACTTGCTGTACGCGGTGTAGTTGGCGCGCCCCGTCAGCTGGATCAGGCCGCGCCCCTTGAAGCGCTGGCCGTCGCCCGCCACCTTGTTGCCCAGGTCTTTGCGGCCCTCGTAGGCGGCGCCGCTGGCGAGTTCCTCGGTGTACAGGAAAGACATCGACTCATGGCCGAGCTGGGCGATGTAATGGGTCATCTGCAGTGGTGTCGTAATGCCGTATTTCATCATGCCAGCCTTGAGCGGCTCGAAGTAACGCGCGATCTTGCTCGCGGCGGCCAGCGGCAGCACGATGGCCAGCTTTTCCCTGGACGGACCCGCTGGCAGCCCCGCCAGCAGAGCGGTGATCGTGGCGTCGCCTGGTGCGATCAGCGCGTCGGATTCCAGCAACTGCATGACTGCCGTTTCGAACGCCTCGATGCGCCCGAGCGTGTTGGGGCCGATGCGGCCGTCGGTGTCCAGTGCTTTCGGCTTCGGCCTGGGAAACCGGTTGCGATTGAGATTGAGCAGTATCTGGATCGCCGCAACGTCCGCCAGATCGTTGCGCCCGCCGCGTCCCACCGAAGTCGCTATGCACATCCTCGTCTCCCTTGTCGTGCAGACGCTGCACATGTCCGGTGAGCGTACGTGCCGGTCCATGGTGTGTCAATAAGCCGGTTGACAGAAGCTGGCCTGCTGCGACATGGCCGCGGCCGTGCCGGGTCAGTGCGCATTGCGCAGCGCGCACTATCGTAGCCATCGATCGCGCGACAATGCATGCTTGATATGGTCAACTGTGCGTGCCGCACGCGGTCATGTGGCCATCGCTATCCACAGGAGTTCGCCATGCGTCAGCGTTTCAAGCGTAAACCCGATCAAGCCGTCACGGCCGTTCGACTCGCTTTGGGGTTCGATGCCGTAACCTATCGGAAATGGGGTGATACCCAACGCGCGTTGCCTGGCGACTGGCTGGTCGACAACGATGGCGACGTCTACACGGTGGCCGCTGACACGTTCGCGCAGACCTACCGTGCTGTCGGTCCGGGCCGTTGGGTCAAGACGACGCCGGTGTGGGCCGAGAAGGCGGTGCTGGCCGGCAGCGTTGCCACGCAGGAAGGCCACACGGCGTACCAGGTCGGCGACTGGCTGGTGTCCAACGCGCCCGATGGAAGCGATGACTACGCCATGGGTTCCGACGCTTTCGAGCGTCTGTATGCGCCTTGGCCGGATGGGCGCTCCGGCTCCGAGGCGCCATCGCACAACGACTGACCGGACCGCGGCGGCTCTTCGCTGACGCCGTGCTGAGCCATCAGTCCGGCGACACGACCCGATCGCGTCCGGCGCCCTTGGCCGTGTAGAGCGCACGATCGGCCGCACGTGCGGCATTTTCCCATTGCGCCAGCGCGCTGAATGGTTGCGACACGCCAATGCTGATCGTGCACGTCAGCAGCGCGTTGCCTGTCGGCGCCGGAACCCGCAGTGCTGAAACCCCTTCGCGCAGCCGCTCGCCGAGCAGCCGTGCGGTGTCGGCGTTGGCATCGACACAGGCAACCAGGAATTCTTCTCCGCCGGTGCGGGCGACAAAGTCGTCGGTTCGCATCCGTGCGGTCAGCACGCCGGCGACCGCCAGCAGCACGGCGTCGCCTGCCGCATGGCCATGCATGTCGTTGATGTGCTTGAAATGGTCGATGTCGACCTGCAGCCAGACAATGGGCCGCTGCAAACGCGCGCCAAAGTGCCGGCGCAGCGCGTCGTCAAGGCCATTGCGATTGAGCGTGCGGGTCAATGCGTCGTGTGACGCGAGCTCGGCCAGTTTCTGGTTCATGCGCACGAACACCATCCACAACAGATTGGGCCCCAGCAGCACCGCCGCCAGAGACGCATAGGCATAGTAGATCTGCGATGCCAGGCCGTTGAACGCCGCCCAGGCTCCATATTGCGCGATCAGCACCGCGCGGCCCAGTGTCATCAGCGCAAGCAGGCCCATCAGCACCACCAGCAGCAGCAGCGGTGTGCGCAAGACCGCGATGGCCGACCGGGCACCTTGCGCGGCCACGATGGCAAGCAACAGGTACAGCAGTCCAAGCGCCGTGTTGAGCAGCACATGCCGCCCCACCTCACCCCAAAGCATGATGGTCGCGGTGTGGCAGGCACCATAGAGCAGCAGCAGCAGCAATATCGGCTTGGGCCGGATATTGAGCACCTGACGGCCGACGAACTGGCGTACACCGGCGGTGAACAGCAATGCGCCCAGGATCATCGCGGTGTCGGCCAGGCCGCCCAGCAACGCCGGAGCGTCCAAGCCGGCGCCGAGCCGCACGGCATACGCTGCACCAAACGTGCTGGCCCCGGCAGCGAATGCGCCCAGCCCGCCCCGGGGCGGCATTTTCCGCGCGATCAGGTAGAACAATCCCCCCGACGAGAGCAGGTTCAAAGTGAGAACGATGATGACAGTGCGCGGGTCCATATCGGCGCTAGGCTAGCATGCCGGCGACAGCGCAACGGGGCGCGCGCGGCCGGTCTGTCCGTGCCACGTGATGGGCTGCGCGTGCGTCTGACAAGGCGTGCAGATTGTGCCCGGCGCGATTGTGGTCAGACCCGTTTCAGAGGCTGGGTTCCCGGCGGCCGTCAATGGCCGGACAATGGTGGCGTTACAGCAGGAGAACATCATGAAAATCCAGGTCAATACCGATGCCAATATTCCGGGACACGCCGCGCGAGTCGCGGGAGTCACCCAAACCTTGGAACACGCACTGGCGCGCTTCGTTGACGCCATCACGCGGGTCGAGGTGCACCTGAGCGACGAAAACAGCGGCAAGAAGAGCAAAAATGATCAGCGCTGCATGCTTGAGGCGCGGCTGCAGGGGCGTCAGCCGGTCGCGGTGACGGAGCACGCCGAGAGCCAGGATCAGGCGCTGCATGGCGCCACAGACAAACTGGTGCGACTGCTCGACCACACTTTGGGACGTCTGCACGAGCATCGGACCCGCACGCCTGATCTGCCAGCGACCGGAGACGAAGCCATCGAAAAATAGGGGTTGAATTGACGGTGCGGCGCCGCGCGGATCCATCGTGCGGGATGCGAAGGCACGCGTGCCGCCGACAAACGCGCCGGCATCGATGCTGGCCGGCTAGCCAGTGTCAGGCCAGGCTCGTCTCTGGGCGAAATCCGGTTGCGTCTGGTATCCGGGGGTCTCAAGACACCGCGCCCAACCCGTAACTCCCTGTCAGCAGGCGCCCGCTGCGAAAACGCTCCAGCGCGTAGGGCGCGAGCGAGACGTCGGTTGGCAGGCCCAGCGCCTCCTGCGCGAGTATGCGACCCACGGCCGGTGACAGCTTGAAACCGTGCCCCGAAAAGCCGAACCCGACGATCAGACCGGGAACCTCGGGCACACGGCCCAGTACCGGATTCCAGTCCGGCGTCACGTCGTACACACCGGTCCAGCTGGAGGCTAGGCCCGCGGTTTCGAACGATGGAAAACGCTCGGCGGCCTGGGCTCCGACTTCGGCGACATAGTCCATTGAAACATTACCCTGCTCGTTGTCGGCATCGCTCAGCGTCTCGCCGACGGTGCCTTCGCTGACCAGCATCTGGCGCCCGCCATAGCTGCGGCAGTACAGCATGCCGGGCGAGCCAAGATCCTTGTAGACCGGCATCGCATAGGTATAGGCCTGCGGTCCCTCGAGTGCCAGTACGGTGTGCCGTTCGGGTTTGACGGGGGTGTCGATGCCGGTCCAGCGTGCGAGTTCGGTGGCCCAGATGTTCTGTGCGCTGACAACGACTGGCGCGCTGAACCGACCTTGCGACGTTTCGACGCCGGTGACCCGGCCGTTCTCGCGGATCAGTCCCTGAACCTGCACGCCTTCCAGGATCTTGACGCCGCGCCGGCGCGCGGCGCGCGCAAAGCTGGTGGCCACGAGTGTGGCGTCGGCGAACCCGGCCTCGGGCTCGAAGCCGATCAGTGCTGCATCGTCGAAACGGCAGATCGGCAGTCGAGCGGTGGCCTGGTCCCGGCTCAGGAGTTCGACTGGGATGCCCATTGCCTGTTGCGCGGCCAGTGCCGCGCGCAGCGGCTCGAGCTTGGGGCCTTCGGGCGCGGCAATCAGGTAGCCGCATTTGACCAGGCCGGCCGCGGCGTCTTCGTCGCCGACGTATTCGGCGAAATTGTCGAACGCCGCCCAGGAACTGCGCGCCAGTGCGACGTTTTCGCGGACCGAATAATGTGTGCGCAAGATGCCGCTGGACTGCGACGACGTGCCCCCTCCGATCTGGCCGCGTTCGAGTACCAGCACGCGGCCAGCCCCGAGTGCCGCCAGGTGCCAGGCGACCGAAGCCCCTATGACACCGGCGCCTATGACGATCACATCCGGGTTATGCATGACGGCACCGGTGGGTTGAACATGTCACGAGCGTAATGCCTGCAGCGTACATCCGGACAATCCGTGTGCCTATTGATTCATAGCATCAATGGCACTGCAGCTGGCGCCTGCCTTGACGCTCTCAGTCGTCGATCGCCAGCATGGTGCGATCCAGCCCGAGTGCATTGGTGATGTCGCGCTGTAGTTCGCGCGCGGCCACACGCACCAGATCCGCCACCTCGCGCGGCAGGCTTCCGAGCTGGCCATGGCGGTGCACCAGCTCGAAGCGGCGCGACATCGTCGCATACGGTTTGCCCTGCCGACGAAATGTCGACAGCGGCACCAGGCGAACCGCGGTGCTGTGGTGACGTGATTGCCATAAGCACAGTGGTGTGGTCAGCGCGAAGCCCAGGCCTTCGCGCACCAGGCCCAGCAGCGGGTCGGTGGCATCGAACTCAAACGCGCAGTCGATGTCGGGATGGCAGCCACGCAGGTAGTTGTCGATCTGCTTGCCAATCAGAGAGCGGGTGCTGTAGTTCATGAACGGCAGTTGCCGGCTGAGTTCGAGCAGTGAGCCGGCGCCAGCGAGATCATGATCGGCCGGCAGCGCGACCAGGTATTGCTCGGTGAACAATGGCAACTGGGTCAGGCCGGGCTCGGCTGCAGTGGCCGTGGTCGTCATCAGCAGATCGAGCTGGTGGTTCTGGAACTGTGCGAACAGGTCGGGTGACAGCCCCGAACACATGCGGACCCGGTGTAGTCGGCCCACCAGCCCACGTACCAGGTGGGGCCCGATCGTGGCGGCAAACGAATCGACGCAGCCCATGCGCACCAGCGCGCGCTTGGCCCGGCTGAGCGCGCGCACGCTCTCGGCCATCCGGTCGGCGTGCCCCAGCAGTTCGTTTGCGTGTTCGTACAGGCGTTGTCCGGCCGCGGTCGCCCGGGCCGGGCGTGTCGAGCGGTCCAGCAGCTGCGTGTCGAAGCCGAGTTCGAGCTGGCGAATGTGTTGCGAGACGCCGGCCTGCGATATCGCGAGCCGGGTGGCGGCCGCCGATACCGAGCCGGCCTCCACGACCGCGACCCAGCTGCTCAGTTGTTCCCACGCGGGAGGCAAAGGTCGTTGGTTCGGTGGCTTGTTCATTGGACTACCCTTCATGCTGCGCACTGCGTTGCTATTCGCCTTGGGGCGGCCCTGCGGCTGATTGGACCCCTTCGTGCTGCGCACTGCGTTGCTATTCGCCTTGGGGCGGCCCTGCGGCTCACTGCGCGAGTGTGCCTGAGTGCAGCGCAATCCTTGATGCAAACCATCACGTGATGCGATGGCGCCGCGGAGATACGCGGCTGGCCCCAAACTTGCTAAATAAGAGTGCAGTGGTCAGGTGTCGCGGGCAAACACCGATTCTCGGAACGCCTGGCCGTTTGTATTATTTGCCGTTCTTCAACATCTACAAGGAAACTCCGATGAAATTCAATCGCAGACTCGTACTGGCACTGGTTGCCGCCGCGGTCACCGTATCAGGTGCCGCTATCGCCCAGCAACGCATGTTCTTTGGCGTCGCCACCGGCGGCACCGGCGGCACCTATTACCCGCTGGGCGGCATGCTGGCCCAGCTGATCTCCAACAAGGCTGTCGTCGACGGCAAGAAGATCACCGCCACAGCCGAGGCCGGTGGTGCGTCGGTTGCCAACGCAAAGCTGCTGGGCAACAAGGACATCGAGTCCGCTTTTGTTGCCGCCGACATCCTGGACGCCGCCTATAACGGCAAGGGCCAGTTTGTCGGTGCGCCGATCAAGAACCTGCGCGCATTGGGTGCCCTGTACCCCGAGACGGTGCAACTCATCACCCGTGCCGACCGTGGCATCAACAGCGTCAAGGACCTCAAGGGCAAGAGCATCTCTTCCGGCTCGCCCGGCTCCGGACAGTACCAGCTGCTGACCGACCTGCTGACCGTCTACGGCATGAAACGTTCCGACGTCAAGGAAGATCTCTCCTCCTTCACCCAGGCCGTCGACAAGATCAAGGACGGCAACCTGGACGCCACGCTGATCACTGCCGGCGTGCCAACCGCGGCGGTGACTGATTTTGCGCAAAGCCACGACCTCAAAGTGATACCGCTGTCAGGCCCCGAGATTGTCGAGCTGCAGAAGCAGCAACCCTACTACGCCAACGTGAAAATGCCGGCCAACAGCTACAAGGGACAGACCGCCCCGGTCGATACACTCGCCGTGATGGCAGTGTGGACCACGCACGACGCGGTGCCCGACAACGTCGCCTACGAGGTGACCAAGGCGCTGTATGAAAACACCGCCATCATGGGCCAGGTACATGTGCAGGGCAAGAACATCAGCTTGGCGACCGCCTTGGCCGTGGGAACCGCTCCGATCCATCCCGGCTCGCTGAAGTACTTCAAGGAAAAAGGCCTCGTCAAGTGAGGCACTGGCAGCGCGCCGCACCGGTGGCGTGTGCGCTGCTGGTGGCCACATCGGCCTTTGCCTGCGAATTGGTGCTGACCGAACACCGCAGCGGTCGGGCACTCACGCGCCTGGCGCTGGATCCGGCGCGTCCCGCCGCCCGGATCGCCTTTACGCATTCGGTGCTTGGCACACCGGTGGTGGACTATTACGCCTGGCGCTCTGATGGCGGGCGCTGGCGTGCGCACATCGTGCAAGAGCATTTCGAAGGCGACGGTTACGGCTTGCCCAATGCGGCCGGTCCCGGCGAGCGCATGGTGCGCGAGGGCGACGGCTGGCGCCTGTATCTCGACCGGGTCGTGGACCCGCTGGTGGTGCCGCCGTTCCCATCACAGCGCATGCGCGTCGAGATCGGCGATCGACCGGCTGTGTTGCTGGGCGCGTTGAGCGAAAAATCGATAGATATGCGGGCCGTAGGCTGCCCGCTTCACTGACTGGAAACCCATGAGCGCGACGCAGCAGGAAATTAACCGTCTGATCGAACAGTTCGACCCCGAGTCGACATTCCGGCGCCTGGCCGGGTTTGCCGCCATCTTCGTGACCGTGGCGTCGGTCGGCCTGTCAGCCTGGCATTACTACACCGCCGGCTTCGGCCTTGAGAACGAGATTGCCCACCGGGCGATCCACCTGTCGGTCGTACTGGGGCTGTGTTTCCTGGTGTTCCCGCGCCAGAAACGGCTGCCCGGTCCGTGGGAATGGGTCAGTTCGCTGGGCTTGGTGCTGTTTTATCTGCTGATGGGTTTCGGCCTGCTCGATGCCATTTCCGATCCGATACCCCCCGGCGCGCAAGCCATCTTCATTGGTGTGCTGCTGAGTATTGCCGGTCTGTCGTTGCCGTTCAAGGCCTACGACGGCAGCCACAGCCACATTCCGCTGCGCGACTGGATATTCGCTGCGCTGGCCTCGGGCTTTTCGCTCTATTTGCTGGTGTATTTCGACTCCATCTTCCTGGATCGTCCCGGCGAACATACGCCGATCGACCTGATGGTGGGCGTGATTGCCATCGCGATGGTGATCGAGGCAACCCGCCGCACCATGGGCATCTTCCTGCCACTGCTGGCCATTGCGACGGTGATCTATGGCATCTTCGGCCCCTACTTGCCGGGCGGCCTGGGGCACCGTGGCTACAGCGTGCCCCGCGTGGTGGCCCATCTGTACAAGGGCACGGAAGGTATCTACGGCATTCCGGTCGGCGTGGTGGCCACCTTCGTTTTTCACTTCGTGTTGTTCGGGATCATGGCGCAGCTCACCGGGCTGGGCCAGCTGTTCGTGAATCTGGCGACCATCGCCGCCGGGCGTTTCTCGGGTGGCCCGGCCAAGGTCAGCGTGGTCTCGTCAGGCCTGTTCGGCATGATTTCGGGTTCAGCTATCGCCAACACTGTGACCACCGGTGTCATGACCATTCCCCTGATGAAGAAAGTCGGCTTTTCGCCGCGTTTTGCCGGCGCCGTGGAGGCGTCGGCCTCGTGCGGTGGCCAGGTGACGCCGCCGATCATGGGCGCGGCGGCGTTCATCATGGCCGAGACGCTGGGCATTCCCTACAACCAGCTGATCCTGGTGGCCATTGTGCCGGCGGCATTGCACTATTTCGCGATCCTGTACATGGTGCACCTGGAGGCCAAACGGCTCAAACTCAGCGGCATGCCGGCGTCCGAAATTCCGTCGCTGGCGCTGGTGCTGCGCAGTTCCTGGCATTTGTTCATTCCGCTGGTGGTGATGGTGACCTTGCTGCTGATGCAGTACACGCCGTTCCTGGCCGCGTTCTGGGGCATCACGCTTACGGTGGCGTGTTCATGGATTCCCAAATTTTTGGGCGAACACGGCAAACGCATGACGGGCCTGACGGTCGGCCCGCGTGCGCTGGTGCAGGGTTTCGAGATGGGAGCGAAGGCGGCCCTGGGCATCGGTGCGGCCTGCGCCTGCGTCGGGTTCGTGCTGGGCATCACCACGCTGACTGGCATGGGTTTCAAGTTCTCGGCCTGGATTGTGGACCTGTCGGGCATCGCGGCGCAGATGGTATCGGTCGTCGACGTGTTCCAGTGGTGGGATCTGCAGCAGATCACCATCCTGTTCGGCCTGTTGTTCACGGCCGGCGCCTGCATCGTGATGGGTTCGGGCGTGCCCACGACGCCGACCTACATCATCCTGGCTGCCATTGTTGCACCGGCGCTGGCGCAGCTCGGCGTGCCGCAACTGGCGACCCACTTCTTCGTCTTCTACTACGGTGTTCTGGCGGACGTGACCCCACCGGTGGCGCTGGCCGCGTTTGCCGCCGCCGGTATCGCGCGCAGCGAACCGATGCGCACCGGCACCACCGCGTTCCGGCTCTCCATGGGCAAAGCGCTGGTGCCGTTCGCGTTTGTCTACACGCCGGCACTGCTGATGATCAACTTCACCTGGTCGGCATTCCTGATCGCGCTGGTCTCGATCATCGTGGCCATCGTCGGCCTGGGTGCGGCTTACACCGGTTACCTGCGCCGCCCGATTCGCCGCCCGGCCTTCGTTTTGCTCAACATATTGTCCCTGTCGCTGGTTTTTGCCAATCCGGTGATGTCGGCTATCGCGGTCCCGTTTGTGCTGTTCATGGTGGGCTGGCACATGCGACCTTTGCCGGGGATGGCATTGGCATAGATTTTCGGCCCGGTTGTGGCCTGGCGGCTGCAGCGCTGCGGCAAGGCCCAGGCAACGATCAGCCGCCCATCGTCTCCGCCCATGCGAGCGCCTGCAGATGGGCCCAGTTGATCTGATGGTTGCTCAGGATCAGCGATTCGGCCAGACGGGCAAAGTTCGCGTCGTCGGCGGTTTCGCAGGCCACGGTCAGTTCCAGCAGCTGTGCCAGCGGCCCCTTCTTGTGCAGTAACGCGTCGGTGATCGACTCAGGTAGCGAAACCGCTTCGATGGCCTTGGCCATCGGTATCCCGAGCATGGTGTCGAGCAGCGAGAATACGCCAGTGACAAATGCGTTGTCACGTTCCTCCTGCGGCAACACTTCGGCTGCGAGCAGTTCCATAAGCCGTCCCCGCACGATCGCCATCTGGCCGACCGCCGGTGCCACGCCGCCTTCGCGCGACATGGTCAACAACAGTGCTGCCCAGCGAAACAACTTCTCGAGGCCCAGGATCATCACCGCATGGCGGAATGAAGTGATCTCGGTGCGCAGGCCGAAGCCCGATGAGTTGATATAACGCAGCAGGTTGAATGACAGCGTGGCATCGCGCTTGAGCACCGCCTCGATCTGCTCCGTTGGCGCCTGCTTACGCACCGCATTGATCAACTGGATGATCACCGCGTGCGTCGGCCGGATGGTCTGGTTGGTCACCACCACAGGCTTGGCAAACCAGTAGCCCTGGAACAGGCGAACCCCGAGCGCTGCGGCCTGTTCGTGTTGTTCGGCAGTTTCGACCTTCTCGACGATGATCTTCGCGTCCGGCCTTTTCTTCTGCGCCAGCTTGACGACATGTTCGACCAGGTCGGTCTTGAGTGTGAGCAGGTCGATCTTGATGTATGCGGCCAGCGGCAGCCATTTGTCGTAGGCCGGCGTCAGCACGGTGTGGTTGAAAGCCAGATCGAAGCCTCGCTTGCGCGCGTCGTTCAGCGCCTGCACGGCGCCCTCGATCAGGGCGGGATCATTGCCGTCGAACGGTGAAATTTCCAGCACGATGCGATCGGCCTTGACCAGTTCCAGGTGTTCGCTGCTCAGGCTCGCATGGGTGCAATTGATGAACATGGTGCGTTTGCCCATCAATGTCGCGGTGTCGGCCCGGGACAACACATTGAACAGCATTTGTGCGTCGCTTGAGGCGTCATGGGTACTGGATGCGCGTGTGCGGTCGAACAACTCGTACGCATAGACCTTGCCCTTGTCATCGACGATGGCCTGGCGGGCAATCGTGATGCTGTCGGTTCCGTCGGTTCTGTCATTTCCGTCGTTTCCGTCGTTTCCCGGCTGGGCCGGCGACGGTAAAGAAGAGTTTGCGTTGTTCGGCATGGGATGTGTCCTTTCAGATACAGTTCATTTTATGGGGGGTGCGGCGCGCCGCGGCTCCCCGCACGATCAATCCTCTAAGCGTCGGCCTGGGGCTGGAAAACAATGCGGTGTTGTCCCGCCGTAAAGTCGGCCACCGTCTGTGCCCAGCGCTGGTTCGGCCAAAGCAGCTCAATGCCGTCGCTGCGCGGCCGGTAGGCCACGCTGTACAAGGTGCCGTAGCCGCGCAGCCAGGCGGTCTGGTAGAGCGGCGGGTGCAACAGGCGGGCAACGGCATCCTCGGCCGAGCCGGGCCCGTCGATCTGGGCCTGCAGCAGGTCGCGGCGCTCGACCGAGCGCGTCGCGTTGGCATGTTGCTCCCACTCGACTTCGTGCTGAAAGTTGGTCACCGCGTTGCGCCGGGTCACCTCGACCGGACGGTCCGGCGACACGAACACTGTTGCCCACTGACCTGCACGATCGAGCAGTGTGATGGTGTAGCACATGCTGCACGGCACACGCTGGAGAATCTTCACCGCCTCGGCGGTACCCTGTGCCACCTCCAGCACATAACGCAGCACCAGTGGAATGCCGAATCCGGTACCCGAGACGGTGCGTCCGCCAAATGACAACGACGCGGCCAGGCCGGCTTCGTTCATTCCGTCGAGCGCACCCCAGATGCAGTCGCTCAGTGCGGCCACGCGGTTGTTGCACCAGCGCGTGGCCAGCCAGGCGCCTTCGAGCAAGCCGGGTGCGAAGTCGTAGTTGCGCAGCAGCACCGGTTCCTGCAGGTCCTGCGCATCGACCCACACGGCCTGTGAACAACCGGTGATGTAGGGCGGTGGGCACCACAGTGACAAGAACCGTGATTCCACATCGCCGCCACCGGCCAGTTCGACCAACTGTTCCCACAACGGGGCCAGCTCTGGCATATGGGTGCGCATGGCGCGCCGGCAATCCAGGTAGCTGGGCCGCTCGACAGCGCCGCTGCGCAGATACCAGGAACGGTAGCCGGGCCACAGGCGCTCGAAATGCGCCTGCCACATCGGGCCCGGCTGGTCTTCGATGAGGGTATGAAAGTCGACCTGGATCGCCATGCAGGGAAACGCCTGTGAAAAAGAGACTGCTTACAGAATCTTGAATGAACCCGGTTCCGGCACCGCCTCGTGTGCGGTCGTCACGATGGGTTTGCCGGCATAGTGTTTCTGGATCCCGCGAATCCAGTCACGGGCGCGGATATTGAGCTTGAAGTTGTCGTCCATCGACCGCCCGCGTGTAATCAGAATGCCCAGGTCGGCGCCTTCGTAGCGGTAGTCCCCCGGGCCGGTGATGCGCAGGAAGAAAGCTTCGCGTTCGGTGTCGATGGCGCGGCGTTCGTAGTCGAAGCGCTGGTAACCGACTGTACCGTCCTCGGCCATCTTGTAGATACCGGTCGCCGGTGCGTGGGTGACCTGGTCGATCCGGTCTTCGGTGAACTTGATCACCACCTGCGACCACGAGTCGATAAAGAACGGCTGCGCCCAGCGGTCGTTGATCTCGCGCACGTTCAGATCGAACGGCACGCCGGAGAACTCCAGCAGATGGAACAGGAACAGCGGCGCATCGGCATAGGCATACGCGGTGTGGTTGGTCATCGGGCTGGCGCCGCAGATGCGCGGATTGAGTTCACCCAGGTAGACCTCGCCGTTGTCCTGATCGATCAGGAAGTCGACGTCGAAATAGCCGCGGTACCCTTCCTCGAGCAACTGGTTGCCGAAGGTCTCTGCCATGGCCCGTGCCTTGAGCCGCACGCTCTCCGTGAAAGCGCCCGGGAACACCTCGTTGCCGCACCAGCCACCCTTGTAGGGTGTGAGTTCCTTGGCGCCTACCACCTCGGTCAGCAACGGACCGACCAGCGTTCCGCACTGCGTGGCGCAGGCCTCCAGCGTGGCGCCGCGGCAGTTAATGCGCTTCATGATCTTGACCTCGGGGTCGTTGACGATCGTGTCTTTGTGTTTGTCGAAGTCGTCCTGGTTAGCGATGAAGAAAGTGGTGTGACCCGAGTATTTACTCACCTGTCCAAACCGCCCAGACAGATGTATTTGATTTCCATGAATTCATCGAGCCCGTACTTCGAGCCTTCACGGCCCAGGCCGGACTGCTTGACGCCGCCGAACGGTGCCTCTGCCGTGGAGATCAGCCCGGTGTTGACACCCACCATGCCCGAGTCGAGCCGCTCCGCGACGCGCATCACGCGGCCGACATCGCGGCTGTAGAAATACGCGGCCAGGCCGAACTCGGTGTCGTTGGCCAGTGCGAGAACTTCCTCTTCGGTGTCGAACGCAAAGATGGGTGCCAGCGGGCCGAAGGTTTCTTCTTTCGCGAACAGCATGTCGGCGGTGGCGCCCGAAACCACGGTCGGCTGGAAAAACAGGCCACCCAGCGCATGGCGTTTGCCACCGGTCAATATCTTGGCGCCCTTGGCTGTCGCGTCGGCAATGTGTTCCTCGATCTTGGCAATGGCCTTGTCGTCAATCAGCGGGCCTTGCGTGACCCCTGCGTCGACGCCAGAGCCCACCTTGAGTGCGTTGACCTTGGCCACCAGCTTGTCCGTGAAGGCCTCGAGCACGCCTTTCTGCACATAGATGCGGTTGGCGCAGACACAGGTCTGGCCAGTGTTGCGATACTTGGAGATCATTGCGCCCTCGACCGCGGCATCGAGGTCGGCGTCGTCGAACACGATGAACGGCGCATTGCCACCGAGCTCCAGCGAGAGCTTCTTGATCGTGTCGGCGCTCTGGCGCATCAGCAGGCGCCCGACTTCGGTCGAGCCTGTGAAGGTCAGCTTGCGCACCAGCGGGTTGCGCGTCATCTCGCTGCCGATCTGGCTGGCAGAACCCGTCAATACCGACAGCAGGCCCTTGGGCACGCCAGCACGTTCGGCCAGTTCGGCAAACGCCAGCGCGGAGTAGGGCGTCTGGCTGGCGGGCTTGACCACCATTGAGCATCCTGCAGCCAGCGCCGGGCCGGCCTTGCGGGTCAGCATCGCAGTCGGAAAATTCCAGGGCGTGATGGCCGCGGTGGTGCCTATGGGTTGCTTGATCGCCAGGATGCGCCGGTCGCCCAATGGCGCCGGAATGGTGTCGCCGTAGGTGCGGCGCGCCTCGTCGGCGAACCACTCTATGAACGAGGCTGCATAGGCAATCTCGCCCCTTGCTTCGGCCAGGGGTTTGCCCTGCTCGGACGTCATGATCAGCGCCAGGTCGTCGGTGTTGGCCAGCATCAGGTCATTGAGCTTGCGCAAAATGGCGGCGCGCTCCTTGGCCGAGACGTCGCGCCAGGACTTTTGCGCCTTGTCGGCGGCTGCGATGGCGCGCTCCGTCTCCTTGGTGCCGCAAACCGGGATGGTGCCGAGTTTTTCTCCATTCGCCGGATTGGTTACGGCAACGGTCTTGCCATCGTCGGCATCGATCCATTGGCCCGCCACATAGGCTTGCTGTTTGAACAGGGAAGGGTCTTTCAGTTTGAGCATCGTGTTTCGATCTATAGATAGGTGGTTGGGATCAGGCCGGTTTCAGGCCGTCAAGGCCTTGTCAAGGATCGCCAGGCCTTCGTCGAGCACCGCGTCCTCGATCGTCAGCGGGAACAGGAAACGGATCACGTTGCCGTACACGCCACAGGTCAGCAGCAGCAGGCCGGCGTCTTGCGCGCGCTTTTGTACCAGCTTGGTGAAGTCGGTGTCGGGTGCGCCGTCCGCTTTGGCGAACTCGACCGCGACCATGCAACCCAGGCCACGCACGTCGCTGATGGCAGGCACCTTGGCGCGCAGTGCGCGCAGGTGGTCGGTCAGTTTCTTGCCGATCTTTTCGGCACGCGCGCAGAGTTTTTCTTCGGCGATCACGTCCAGCACGGCCAGTGCCGAGGCCACTGCCAGCGGATTGGCCGCATAGGTGCCGCCCAGGCCGCCGGGCGCCGGTGCGTCCATGATCTCGGCGCGACCGCATACGGCCGACAACGGCATGCCACCGGCCAGGCTCTTGGCCAGGGTCATGATGTCGGGGACCACCCCGTAATGCTCCATCGCAAACAACTTGCCGGTGCGCGCAAAGCCGGTCTGGATCTCGTCGGCGATCAGCACGATGCCGTGCTGGTCACAGATCTTGCGCAGCGCGACCATGAATTCCTTGGGTATGACGTAAAAGCCGCCTTCACCCTGAATCGGCTCGACGATGATGGCCGCGACCTGCTCGGGTTCGATGTCGGCCTTAAACAGCTGCGTGATGGCCTTGAGCGCGTCGTCGACCGATACGCCGTGCAACGCAACCGGCATCGGCACGTGGTAAACGCCGGCCGGGAACGGACCGAACCCGGCCTTGTAGGGCTGCACCTTGCCGGTCAGTGCCAGGCCCATCATCGTGCGGCCATGGAAAGCGCCGCCCAGCGCAATCACACCGGGGCGTTTGGTCGCGGCGCGGGCGATCTTGATCGCGTTCTCGACGGCCTCTACCCCGGTGGTGAAAAATGCGGTCTTCTTGGCGTGGTTGCCGGGTGTCAGTGCGTTGAGCTTTTCAGCCAGTTCGACGGTGCTTTCGTAAGGTATGACCTGATACGCGGTGTGTGTGAAGCGCTCGAGTTGCGCCGTGATGGCCGCCACGATCTTCGGATGCCGGTGGCCGGTGTTGAGGACCGCGATGCCCGAGCCGAAGTCGATGTAGCGACGGCCCTCCACGTCCCACAGCTCGGAGTTCTGCGCACGCTCGGCATAAATTGGAAAACCGATGCCCACGCCGCGCGGCGTGGCGGCGATACGCCGCGCATCTAGCTGGGCATTGTTTTTGGTGCCTGCGACGGCTACGTGTGCGGATTCGGCTTTGGTGTGGGTGTTCATGGTTGCCTCGCAAAAAGGACGGGAGTCAGCCCCCGAGTTCGGGTTGGGAAACCAGTATAGGATGGCATTGGCTCTACGATTGGAACCAATGAAGACTATGTGATAGAACCAATATATGCCGAAATCCACTGTTGACAAGCAATCCAGGGGCGCAGCGCTGCCAGATTTCGTACTGCGCCAGTTCGACCGGGGACAGCCGGATTTCGACCATCGCCAGCTGTACGGCATCTTGCAGCGCGGCATCCGCGAATCGGTGTTGCCAGCAGGCGCCCGTTTGCCGCCGACGCGGGCGTTGGCGCAAGCGCTGGGTATCGCGCGCAACACCGTTGTACATGTCTATGAGCAGCTGGCGCTCGAAGGTTATGTGTCGGCACGGGTGGGTCAAGGCACCTTCGTATCCGACATGGGGCCGCGGATGGTGCAGGTTGCCACTCCGGTGCCGGACAGGCCGAGCGCACCACCACGCAAGAATCTGTCCCGGCGCGGACAGACGCTGGTCGACGATGCGGGCGCGGCGCGCCTGCAATGGGGGGCGTTCACGCCCGGTGTACCCGAGGTGCGGCTGTTTCCAACCCAGGTCTGGAGCCGCTTGCAGGCGCGCCTGTGGCGTGCGCCGACACCGCAACACCTGAGTTATGCCTCCGGGGCCGGTGACCCGGATCTGCGCCGCAACCTGGCTGAATACCTGCAGGGCACGCGCGGCGTCGCCTGCACTGCCGAACAGATCGTCATCACCAGCGGGACTCAGCAGTCGCTGCACCTGGTGGCGCAGCTGCTGGCAGACCCTGGCGACGCCGTGTGGCTCGAGGATCCGGGCTATTGGGGCGCACGCAGCGTGTTCCGAACGCTGGGGCTCAAGCCGATCGGCGTGCCGATCGACGCCGAGGGCATGGCGCCGTCGTCTCGCCATTTGAAAAGCCCGCCGCAGATCATGTTTGTGTCTCCGTCGCACCAATACCCTACCGGTGCCTTGATGAGCCACGGACGCCGGCAGCAATTGCTCCACTACGCCGCTGTGCATGGCGCCTGGGTGGTGGAGGACGACTACGACAGCGAGTTCCGGTATGGGGCCAGGCCCCTACCGGCGCTGCAGGGGCTGGACCGCCATGCGCGTGTGATCTACCTGGGCACGTTTTCCAAGACCTTGTTTCCGGCGCTGCGCCTGGCCTACCTGGTGTTGCCGTCGGATCTGGTTGACCCGTTCGCGCGCGCCTTGAACGAGTTGTACCGCGAAGGCCAGTTGCCGCAACAGGCGGTGCTGGCGCGGTTCATGGCTGAAGGTCACTACACCAGCCATATCCGGCGTATGCGCGGGGTCTACAGCGCGCGCCACGATGCGCTTATCCATGCCATCCGGCACCATTTCGGCGACCAGTTGCCGGTAATCGGGGGCGACGCCGGGCTGCACCTGGTGCTCGGCCTGCCATCGCACGTGGACGATCAGGCCATGGTGGAACGCATCGCGCGTAACAAGGTTGTGGCCCGGCCACTGTCGCTGTACCACTTGCGCCAGCCGGCTCCCGCCAAAGGCCTGTTGCTGGGCTACGGCGCAGTTCAGGAAGACGAGGTCGCGGCCAATTTCGCGCGACTGGCCCACGCGGCGCAGCATTTCCTGTAGCCCTCGGCGCGAATAGCAGCTTGCATCAACAATCGGGTTGTTCCAATCCAGATTGCATTGCCAGCCATGAACAACCTGACTTCTTCTTCCGTCTCGCCGGGTTTCACCATCGGGACCGACCATCCTGTCCTGGTCACCGGCGCCACCGGCTACGTCGCCGGCTGGATCGTCAAGCGCCTGGTGGAAGCGGGCGTGACGGTGCATGCAGCCGTACGTGACCCCCACGATGCGCGCAAGCTCGCCCACCTCAAGGCCATGTCCGACGTCGGACCGGGCACGGTGCGTTTTTTCGCGACGGACCTGCTGCAAAGCGGTTCGTACGCCATGGCCATGGCGGGCTGCGCGGTGGTGTTGCATACCGCGTCGCCCTTCACCACCAGCGTGAAAGACGCGCAGCGCGAGCTGATCGACCCGGCGCTGCTGGGCACGCGCAACGTGCTGGAGGAAGCCGGGCGCACGCCGTCGGTCCGGCGTGTGGTGCTCACCAGTTCATGCGCGGCCATCTACACCGACGCCGCCGACTGTGCCACCGCGCCGGGTGGCGTGTTGACCGAGGCGGTATGGAACACGACAGCCTCGCTCGCGCACCAGCCCTATTCGTATTCCAAGACGCTGGCCGAGCAGGAGGGCTGGCGCCTGGCCAAGCTGCAATCGCAGTGGCAGTTGGTGGTGGTGAACCCTTCGCTGGTGGTCGGCCCTGGCACCAACCCGCGCCCGACGTCGGAGAGCTTCAACATCGTGCGCCAACTCGGCGACGGCACCATGAAGGCCGGGGCTCCGCGTGCCGGATTCGGTGCCGTCGATGTGCGCGACCTGGCGCAGGCCCATCTGGCCGCGGCGTTCAACCCTGCGGCAGAAGGACGGCACATCGTCTCGGGCCACGACACCGATCTGCTGGCCCTGGGCCAGGTCCTGCTGCCGACGTTCGGCGACAGCTACCCACTGCCGCGGCGCGCACTGCCCAAATGGCTGGTCTGGCTGGTGGCGCCGATGTCGGGCTTGACGCGCAAGTTCGTCTCGCGCAACGTCGACCATCCCTGGCACGCCGACAACCGCAAGAGCCGTCAGGCACTGGGCGTCACCTACCGGCCGCTGCAGGAGTCGATGGACGACATGTTCGCGCAGATGATCGCGGCGGGCTACTTCAAGCCGAAAACCAAGGCCTGAACATTGGCACACGCCGGTTTTCGGCAACTACCACTGGGTATCTGGAATACGCACCAGTAAACCCTGCATGGCCTGTGTGATGCGGATCTGGCATGCCAGTCGGCTATGGGGCTGGCGTTCGGCCGCCGTGCAAGCCAGCATCGCCAGTTCGATCGCCTGCGGCGGCGCGAGTCGGTCGGCCCAGGCCGGATCTACATAGACGTGGCAGGTCGCGCAGCGGGCCTGACCGCCGCAGTCGGCGACGATGCCGGCAATACCCGCGCCGGTGGCGACCTGCATCAGGCTGACGCCGACCGGCGCCTCCAGTCCGTGTTCGGAGCCGTCGGGTTGGATGAACGTGATATCGGGCATGGAGCGGGTATGGTTTAAAGGCCAAAGGCGACCTCGCGCATGGACGGAGGCGCGCGTCGATCGGACGGCGCCATGCCCAGGCGGCTGCGCCAGCTCTATTGTGGCCCTGCCTCCCGCATGCGGCGGTCACCGCACCGCGGCATGCGCGCGCATCGCGGTATCTGCAATTTACATTGCACATAGAATGTAAATTGCAGATCATCGGCTGACCATTGCCGGCGTCGCTGCCGGCGACGGTCAACGATGCTGCGCCGACGCGTTCCATCTGCCTGGAGATCCATGACCACCGTCGCCCGAGCCACTACCGCACGCGCTCGCCCGGCTGCGCGTCGTACCCATGCCGAACGCAGCCAGGCCACCCGGCAGGATCTGATCGCCGCGACGATCCGGGTGATCGAGGAGCGAGGTCTGGAAAATGCTTCCACCTTCGAGATTTCCAAGGCGGCCGGGGTCACTCCTGGCGCCTTGCAGCACCATTTCGCCAGCAAGAAGGCCTTGATCCTGCGTGCGGCAACGGAATTGGTGCACTCCGATGACGGCAATGGAAACATGGCAGTCTGGCCGCGTCCCGATATACCCTTGCGCCAACGTGCGCATGCGGCAATCACAGCGGCCTGGCAACTGATCTACGGGCGCCCCAGCTATGTGACGATGTGGAGCATCTTCATGGCCTGCCGCACCGATCCGGAACTGCTGCACCATTTGGCCCTCGAGCGCGAAACACTGCGCGTGCGCATGGCCGAGGGTTTTCTGCAGGCGTTTCCCGAACTGGTTGGAACCGAAGGGCATGCGAGTCTGGCCAATCTGATCTTCTCAGCCTTGCGTGGCATGGGGGTACAGGAGATGTTCCGCCCGCCAGCGCAGTTGTGTGCCGGTCAGCACGCCATCCTGGTCGATCTGCTCGTGATCCGCTGTAAGCAGGCCAATGCTGGCGCCGTTCCGTCGCCGGCATTGGCCAGACCCGCTCGGTCCGCCCGTCGCCCATCCCCGGTCTGACCGGAGCGGGCCTGTTTATTTATCACGAGGTTCCCATGCGTTTCTTCTCTTACCGGGACCGTCCGGTCGATCTGGGTCCGTATCCGCTCGAACGACTGACCCGCAGTAACGCGGCGGCTGAGTTGGCGTCGATCGCGCCGATGCAGGCGCTGTCGTTCGCGGACGCCAACCCGGAGTCGTTGAACCACGCGATGGCGCGCTACATCGGCATGTTCGACCTGGTCCGCGATGGCACTGTCAATCCGCTGGGCGGCGAGGTCTCGGACGAACCGCAGGAACGTGCCAGGCACCTCAAGGCCGCGGGGTATTACTTCGATGCCAGCATGATGGGCGTGTGCGCGCTGCCGCAAGCGGCGATTCTGGACGAACCGATCCGCAACCCGATGGTCAAGGCGATCGGTGAGGAGCTGGCGCAAAGCCAGCCGAAAAGTTTTGCCGCCGGCATGGACATGATCCTGGCCGATGTCATGGAGTCGGCCCGCACCGTGCATGGCCCGATTGACCACCACAGCCATGTGCTGCTGATGCTGGTCGAATACCCGCGCGACCCGAATCCGGGTGAGCCGGGCTGTGACTGGATCATGGGCACCCAGGCCCAGCGCGCGGCGGTGTCGTCGGCCCAGACCGCCGTGCTGCTGTCGACCTACCTGCGCCTGCTAGGCCATGCGGCGCGCGCGCACAGTGCCACCTGCAGCGACATTGATCTCGGCAAACTGGCCGTAGCATGCGGCCTGGCCCATGCCGACGGCAGCAACCCCTACGTCGGCAAACGGTACGGCTTGGCCGCGGTCAGCACCACGTTTGCCATGACGCCGGACCAACCGCTGGCACCCGCTGCACAGCAGCGCAAGTGGCGCTCGCATGGCCCTGCCTGGTGGCTGGGCAAGGGCACGCTGAAGAACGCGTTCAACCGTGAGGCCTACAAGGACCGCGAGTTCCGCAAGGGCGCCTATCCGTTCGAAGACCTCAAACGGGTCGACACACCCACCACGTTCATCGACCATGACCGGGTGCCGCGTTTTCCCAAACGCGCCGACTTCTTTGCCCGCTCGCTGTTTGGTGACCTGGGCAAGACAGTGCAGGAAGCGGCCAAGGGTGGCAACTATGTGCTCAAGAGCCCGATTGGTGCCTGTGCGCGGCGCGCACTGGGTGCGTTGCTGCTGCTGCAGTTCGGCGAGGCGCGCGGCCCGGTGGCCAAGAGCACCGCCGACCCGCAGCGCAATGCCGACAACCTCAAGGCCGCCTCCTATTACCTGGGTGTGGACGCCGTGGGTCTGTGCAAGGTACCCGAATGGGCGTATTACTCGCACGATGCCGGCGGCAACCCGATGCCCCCCTACCATGCCAATGGCGTCAACCTGCTGCTCGACCAGGGCCACGAGACGATGGAGGGCGCCAGCGGCGACGACTGGATCGCGGTGGCGCAGAGCATGCGCGCTTATCTGCGCTTCTCGATGCTCGGCGGCATCATCGGCGAGCAGATCCGCCGCCTGGGGTATTCGGCGCGGGTGCATTCGGTGCTCGATGGCGACGTGCTCCAGCCCCCGCTGCTGCTGCTCTCGGGTTTGGGCGAAGTCAGCCGTATCGGCGAGGTCATTCTCAACCCCTATCTGGGCCCGCGCCTGAAAAGCGGTACCGTGACCACCGACATGCCGATGGCATACGACAAGCCGATCGATTTCGGTCTGCAGACCTTTTGCCAGAACTGCAACAAGTGCGCCCGCGAATGTCCGTCCGGGGCCATTTCGGCGGGCCCCAAGCTGATGTACAACGGCTACGAAATCTGGAAGAGCGACGCCGAAAAGTGCACGCGTTACCGCATCACGAATGCGGCCGGTGCGATGTGCGGGCGCTGCATGAAGACCTGCCCGTGGAACCTGGAGGGACTGTTCGCCGAAAGCGGCTTTCGCTGGCTCGCGATGAACGTGCCCCAGAGCGCGCGGCTGCTGGCCGAACTGGACGACAAGCTGGACAACGGATCCATCAACCCGGTCAAGAAGTGGTGGTGGGATGTGGAACTCGACCGCAAGACCGGCCGTTATGTGCAGGCCGCCCAGGTCAACCACCGCGGGCTGCAGAAAGACCTGCAACTCAAGTACGAGGACCAGAGCCTGGCCGTCTACCCCGCCGACAAGATGCCACCGCCTTATCCGGTGACGTTCGTGGCCAACCGGGAAGAGGGCGTCGAGCGTTACCGGGCCATGCTCACGCCACAGCAGTACAAGGCGCGTATCGCGGCCGGCGACACCGAAGGCCTGGTGCCTGGGCGCACGATACCCGACGGCGAGCCACCGGTGTTTCCGGTGGTGCTCCGGCGGCGCGAGGACATGGCGACCGATGTGGCGAAATACGAGTTCGCCTCCGTCGACGGTGGGCCTTTGCCGGCGTTCGATGCCGGCGCTCACATCGACATCGTGATCGCGCCGGAATACCAGCGCCAGTACAGCCTGGCGGGCGACCCGGCCGACCGCAGCAAGTATGTGCTGGGGGTGCTGCGCGAGGGGCCGGAGAGCGGCGGGCGCGGTGGCTCGGCGCTGATGCACCGCGCGTTTCGCGAGGGGCGCCAGGTGTTTATCACCAAGCCGGCCAATCACTTCCCGCTGGTCGAGGACGCCAGCATGAGCCTGCTGTTTGCCGGCGGCATCGGGGTCACACCGATGATCGCCATGGCGCACCGGCTCCATGCGCTGGGCCGGTCGTTTGCGCTGCACTACAGCGCGGCGAGTCGCGCGACGGCAGGTTTCGTGCATGACCTGGAACAGATGCCGTGGAAGGACAAGGTCCACTGCCACTTCAAGGACGAAGGCGCGCGCGCTGATCTGATGGCGTTGACGCCGGCCTACGCTGGCGGCATGCATGTCTACACCTGTGGCGCGCCCCGCTTCATGGACGGGGTGTTCGAGGCTGCTGTGGCCCGGGGCTGGCCCGAGGAGGCGATGCACCGTGAATATTTCAGCGTACCGGAAGCCGACGCGTGGGTGAATTTACCTTTCGTGCTGCGCCTGTCGCGCAGCGGCAAGACGCTGGAAGTGCCGGCCGACCGCAGCGCCACCGACGTGCTGGCACGCGCAGGCATCAAGATCGACACCAAGTGCAGCGACGGTCTATGTGGGGTCTGCGTGACGCCCTACGATGCTGCGGCGTCGGGTGCGATCGAACACAGGGACTTCGTACTTGGTCGCAAGGAGCGCGAACACAAAATCATCCTGTGTTGCTCCCGGGCCAGGGAGGCGGGTGGGGAGATCGCGCTCAATCTGTGATTCACGCACTGACCGGATCAGACCAGGGGCCAGTGTCCCGTGGTTTGACCGGCCGGTGTTTCAGCGCCCGCGCGACGCCGTGATGCGGCGCTTGGCATACAGCCCGAGGAAGGCGCAGCCCAACAATAGCGAGAACCAGCCAACCACCGATGCGCCGGCCAGGAGTTCCTGGATGCTGCTGGCGCGGGCAACGGTCGGTCCTGCCAGGATGACGATGCCGACCAGCGCGCACAACACGCCCTTGATCAGGAGGTCCTTGTCAGCCTTGGCGCTGGCGAGCCGGTTGGTGGCGTTGTCGAGTTTCTGGGTCGGGGGGGCAGGCAGCGGCATGGTGGTGGTTGGCGGCGCCGGAGGCGCATGCATTATTGGGACCAAGGGGTGAATTTAATATCGTCGCCAGCAACCGTGGGAAAACGCCGTTCCGTCCAGTCATCCCTGGCCTGGTCGGTGCGGTCCTTGCGATGGGGCACGCGATTCCAGTCGATAAAGCGCTTACCGACATTCTCGCCGCCAATGATGGTAATGCGTACGGGGCCGGCGCATGCGTTTGACAGGGTCCATTGCACAGTCTCGCATGAATGCCCCTTGCCTGCCCGCTGCTAGTGTAGTGTTTCACGCTGTTTGAACTGTTTTGAGTTTTGCTTTCGCCCGCATGACTTTTTCCAGAATGTCACGAGCACTTGCCGTCCAGATGAAGGGCTTTGGAGCCTCGTTGTGGGCGAGCAC
>Ga0209491_10002226_pt1 | contig 35148 bp, 14 predicted proteins | sample BON02_FD_187213 | JGI IMG/M metagenome (GOLD analysis project Ga0209491, IMG submission 187213) | Freshwater microbial communities from Lake Bonney liftoff mats and glacier meltwater in Antarctica - BON-02 (SPAdes) (version 2) | ecosystem: Environmental > Aquatic > Freshwater > Ice > Glacier... | reverse complement strand
CGGCGCTGAACGCGATCGGCAAGCTCGAAGACGTCGGCGTGTTGGTCAAGGCGCGTGGCCAGGAACGGAATCGGGCGTGGATCGCCGTCGACGTCGTCGCCGCACTCGATCGGTTCGCGGAGGCTGGTGGCCGTCGAGCGCGACCGCCTGCTCGCTGAAGGTTGAGTCGCTTGCGCCCTGGACAGGAAGGGCTAGGTCGTCGCGAGATCCACAATGAGAAGAATTACTGCAGCTGTAGACATCAGCGCAGCAGCAATCGCTGGGATCAACAGACGGCGCTCGGTCTCCTTCCCACGAACCGCCGCTGCTTCGGCAGACTTGGCGATTGATCCTGCGATTACGGCATTACTGGTGCGGACGACCGAGACGGTCTCGCCAGCCGAGGTCTCTATTGCTGTTGTGGTCGAGCGGGTGGACTCATCTATTCGCGCGCGGGTCTCGCCCGCCATCTCGCTGATGCGTTCCTTCTGACGTTCGAAGCTGGCCGAGAGCCGTTCGAGCTGCTGGTGGATCTCGACCGGGTCGATTTGGCGGAGTACGCCGGTCGCTTCGGCGAGGTTGGACGCCAGAGCCGAGAGCTGATTGGACAGGGCTGTGTTCTGGGCGAGGGACTCTGATCCCGACGCCGCCAGCGCGTGAAGGGATGCCTGTGTTGTGGCGAGTAGTGCCTGGGCTGTGGCGACCTGTTCGGTTTGTTGTGCGAGCTTGTCGAGGGCCGCTTCGGCGGTCCGAAAGGTGTGGATTGCCTCATCAAGTTTGTTGCGGTTGCCGGGTGCTGCCATTTTGCTCACGTTCCGATCGAGTAGTGCTCAACGATTTTGTCACCTGCAGCAACCGAACGCCGGATGCGGCGCCTGAGCACGTGCTCAAGCTCCAGGCGGTCCACGGCGCCTGCGGACGCGCTCTCGAGGACAACATCTTCGACAACGACGAGGACCGAATCGGGGATCTGGGCAGCTTCGAGCCCCGCCCATATGTCCAGCGCCCAAGTCCGACGGGCCCCGTTGAAGTAATTGCGCACCAGATCGAGGGCCCAGGTGACCAGTCGTTCAACGTCTGGGGGATCGAGTGGGAATGCTCCGAGAGACTGGGCGAATTCGTGTGCGAAGCTGCTGAAATCAGTGCGCGAGCCGTCACGCTTCCATGCCTCACCAAGGGTTCGGACAGCGCGGAGTACCGGGTGGTCCGGGTACGACTCGAGGTAGCGGGTAGCGGCGCCCGCCCATTCGAGCTCATCAGGTGGCGTCATCGTCAAGGCTTCGAGTGTCGCTTGGAGGTTTGCCTCGTTGCGGATGAGCTTGTCGAGGAGCGAGGCCACGGGCCCTTCGCTTAAGTAGGCATTGATGCGTTCGCTGATGCTTGCGCCCTTGTCTGCGAGGTCGCTGAGAAGCAGCATCTCGCGTAGTGCGAGCGCTCGCGCCGGCTCCACCTTTTCAAACACGGTGTCGACAAGCAGCCTCAACATGTTCGAGACGACCTCGAGGATCGGTCCGCTTGGGACTGCCTCCACCTCGTCTCGAAGCCTTCGGTTTCCTCCCGAAGCACGACGCAGGAAATCGCTCGTGGCTGATCGGATCGAAGCCTCATCGAACCGCTCGAGGTGCACAGTGAAGGTGTCGGACCCGTACTCAATCGTGTAGTCGTCGATCATGCCGATCAGCAGCAGTCGGAACAGCGCCTTTTCGTTGGCGTGTGGATCGCCTTTGGCAGGCAAGAGGCGGGAAGCGCTACGCGAGATGACCGCTGTCCCTCCAGGAGCGGCCACCGCCAGCATCTCTGCAGCGATCGACGTCGCCACACGGTATTCCTGTTTGGGGTCTGGGAAGCTCCGCTTGAGAAAGCCGAGCTGGATCCCGAGGTCGTCCTTGGCGAAGTCGGTGTTGAGAGTTGAGCGACTAATTATCCTCGCCGCTTCTTGCCTTGGATTCTTGGGGGCGATGAGGGCGCAATAGCTGTCGCCTTTCCCGCTATCGCGGCCAGCGCGTCCGCTCTCCTGAGCGAAGCTTTCGATGGAGGACGGAAGCACGACGTTGATGGTGAAGCGGATGTTTGGATTGTCGATCCCCATCCCGAACGCATTGGTACTCACCATGACCGGTCTCTTGTTGAGCCGGAAGTCGTTCGCGTATTCGACTTTCTGGCGTTCCCACTCCGCCGCCGGTCTATCATCCGGCGGCCGGCCAGCGAACTGGGCGATCTCCTCCGACGCATCTAGGTCCATGGCCTTGGCAACGACATCTCTGTATGCGTCGAGCCCGAGCTGCATGCCGGATCGAACGTGTGGCACGAAGACGATGCCGGCTAACGCCTTGTCCCCCTGCGGTCTCCCAAGCGTCTGAGGGGTTTCACCGAGTTCTTCTGCGACCCAGTTGATCGCATCGGTGACCGCCGCTCTACGGTGCGGCGGGTCAGTCTGGAACACCCGGTAATGGAGGTTGGGCCGCTCGAATGTCGAGGGCCGGTGCAAGAGTCCAGGGTCGTCGGCGTCGAGCCCGAGCTCCCACATCATGTCGTTGAGCACCCTTGGCGAGGCTGTGGCGGTGAGTGCAAGCAGCGGAGGGGGCTCGTCGTGGAGATCGGCACACACTCGCCGGAGGTTGCGACCCAGCCGGAGGTACGAGGTGCGGAACTGGTGGCCCCACTCCGACACGCAGTGTGCTTCGTCGATCACTGCCAGGCTGACGAGATGGTGGCTGGCCGCTTCACCAACCTGAACGCGGAACCCCTCGATCTGGAGCCGTTCGGGGGCGACGAGTACAACGCACGCCTCTCCTCCACCAATGGCGCGCTGGATCTGTGTTCGCTCGTTCGTAGTGAGCCCACGGCCCGAGTGCAGGCCGACGACACGATCCATTCCGAGTTCACGAAACCGGCGCTCCTGGTCATCAATGAGCGCCTTGAGCGGAGCGACAACGATGGTCACGCCGGGGCGCAGCATCCCAGCCATCTGATAGATGAGGGTCTTGCCGCCGCCGGTCGGCAGGAGCACGCACGCGTCACCTCCGCTGAGGATGCGACTGACTGCTTCGCGCTGGCCTTCCTGAAACTCGTCGTGTCCGTAGATGTCGCGCACGACTCGATCGAGCGCGGCGAGCGAACGATCGGTTGCCGTGCGGTTCCGGCGCTCAACACTGGTCGTCTCGGTCCATGCGAGGTCCACCGGCACAAGGCACCCACGAATCACGATTGCCGGCCGACCCGTCTCCGCCAAAGCCGCATGCGGGGGCGTAAACGCAGCCAGATCGATATGTAAATCGGGTGCTTGGCTGGTCGATTCTTCAGAGCGTTGGTACCGACCATTTGGCAACCGTTCCCAGATGCGCCCGTTGAGAGCGATCTGCTTCGGCACGATGTCGAGGTCCCACGCTTCAGCGATGGCTCCGACGATGTCGAGGGCGATGTTTGCTCGCTCGACCACGGCACCGGTGTCGTCGGAGAGGGCGATGTTCCACAGCCGATTCGGACGGAGGAACCCTCGCTCGACTCCCTCAGCAAGCGCATAGGCGAACCGGTGGAGTGCTGCGGGCCCATGGATTGCGGCAACGAGACCCGGATCGGGAGCGCCAAGCCAAGGTGGCTGAAGCCCGGTCGCCAGGCGATGCAGTATGGGGTTTGAGGTGTCGCCGAGCTCGGCTCCGCGAATTCGGCGGGTCTGGATACCTGCAGACTTCAAGGCCCGGTCGCGTGCAAGATCCGCCCCAGCTGCGACGTCGTGGCCGCTCCCATCGATTTCGATAACCGCAGGTGTCGGCACCCACGGCATGTGCAAGAGGAAGTCAACCCAACGTTGGGAGGATTCGGTCGACGCCCCGATGAGGCCTTCGAGCCAAACCTGGGGTGCGCACCATCGCCGCAAGTGCGGCGCCTCCGAACTGATGAAGTCCCAGAATGGAACCTCGTAGGTGGGGTGCAGTTCGACGTTTGGGTCGAGGTTCCAGCCTCCGTCGACCGGTCCAGCGACAGCGGCGCGAATTCGGGACTCGTCGCGAGCTGGAACGTCAAAGACCGACGCATCGGCGTGCAAGATGACGGGTCTGGTTCCTCGCTGAACGACCTTGCGTACGACCGATGACCAGAATCGAATGTCGTCCGAGGCATCGCTGTCTGACAGCGTGGCGGCAACCATTGCCTGCGACACGGCTCGGGTCTCGAGCTCGGACGTGCTGGCGCGCTCGCGAGCCAGAGGATCATTCGGGAACCGACCGCCAATGACGGTGTACTGGACGTCCCACCCATCGCGCCCAGTACGTTCTCGCCACGTCGTTCTCACTGGCCCCACCGTAGTGATGTCGTGAATGAGGGCAGGACACTCGACCGCCGCTAGCCCCACCGTGCAGTATCTCTCTACCAAGGATCGGACACATCGTCAGCGATCGCCGACGGCGGCACTGGGTTCGACGTGAAAGCAGTCGTGCGGCGCGGAAGAACACGTCGTTCGTAATCGACTCAGCGTTGACGGGGCCCTCTCATGCCGACCTCGACGGAGCGTCCGGCGCCTCGACCGTCATTCGTAACGCCGGCATCGAGATTGTCGCGACAGCCCTCGACATCAGCGGCTCAATTGAAGATCTGCGATCAAGCGTGACTGCACTCGCTGCGTTGGTGAGCACATCGCCTGGGGTGACTTGGGGCTGTGATCGATCACTGAAAAGCGACATTCACGACCCAGTACGCCCAGCTGTTGATTAGCTCGCCCGCTGGCGCGCTCGAATTCGTTCGCTCAGGGTTGCTTCCAGATCAGCATCGGTCGACGCTACGGCCATGTCAGACTCGTCTTTGAGGGCTGATTCGTCGGCGAAGGCCGTGAAGGCTTTTGCCTTCTCGCTCACCAACTCGAAGAGGTCTTCGTCGATCGTTCCCTGGGCGAGGAGACGGTGCACGAGGACCGTGCGCGTCTGACCCATCCGGTGTACCCGGGCGATCGCTTGCCACTCCGTTGTCGGCTTCAACTGGGGTTCCATCAGGATCACAACGTTCGCTGCTTGAATGTTCAGCCCGACACCGCCGGCGACGACCTGGGATGCAAGCAGAGCGAATCCTTCTGTCTGAGAGAAATCATCGATGAGTGAGAGCCTCCGTGCGGGGAGAACCTTGCCATCGATTCGGTAAGCGCCCTCGGCTCGGGCCGTCACCGCATCGAGTACCTCGAGGAAGTAGCTAAACACGACGACTTTGAATCCATCTCGACGGCACTCGTCGAGCAACTCGTCCAGGCGCCTCAGTTTGGCCGTATCAGTGCCGTTTGCAGTCGTTGTCCACCGCCGAATCGACATAAGGCTCCCCTCGGCCTCATGCCTGACGTAGTTGCTCATTTCACTTGGAGCGAGCTCCAACCAATCGTCAGATTCGATCAGGCGAGGAAGTTCGTGCAGGACGTCGTCTTGCTTACGGCGCAGGTAGACCGGCGCAATATCCCGCCTGAAGTCGAGCTGTCGTTCGAATGCACTTGACAATTCGCGCTCAAGGCGAGCGGCATGCGGTGCGTTAACAAGTCGAATGATGTCGACAAACTCTTCGACCCGGTTCTCCATCGGCGTTCCGGACATCAGGACAACGCGTTCAGCTCTTTGTGCGACCGCCGCAACCACACGCGTCCTGCCGGCGTGAGGGTTTTTTACGTAATGGCATTCATCAGCAACGACCAGCGCGATTTTGTGACCGAACGCGTCTGCGCCCAAAGTACGACCGGTCGTGTAGCTCGTGAGCGCAATACCGCCCTCCAGATGCCACGATCTGAGGATCTCATCCCGATAGGGCCCATACGCCAAGTGCATCCGAAAGTCTGATCGATGCTCGATCTCATGAGCCCAGTTCATCACGATGCTCGCTGGGCAGAACACCACAAAATGGGTCCCACCTTCGGCCGCCCGAAGGTGTGCCATCAGGGCAAGCGCCTCGATGGTCTTGCCGAGGCCCATCTCGTCGCCAAGAACGATTCGCTTCTGTATGGCGGCAAAGGCAACACCGAATCGTTGATATGGGCGCAGTGTCACCTTGAGACCGTCGGTCTGGACGTCGAGTTGCTCGATCTTTTGCGCAAGATCCGCAGGGACGCCACCCCACTTGCTGTCCCCTCCTGGAGGGATTGACCATCCTGGGGCGTGCCGATCTGTAGGTGCCTGACGGGATCTTGCCCCGCCTGGAAAGCGTCGAAGTTCGTCTGGCATCGGCGTTCGCGCGGGATCCTCTAATGAGGCCGGACTGAAACGGCTGCTGCGCTGGCGTCGACCGCTCCCATCGGAGCCCTGGCTCGGTTGAGCACCAAGCTGTTCTGCGGCGGCAACAAAGTCGCTGAATCGTTCGCGATACAGCTGGCGCAGCGCTCCTAGGTCGTCAGGAATCGCTCGTGAGCGGGAAGCCTCACGCGCTTCGAGAATACTGTTGCGGGTACGCGTCTGCCCGAGCCACGACCGGCACTGCTCGCGAAGTCGCGCCCGGTCATCGGCCCGCTTTGCCTTTCCAAAGACTCTCCACCTGTGATCGGTTGCCTTCTTGGCCCGCTTGAGCAAGAGGTTCAGTTCGCTTCGTTCGGTGGCGAGACGATCAATTGTGGATTGATCGAGCTGGGTGCTTTGGTAGAGCCGTCCGGCCGCCTGCACAATCGCACTGTGCTGGTCGGTGAGGTCGTCGGGGAAAGGAATTGCCAACGGCCTGCGTTCGGCATTACTCACCGCCTCGCCGACTGCGGCGCGGATCCTCTGTGCCTTTACTTCGCCGATGCCCCTCACCGACATGAGCTGGCCCTTTGACACGTTCTTCAGATCAGCAACGGTTGGGTAGGAGCGAGTGATTACCTTCACGTTTGACAAACTGGATGATGGCATGGCTCCAAGTTCCGCCAAAACCTGGCTTTCGCGCCCCTGTTCGACCAGTTTCTCGATCACTGTTCGGTCCGGGGACTTCATCTCCCGTAGTTGCGTTTCGAGACCAGACAGTTCCTCTGACAGCGCCTTGAGATAGCCCACAAACTTGCCATACTCGCCGTCCGGGAGGGCGAAGTCGAGGGTCGTTGGTTGTGCCGGAACCTGGGTCACGCGGCTGTCGCTGACCGGTCCGGCAGGCGCACGAGGCATGGGATCCACAACTGGGTCAGGCAAGCCGGTGGACGGCAACTCGTGACGTGCTTGCGTAGGGCGCGCCGTCGTGGTCTCGGGAGGCGTGGCCGGTACTGCAGGTGCCGGAAGAGTGAAACGCTGGGAGGTGGGCGGAGGAAAGCCGGAAGGCGGCGAGGAGAGCCTTCGTGTCGGGTCGTTGAAAGGATTCGAGGTACCGGACGTTGAGCTGGTGGTTGTCGTGTGATCCAGACGCAGCATCTGGCTCCCGGGGTCGAAGTCAAGTCGCACCGCCAAAGTCCCATCGCCTGAAGCATCAACGACTTGGGCCCGGCAGCCAGTGGGTGCTCCTCGGTCGATAGCCAGGCGACGCAGGGGACCTGAAATCTCCGCCGCAAGTTCCGCTCGCAAGTGGCCTACATAGTTGCCAGCAACGAAGACAGCGACATCCCCTGGGCTGTCCGGTTGCTCAGCGCTCGGACGGAGCTCGGCTTGCACTTCGTATGAAGTTGTGCGGGGTGAACGCGGGCCAGCGATTTCTTGAAGAGCGAGCCATATTTGACTGAGTGCGTACTGGCCGTCTGGGTCGCTCACCACCTGGACGTCGCCGGTTCCAGGCAGGACGGTGAATTCACTGTGATGCGAGTCAGCCGCCATGAGAACGACTGTAGGTCTGCGCGCCGTTGCAGAAGGTCGTTCGCCGCGCGTTCGCACGGGAGTTGAGCGGCAACTTGTTCAGCCACGTCTTCAACTATGCAGCTCACCAATCTCTACCGAGGCCGCTGAGCCATTCGTCAACTACTCTGAGCCGCTAGCACATAACGCAGAGGGAGCGGAGGTGACAGCAGCATGACATCAGACGCGCCCCGCTGGACAACCGTTTCCGACTCTCCGCACGACCACGAACGTGAAGCCCTGGCCTGGCTGCGCGGCAGGCTCCCTGACCGTGAGCCGTACCACGTGTGGACGAACTTCGAGTTCACCACGCACAACGGTCAGATGTATGAGGTCGACGCCTTGGCCATCACCGATAACGGGCTGCATCTCATCGAGTTCAAGGCCTACTCCGGCCAGATCGACGGCGACGGCGGCACCTGGAGCTGGAAAGACAAGACCGGCAAGTTCCGTCAGATCGACAACCCGCGCCAGCTCGCGAATCGCAAGGCGAAGGCACTCAAGTCGCTGATCGAGAACACCACGACCTTCAAGGGCCGCCGCAACGAGGTGCCGTACCTCGCCGAGTGCGTGTTCCTGTCCGACCCGAAGCTGATCAGTGGCCTCAACCCGCAGGGCCGGCACCAGGTGTTCGGGCGCGACGCCGACGGCAAGGGCGAGCTGCCGGCAGAACGCAAGTCGCTCGGCGGCATCGTCGACCATCTCGTCTCGCTCAATCCCGACGAGTCGGGCCGGGCCCGCAAGCGCCTCCCTCGTCCAGTTGCCATGAAGCTGGTCAAGGCGATTGGCGAGATCGGCATTCGTGAGCGTTCGAGCCGTCGCACGATCGGCGACTACGAAGTCGGCCGACTGCTCAGCGACGTCGAGTCCGACCCGACCACCAGCGTCACGTACCAAGACTTCCTCGGCACCCATCGCAGTGCCGACGGCGTGCGGCGGTTGCGTGTCTACCCACTCGAACACAACGCGACTGCCGAACAACGCGAGACCGCCCAGCGGGCGGCGCGCCGCGAGTTTGAACTGCTGAGCAAGCTCGAGCATCCGGGCATCATCAAGCCGCTCGACTTCACGATCAGCGACCGTGGCCCGACGCTGTTCTTCGGGTATGACGAGGAAGAGGTCTCGCTGCCTGAGTTTCTCGCCGACCCCGCGTACGCGGCGCTGCCGGTCGAGGATCGACTCTCGATGGTTCGCGACATCGCCGAGGCCATCTCCTACGCCCATCGTCAGGGCGTGTTCCACCGCTCAATCAGCCCCTCGGCAGTGATGGTCCGGCCGTCCACCGTCGAGGGCGGGTCACCTCGTGTCCGTGTCACCAACTGGCACACCGGAGCCCGCGTGGTGGAGGGTGGCACCAGCACGGCGTTCACCGGCACGATCCATCAGCATGTTGAGGCGTTGGCTGCCGGCGACGCCGATCTGTATCGGGCGCCTGAGTTCAACCAGCCGAACGCCCGTCCCCCGTTGCTCGATGTGTTCAGCCTCGGTGCGCTGGCGATGTTCGTGCTGACGGGCAAGCCACCGGCGGCGAGTACCCGCCAGTTCCGTGCGGTGTTGTCATACGTCGGGTGGCTCGATCCGAGCACCGTGGCAGACGGTGTTGATCCGTCGTTGGCCGACGTCGTGATCTCGTCGACGCAGGCCGATCCGGCACAGCGGCCCACATCGGTCGAGGACTTGATCGCTCACCTCGACCTGGCCGAAGAGGCGTGGAGTCTCCCGGGCGAGATCGAGGTCAGCCCGCTCGATGCGCGTCGCGGTGACCGCCTCGTCAGCGAGAGGTTCGAAGTCATCCAGCGCCTCGGACGTGGCTCAACGGCGATTGCGCTGCTGGTCAAAGATTCGGAAAACGCGAACCAGCTTTGCGTGCTCAAGGTGGCCGAGGATCCGGCGAACAACAATCGCGTCGTTGATGAGGCACTCGCGCTCGACGGCATCAAGCACCAGGCAATCGTGTCGCTGCTCGATGCCGAGATCGACGTCAGTGGTCATGCCGCGATCCTGATCAGCTACGCCGGCCCGAAGGTCAACACCGACAAGCCAGTCGAAGGCCAGGGCCGCACACTCGCCAGTCGGTTGACAGGCGGCCCGGTCGGCGCCGAGCTGGCCGAACGCTGGGGTCTCGATCTCCTTGATGCGCTTCGCTACCTGGAGGATGCAGGCCGGGCGCACCGCGACATCAAGCCCGAGAACCTCGGCGTTGCGCCAACCGGCGACAACGCCGTGTTGCACCTCGTGCTCTTCGACTTCTCGTTGTCGCTGGTGTCGATCGACCAAGTTGAGGCAGGCACACCCGGCTATATCGACCCGTTCCTCGAGCGGCGCGGGCGTTGGGACACAGCGGCCGATCGTTACGCAGCGACGGTCACGCTCTACATGCTCACTACGGGCGCCAAGCCCCGCTACGGCGACGGCAGCGTCGACCCGACGATGGTCGATGCGCCACCGAACGTCGATCCCGATCTCTTCGATAGTGCTGCACGCCCTGGCCTGGTCAGCTTCTTCACCAAGGCTTTGCAGCGAGACGTTGCCGACCGGTTCGACACCGCCGACGAGATGTACTTCGCCTGGCACGAGGCGTTCACTGCGTCGGCAACACCATCGACGCCGTCGACCCCGTCGAATCATCCCGAGGCCGACGACGACTTCGCTGTCCCCGATGGCGCGACGCTGGCTTCTCCGCTGCTCTCGCTTCCGCTCACCAAGCGTGCGGTCAGCGCCCTCGAAGCTGCGGACGTGGTCACCATCGAGCAGCTCCTCGCGTTCCCGCTGATGCGGCTCTCGTCGCTGACCGGTGTCGGCGCGAAGACACGTGGTGAGATCCGTGAGGCGTTCGACGTGCTCAGCACGCGCTTCGGTCCGCTGCCAGCAAGCACCGGCGCAGATCAAGACGACAACAGTCAGCCGGCTGGGCCCGACCCTGCCGACAACTCGTTGGCAGCGCTCGCCGCACTCATTGCTCCCGCGGCCCGTACGAAGGACTTGCAGTCGCGTGCTCAGCTCGCCCGGATTTTGACTGGGCTCGAGCCGGGCCGTGATCCGTGGGCGTCGCAAGGCGAGCTGGCCGAGTGGCTCGACGTCACTCCGGGGCGTGTCTCGCAACTGGTCACTGCGCTGCGTCAGGCGTGGTCGAAGGTCGCAAGAATCACCGAGCTTCGCGATGTCGTCCGCAACGATCTTCGGCAGCTACAGGTGGCAAGCGCGCCGCAGCTCTCTTCGCGTCTCTTGACGAGCGCGCCAGACGCCCCTGGGGAGTCATCGACGTTGCTGGCTTCGGGGCTGCTGCGCGTTGCCACCCTGACCGAGGAACAGCTGAGCGAGCCCGGCTGGATCGTTCGACGCCGGAAGGGTTCGGTGGTGCTCTCCACCATGCAGGGCGACGGCGGCGCCGATTTGGCCCAGGAGCTTGCCGCCTACGCATCCGCGCTCGACACCGCAACCGAAGCCCTGATTGCCCGCCACGACGTGATCGGCCGCCGCGAGCTGGTCGATGCACTCCGCACCGTCACGCCGCCGTCCGGCGCACAGCCATTCACCGACAGTCATCTCGCCGACCTCGTTGCCGACCTGTGCGACGGCGCCGCGGTCAACGCCCGCCTCGAGCTGTACCGGGTGGGCCTCGCCCCGATCCCCGCGTTGCGCGCCGCGCGCCGTTCGTTCGTGTCGAGCGAACCCATGACCGCGGACGCGATCGGGAAGAAGATCGCCGCCCGGTTCCCTGCTGCCAATGGCCTGCCGGGGCGCCCGCAACTCGATAATGCGCTTGCTGATGCCGATGTCGACCTCAAGTGGGATGCCAGTGCCAAGGCATACGTCAGCCCGCAGTACACGCCGCACGGCACCAGCGCATACAGCGCCTCGCTCAGCCGGTACAACACCACGACGTCGGGGCCGCCCCCACCTGCCATCGAAATCGACAATGCTGCCGAGTTCGAGGATCGTCTCGTTAAGGCACGCACGAGCGGCGGGTTGCTGATCTTGGTGCAGGCGTCGAACGGCCTGACTACCGCCGAGCGCCAGCTCGCAAGGTTGGCGACGTCCACCGTCAATCTCGATGCATGGATCGTCGAGGAACTCGAAACGCTCACGGCAAATGGCAAGCCTCCGTGGGCAACGCTTGCTGCTGCCGATGCCGCCGGCGATGGCGGCACCGCATGGGCGAACGTGCAGAAGATGGTCGATGCTGCACTCGTCAAGGTCACCGCTCGCCTGGCAGCGCTCGATGGCACTGTGTTGATGACGAACCTTGGTCTCCTCGCCCGTTACGACTCGCTCGACATGGTGGCGAAGTGGCGTGACCTGCTGCATGCCGGGTCGACGTCGCTGTCTGCCGTCTGGCTGTTGATGCCATCGGCATCGGCAACCGAGGTGCCGCTCCTCGATGGGCGTGCCGTGCCCGTGATTTCTCGCAACGAATGGAGCCAGATCCCGGCTGATTGGCTCCGCAACGCCCACCGCACTGGAGCTGTGTCTGCATGATCGATCGTCAGGAATTCACGCGGGTATTGAAGGCCGAGGTCGTCACGCTCGTTGACGATCTCCGAGTACGCGCCAGCGACGTCGACGAGGTCCGTGAACTGGTGCAGGCCCAGTGGCAGGCAGCGTTCGATGCTGAGCGCACCGCCCATGACGTCGACGTCTGGCGTGAAGGCCTGCTCGCGCAGGTCGCCGTGTCGTGGGTGCTGGGTTGCGTGTTCATCCGTTTCTGCGAAGACAATGGCCTTGTCACCCAACCGATGGTCTCGGGCCCGGGCGATTGGCGCCGTTGGGCAACTGACAACCAACGCGAGTTTTTCCGTGAGCACACCGACGCCGGCGAACGCCGCTACCTCACCCACGTCTTCGAAGAAGCCGCCAAGGTCCCTGGGCTCGACGAGGTGTTCGGTGCGCACAACCCGCTCTGGCAGTTCGGCCCGTCCGACGACGCCTGCCGCGAGCTCCTCGCAATCTGGCGCTCCACCGACGTCGAGTCCAACGAACTGGTGTGGGACTTCGCCGACGACGACTGGAACACCCGCTTCCTCGGCGACCTCTACCAAGATCTCTCCGAGCATGCGAAGAAGACGTTCGCGCTACTGCAGACACCGGACTTCGTCGAAGAGTTCATCCTCGACCGCACACTCGACCCCGCCATCGAAGAATTCGGGCTCAACGGTCCCGACGGCGAAGGGTTCCGCATGATCGACCCCGCCTGCGGCTCCGGCCACTTCCTCCTCGGGGCGTTCGATCGACTCGCCAACCGCTGGCTCGACAAAGACCCTGCCGCAGGCCGACGCTCCGCCGCAGCAAAAGCGCTCGACTCTGTGTTCGGGGTCGACATCAACCCCTTCGCTGCATCGATCGCACGATTCCGACTCCTCGTCGCTGCCCTCCGCTTCGCCGAAGTGAAGACGCTCGCTGAGGCACCAGCGTTGAACATTCACGTCGCCGTCGGCGACAGCCTGCTCCACGGACCACGGCCCGGCCAGTTCGCCAGTCTGCTCGACGAGATCGATAGCCAAAGCGCAGCGTCCAAACACCTCTACGAGACCGAAGACCCAGAACGCATCGCCAGCTATCTCAGCCAGCACTACCACGCCGTTGTTGCGAACCCGCCCTACATCACCCCAAAGGATCCTGCAGCCAACCAGGCATACCGAGACAGGTACGGCACTTGCCACCGGCAATACTCGCTGTCAGTCCCGTTCATGGAGCGGCTCTTTGACCTGGCTGAACGCGGCGCTGCTGGGCGGCCCGCCGGATTCGTCGGGCAGATCACTGCGAACTCGTTCATGAAGCGTGAGTTCGGGAAGAAGCTGATCGAGAACTACGTCACCAGGGACATCGACCTCACCCACGTCATCGACACCAGTGGCGCGTACATCCCCGGACACGGCACACCCACCGTCATTCTGTTCGGCCGCAACCGGGGGCCGGTCGGCGACCAGGTAAGAGCCGTCCTCGGCATCCGCGGCGAGCCAAATACCCCGAAGGTTCCCGCCGACGGGTTCGTGTGGTCGTCGATTGAACAACTCGTAGACCGGCCAGGTGCAGAGAACGAATACGTATCCGTTGTAGACCACCAACGAAACCTCTTTGGGGCACACCCCTGGTCGATCCAAGGAGGAGCGGCACTCGAGCTCAAGGGCAGAATCGAAGAGGTGCCTGGGGTGCTGGAGCAACGTATACAGCTAGTCGGATATTCGGGGCAAACGAATGCAGACCCAGTCTTCATCCGGCCAGCTGAGTCTTGGCTTCGAGGCAGTCGAACGCCATCGATACGGCGGTGGGTAACGGGCGATGAGGTACGGGACTGGTCTGAGTCGGACGGCGATTATGCGTTCTTTCCATATCGATCGGACGGCCTCAGACAGCTCGAAGAACTGAGTGCTGATGAGCTTCACTGTATTTGGCCCTTCCGAACGAATCTGTGGAGCCGCGTCACCTTCAACAAGCAGACATACCGGGACGAAGGGCGCTCTTGGTGGGAATGGCATCAACTCTCTCTCGACCGAATCGGTGGGTTGACCCTGTCTTTCTCAAATGTTGCGACCCACAACCACTTTGTGCTTGAACGCGACGAGGCGCTGTTCAACAGTCATGCACCGTTCATCAAGCTGCCGACCGAGGCAACCGAGAGCGACCACCTCGAACTGCTCGGACTCCTGAATTCGTCTGTCGCGTGCTTTTGGATGAAGCAGGTCTTCCACGACAAAGGCAACGGGGGCTACGGGGGTGGCATCGCCTCTTCAGAATGGGAGCGTTTCTTCGAGTTCGACGGCACCAAACTCAGGAAATTCCCAATCTCCACCGTAGACGTGCGGCCATTCGCCCGAGCAATCGACAGAGAGTCTCAGAAACTCAAGTCGGTTCTCGATATTCAGTCGGATACGCCCTCGCTATCGAGTCTGGACGCTTCACGCAAGCACGCAGCGCAGCACCGGGCGAGACTCGTATGGCTGCAAGAGGAACTCGACTGGCGGGCGGCATACGCCTACGGGCTTACTCCTGAGGATCTTTCGATCGATCCAAACCGAGTCTTCGAGCTTGACCGTGCTGAGCGAGCCTTTGCCATCACCTTCGCCCGGAGAGAGCCCACTGCAACTTGGTTCGAGCGCCACGGTGAGGAACCGGTCACGGAGCTGCCATCGCATTGGCCTGACTGGTACCGAGACGTAGTCGAGAGACGTCTCGAACTCATCGAGAACGACAGACTCATCAAATTGCTCGAGCGGCCCGAGTACAAACGCCGCTGGAACTGGGAGCCGTGGAACAACCTCGCTCGCCGCGCGCTCCAGAAATGGCTTCTCACCCGCCTCGAGGACCACCGCTACTGGGCAGCGAACATGCCGCAGTCGATCGCACAGCTCGCCGACATCGCACGCCATGACATCGCATTCGTCCAAGTCGCCGAGCTCTACCGCGACTCCGCCGACGTTGACCTTGTAAACCTCATCGCCGAACTCACCAAAACAGACGCAGTGCCCTACCTCGCGGCGTGGCGCTACAAAGAGCCAGGCCTCCGCAACCGCGCGGTCTGGGAACGTACGTGGAACCTCCAACGCCGCGAAGACGCAGGCGAAGAGATCGGCAAGATCGCCGTCCCACCCAAATACGGATCTGGCGACTTCCGCTCCACGGTGTTCTGGAAGCTCCGCGGGAAACTCGACGTGCCCAAGGAACGGTTCATCTCCTACCCCGGCCTCGAACGCGAAGCAGACAACACCGCCGTGATGGGCTGGGCTGGTTGGGACCACCTCCAACAGGCCCAAGCCCTCACCTCGCTCTACAACGCCCGCCGCAACGAAGAAGGCTGGCAACCCGAACAACTCACACCCATCCTCGCTGGCGTCAACGAACTCGTCCCCTGGCTCCGCCAATGGCACAACGACATCGACCCACTCCGCGGTGAAGGCCTCGGCGACTACTTCGCCAACTACCTCGCCGGCGAAATGCAACGCAACAACAACACCACCGAACAACTCAACGCATGGCGCCCACCAGCCAAGACCACCCGGGCCCGCAAAAAGAAAGCCACCACGTGACGCTCATCCGCGAACTCATCGAGATCCCTACCCAGGTCCAGGATGGCGACTTCGTCCTCAAGCTGACCCAGGGCATCGGCGACGCGTTCGCCAACGAGACCATCGACAACTACGTCGTCACCGACCAGCTCGCTACCGCATTCGACGAAGCACTTGGGCTCGTCGCGTCGGCAGTCAGCGACACGTCGTCGAAGGCCGTCTACCTGCAGGGCAGCTTCGGCTCAGGTAAGTCGCACTTCATGGCAATGCTGCACCTGCTGCTCAGCCACAACACCCACGCCCGCGCCAAAGCCGAACTCCACGGTGCGGTCAACAAGCACAGCGCCGTGCTCGACGGTAAGAACTTCCTGCTCGTGCCCGTGCACTTCCTCGACGCCAAGTCGATGGAACAGAAGATCCTCGGCGGCTACGTCGGCATCATCCAAGCCCGCCACCCCGATGCCACGCTTCCCGGCGTCTATCTCGGCGACGAAATCGTCTCGACGGAGCTCCCGAGTACCCGCGAGCAACACGGCGACGACAAGTTTCTCGAACTACTCAACGGCACCGGAGGTGGCGACGACGAGTGGGGCGAATTCAGCAGCACCTGGACCACTGCATCGCTCGAAACAGCGCTGGTTGCACCGGCAACGTCGGACGAACGAGAGAGCCTGGTCGCCGCCTACATCGGGGCGTTCCGAAAGGGCACCGTGCTCGAATCGGCATCGAGCGGGCGCGGGTACATCGACCTCGACCGGGGGCTCGCCGCCATCAGCAAACACGCCCAGTCGCTCGGCTACGCCGGCATCGTCCTCTTCCTCGACGAACTGATCCTGTGGCTTGCCTCCAACATCGGCAACCTCGAGTTCGTCCATCGCGAATCGCAGAAGCTCACCAAGCTCGTCGAAGCACAAGACGCAGGTCGGCCTGTGCCGATCATCAGCTTCATTGCTCGCCAGCGCGATCTGCGCGACCTCGTCGGCGCGAACATCGCTGGCGAACAGCAGAAGAGCTTCGCCGACACACTCGAATTGCAGCAGGGACGCTTCGGCGAGATCAAACTTGCCTCGGGCAACCTGCCGGTCGTCGCCCGCCAGCGACTGCTCCGCCCCAACGGCGACGCAGCGGCGGCAACACTGCGGACCGCAGTCGACCAGTCGCTCGCCGGACGCGACGATGTCAAACGGATGCTGCTCGGCTCCGACGCCGACATCGAAATGTTCCGCACCGTCTACCCGTTCTCGCCCGCCCTGGTGCAGGCCCTCGTCGACGTGTCCGAAGCGCTCCAGCGCGAGCGCACCGCACTGAAGGTCATGCTGCAGTTGCTCGTTGACCAGCGCGACACCCTCGAAGTGGGTCAGATCATCCCGGTCGGTGACCTGTGGGACGTCGTCGCGACCCGCGACGAGCCGTTCTCCAGCGAACTCAAGACACTGTTCGAGACGGCGAAGAAGCTGTGGCGCGAGAAGCTAGAACCAGCGCTGCGTGACATCAACAACGTCAACGACTCGACACCGGCCGACGCCTTGGAACGGAGGGCACTCGCCACCGACAGCCGGCTGATGAAGACCGTGCTCCTCGCGTCACTCGTGCCCGAGGTCGAAGCGTTCCGTGGCCTCGATGCCCAGCGCCTCGCCGCCCTCAACTGGGGCAGCATCAACACACCGATCCCCGGCAACGAAGCACAAGACGTCGCCGCAAAGCTGCGACGCATCAACGGGCGCGTCGGCGAGCTCCTGCTGAGCAGCGACCACAACAACCCGACCGTCGGCCTTCGACTCGCCAACGTCGACACCGACGACATCATCAAGCGCGCCACCGAGAGCTTCGACAACCAGGGCACCCGCAAGCTCAAGCTGCGCGAACTCATCGCCAAGTCGCTGCAAGACCGCATCGGCGCCGACCTGCGCGGCACCCTCGAACACGTCTGGCGCGGCAGCACGCGGCAAGTCGACGTGGTGTTCGGCAACGTGCGCGACACCGGCGAGATTGCCGACCACGTGCTGGCAGCAGAAGCCGACCGGCCCAAACTGGTCATCGACTTCCCCTTCGACCAGAGCGGCAAATCACCCGACGACGACCTCGAACGGCTCGACGCCTGGACCGACGCACACGACCCGTCGAACACCGTGTGCTGGCTCCCGTCGTTTTTCAACAACGAAGGCCTGACCGCACTACGGAACTTCGTCGCGGTCGACGAAGTACTCAAGCTCGACCGGTTCGAGCAGCACACCAGCCACCTGTCGGCCAGCCAACGCGCCGAAGCCAAGCCGATCATCGAAAACCTGCGCAACCAGCTCGCCGCTCAGCTCAGCGAAGCAATCCTCTCTGCATATGGCGTGGTCAATACGCCCAGTTCCTTCGTCGACACCGCCCACTCGCTCACCCAGCACTACCGGAGCCTCGCCCCCGCCGTCTCGGTGCGGCCCACCACCGAGCCGACAATGAACGGCGCGCTCGGCCAACTCTGCGACCAGGTCTTCACAGCGCTGTACCCGGGCCACCCACACTTCGACTCGAAGGTGACCGCTGCTCAACTCCGCACAACATGGACTGAAACCAAGCGGTCACTCGCCGACGACGACGGACGTGTTGTGGTCGAGAGCAGCAACCGTGCGGCGTTGCGTAATATCGCGAATGCACTGCAGCTCGGCATGATGCACGAGTCGCACTTCAAGCTCGGCGACTATTGGTACAACGAACTCGACCGTCATCTCAGCGCGGCGACCGCCGATGGCGGCACGTCAACCGTGGGCGACATGCGGGCCCGGATCGACACCGTGAGCGGCGGGCCGCGAGGGCTCGACCCGAAGGTCGCCGACCTCGTGATCGCCACCGTCGCAGCCCAGTCCGATCATCGCATGACTGACCACGGTGCCACTGTCGAACCCGAATTCTCGCGCCAACTCTCGGGCGACACGCTCATTGTGAAAGAAGATCTGCCGACCAAGGAACGTTGGGCTGCCGCCGCCGAGCGCGCTGCGATCATCTTCGGCATCACGGTCAGCAAGCGAGTGAACGGCCCCGAAGTCGGCTCCCTCGCCCGCCAAGCGAAGGCCAAGGCGAACGAGCTGGTCATTCCGGCAGAAGACCTGGTGGCCCGTTGCGGCGCCGCGTACTCCAGCTGGAGCCTTGACGCTGGCAACCGCCTCGACACGGCCAGGGCTGCACGCGATCTGGTACTCGGCCTCAAGTCGGCGAGCGACGCCGAAGTGGTCGAACAGCTCGCCTCCTTCCGCGCGCCAACGAGCAATGAGGCTGTCGCGAAGAGCCTCACCACCGCCCGCACCGTCGCCGCCGCACTCGGGCGGGCCAACCTCGATTTGTGGAGCACGGCTCGGCCCGTCGTGGAAGCGCCCGCCACCGAGGCGTTGACGTCAGATGAAATCGTCACCGGGTTCGAAGCTGCCGAACAGGCCATCGAAACGCAAGCGACGAACTACGTGAGGTCACTCGCTCCCCCAGTGGGCGACAAGCCCATGCCTCCCGTGCCACCCGTCGGTGCCACCTCGCGAACCGTGAAGTCCGAAGCAGAGTTCGACGTCGTCGTTGGCGAACTGCGTGATGAGGTTCGGTCGCACAAGTCAATCACGGTGACCTGGACTGTCGAGGACGACGCGTGACGCTTCCCGTCGTCACTCGAGCACAGCTCGAACCGCTGCTCGACCGGCTGATCGACCCAGCCGTCGACCCGGCACCGCTGCTACTCGTGCGCGCCGACCCAGAGTCGGCGCCTGCTGAGGTTTCGGCCGGAGGCCGGACAGTGAGCATCGTGGCCAGCTCGTCACCACTGGAAATTCGAGCGCATGCAGCTCGGCCGCGTGACGTGCCACTCATCGTGCTCACCGGCTGCGACTCGGCAACGCTCGGCGACGACCTACTCGCGCGAGCTGTGAAGCGCAAGCTGCACACGGTCAACAGGTGGGAGACCGTGTCGCAGCTGTTCGGCGCCGATCATGTGTCGCAGGCCCTCGCCGCACACAAGTACCTCGCCGACGCGCTGATCGAAGCCCGGCCAGTCGTTGGCTACCCCGCCATCACCAACAAGATGCTCGACCTCGATACCGCGCTCGATGCGCTCGTCGAGCGGCTCCTCGGGCTCACCGAAACGACACTCATCGACATTTTGCTCTGGGGTACCCAGCCATCTGCTGCGCGTGCCGTTCGGGAATCATCGAGTGACGTGATCGATCAACTCGAACGTCACCTGGCCGCCCGATCAGGGCCCGGCGTCACCGTCGTCTTCACAGCACTTCGAGCAGGCAAGAGCGCAGAGCTGATGCCCTTGTGCCTCGCTGCCGACGTGATCTTCAGCACCGATACTCCAGCGCTGGACGCCCGGCTGCGGCTCGAACTCGAGCTGGGCGAACCCGGGCTCAGCGACGAGGCCTATCGCGATGCGAGCACCGCCGTCGTTCGCTACCTCGAGGACCCGCGGACCGACATTGGCCGCACTGCCGCGTGGCTGACCGCCGGCGACCGGCTGGTTCCGCAGTGGGGGCTAGCCGCCAGTGCTGCCCGGTCCTCGGTCTTGCCCATCGGATTCGTCGCTCGCATCGCGAATGCAGCTCAGGCGCTCACCGCCTGGAAGGCCCAACCAGCCAGCGACGCACTCGCTCACGAAGCCGAGAACGCCATCACGGTCGTCGAAGCCCACATCGGATTCCGCGAAGAGCAGCGCCGGGTGCACCGACTTCGCATGGCGCAGCGGATCATTCGACGCGGCTTCGAACTACCAGTGGCAACCACCACCGCTGACGCTTTCATCGGCTACACCGCCGACGGAGCCTGGCTCGATCGTGCCCGCACCGCCGTGTCACAAAGCGATACCGAGCCAGGCGCAGCAGACCTGTACGCAGCACTGACCGTAGATGCCGACGCAGCTGTCCACGAACGAGCTGCGGCGCAGTCGGGCGTTCTCAAGGGTGCTGCACAACCTCTCGGCGACCGGCTCATCGGCATCGAAGACGTGATCGCAACCGTCGTTGCGCCACTCGCATTGATCACCCCCACGCTGGTCGTCGTACTCGACGGCATGAGCTGGCCCAACTTCACCGAGGTGCTCGACGTCCTCGGCCGACAGGGGTGGACCCCGTACGCGGACGGAGCCGCCGTTGTGCGGAAGCCGGTCGTTGCTGCGCTCCCGACCGTGACCGAATTGAGCCGGACCAGCCTGCTGTGCGGGCGCCTCCGCAGCGGCGACAAGGGCAGTGAGGGTCGAGCGTTTCCCGCTCACCCTGCGCTGCTGGCAGCGAGCGACGCGCAGCGTCCGCCCGTGCTGTTCCACAAGACCGACCTGCGCGTCGGCGGGCTCGACACCATTGCGCACGAAGCGCTGGCGACCATCAGCGATCCGCGTATCAAGGTCGTGGGCATCGTGCTCAACAACATCGACGAGCGACTCAAGGACGTCACCCAACCACCTTCAGGCTGGGGTCTCGACGAACTCGCACCGCTCCGCGAAATCCTCGAAGCTGCCCGCAGCGCCGGGCGTGCCGTCGTCCTGACAAGCGACCACGGCCACATCCTCGAACGCAAAAGCGAGCTCCGCCAAGGTGGCGGTGACGGTGGCGAACGCTGGCGAAACACCGGCACCGGCCCAGCAGGCGCCGGGGAGATCCTGGTGAGTGGGCCGCGGGTCGTCGACAACGATCACGCCGTGGTGCTGCCGTGGGTCGAGCAGCTGCGGTACGGGCCGAGCAAGAACGGCTACCACGGCGGCCTCACACTCGCCGAAGCCACGGTGCCGCTTGCGGTGTTGAGCAGCGAGGATATCGACGGCTGGGAGCCCACCTCGATTGATCCGCCCGCGTGGTGGAACGCAGCCGATGTGGCCGAAGCCCCGGTCAAGGAAGCTCCGCCGGTTCCTGCGCAGGCCAAGAGCGCCAAACCGGCCGCCCCATCGCTGTTCGACCCAGAACCCGAGGTCGAGGTCGAGGTCGGAGTGTCGACCGCGTCGGTTGCCATCAGCGCGATCATGGCGTCCGAGTACGTCCAGTCAAAGATCAGTTCGTCGCGCCTCGACCCCGTCGTCGTCGAGAAGATCCTGGCTATTCTCGATGGCACCGGCGGAACCTCTCTTGCTGAGGCCCGCGTGGCCGAACGTGCTGGGGTGCCCAAGGTCCGTATCGGGCGCATGCTCACGCAGATCCAGATACTGCTGAACATCGACGGCTACCTCGTGATCGATGCTGCCAACGGCCACGTCAAGTTCGACCGCCCACTCCTCGAACGGCAGCTCAACCTGTGATCGGCGTTGCAGCTCGGCTACGTCCACCCGTCAGGTGCGTCCAACGGCCGATGCTCCCGCGCACCCGACCTCCTTACGCTTGTGATGTGGTAGACCATGTCTCAATCACCGCCGGACATACCGTGTTCACTCCCGGTCTGCCGGTCCAGACGGCCCTCCGCTTCGGCAGAGGGTCTGTCTCTTTTTTCGGCCAAGTGCAATGTCGTCCGCCAGGAGGGCCAAACCGATGATCGAGATCTCACCGCAACGACGTACCGAGATCCTCGATGCCTTGCGTCGCGGCACCGTTCCCGCCCAAGGGCTCGACGCTCTCGCTGTCGGGCTGGACCGGTTCATCGACACCTTCGACGAAGAACTCGATCGCGTTGCCTCGGGTGCTGGCGTGTTCAAAGCCATCCGTGGCGAGTACGGCGCGGGCAAAACGTTCATCACGCGCTGGCTCGCCGAACGCGCCAAGGCGCGCGGGCTCGCCACCTCAGAGGTGCAGATCTCCGAGACCGACACGCCAATGCATCGGTACCAGACGATCTACCGACGGCTCGTCGAGCAGCTCTCCACCTCCACCGTCCGCACCGGCGGGCTCCGCACCGTCATCGACTCATGGTTCTTCGCGCTCGAAGACGAGGTGCTCGCTGGCGGCGACGTTGATCCCAACGACGGCGACGCATTGACCGCCCGAACGACCGAGTTGATGGAACAGCGGCTCGCCGAAGTGACTCGAACCGCGCCGGCGTTCTCGGCCGTGCTACGCGCCTACCTCGCGGCAACCAACGCCGGTGACCGGCCAGTTGCCGACGGCTTGATTGCATGGCTCGGTGGACAGCCGCATGTTGCTGCATCGGTGAAGAAGTCCGCCGGCATCAAGGGCGACCTCGACCACGACGCCGCCCTCTCATTCCTCGCCGGGCTGTTAACCATCCTGCGCGATGCCGGATTCGGTGGGCTCGTACTCGTGCTCGATGAGGTCGAGACGATGCAGCGGATGCGTTCCGACACGCGCGACAAGGGGCTCGAAGCGCTCCGCAAGTTCATCGACGATCTGTACGAAGGCCGGTTCCCTGGCCTCTACCTCGTCATCACCGGCACACCGGCTTTCTACGACGGAGCACAGGGTGTGCAGCGACTCATCCCGCTCGCGCAGCGCATGCACACCGACTTTGGTGGCGACCCGAAGTTCGACAACCCTCGTGCAGTACAGGTGCGGCTGCAGGGCTTCGACCTCGATGCGCTGGTCAACGTCGGTGCCCGTGTGCGCGACCTGTTCGCTGCTGGCGCGGACCATCCAGATCGAGTCATGTCGCTGTGCGACGACAGCTACCTGCTGGCGCTTGCACAAGCCGTCACGGGCGAACTCGGGTCCAAGGTCGGCGTGGCGCCACGCCTGTACGTCAAGAAGCTCGTCGGCGAAGTGCTCGACCGAGTCGACCTGTTCGACGATTTCGACCCACGCAGGGATTACAAGCTGACCGTGGCTGACACCGAGCTGACCGTCGTTGAGCGCAACGCCCGGGCCGCCACATCGCCCGACGACATCGAGCTGGAGCTGTAGGTCGGGCGAACCGTCAGCCACTGTGTGACAAGCGCCGCGTATATTGAAGGCAAGCTCAACGATCGGAGGTGCAGAGTGAAGGATCAACGATTCGAAACGCCGCTGTACACCGTCACCCAAGCTGCCCGGCTCGTCGGCATGAGCCCGTCGACGCTGGCGACTTGGGCCAAGGGCTACGAACGGCAACGCCCAGGTAGCGCCAGCGTGTCTCAGGGTCCGGTGATCACGGCGATAGAGGCCGATCCGGGCATGCCGTCGATCCCTTTCATCGGTCTCGTCGAGTGCACCGTTGTCGAGGCATTCCGTCGTAGCGGCCTCCCCATGCAACGGATTCGCAAAGCGCTCGAAGTCCTCGCTGCGCAGGGCGAGCTCGAACATGCGCTTGCCTCGAAGCAGCTCTACACCGACGGCGCCGAGATCCTGTATGACTACGCCGGACAATCTGGAGACAAGCAGCTTCGTCTCCTGACGGTCGTGTCCTCGAAGCAGATCGTGTTCCACGACGTGATTGAGGCATACCTTCAACGGATCTCGTTCGGAGACACCTGGGCGACCGAGCTCATCGTGCCGGTCACTGAACACCCGATTCTCCGCGTCCGACCCAACGTCGCAGGTGGCGACCCTCTGTTCATGCAGGGTGGTGCACCGCTCTCAGCGGTGCACGATCGCTTCGCAGCCGGGGAGTCGACCCGATCGATCGCTCGTGACTACGCGGTCTCAGAGGCACAGATCAACGAGGCATTGCATGCCATCTGGCCGAGTCAAGCGGCAGCTTGAGCCCGCCCCGTTCGAGTTTTTCCTCGACCGCGGGCTCGGCCGCTACAACGTCGCGAAGATGCTGCGCTCTCACGGTCACGTTGTGCACGTGATGGCGGATGTCTATCCCGACGGTGCAGATCAGACGATGGATGACCCCGACTGGATGCTTGACGTCGACAATCGAGGCTGGGTCGCCCTGACCAAAGATGCCTCCATCGTTCGAGCCCACCGGAACGATCTCGAATCGTCGAGCCTGCGGATGTTCTCCCTTGACAGTTCCAAGCTGACAGGCGAGCAGATGGCGGCACGATTCGAACTCCATCTCAATCGAATCATTCAGCGCTGCTCCAAACCGGGTCCGTTTTTCGACGTGCTCCACGCACGCTCGATCGAACGCCGATATCCGTGAGCGATTTCGACCGGCTGCATCCCTCCATCCGCCACCACATCGTCAACACGCTCGGCTGGCCCCGCCTCCGGCCACTGCAAGAGCATTCGATCGCTCCGGTACTCGACGGTGAGCATGGGATCTTTCTGGCGCCGACCGCCGGCGGTAAGACCGAAGCTGCGATGTTCCCGGTGTTAACGGCGATCGCTCACCACGGCTGGAAACCGGTCAGCGTGATCTACCTGGCCCCGCTTCGGGCCCTGTTGAACAATCTCCTGCCACGGCTCGAGCTGTACTGCAGTTTCGTCGGCCTCCGTGTCGGACTGTGGCACGGCGACACATCGCCCAGTGAGCGGGCGCGGATGATGGCCGAGCCGCCCGACATCCTTTTGACCACGCCCGAGTCACTTGAAGCCATGCTGATCTCACGGCGAGTCGATCAGGATTGGCTGTTCCCAAATCTGCACACGGTCATCATCGACGAGGTACATGCCTTTGCCGGCGCCGACCGCGGCTGGCACCTCAAGGCCGTCCTCGAACGGCTCACACACGTCGCCGGTCGCGACTTGCAGCGCATCGGCCTGTCGGCCACGGTTGGAAACCCCGAGGAGCTGCTCGAATGGCTCACCGGATCGAGCACCGCGCCACGCCGAATCGTCAATCCACCGGCTGAGGTCCTTGCCGAACCCGAAGTGACCCTCGACTACGTCGGCACACTCGACAATGCCGCCACAGTGATCAGTCGATTGCACAAGGGTGAGAAACGACTGGTCTTCGTCGACTCCCGCAAGCGGGTGGAAGAACTCGCGCTCGCACTTCGTGCGCTGGACGTCACGACATATGTGTCCCACGGGTCGCTGGGGCGAGACGAGCGGCACCGTTCTGAGCAGGCATTCGCCGAGGCCACGAATTGCGTGATCGTGGCGACCAGCACGCTCGAACTGGGTATCGACGTCGGCGACCTCGATCGCGTGATCCAAATCGACAGCCCCCCGACCGTCGCCGGGTTCCTCCAACGAATCGGGCGGACCGGGCGCCGTGCAGGATCGAGCCGCAACGCTCTGTTCCTGACGACGTCGCACGAGTCGTTCCTCACCGCAGCCGGCCTCCTTCGGCTGTGGGCCTCCGGCTACGTCGAACCGGCTACGCCACCCGAATTCCCGGCCCACCTTCTTGTGCAGCAGCTCCTCGCGCTCACTCTGCAAGAGTCAGCGCTTGGGCTCGGCTCGGTTACGTGGACCGAATGGCTCGGCGACCCGCCGGCACTGGGCCAAGAAGCCATGGAACAGGCTGGGCCACTTCTACAGCACCTGCAGAACATCGGCTGGATCCACAGCGATGAGGGTGTACTCAGCCCCGGCCCAGAAGCCGAACGCTCCATCGGCAAACGTCACTTCCTCGAGCTGACGTCGGTGTTTGTTGCCGACCCACTCGTGTCAGTGCGACATGGCCGAGTCGAACTGGGGCAAGTCCCCGACATCGCCATCACTGCTGCGTTCTCGGTCAAAGGTCGGCCGCCGGCGTTACTCCTCGGTGGGCGGTCATGGAAGATCAACGACATCGACTGGAAACGCCGTATTGTGCGCGTCGAACCGACCGACCTGCAATCAAGCGTGCGCTTCTCAGGAGGTGCACAGCCGCTCAGCTACGAGCTGTGTCAGTCGATTGCTGCAGTGCTCGAAGGGGCTTCGCTCGAACCGGTGACGCTGACGGCACGAGCCGTGGAGGCGCTTGCCGACGCTCAAGGCGAGATACGCGGTGCACACCCCGGCCGCACGGTGATCGTCTCCGGTGAGAAGTCACCGCGCTGGTACACCTTCGCTGGGCTGAAGGCGAACCTCGAACTCGCCGCCCGGCTGACGGGCCTCCGCTCACAGGCCGGGCAGAAGGACAACCTCTACATCACCCTCGACGAGGGAGTCACGAAAGAGCAGCTTCGAGCGGCAATCAGCCAGGAGACCCTGCCCGAAGAACTCGAAGCGCTCGCCGCAACCGCCAGCGGCGCATTGAAACTGGAGCAGGTCCTGCCCGAAGCGCTGATCACCGAGATCATGGTTCGTCGGCTGCGGGACGCGGCCTCTGTGACTAAGGTTGCTGCTGCCCCTATCGACACGGCCGAAGTTGCTGTGGACTGAATAAGTCCACGCTGCGGAGCACCTGTATCGACAGTATCCCAGACGGGACTATGGTCACGTTTGGCGGCGGCCCTATGGCTTTTGCCCAAGTCGTGCTCTCAGCGAGCAGGCGAATCACTGGGCGTTGGACTAATTTTCCAGTCTCGCCACATGTGGCGATACGAGGAGGCACAAATGAAACGAGAATTAGCCGCTGCTGAGAACGCAAAGCTGAAGCTGCAGATCGAGACGTGGCAGAAAGAACTCGTCAATCTCACCCGCCGCAACCGCCTCCTCTACTTCAAGCACACGAAGTCGGCAACGCTTGAGATCACAGCCCCACACGCTGACACCGTATGGAAGACACTTCTCAACGGTGGTTGGCACTTCTACTCGCCACCCGAACCGAAGTCCGGCAGCGACGATACGGAGCTCGCCGATGTCCGCCCGGCCCGTGGTCCGAAGCCCGACGAGTTGGTCACAGACAAGTTGGTCCCGAATGATCTGACGAGATCGCTCCGGAATCTCGAACGAAAGGCCGGCCAGGCCTACATCGATACCGGGCTCAAAATTCTGTATCTCTGTTTCGAGATGCTGCGGTGGGTCGACCCGAAGGACGGCAAGCCGGTTGACAGCCCGATTCTTCTCTACCCAGTTGACATCGTTCGCGACGCTACTCAATCCTCTTTTCGCCTCGTCGCTTCCGAAGGCGACCCAATCATCAACCCCTCGCTCATCATAAAACTCGAGTCGGACTTCGGCCTCGACCTGGGATTGAACGGTGACAGCGAGGATCTCGATCCCACCACGGTCCGAGCCGCACTGCATTCCGCCATCGCAGACCAGCCCGAATGGTCCGTCGAAGACCGTGTGGTACTCGGCACGTTCACCTTCCACCGTGAGGCGATGTACCAGGATCTCGTTGGCAATGCCGACAAGGCTGCTGCGGAGCCGCTGATCCAGGCCTTGGCGATCGGACCCTCAATCGCGGAGGCCTACGACTTCGAGTTTGATCCGTTGACGGACGACGAGATGGACGCCAAAGCCCCTCCAGAACTCCTCGTCAGCATCGGCGACGCTGACTCGACCCAACGGGCCTGCATCGTGGCTGCACGCGACGGCAAGACCTTTGTCATGGACGGCCCACCCGGCACCGGCAAGAGTCAGACGATCACCAACATGATCGCTGAACTGCTCCACGCAGGAAAGAGTGTCCTGTTCGTCTCCGAGAAGGCGGCTGCCCTCGACGTCGTCGCGAACCGCCTGAAACGGGTAGGCCTCGAAGACTTCGTCCTTGAACTTCACAGCCACAAGGCAACGCGTAAGGAGGTAGCGCAGGAGCTCGGACGGGCACTCACCTCGCGGCCACGCGCACGCAGCCGCTTCGGCACCCAGGAGGTCTCAGATCTCCAACGGACCCGGCAATCACTGAACGACTACGCAGTCGCGCTGAACCAGGTCAGGATGCCCCTTGATCGCTCGCTTCATCAAGTCCTCGGGCGCGTTGTTTCGCTGCACGAGCTGCCGCGACTCCCAACACCAACCATCAAACCAGACGAACTGACCTCGGAACGGTTGGGCGAAATTCTGACTGCCGCTGGCGAATTGAGCCGATCCTGGGGTCCAGTTGAGCGTGGCGACAGGTTCCTTTGGCGATCGATGAAAGAGACCCAGCTGTCGGGTGGCGACCGAAGAGACATCGAAGCTCGCGTCGACCTCGCCGCCTCAGCTGCGAACGAACTCGCCGACCGGGTGCAGGCCATCGACAATGACCTCGGGTTGAGCTGGCCCGGGTCCCGGCCCGACGCAGAAAGGCTGCTTGGATTCCTCACCGCGCTCGAAGACTTCGACGGGCGCGACCGGACTCCCGCAGCCTGGCTCTCGGCCCCAGACATGACTCATGTTGCCTCCAGCTTCGAATCAGCTCAAACAACCATCGAACAACTGCGCACCGCCGAGCAACGTGCATCAGAGATCATTCTCGTGGGGTGGGAACTGGCACCGACGGGTCTGACCGGCCGTCTGGCGCACCTCGACGCCACTGCCGCACAAGTCGAACCGTCGATCCACCCGCCAGCCGTGGGTACAGCCACCTGGACCAATGATGTGATGGCCTCAATCACCGACGCTCTCACGATCGCCGAGGCAATGCTGACGCAATCGACGGTGATCGCAGACGCGTTCGGGCTTGACTCTGACGCTCGGGACGTCCCCGTCTTGCAGCTCGCCAATCTCGCCGAACTCGCTCAAATGGTGGACTCGGCTGCGCGGCCCGATAAAGCCTGGCTCAACCCCGTAGTGCAGAGCGCGCTGACCGAGGCAGAGGACGTCTTGTCAACGCTTGTCACCAACTACCGAACTCGCCGCGACCTGGCAACCAGTCTCTTTTCACCCTCGGTCCTCGAACTCAACCTGGCTGCGCTGAAGGACCGGATGCAGTCCACAGGCGCATTCGGCAAGATGGCTGGCACCTACCGCTCGGACAAGAAGACCCTCGTGCCCCACGTTGTGTCTGGGAAAGTGAACGGCGAAGTAGTCGCTGCGCTCGGCGTAGCCCTTGAATGGCAGCTCATCTCCGAAGAACTCGACACCGCCGAGGCCCGTCACGCCATCGCGCTTGGCACCTACTACCCGGATCGCGAGACGGCCGATCTCGACCGTCTCAACAGCGCCCTCGTACTTGCCCAGCGAGCACTCGTTCTTACCGGAGCCAAAATGCCCGCCCGGCTCGCAGAGCAGATCGCACTCGACGGCCAACCCAGCGCAGCGGCACTCGATGCAGGACGCAAGCTCTCCGAGGTGCTCGGGACGTGGAACGAAGCGTTGCCACGCCTGAGCGAGGTGGGCGTCGACGTCTCGTCGATGTCCGTCGCCACCTTCATCTCCTGGGCCAGCAAATCTGCCGCCTACCTCGGCGATCTGAGCGCAATCATCAGCGACACCACCTCCGCAGTAGGCGTGGAACTCGGGCTCGACCAGGTACGCCAACTCGCTGAGAACGTCGACGCGGCCACCCAAGCTCGCGACGAACTGATGGCTCGATCCGACGAATGGTCGATTGCTCTCGGCGGTCTGTTCGAAGGCGAGTCGTCAAACCTCGAGACGATCCGACGTGCCATCCACTGGGTCGAGGCACTACGCGACTCGCTGAACGGTCCGGTAAGCGCAAGCGAAGCCGCCCGAATTCTCGACCTGCCACCGCACGCTTCGCCCCTCAAGGCCTCCGTCGAAGCGAGCCAACTCTCCTGGAATGCGATTCTCGATCTCTTTCAAACTGAACAGCGAGTGCGCCTCGCTTCCGACTTCGATGTGTCATTCGCCGACGCTTCGGAGCTCTTGAGCGAACTCCGATCGACTACAGCCGATCTCGAAGAGTGGGACCGGCACGCCGACGCGGCGTCGAAGCTGCAAACAATGGGACTGGAAAAGCAGGTTCGTGCGCTCGTCTCGATGAAAGCCGCGCCCTCTGAAGTACTCGACGCATTAGAACGAGTCACGCTCGAGGGCTGGGCCGACAAGATCATCTCGAAGTTCAAAGACCTCAAGCCGATCTCGTCTCTCGAAAGAAACAACCTGGCCGAGTCGTTCCGGACGCTGGACCGAGCCCAGGTCGCAGGAGCCGCAGCCCGAGTAATCAACGCCTGCAGCGAGAACCGGCCGACGACCCTCGCTGGGGTAGCCGGCACGATTCAACGCGAGGCGGAAAAGAAGAACCGGCACATGCCGATCAAAACGCTACTGAACACGACCCGGGAGGTCGCGCTCAAACTCAAGCCGTGCTTCATGATGAGCCCCCTGACGGTGTCGCAGTTCCTTCCGACCGATCTCATTTTCGACGCGGTGATCTTCGACGAAGCATCTCAGGTACGGCCGTCTGAGGCCGTGAACTGTCTCTACCGCGCCCGTCAGGTCGTGGTCGCCGGGGATCCACGGCAGCTCCCACCGACCAGCTTCTTCGACACGTCATCTGGTAGCGACGACGATGACTACGACGAACAGGCGGCCGAAGATTTCGAGTCGATCCTCGACGGATTTCGAAGCAGCGGCATCCCGATGATGCCGCTGCGCTGGCACTACCGAAGCCAGCACGAGTCACTCATCACATTCAGCAACTACCAGTTCTACGAGGGGCGCCTGCACACCTTCCCGGGCGCCATCGACATCGCTCCTGATGTCGGCGTCGAACTCATCCAAGCCAATGGGGTGTACCGCCGTGGGGCAGGCCGGGACAATCCGATCGAGGCTCGCAAGGTCGTCGAGCGGGTGCTGTTTCATCGTCAACATCACCCCCACCTCACACTGGGCGTCGTCGCGTTCTCCAGCGCGCAGGAATCCGCCATCGCCGACGAGATCGACGCTCAGGCAGGTGAACACCCCGAGCTCAATGAGCTGCTCACCGCAGATCGACTCGATGGATTCTTCGTCAAGAACTTGGAGAACGTGCAGGGCGATGAACGAGACATCATCATCTTCAGCATTGGCTACGGCAAGGACGAAAACGGCAAGTTCACCGAGACCCTCGGCCCACTGAACCGGCTTGGCGGCGAGCGACGACTGAACGTTGCGATCACGCGTGCGCGGCGACGAGTCGAGGTTGTGTCAAGCATCACGAGCGGAGATTTCCCCGGAACATCCCAAGCACGCGGCGTCCGCGAGCTGCAGCGCTACTTGGCATTTGCCGAGCACGGGTCGAGTGCTTTGGCCATTGAACTAGGCCCGACCGATGCCGATGTGGAAAGCCCCTTCGAAGAGGAGGTGCTGCGAACCCTTCGACGTTTGGGATACGAAGCAGAACCCCAAGTCGGGGTCGCTGGCTACCGAATCGATCTCGGCGTACGTCACCCCGAAAAGCCAGGACAGTTCGTACTCGCCGTCGAGTGCGACGGCGCGGCGTATCACTCATCTCGAGTAGCCCGCGACCGCGACCGCTTGCGTCAACAGGTGATCGAAGGACTCGGATGGTCAGTGCACCGAATCTGGGGTCCGAGCTGGTACCGCGACCGAATCGCCGAAGAGGCCCGACTCAAGGCTGCGATCGAGCAATCAATCGAGGTCGGCCACACTGCACCGCCGCGCCGGACGGCAACCTTCGAAGAATCGATCGAAATGAGCTACCACGAGGCGATCCTTGACGATCGGCCGACCTGGGCAATTGACTACGAGCCGACGCAGCTCGGCAACGCTCGCTTCTTGACATCAGAGGAGTTCGCCGACGTGAGTAGGCGGTCAGCGATCGCCGACACAATCGCGAAAATTGTTGAATGCGAAGGTCCGGTCCATGAAGAAGTCGCCCGACTTGCAGTGATGGACCATTACAACATCGGCCGGATGGGCTCCCGTATCCGGCCGGCCTACGACGCTGCCCTGGCGACAGCCAAACGCCAGCATGGTGTTCGGCTCATGGACCGCGTCTTCTTCACAATGGACGGGAACTCTGATGCCGTCAGAGTGGCCGCCGAGGACGACGAGTGGATGCGGAAGATCACACACATCCCACCTACCGAGCAGAGGGCGGCGATCACGCAGCTCGTCGGTGACTCGATTCGCATCGATCGGGGAGAACTCGTTCAACGATTCTCACGCCTCTTCGGATTCCGGCGAGCTGGCGCAGATATTCAACGGTCGTTCGAGCATCAGCTCGACGAACTCCTTGACTCCGGTGTTCTCGACGAGGCCGGCGGCGCCATTTCACGTAGCGCAAACAGATAGGGGCGGACACGCCGCGTCCAACGCCGTATGGCTATGAGTACATCGGAACGGATCTTGCGCTACGCCCGATCTATCTGCGCACGACGAAGACGTTCGAGACGAAGAGATTCCGTGGGACGAGCCTGCAGTCCGGTACTGGGACGTGATTTCCAATGCAACCGAGAACGATCTCCCCGCCGATCTTGCCGAGCGCCACAGCGACGTCAGCAATCGCGAGAGCCGAGGACTCGGACTCTGAGGCTCAACACTTTGCGCTCGTGACCGACCCGGAGGGCGCCACGAGATAGGCGGTATCGCCATCGTTGTTCCAGACGTTCTGCCGTTTCCAGATGACCTCGCCCGGCGATTCGACATTGTCTTCGCCGGTCAGGATCACCAGCCGCGCGCCAGCTGCGATCCAACCGAACTGGTTGAGCATGGTGGAGTGGCGTGACTCTTCGTCGTGGAGTTCGTACCCGGCGAGCGAGATCGTATTTCCGGTGGGGTTCTCAAGTACGACGCGCTCCTCTCGCTTTTGGCACTGAGCAACGCGAATCTCGCCGGCCCCACCTTCCGACTGCACCACCGGGCCAAGCGTCGTCGTGGTTGGTGGCGGGGCGAGCACGATCACCGGCAGCGCTGCTGGCGGTCGGACAAGAATGTCTCCGACGGCGCACGACGACAGGATCTGCATCAACGCTGTCGCCTCCGGCTGAGTGACCGACAGCTGCCAGCGAGCTTTGGTGGACACCCAGTTCGCCGCATACGCACAGTGAAATTCCTGGCGCGGCGGGAGCCACTTGTCGGGCGTCTTGTCGCCCTTCGCCTGGTTGACAGATCCCACGACGGCCAGCAGCATGCCCGGTGTCTCGTCGTTCGAGAAGGCGATCCTTGTTGCCGAATCCCACAGCCATCCCCCAGCACGGTGCGCCTCACTCAGCGGTACAACGTGGTCAATCGTGATGTCACTCGCCGCCGTCACCACGATGCCCGTGTACGGGTCGGTCCAGGACCCGGTTTCAACAAAGCATCCTGACGAACTCATCTGCACCGGGATCGCCGACTGTGTGATGAGTACCTCGTGCCGTCCAGAGATGCAGTCCCCGTCGAGATCCGCCCAACCATTTGGCTGATACGTCGCGCGGTCATAGCGCTCGCGACCCGGATCGGGGTCGGCAACAGTCAGGCCGCTCAACACCGCCAGCACCTCTTGCAGCGAGTCAGCCGTCGGCGAATTTGAGGTAGTGGTGTCGGTAGCGGTTGAGGCAGCGGTGTCGGCAGTTCGCGCAACTGATGTTTCAGGGACTGTCGAAGTGGGCGGAGCCGCCGGCACCGGTACCGGGACCGCGGTCTGGACCGGCGATGATGTCGTGGTGCTGGTCGCTGGGGCGGCGCTGAACGATGGCGGCGCTGTCGAGGCGACGGCGGCACCACCAGAAGCCGGAGCGTCGCCGCCCAACCCGCCTGCAAACTGGAACGTGGCCGCCAATGTGGCTGCAGCCACACTGCAACCGATCAACATCGTGGAACGCTTCACGCGGGCACGCTCCGAGTTGGCATATCAACGAGAATACGACGAAGGCGGCGACGCAGAGAAGTCAATTCCGACGGAATCGAACGAGATGAGATCGGATCCTCGACACCGACGCCAACGCTCAGTTGAGGTGGCCAATCAACTCCGTACGTGGGGCGGTCCGTTCTCAGCCCGACCAACCCAGTGACATACTTTGCGGGTGACCGGATACGACATCATCGGCGATGTGCACGGCTGCGCCGACAAGCTCACCACGCTGCTGAAGAAGCTTGGGTATACCCACAGCGGCGGCGCCTACCGGCACGCTGCACAGCGACAGGTCGTGTTCGTTGGCGACCTCATCGATCGGGGTGTGTCCCAGCTCGAATCGGTCGCGATCCCGCGAGCGATGGTCGAACACGGCACTGCCCAGATGGTCATCGGCAACCACGAATTCAACGCCGTCGCGTTCGCCACACGCAATGCCGACGACACCGAGTGGTGTCGGCCACACAGCGCCAAGAACCGCGGGCAACACCAGGCATTCGTCGATGCCGTCGAGTTCGGGTCGGCAACACATCGCAGCATCCTCGACTGGTTCACGTCGCGGCCACTCTGGCTCGACCTCGGGGGTGTCCGAGTGGTCCACGCCTGCTGGCACGACGACTCGATCGAGCACCTCCGCGGACACGTTGGCGCCCACGGCGGGCTGACCGACCAACTCATCCGCGACGGAACCACGAAGGGTCATGCGAGCTACCTGGCGATCGAGACCGTACTCAAGGGGCCCGAGGTCGGGTTGGGCGGCTACTCGTACACGGACAAGGACGGCCACAACCGCACCAACGGTCGGGTCGCTTGGTGGAAGACCGACGCCACGACCCTGCGCGACATCGTGCGGCTCGACCCGTCATGGCCACTCTTGGACCCCCACGGCGAACGTGTCGACGAACTCCCGGAAACACCGCTCAGCGCCATCACCGGATCGGTACCGCCGTACCCCAACGACGCTCCGCCCGTCCTGTTCGGTCACTACTGGTTCACCGACAACGACGACAAGCCGAGCACGTCAAACACGGCATGCGTCGACTTCAGCGCCGTGAAGGGCGGCGACCTCGTCGCCTACCGATGGGACGGCGAACCCACGTTGCAGGCTG